>Ga0180216_1002650_pt1 | contig 14682 bp, 7 predicted proteins | sample eDN3rd37CBELigMG_FD_128879 | JGI IMG/M metagenome (GOLD analysis project Ga0180216, IMG submission 128879) | Enriched Miracle-Growth compost microbial communities from Emeryville, California, USA - eDNA 3rd pass 37_C BE-Lig MG (version 2)... ... | reverse complement strand
TCCTTGCCGAGCTCCCATTGGGCTTGCCAAGTGGCCGACGCCCACAGGTCCGACGCAAACGGGAATGGCAGCGGATACGCAATGTTCCAGATCAGCTTGTATTGCCCGTCGCGAATCACGCGCATCGGGTAATACATCTGGATTTCGTGGAACGTGTGCGAGGCGTAGATGCGGTCCCAGCCTTCGGCCGGCGGCTCGTCGATGATGCCCAGGAACGACCGCCCATGGAACTGATACGGCTTGCGCTTGTTGCCGCCGCCTGGCATGGTGGCGATCTCGCGCGATAAGGTACGGCCGTCCGAGGTGATGATGCCTGCGTAATCGAGCAGCGTGGGCGTGATATCCACCCAGCTAATCAGGGCCGCGTTCTTGATGCCTCGCTGCTTGGCGTTCGGGTAACGCACGATGCACGGCGAGTTGAGGCCCGGTTCATACACCGTGGTCTTGGCACCGGGCATGGCGATGCCGTGATCGGAGATGAACACAATCAGCGTGTCGTCGTACACGCCGGCGTCTTTTAGGGTTTTGAGCAGATAACCAAAGCCCTGGTCGAGCCGTGAAACCGCCTGGTAATACTGGGCCAGTTCCGCGCGGCAGGCCGGCGTGTCGGGCAAGAACGGCGGCACGATCACGTCGTCGGGCGAGTACACAATCTCTTTGATGCCTGGGTAACCGCCCTGCGGTTTGTTGCCAAAACGGTCGGGCTGATGTGGCAGGTCGGTAACTTTGCCGCCGCCTCGGTGCGGGTCCGACGTGCAGATGTATAGGAAGAACGGCTGCTCGCTTTTGGCCGCGATGACGCTTTTGGCGTTGTTGGTCATGGTGACCATGTCGCGGTTGTTGCCGGGCAGCACATGGTCGAAGGCGAAGACTTCGTCCGGAGCCACGTGGAACTTGCCAACCCGGGCCGTGCGATAGCCGGCCTGCTTGAGCAACACCGGCAGGCTTTTCACCCAGTCGTAGGCCGAGAAGTGATGATACGCATGCTGATGCCCATAGTGGGCGTTCGCGTGATTGTGCAGGCCGGTGAGGATCACCGAGCGGCTGGCGCTGCAACTGGCCGTGGTGGCATAGGCATGGGTAAAGACCGTGCCTTCGGCGGCGAAACGATCGATGTTGGGCGTCTTGATGACCGGATTGCCGTAGCAGCCCAGGTCCTTGCCTAAGTCGTCGGCCACGAACAGCACAATGTTCTTCTTGGCCGCGACGGCCGGCATCAATAGGGTGAGCCAGGCCAGGGAAGCCAGTAGCAGATATCGCGATCGCATTGTGGATCGCCTCCTTTCAAGCGCAAGGGGTCAGCGTGCTCTGGTTCTTCCGGTGGGGCTACCATCGTAACCGGCGAGCGGCACGCCTGCCAATTGCCACGCGGCAGGTTAAGCCGATGCGGGGGGAAGGCGAGAGCGGCGGCCAGGCACTACTTGCCAGGCGACGGCACAATCTGAATCACAAACAGCGCCTCGGTGGTGGGCTTGAGCTCGTTGGCAGCGTTCCCAGCGTTGGCCGATGAAACACCCTGCTTGGCGGACGCAGTAGCCGCTTCTGCCGGAAGTGGGGCCGACCTAGCCTGGGGCATATGAGCCTGGGCAACCTCTGGAATGGCGGAGGCGGCTGCGCCAGACGCGGCTTGGGCTTGGAAGGTATCCGCCGCCGCAGCGCTGCTTCGCAGCTGAGCCAGCGATTCGACCCCGGCAGCTTCCAGCCGGATGGCACGCGCTTGTTGCGGACTAGTTGACCCACCGGCTCCACGCCCACTGGCGAAGGCCTGACGGTCTACCGCCAATGGCTCCACATCCCGTTTGCTTTGCAGCGACTTCTCGGTGCCTTTGTCATGGAGCGAATGCCGCTGACGATCAGCGGCCGCGATGGCTTGCGGATCGAGTGGGCTGAACGGCGGCGCTACCTCGGTCGATTCGCCCGTGCCGAGCTTCCGCTCTTGGCTTCGTTCCCACAGCGGGCGGTTGAGTCGGTCGGTCGTGAACGAACGAACGCTGTTGACGACGAAATCCCCGGCACGGTCGTACGGCGCGTCGGGCGAGGCCACCGCCAGGGCCACCACGCCGCTGCCCTGGGCGGCTGCTGATTGCAGATCGCTGAGCAACTCCTGCATGCGCGGAGCCGGTCCCGAGGCGTATACCACGTGCAGGTTCGCGGCCTGGTTGCCTTTCGCAGCGTCTTGACCGCGGATGACGTCCTGGGCCTTGCCGGTGCGCGACTTTAGTTCGTCGGCAGTCGGCATGCTCTGCTGCCAGGCGATATGCCGCCGGTTGAGCAGTTCCGCAAATTGGCCGGATTGCCAGGCATCTTCCGTGAGCTGCACATGGACCACGAGCGAAGGACCTGCCTCGCGGCCCAACTGCGCTTCGCGCACATCGTCGGTATTCACGAGCGGCGTGGCAGGCATCCGGGCTGCGTTGCCCGCCGTCATGGCAGCACCGGCGGCGCTAAACGTCGTCGGATCCTGCGGGCGCGAGAACGCCTGAACCTCAGGCTCGGCCGCAGGAGGCGGTGCCGCCCCAAAACGCTGAGGGCCTACGCGGTGCCGCGCTGTGGAACCCGGCGTGAACGACGCGTCTGGCGGCGGAACGAATTCATGCTCCGGCACGCCGCGGGTTTGCGGGGCCACGATCGCGGGCATAGCCGGCGCGGTCATCGTAGTCGCCTCGGGTGCGGCAAACGGCACGCTGGAAGCGGCGATGCCGCCGCCGCGAGTCATGGGGGCCTCTTCCAGCCAGCCGGCGTTTGCCAGTTCGCCCGCGGCGATGGCCGCGTCGGCTTCTTCCGCCGCACGGCTGTGCATGGCCACGGTGCTTGTCGCTGGGCCACGCTGGGCAGGCCCAGTCACCATCAACGTGATCGCGGCAGCCAACACGGCCGCGGCAGCCAAGAGTTTTTTCCAGCCGGAGCCGCCACTGAACGTGGACACATCGGCCGGGTAGATCGGATGGGTACGCTCGGCTGGTTCTGTGGACGAATGGGGGCCGGCCTGTTCCGTTCGTTGGGGCGAAGCTTTGTCGGTGGCCGATTCCTCCGTAGCGGCGATGGCGGTGCCAGCAACCAGCATTTCCCGCTCGGCACGCTGCAAAATGCGCTGCGCGAACGCGTCGGCAGGCTGGCCGGGGCTGATCTGATATCGCGGCAACGCGCGGATCGATTCACGCAGCGCGCGCAATTCCTCAAGCAGTTGCCGGGCTTCGGCACTGTTGCGCAGCAGTTCCTCGACCAGCTCACGTTCTTCGGACGTGAGTTCGCCGTCGAGGTACCCGGTCAACAGTTCTTCGTGGGGAAGGTCGATCATTGCAGGCGGTGGATGCGGGTTGCGGCGGGGCCGCCGGGGGCTGGATCACGGCACGCGTCGGTGCCGGACTATTTCACGTCCTCCTGCATCACTTCTTTCAATTGCTCGCGCAGTTGCATCCTTGCCCGATTCAGCCGGCTGCGGACGGTGCCAATCGGCACGTCCAACAGTTCGGCAATGGTTTCGTAGGAGAAGCCTTCCATTTCGCGCATGATGAGGATCGCGCGGTGTTCTTCAGACAGTGCGGCCAGGCCTTGCTGCACCTGCTGGACACGTTCGTCACGCTGCAGGGCGTCCTCAGGGCTGGACGCTTCAAGCGGCTCTTCGCCGGTCGTTTCGCGGGTGTGTTCAACCGACAATGTGGGCCGTTTGCGGCGGCGGCGACTGATCGCGAGGTTGAACGCAATGCGATACAGCCAGGTGTAAAAGGCCGAAGCGCCTTCGAAGGTGGGGAGCTTGACGAACGCCTGCACGAAGGCGTCTTGCACGACGTCGTACGCTTCATCGCACGAACCGACCAGGTGCACCGTGGCGTTGTACAACCGGTCCTGGTAGCGACAGACCAGTTGGCCAAACGCATCGGTGTTGCCGCGGAGCGCGTCGGTGATAAGCGTGGCGTCGTCGTTCACGGTAGGTTCAACGTTTGGACGCGGTTGCCGGCGCGAAAGTTCCCAAGGTTCTCGGCAAGCGATAACAGCAGGCGTGGCAATGTCTTGGGCCACGCTGCTTCCTCCCCCGAAGTCTGGAGGTTTCCCGGATGTGCTGCGGCCGATTGGCTGGCGGCCCTGGTGCCATTGTACCCGGGCCCGGCTAGTCGCCAACAGTAGGGGGCAGGTGAGAAAGCGGCAGTTTGTCGGGTGGCATGGGTGATACCGGGGCGAAGCGTTCGTAGCTCAGACGCCGCCTGAGGGAACGATCGTGAGCGGCAACATTGTTCGGGGGATTGTTGCCTTCACTCGCGACGGGGGACGGCACCGCCAACCGGGACGGTCGAATAACGTCCCTACTGCACCGGCAGTTCCAGTGGCACCCGAGCGATGGGGCAAGGGCGAAACAAGCAAGTCTAGGCGGATTGATCGCGGGGCACCACTTAATGCAGTGTGCTACGCCGGACCACGAGCATCTCGGCTACCCGACGGAAGATCCGCCAGCGTAAAAGGACGGCAAAGCTCACGCGACATTGCGAGCGGGAGGCACCAATGGAAAGCGTCTTTGCAGCGTTGCCCCGCCGGGAGCAGTTAACGACGGCACGCCGCAACCAAATTATTGGAGACTATTTATAGGCTACGTCTATCGATGTCATGGCCAAGCTCTACCTCTTGCAAAGGACGCAATCCCAGGGCTGCAATTCTCAGCGGATTCGATCTTCGGCGCTCAAACGACGGTTGCAAAAAACACCTTATCGGCTGCCTCTAGCTACACACACTTGTCTTTCCGATTCACCGCTCCAATAAGGGTTTAGCTCGCATACTGACCGCAACTGAAACACTTATTCGAATACGCGTGACCGCAACTGACGCAATATTGCGCCGTTCCTCCAGACATCACAAACATGCCGCATTTCAGGCACTTGTTTGACTCGCGAAACGAGCAACTCGAACAAAGACGTGCCATAGGACCAGTGGGCGCGTATCCACCGCAGTTGAGACATCTGTTCTTGAGCTAGAGCTGACAAATGTTGCAGATTTTCACAAGAGCGGCCATTGTACCTCCTGGAGTACTGTTGTCTTTTGGCCAAGAACTGGTGATTGATTCAACCGATGTCGGTCATTCGACCACCGCATCGGTCGCGTTCTTTCACATCGCTAGTTTACAAAGTCACTTATACGTCCCAATATCCGCAATTATTTATGCTCTATCCCAATGATAAGCGAAGCTCCAGCCCATCTTCTCCATGCCAGCAAATATAGAGTCGTTGTTCGCAACGACCAATTAGCGGCCGTGCGCGAAGTTAGCTTGCAAGCATTCAAGCTATGGGGCGATAGATCCGCCAACGTGAAAGATATCGAAGCGTGCAAGACGATCTGATCGCAAGTGGTGGCTGCGAGCAGCCACCCTACCGGTTGCAATTTAGACCGCCAGCTTACGCCTCAGAAAGCTCTTGGGCGCGCGTGCCCAGGTGTTCGGCCAGCACGCGCTGGTACAGGTCGATGGTGTGCTGCGCCATGGCGGCGGCGTGATAACGGTCGCGCACGGCCGCGTGGCCCTGGCGGCCGCATTGCAGGGCCAAGTCCGGATCGCGGATCAATTGCCGCAGGGCGTCGGCCAGAGCGTGTACATTCAGCGGCTCGAACAACAGGCCTGCTCCGGTGTCTTCGATCAGCTCGGGAAATGAACCGTGGGCTGGCTGCACTACCGGCACGCCGTTGGCCATCGCTTCCAGAATGCTGAGCCCTTTGCTCTCGCGATACACGGTCGGCACGCTCATCAGGTCGAAGCTCTGGATGATCGCGATCTTTTGTTCGCGGTCGGGCTCGCCCAGGTATTCAAACCGGTCGGCCAGCCCCGCCTCGCGAAGCTTGGCCACCTGCGCGGCGAGAAACATCCGGTCGTCCTTGGAACAGTAGCCGGCCGCTTTGAGCCGTAGCCGTGGCAAGCTGGAGTCGCGGCACAGCTCGATGAACGCATCGACCAGCAGGTGCAGGCCTTTGTCCTCGCAGATGCGGGCAAAGTAGCCGATCACCACCTCGTCGTCGTTGAGGCGGGCCTTGGTCCGCGGCTGCGGAGCATGCCCTGCGAGGTTCAAACCGTGCGGGATGGCATAAACCCGCTCCGGCGGCAGGTCCATGTATTCGATCATGAAGTCGGCGTAATAGCGATTGAGCGCGATATACGCCTGGGCTTCAGCCGCATGCTCGCGGAGCAGTTGGCGAGCCTGGCTGTAATACGGCTCGACGATCCGCTCCAGGAAAACGTCCTCGCCCGAGAGATCGCAAACCACCGGGCAGCCCAGCCGCTGCCGCATGGGCGGAGCCATGGCGATCAGCATGGCGTTGGAGAGGTGGACAATGTCGGGCTTCACCTCTTGTTCGAGCCAGGAGAGGAGCTTTTCGAGTTCCTTCTTCTGGTGGCCGTGCTCGCCTTGCAGCATGGAAACCGTCAGGTCTCCCAGCTTGGTGGGATCGACGGTGCCACGCCGCTTAGCCAAAAGCTTCATCAGCGGCCGCGCGTCCAGCAGCCGGTCGAACGACCAGGGCGTGTGCCGAAAGAGCGACGACTTCTGCTGCAAGTAGACATTGATCCCGCCGAAGAACACGCGATCGTTCGACACGTTTTCTTCGTCGGTCTTGATCGGCGTATACGTGGGGATGAGCAGCACGTCCTGGCCGGCTGCGATCAGCGCGGCAGCCAGGGTGTTGTCGTGCAAACACATTCCGCAGTACATGCCAGCGGCGCCGGAAGCGATGTAGGCGATCTTCATGGCGTCTTGATGCAAGTGGCAATGTCGGCGAGGAAACCGTGGCGGGCTTATGAGCAGCGTGCGTGTTCGCGGCAACGCCAAGCAGCCGAGCGGGGCGTCAGCCGTCGGGCGGGGACGAGGTACGGTCCCATGTATCATTGCGGCTGGCCGGAGCTAAAGCCAGAGCCGCCTCGATCTCTCGGCGGACTTGGGCATCGTCCTCGATTACTAGCCGATCTCGCAGCAACTGCCGCGCCGGCTCGCTGCCGTACTGGCCCAAGGCCCAGGCGGCGGCACCGCGCACCAGCGGTTCCGCATCGCGTAACCCTAAGGCCAGAGCGGCGATGCCTTCGGGGGGGCGGGTGTTGCCCAGCACGATGGCCGCGTTGCGGAGGATGCCTCGCCGCCGCGGGCGCCACAGCGGCGTGTGACGGAAGGTTGCCCGAAAGGTTTCCTCATCCATGCGAAACAGGGCTACCAGATCGATCGGATTCATCCCCGCCGCCGGCATAAACGCTGCCGTTTCTTGCCGCGGAGCCTTGCGGTTCCAAGGGCACACGTCCTGGCATACATCGCAGCCGAACACCCAGTTGCCCAGGCCGCTGCGCAGCTCGGTGGGGATGGCGTCGCGCAGTTCGATGGTCAGGTAACTGATGCAGCGCCGCGCATCGAGCACGTACGGGGCGACGAATGCCTGCGTGGGGCAAGCGTCCAAACAGGCGGTACACGTGCCGCAGTGGCTGGCCGCATGCGGATCGTCGTAATCGAGCACCTGGTCGGTGAGCACCGCCGCCAGGAACAGCCAACTGCCTAGCCGCTTGTTCAAGATCAGCGTGTTCTTGCCTACCCAGCCGAGGCCGGCCAGTTGGGCGAACTCGCGCTCCAAGAGTGGCGCCGTATCGACCACGCCCCGGGCGTTTGCGCCGGGCACTTCCGCCCGGATTATGTCGCACAGCGTGTGCAGCTTCTCACGCAGCACGTCGTGGTAATCGTGCCCCCAGGCGTAACGCGAAACCCGGCCTTGGCCGTTTTGGGGTGCCACCGGTTCCTCGGTGCGATAGGCCGCTCCCAGGACCAGCAAACTGCGAGCATCGGGCAGCACGTGCGAAGGATGCTCATACGCGTGTGCCCGATTCTCGATGTACTCCATCTGACCCGCATACCCGGCGGCAAGCCAGCGGTACAGATGATGAACACCCTCCGGCGTAACGGCAGGGCACGCCCCTGCCAAGTCGAACCCAAGCCGCCGCGCCTCGGTTTTCAGCCGGGCGGTCAAGGCAACTGGATCGGCGGTGGTGACGCTGGGAGGATTCATGCCGGCAGCCGACTACTTCGCATTTGGGCACCGCCACCGTTTGGCCTCGGCACACCGCTTTGGCTTAACCTCGCAACAAGCAGATTTATTAGGCCATCAACCACCGCGACGGCGGTGCAGCTCCACGACTTTGTCCCAAAGCTCGGGCACGCCAACGCCGGTGGTGGCTACGGTGGGCAGGATGGGCACGTCGGCCCGATCCTCGCTGAGCGCTAGCGCCATGTGAAGCTGTTGACGGACGCGGTCGGCACCGGGCTGGTCGGCTTTATTCACGGCAACCACATCGACCAATTCGATTAGCCCGGCTTTTTCCCACTGGACTTCGTCGCCCGACATTGGTGTCACGACCAGCACCAGCACATCGACCAGATCGCGGACGGCGAACTGGTCCTGTCCTACGCCAACGGTTTCAACCAGCACCACCTCAAAACCAAACGCGGCCAGCCAAGCCGTGGCGTCCTTTACCCAGGGCGCGATGCCGCCGGCAGCGCCGCGGGTTGAAAAACTGCGGAAGTACACGCCGTCGTCATCTGGATCCATCGACACGCGGATGCGGTCGCCTAAGAGCGCGCCACCACTGCGAGGGCTTTGCGGATCGCAGGCGAGCACGGCCACTTTGATATTCAAGCGGCGCAGGTGAGCGACCAGCGCCCCGACCAGCGTGCTTTTGCCGGCGCCGCCGCTACCGGTGATGCCCACGACGATGGGGCGCGTCGCGTCTTCCGGCGGCTCGGCGGTCCACTGGCCGTCCTCGATCTGGCTTAAGATGCGCGCCAGCGCACGGCGGTCGCCGGCTGCGAAACGGTCTAGCAGTGCATCAGTGGCGTTGGTCACAGGCGTGGCAGGGGGCAAGAGCTGGGCGGAGCGTACGAGGCGGCAACTACGGAGCAACCAATGCGATGTGAGCTGCGTAGAACGAGGAGTATCTGGCTAGCCAATCCGGCAGACGCCTATCGCAAAAATACGCTCAAATGCGCGGCAGACGGCGGTAGCCATTTCATGTTAGAATACGCGCCGAATGCCGGCAACGGCCGCCGGCCCGCGACCCCCTCCCAGCCCTACCTTGAAAGGTTGTTATGCGCATTTACCTCCCTGGTTTGCTCGCCGTGGCCTGCGCGCTGCAAACCACCTTTGCGTTGGCCGCCCCGCCTGAGAACTTGAAGACAAACCAGGACAAAGCCAGTTACATCATTGGCAATAACATCGGCGAGAACATTGCCGCCGACTTCAAGGATCGCGGGTTCAACATCAATCCGGAAGCCGTTGCCCAGGGCATTTTGAATGGCCTCAAGGGCGGCGAGTCGGGCTTCACCGATGAGGAAGCCCAAGCCGTGCTACAAGCTTTCTTGAAAGAAGCCGAAGATCGGCTGCAAGCCGCGGCCCAAGAGCGCAAGAAGCAGGGTCAGGCGTTCCTGGCTGCTAACGCCAAGAAGGAAGGCGTAAAGACCACCAACAGCGGTCTGCAATATAAGGTCATCCAGGAAGGCAACGGCGCCACGCCCAAGGAAAACAGCATCGTTACGGTGCACTACAGCGGCAAACTGCTGGACGGCACCGAGTTCGACAGCTCCTATGCCCGGCAGCAGCCGGCTCAGTTCCCGGTCAACGCGGTGATTCCCGGTTGGACCGAGGCTCTGCAACTGATGAAGGCCGGCTCCAAGGTGGAGCTGTATATCCCGTCGGAACTGGCTTATGGCGAAAACCCGCCGGCTGGCTCGCCGATTCCGCCCAACTCGGTGCTGGTGTTCACCGTCGAACTGATCGACGTGAAGGACGCTCCGCAACGGAACCTGCTCCCGCCGCGTAACTAACGCGTACCGTTCCGCCCACTGGCGGACACTCCCAACCATTGGGACATCACCGGCCGCGCTGTTCGCCCCGCTTGGGCGACGGCGCGGCCGTTTCTTTTGCGCAGCCCTCAGGCTCTTGAGGGGAGCGTTCTGGCGGGGCAGCCGCTCACCTGCTGGCGGTACTGGCGAGCAAACCGCCATTTGTCCCCCTCAACGGTGGCGGGTCGGCGCCCAGAAATTGGACATTTTGTCACCCCGGATTGTGAATCGCGCTGTCGGCTACAACTCATTGCCTCCTCGATGGTTGTGTCGATGATTTCACGTCGAATCCTCGTCCATCGACCACGGTGGCCAAGAAATTCGGTACAACCCGTGTAACGAATCTCACGACAAGGACAATATCCGCCGTGATACGCATGGTTGTGCGGTCAGGAAGAGCAGCTAGCAATGCTGGCACAAACCATCGGAAACTTTTGACATTTGGATCTAGGGGCGATATTCTCGACCCCTGGATGATGGGATCTTCCTGCCCGCATCACTCAGCAACCCACCGATTGAGCATTCCCAACCCCCTACCACGAGTACATCCCTCCCCTAACCAGAGAACCAAGGCGGCTACCGTCCGCGGTAAATGATGGCAACTGAAGGATGGTCGTCGGTACGCCCCCAGCAGGTCGGTGTTTGCGCGAGTGCCACCGAGGCCACAACGATATTCGAGTTCGACAGCAACGATTCAGGAGAGACTTGCCATGGCGAAGCGTTCGTTCGATCCTAGCCGGCGCGGCTTTTTGACGGTCGGTGCGTTGGCTGGTATTGGCACCTTCACGCTGGCCGATTACTTCCGGCTGCGGGAGGCCCGGGCCGACCAGAAGCACTACGACTTCATCCCGGCCAAGGCAGAGAGCGTGATCCATATCTTCCTGCCTGGCGGTATCGCTCACCAGGAATCGTTTGACCCCAAGCCGTTCGCTCCGGTGGAATACCGCGGCGACCTGGGCATGGTGAAGACCAAGATCGACGGCGAAGTGTTCCGTGAAACCGTGCCCAAGCTGGCCGGCATCGCCGACAAGTTCACCGTCATCCGCTCGATGACTCACGGCGAAGCCGCTCACGAACGCGGCACGCACAATATGTTCACGGGCTATCGTCCCAGCCCGGCGATCAACTATCCGAGCATGGGCAGCGTGGTCAGCCACGAGTACGGCCCGCGGAACAACCTGCCGCCGTACGTGTGCATTCCCAACCAGCCCAACGAGTATGCCGGCACCGGCTACCTCAGCTCGTCGTTTGCTCCGTTCAGCCTGGGTGCTGACCCGGCCACCAACGGTTTCAAGGTGCGCGACCTGACGCTGGCTCAGGGCGTGGATGAAGACCGCTTCAACCGTCGCCGCAGTGCTCTGGACGCCGTCAACGCCTACTTCAAGGAGAAGGAAAAGTCCGACTCCGTGAAGGCGATGGACACCTTCTACGAACGGGCTTACTCGCTGATCAGCTCGCAGAGCGCTCGCGAAGCCTTCGACATCGACAAGGAAGACGCCAAGCTCCGCGATGCGTACGGCCGCAACACGGCTGGTCAGCGGATGCTGATGGCTCGCCGCCTGGTCGAAGCCGGTGTGCGGTTTGTGACCCTGACCTACGGCGGTTGGGACCACCACTCCAACATCAACGCCGGCTTCAAGCGGCAGATGCCGGACTTCGATCAGGCCCTCACCACGCTGATCAACGACCTGGACAGCCGCGGCCTGCTCGACACCACGCTGGTGATGGTCTCCAGCGAGTTCGGCCGCACGCCGAAGATCAACCGCACCGCCGGTCGCGACCACTGGCCCAAGGTGTTCAGCGTGCTGCTGGCCGGTGGCGGCGTGAAACGCGGCCTGATCTACGGCAAGTCGGACCCGACCGCCAGCGAGCCCGAAGAAAACGCCGTTGATCCTGGTGACCTGGCCACCACCGTGTACCACCTGCTGGGCATCGTGGCCGACAAGGAGCTGATGGCTCCGGGCGGCCGGCCCATCGAAATCGTCGATGGCGGCAAGGTGGTCAAGGGCATCCTGGCTTAAGGTCAGCGATCGCTTGAATCCAGTCATCGCCGAGAGGATGATGGATCGAGCCCTTGCGTAAATCTGTGTTATTGGAAACCAACGTCCTGCCGCCCGAGAGGCGTAAGCAACTCGGGCGGCAGGTTCCGAATTTGCGGGGAGGTGAGCTCAGCCAGAATTGCGGCTGGTAGCGGTTGAACGGTGGCCGCCTCGCTCTCCACCGGGCAGGCGATTGTCCGGTTGCCCGCCACGCAGCCGAGCTACTTCTGGCCCAATGAGTTAGAGGTTTGTCGGGACGGCCCGCGAAACATGCCGCTCCGCAGAAAGTGAGTACCGTGCAGGCAAGTTGAGGCCTCACGGGTGCCACGGGAGACGGCCAGGAGGATCGCGAGTTCTCACGACCACCGTTTCCGGCCAACCTGCCTGCCATTCCCGCCTGAAGGACCGTTCCTCATAGCTTGCCGCAGGATGCGGTGGGCTGTAGCCCCCCCAAAAACAAGCTGGGTCGCTCGCACGGATGTTACGGCCCGACCTGGGAGCCCGACCGCGCGGCGCTGCTCGTAGCGGCAGGTTCCTGCCGATCCCCCAGCCATTGTCGCCCCCGGATGTGTCACGAAGTTGCCGCAGGTTTACCCCAACAACCGCGGCCGGTGGCGGCTACCGAATGTCCTGCATCCTGTGAGGTTTCTACCATGCGGTCGAACGTCATCAGAGGCATCGCGGCTGCGATGGCCCTCGTCGCCCTAGCTACGCTGGCGACGGTCGAGGCCCTTGCCGCCAACCCCCAGCTCAACACCATCCGCCCCGGTGGTGCCCAGCGGGGTAAGGAAGTCGAGTTCGAGTTCAACGGCGCCCGCCTGGGAGATTCCCCGGATATCTTGCTGTACTACCCGGGCGTCGAGGTCAAGAAGGTTGAAGCCGCCGGCGACAACCGCGTGAAGGCCACGCTAGCCATCGCCCCGGATTGCCGGCCGGGCATCCACGCCTTGCGGATTCGCACCGCCAGCGGCGTGAGCAACCTGAAGACGTTCATGGTGGGCGTGCTCCCCGACGTGGAGGAGAAGGAGCCCAACAACGACTTCGCTCAGCCGCAAAAGATCGACATGAACGTGACGGTCAACGGCATCGTGCAGAACGAAGACGTTGACTACTTCCTGGTCGAAGCCAAGAAGGGCCAGCGAATTACGGCCGAGATCGAAGGTATGCGGGTTGGCCAAACCTTCTTCGATCCGTTCGTGGCCATTTTGGACAAGCGGCGGTTTGAGTTGGCCGTGTCCGACGACGACGCACTGGCCTATCAGGACGGCGTCGCCTCGATCATCGCGCCGGAGGATGGCGAGTACGTGATCCTGGTTCGCGAGACCTCCTACGGCGGCAACGGCAACAGCGTGTACCGTCTGCACGTGGGCGACTTCCCGCGTCCCAAGGCCGCTTACCCGGCTGGCGGCAAGCCCGGCGAAACGCTCGAGGTGCAATTCCTGGGCGACGTGGCTGGTCCGTTCACCGGCAAGGTGACCGTGCCTACCGATCCGCCTCGGATGTTCGGCCTGTATCCGGAAACCGACAAGGGCATACCGCCTTCGCCGGTGCCGTTCCGGATCAGCCCGCTGGACAACTACCTGGAACAAGAACCCAACAACGAACTGGCCAAGGCCACTCCGGCAAAGGTTGGTGCCCTCAACGGTGTGATCTCGGAGCCGGGCGACGTCGATTACTTCCGGATTCCGTGCAAGCGGGGCCAGACGTTTGAAGTGAATGTTTATGCCCGGCAACTGCGTTCGCCGCTGGACTCGGTGCTGCGTGTGCTGCGTGCCAACGGTGGCCAGATCGCGGCCAACGACGACGCCCAGGGCAATCCGGACAGTGCCCTTCGCTTCACTGCTCCCGCCGATGAAGACGTGATCGTCGAGATCAAGGATCACCTCGGTCGCGGCGGCCAGGAGTTTGTGTACCGCATCGAAGTGGTCGAGCCCCAGCGGCACATCACCACCTCGCTGCCTGAAGTTCGACGGTACGAAGACACGATCGTGGCCGTTCCGGCCGGCAACCGCATGGCAGTGATGGCCAACGCCGCTCGCACCGGTGTTCGCGGCGAGCTGATGCTGGATACGCCAGTTCTGCCGGCGGGCGTGAAGCTCGATACGACGGTCATGCCCGAGGATCAGTCGCAAGTGCCGCTGGTGTTCGAGGCGGCTGCCGATGCTCCGCAGGGTGGCGCGCTGTCGCCGTTGACAGCCTCGCTGGTTGGCGTGGAGAACCCGCCGCCGTACACCAGCGAGTTCCGTCAGCAGACCTGGCTGGTTCGGGGGAACAACAACAACCTGGCCTGGGGCCATATCTCCGATCGCATGGCCATCGTGACCACGGAGGCCGCGCCTTACTCGATCGAGATCGTTCAGCCCAAGGCTCCGCTGGTTCGTCGCGGCACCCTGGACCTGAAGGTCAAGGTGCACCGCAAGGAAGACTTCAAGCAGCCGGTCGTGCTGCGGATGCTGTACAACCCGCCCGGCGTGGGCTCGTCGACCCGGATTGAAGTGCCGGCCGACAAGGACGAGGGCATCATCACCCTCAATGCCACCGCCAACGCGGCGCTGAAAACCTGGAAGATCGCTGTGGTGGCCTCGGCCACGGTGGGCAACGGCCCGGTCGAGGTTTCCAGCCAACTGGCCGATCTGCAGGTGGCCGAGAGCTACTTCGTGTTCGAGTTCGAGCGGGCCGCCGTCGAGCAGGGTAAGGACACGAGCATGGTGGTAACGGTCAACCAGCTTGGCGACTTCGAAGGCAAGGCCAAGGTGGAACTGCTCGGCCTGCCCAACGAGGCCAAGACCGAACCGCTGGAG
>Ga0180216_1002649_pt1 | contig 14698 bp, 9 predicted proteins | sample eDN3rd37CBELigMG_FD_128879 | JGI IMG/M metagenome (GOLD analysis project Ga0180216, IMG submission 128879) | Enriched Miracle-Growth compost microbial communities from Emeryville, California, USA - eDNA 3rd pass 37_C BE-Lig MG (version 2)... ... | reverse complement strand
CGCCGCCGGCGCCGCACCACCAACACCAACAGTACTCGCACCAGCAGCTCCAGCAGTACCAGCACGCCGTTCACGGCCCGGCCCGCGTTGCTGGCGCAGCGGCAGGGGCGCGGCGCGTCCGGAACGGGGTACGTTCGGCGGGTTACGGCGGGGCGGCATCCGTGCTCGCTTATCGTACCAACACCCCTGCGCACGGCGGCGCAGTGCGGTATCCGCGGCGCACAGGCGCCGCAGCGCACGCGGCCCAAGCGCCCGCTGACGGCGTACCTGGTGTTCATGCAGGAGCGCCGCGCCGAGGTCGCCGCCGCGCACCCCGAGCTCGACTTTGGCGGCATTGGCCGGTACATGGGCCAGCTCTGGTCCGCGCTCACCCCGGCCGAACGCAAGGTAGGGCAGGGCGCGCGCGCGGGCGTGGCAGGATGCATGGGGCAACGTCTCCCTTATCTCGCGCGGCGTGACCACCACCCCACCCCACCCGCCATGCCGCGGCGCAGGTGTACGAGGCCAAGGCCGCGGTCGACCAGCGCCGGTACGCCGAGGCCATGAGCGCGTACGGCGAGGAGATGGCCGCCGCGTCCGCGGCCGGCGGCGGCAACGGCCAGCGCGGCTGGGGCGAGGCCGGCAGCAGCCGGCGCGCACGAACGTCGTACAACTTTTTCATGACGGCGATACGGCCGGTCATCGCGCGCGAGAACCCCACGCTGCCGTTCGGCGACGTCGGCCGCCTCGTGGGCGAGCGCTGGAACGCGCTCACGCCCGAGGAGCGCCGCCCGTACGTGGAGCTCGCCATCGCCGAGAAGCGACGCCTCGCCGGTGGCAGCAGCGCCGGCAGCGGCACCGCACGCACCGCATCTAACTAGGCCAGCCCCCGCGCGCCGGGCATGCGCCGGCGGCGGCACCTCCGTGCCCGCCCGCTGCCTGCCCGCCGCCGCGCTTGCCCTTAGTTTGTAATTATTTGATTTCCGCCCGCCGTGGTAATTATTGTTCAGCAACGACCGTCCTGTGTGACCGAACGACGCCGCAGCGACGAGGAGGACCGTCACTTGCGGCGCTGCATGCCCAACATGCCCCTCGGCCGCCGCCCGCCGCAGGGCATGTTGTACAGCCCCGGGTGTGCGCTTGCCCTGTTACTACATAGCCCCCCCTGTACACTTGTGTGCTGACCCATAAAGAAAACCGGCGCCTCTCTTCCATCCCGTCCAACCGCAGAGCCGCCACGCTTCACGAGAAGCGGCGCGGCGCCGGGTCGGCGGGCTGCGCGGCATCGCGCGGCCAGCTCAGCGAGAACCACATGCCAAAGACGCCCACGTACAGGCGGTCCAGGTCCTCCACCCGGACCACCGAAAAGAACTTGTAGTCCTGCTAGCGCCCACCTGGAGCATGTTGGGCGGAGGGGCGTCAGCGCACCCAGCCCCGCGCCCAGGGCGCCGCCTGCACGCCGGCCCGACCTTGCGCGGGTAGGCCAGCGCCCCGACCGTGGAGACCAGCTTGCGCTCCAGCCACGACGCGCCCGACCTGCGTGGCGCCCCGCCCATGCCACGGCAGCCCGAGCAGGTTAGTGCGCGATGCCATGCGCGACATGCGGTCGGCCGCGCACAGTACTTGTGCAGCTCGGTCTCGATGTAGCGCTTGAAGGACTCGTCGTCGGGGTTGGTCGCGAACGCCGCGGCCAGGACCACCACGAGGGCGGCGGTCGCGCGGCCGCTCATGGCCGCGCTCGGGGGCACGCCGGCGTACACCGGCGGCGGCGGTCGCAAGGGTGCGTTGGGGGCGCGGCGGGGGCGGCTCGCCACAGGCGGCGCCGGCGTACGCGGCAGCATGGGCGAGCGCGCGGGAGCAGGCTGCAGCAAGTCAGGCGTGAAACGGTGGCGCGGCAGTTAGGAGTCAGTGTTCCAGTGTGTAGGTGCGGGGCGAGACTCGCGGCGAGCGGCATACCTCGTTGTGGGCGCACCGCTAGCCTGTAGCGTCGGCGGATGGCGACTCGTATCCAACTGTTTGGACGTCGTCGTCTTTATTGTCTGCGTCGTCCGCTGCGTCGTCCGCAGCAGCCGCGTCGTCTGCGTCCGTGTCGTCCGCGTCCGCAGCAGCCGTGTCCTTCGCCCCGCGTCGTCCGCAGCAGCCGCGTCGTCCGCAGCAGCCGCGTCGTCCGCGTCCTTCGTCCCGCGTCCGCGTCGTCGTCCGCAGCAGCCGCGTCGTCGTCCGCGTCGCTGTCTGCGTCCACGTGGCCATTTATGACGTCATCGCAGTCAGTCGCGGAGCAGCGGACGCAGCGGACGAGGACGCGGACGAGGACGACGCGGACGAGGACGACGCAGCGGACGAGGACGCGGACGAGGACGACGCAGCGGACGAGGACGCGGACGAGGACGACGCGGCAGACGAGGACGACGCAGCGGACGAGCAACGAACGACGACGCAGAGGACGAGGACGACGAGGACGCAGCGGACGACGACGCGGCGGACGACGAGGACGACGAGGACGACGAGAACGACGCAGCGGACATAGCGGACGTTGACGAGGACGAAGCAGCACCATCGTGGACAGAAGCAGCTCTGTCACGGACAAAGGACACCCTGGGCAGCTTCACCTCGAGCGCGGCACGACCGGACGAGAATACGGCTGGAGCGCGCGGCTGGCGAACGCAGAGAACGGCGCTCGGTCAGCTCTGGAGCGATCTGTATCTTCTGGGGGCTGCCCGAACCGGCGCCCTCCAGCGTCGCGCTGCCTCTTCCATGGCGGTCCGCCCGCGCGTCGCCGCGGTCGACACGCGGCACCAGGACTTTGTCCACGATATTGCGTACGACTTTTACGGCCAGCGCCTCGCCACATGTGCGAGCGACCTGGCCATCACCGTCTTTGACTGGAACGCCGCTGCGGTACGCCGCGGGTGCCCGATGCGGTGTCGTGCCCAAGCAGTGACTAACCGACCAGTTGAGATCTGAAAGTTCGACCGCGGAAAAGCAGGACGGCAAGGGCGCGTGGACCGAGAATGACCGCTTCAAGGTTCGGGGAGCAGATACGCGTGCAGGTTGCGAAGCCGACGGCAGCTCGCTTAACCTGGCTTTTTCCCGCGTTGCCGTGGGCGTGGGCGTCAGGCGCACGACGCGGCTGTGCTGCGCGTGACGTGGGCGCACCCCGAGTTTGGGCAGGTCCTGGCGTCGGCGTCGGTGGACCGCCACGTGCGGATCTGGGAGGAACAGGAGCACGGTGGGCCCGCGCTCCCATCGCGAACGAAGAGCGGCTGGGGCGCTCACCCGCTCCGCGCGCCATGCTGCCTGCGTACCCACTCGGCGCCGCTGCAGAGGGCAAGCAAACCGGCAAGCGCTGGGCGGAGCGGGCGCGGCTGCCGCACGCGCGGACGGTGCAAGACATTGAGTTTGCGCCCAAGCACCTCGGCCTCAAGCTGGTGCGTGCGCCGACCGCGTGGCACGAGGAGCGTCCCAGCGCGGCTAAATGGGCGGCGCTCTCCCCTCGCCTTTCGACGTATCTGCGTCCCTGCAGGCCACTGCGTCGGCGGACGGCGTGGTGCGCATCTACGAGGCTATGGACGTCATGAACCTGTCCGGATGGAACCTCATGGTAAAGCTGGCCGCGCCCTGGGGTACATGCACTGTTGCGGCACGCGCGGTGCGCGCGAGCTAACGCGGCACCGACCGCGCGCGCCTTTGCGCGCAAACCGCGTAGGAGTCGATCACGGTCGCGCCGAACATGAAGGAGCAGGACGGCAACCTGTGCGTCTCCTGGTGCCCGTCCAAGTTCCACCCGACGATGATGGTGGTCGGCTGCCTCGACAACCAGGCGCGGGTACGCCGCGCCGGCACGCCTTACCCCCACCCCACGCTGTGTGTGCGCGCGCTCACGCAGCGGCCGTCGCGACGCCGCCGCCTCAATGGCGTGCTGCCCAGATCTACCGGCACCAGGAGGGCAGCCGGCAGTGGCAGGCCGGCGAGCTGCTGGTGGGCCACAACGGCGTCGTGCACGACGTGAGCTGGGCGCCCGCGCTCGGCCGCAGCTACCACCTGATCGCGACGGCGTGCATGGACGGCCGCGTGCGCATCTACCGCATCAAGCCGGACGCGACCAAGGACCGCGTCGAGCCCATCGCCACCTTCCAGGACCACGAGGCCGAGGTGTGGAAGGTCGAGTGGAACGTCACGGGCACCGTGCTCTCCTCCAGCGGCGACGACGGCAAAGTCCGGCTGTGGAAAGGTTCGTCGGCGGGCGCGCGACGTGGACATGGGTGCGCCGGGGCGGCGCACTGACGGTGTGGTGCCGAGGACCCACGCGGCGCGCCGCGACACAGCCAACTACCTGGACGAGTGGACGTGCATCGCGGTGATCAACGCGGGCGATGCCGTGGCGGCCCCCCCGAGCTAGATTGGATACATCAATGTATTTCAGTTTGGCCTAGTTCAGACGTCCCGCCTGTACAGCCGCTACATGGAACAATAGATGCATGCGGAGCCGCGTGTGTTTGAATGATATGCAATTTGATCGCAGCCGGCCCGCGTGTACACGCAAAACGATCGATAAACGCCTGCATAATTCGTCCCGTGCTTGCATGCATGTCGTCTTGTTCAAGCCGACGCAGACGCGTTCGGCAACAAGGTCTTTAGCCCAGAGACCAGCGCCTGCACAGCGAGGATGCCAAAGGCGAGGATGGAGGCCAGGCCGTTATAAAACTTTGTGCTCTGTCCAAAGCGATACTCGCCGTTCCGGCCGGCGTGGCTGCCAGTGCCGCTGGCGTCGTTGTCGTCCTCGCCGCACGCGTTGCAGAATAGAATCCGAACAAACCGGTCGCAGCACCGCTTCACGACGTCGCCAGCGGCAGCTGCCCTACCGCCGGCGTCACCTCCAAGGCCGTTCCCGTCAGCAACGCCGACGCCAGCACTGCCGCTAGCGGTGGGCAGGACGGCCAGCACCCTGCTGGGCTTTACGGCTACTAGCACTACTTCGATGAGCGCCACCAGGCCGGACAGGACAATGACGATAATGGAGAGCGCGTACAGGGCGTCCTCTATGTCTGACCTGTCCGCCTTGAAGGCGACGCCGAACAAGTCGCTCGCGCTCGACGTAATGGAGGCGAGCGCTATCCCCACCGTCCCCAAGGACTTGACGGACGCGTAGCTGTTGGCCTCGTCCGCCCTGATCATCGCCACGCCCGCCATGGTCGCGGCGAACTAACAACTACGCCGGCGCCGCGGTACAATGAAGCCGGTCGTGCGGCAGGGACCCTCGTACGTGTGGTGTGTGCGGCTTGCATGTAGCCATGCATACACGCAAGCACTGAACGTACGTCAGCGCCCTAGCTAGGCTACACCAAGGCCGGTGGAATACTCGACACGAGCAACAAGCTCATATGGGGCCGGGGTGCTTACATTGGTGCGTGTGCTAGCCACGTCCTGCATGTAGTTAGTAATTAGCGGCCCTAACTGTTCTTGCATTCAGGTAGCGTGAACCGGGGGCCTAGCTCAGGCACGGGGCAAAGGAACACATCAGTTGCGATTGCGATCACGATACACATCGGCTAGTTATTAGTCACCGCGACCCTATATATAGGGGCCCTATTGCATGCACACGCGGAGTAGCACGCGACGGTCGGCAACCTAGCACGCGCATGGTGCATGTCCACCTCGATCTACATGGCGATGCACGCGAGCTAGCTGTACGTACGCATTTGCTGTATGCATGTATCTGGCTCGTGAGATGGGCCTACAAGCATGCATGTTCCTACGTACAATGCATACAAAAGGCGCCGGCGCCGCCAGAGTTTTGCATACGAGCCATACGTACCGGTCCTGCTGATATTCATGCACACGCATGCATGCATACATGCATGCGTCGATACTAGTACGGGGCCTATCTCTAAAGAAGAACACCTTAATTTAGCTAGACATACGCGGCCTCCCGTCAGCTCACGGTGCAAGCGCTTGCGAATGCCGCTTATTCGTAAGTCGAGCCTCGATCCACGCCTATGCCTTGCTTGACGATCACGGCAGTTGCATGCTCAGTCCTCCCAATACGCACTCCCAGCGTCCGCGGCATCTATCATGGCGCTGCCGTCGCTGTCCCGTTCCCCGCCGCTCCGGACTCTCCGGTCGCCTGGTCCAGGCCGGCGACTAGCGCTTCAAGCGCAAGGACGAGGAAAGCGGCCAATGACGCGAACGCATTGCCGATTTTGGTCTTTGTCCCAAAGTGATAAAGGTTAGGGGTGCCTGGTGTCTTTTCTCCCGGCTTTACCGCAAGCAGCACGACCTCCACGCCCGCAACGATCGCGGACAGGATGATGATGCAAAGGGACAGCGCAAAGACGGTTCTTTCCTGCTCGGTCCAGTCGCCCTCCTTAAAGGCGACGGAAAAGACATTGCGCGCGTTCGAGGTGATCGACGTAGTCGCTGCTGCAACCATTCCCATCGACTTGATGGACGCGTAGGAGTTGGCCTCGGAGGCCTTCACTACATCTGCCACAAAGGATGGCGCTGCAGCTGCCGCCATGGTTACGGCGAACGCCAGCTAGCGCGCGGCGATGGCGCGCCACTGAAAGATGCAGGTGCTCAGGCAGGCTGGGCCAGCGTTTTGCGCCAGCCTCCATGCAGATCGCGCTAGTTCGTCACCGCAAGCGCAGGCTGCACCTCCTCTCGGCCCTACAGCGGCAATGCCACTCCGAGGGGTGCGACAACGACGCGCACTGGCCAGAAACGAGGCACGGGGCTGCACGCGCGGTCGCGCAATTCGCAACTGCGAGGAACGGCTACGACGGGCGCTCACAGGCCCCGCTGTCTGTGGTCACACAAGGTAGACGCTTAGAGCTCGCTGCCACGCCACTGTGCGATCGTCGCTCGAGCGAACCCCGCGGCCGCTTCCCAGCCAAGGGAGCCCAAGGAAGCATCTGTCGCTGGCCTAGAGAAATGGCGCCATTCCGCGCGTACCCCAAGCCCTACCAGCAGCCCCGTGTTTGGCCAGGCACCGCGGCCCGAACCGTTCATGGCGGCTGCCCCTGCCGACCCTGTTAGCGGGAATCGACACGGCGTCTATCTCAAACCCTACGACCCACCCCGCGCGAGGACTGGGCGCACCCCGCAGCGACAGCCGCTCAAACGCTACAGAACGGGCAGCCCCTGCCGGGCCCGCCATCTCCCTGGCCGAGAGAAACGTTTTGCCCTGGCAATGCAAACCGGCGCCAGCTCAAACCCTACGCTGCCGCAGCGACCAGGCTCTTCTGTGGCCGCTTGCCGCCGCGCGTCGATCGCTGCAAGCACACAACAGGCCGTGCCGCGCGCACGCAACCGACAAGTCCCAAAACGGCGGCGACCGACTCGGAGGCAGCGAGCTATATCCCAGGCACAGGTTTGCCTGGCGTGCCTACGCGGCCAGAGCGTCGTGTGGTGTGCGCAACTGCTGGCTTCGAAGATCGAGGACAGCAGGCGCGTGCGCCAACGCTGCCTGCCGCCCTCTCCCGGAACGACGTTGCGCCTTTGGGAATTCGCAGCCTCGTCACCTTCCCGGCACGAGTACGTCCCAGAAGCGGCCTCGCGAAGACGCCGCGCGCTCGCCCCTGTGACCTCGCTAGTGCAGGCTTGCGCCGCGCTGCGCTGCGCACCTGCGGCGGCGTGCGTTCGCCATGGCCGCCAACCTTGACGAGATTCGCCACTACGCGATTCTCCAAATGACCACCGTCGCGCTCACCGGCGTCGCCGTGATTTTCTCAAGCTCCATCGACATTGCGACGGCGGCGTACGCGACCTCGTCGTGCGGCGCGCGACGGGAAGACGTCGGCATCGTCGTCGTGTCAAGCATAACGCTGGTGCTGGTCGTCCTCCTCGTCCTCCTGAGCCTGTGCTGCATCGGCTCACGATTTCACCATGACACCACCGCGAACGTTGTGCGTGCACCCGCGCCTGTACACGGCACCAGCATTGCCGTCCTTGTAATCGCTGTCCTTGTCGTCGTTCTGCAGGCGCTCAGCATGGTGTTGAAGGCGCTGGCTAGCACGTCTGTATAATAGCTGCTGCGAGAATGAAATGTGCATGTACGTGACGTGGTGGCCTGCGCCACGTTCGGGTCGCGCGATCCCTCCATCGATCGAGCGATTGCTGCACATGTACAGAAGGCGGGCTTCATGCAAGCAGGCATGCATAGAAGTAAAGCGTATGTGTGCAGAAATGCCGGACCATGATCGAAGGACTCTGTGCATGCATGCCCGCGCGTTCGACGTGCCGCATCCCGTGCAGGCGGGGCGTTGCAGGACAGAAACGGCCAGATTCGCCGCGCATGCGGTCGAGTTGCAAGTCTTAGTATAAGCGGCAGCCAGCAGGCGCAGGCGCAGCACCGGTCGGCGCGCGCACTACTGCGATATCCACTGCGATAATTGTATTATGAACGGCAGTTACACGTGCATGCAAGCAGGGTCAACACATTTTTTAACTTTGTTATCATCAGCGGGCGTCAACATCAAAAAGAAACGCAAGTTCAAAATGTCCGTTGCCGGACAGACACGGCGGGCGACGACTGCGCACACTTACGCTGCCGGCAGCGCCGAGAAGCGCAGCTGCACCGGTGGCAGGATGGCGTCCTCATGGGGGCCGACGTGCGTCTCCGGGTGGACGTAGGCGCGGTCGATGAAGACGGCAACGCTGAGTTGCGGCGTCCCCGGGTTGAACTCGGGCAGGAGGGGCCAGCCCGTCGACGGCACGACGGTGCAGTAGTCGCCCAAGCCCGTGCAGTCCCGTGCAAAGGTGTAGGCGTACAGGTAGTCGCTGACGCCCGCGTACTCGGTGCCGGCGAGGAAGCTTGCCGCGCTGCCAGCGTACTCGACGTCGGTGACGCCCACGACGCCCACCTGGCGCGGGCCGTTGTAGATGACCAGGTTAGAGTAGCTCGCCGTGCCAAAGGCTTGATGGTTCACACCGACCACGACGTTAAAGTCCGACGCCTGCGTGAAGGCCACCGTGGGGTCTGTGCCCGAATAGTACGCGTCGCGGTTGTCGCCCGAGCACTGCACCTCGCCGACGTAGCAGAAGCCGCCAAAGTCGACCTGCGCGCCCAGGAGGTTCTTCACCGAGTTCACCTCCTGGACGACGCGGCCCGCACTGTAGTGCGCCTTGACGGCGTCCACGAGCGCCTCGAGCGCGTCCCGCAGGTCCTCCTCGGTGTTGGTCGTGGTGCGGTCGATGACGCTGCCGACGAACAGCGACTGATCCTGCGCGGGCGCGGTCGGGCGGCGCGACACGCGCAGCACCGAGAACGGCGACGACGACATGTAGGCGATGCGGTCGTCGACGCTGGCCATGACGCCGATGCGCAGGAGCATCGTGAAGAGGTTCTTCTCGTCCTCCAGGCCCATCGCCAGCTTGAGCTGCGGGGCCGGCGGCAGGCCAGCGCCCCACCCGCCAGCGGGGATGGGCAGCTGGTTGACCGAGGTGACGCCGAGCGCGAGCAGGGCCGCCTTGACCTCCTCGTAGACGTTGGCGTCGGCCGCGAACACGGTCGCGATGTTGCTGCTGAACGGCGAGCTGGCCTCCTCCTGGTTGTTGTCGAACGTCGTGGCGCGCTCGTTGTTCAGCGTGTCGCCCAGGCTACCAAAGATCTTGAGCCACTGGGTGCCGTTCCACTTGTCTGCCAACCACCCACACGCCGGGCCGGAGGCGACCACGGCCGACGCGGTTAGCGTTCGTCGCTCAACTTTCAACAACCCCGTTGCGCCGACGCACCGACGACGTAGCCGGTGAGGCCAAAGTAGCGGGCGTCGGGCGGCGTGCAGCCGAGGACGACGATGGCCTCGTCGGTGGCGAGGCGCCACGTGCTGTTGGCGGCCAGCGTCTGCGGGGCGGGGAAGCCGCTGTGGTCCGGCTCGTAGGGGCTGGGCGGCAGCACAAAGTAGCCGTAGGGCTCTGCAACATGCCGCGCGCCCTACCAGACGTACGTGCAGGCGTTAGCACGAGGCACAAGCGGCACTCCAGCGCGATGCACTGGGACCACGGACCGTCGGCATTCTGGAAGAAGCAGGTCTGGGCGAGCTGGCACTGGGCCACGTTGAAGAAGTTGAACGCACCCTTCTGGACAACGTACTCCTCCTCCGCCTCGAGCAGCTCGGCCACCTCGTCGACAAACGCCCCGCGGGTGTCGGCCGAGTCGCAGAAGAGCGGCTCGATGCGCGTCTCGCAGTTGGTGCCGGTGAAGCCGGGCGCGCACTCGCACGTGTACGCCGTGCGGTTGTCCGTGCAAATGCCGCCGTTCTGGCACGGCTGCAGCAGCGGGCACGGCCGCAGCGACAGCCGCAGGTGGAACGGCGACAGCACCGTGCCGTTCTTGGGGCCGACCTCCGTCTCCGGGTGAACGTACGCCCGGTCGATGAACAGGCCCGCGCTCAGCGCCGGCGTCGACGGGTCGTAGTTGGGCAGGAACGGGTAGCCCGTCGACGGCACCTCGGCGCAGTACGGGCCGCGGCCCGTGCAGTTGCGCGCGAACGTGTACGCGTACAGCTTGTCGCTGACGCCCTCAAACGCGGTGCCGTCCAGGAACGCGTCGGCGCTGCCGGCGTAGTCGTCGTCGTTCACGCCGACGACGCCCACCTGGCGCGCCCCGTTGTAGATGACCAGGTTGGAGTAGGTGGCCATGCCGGTGGCGCGGTGGTTCACGCCCACGACGATGCTGATGTCCGACGGCCGCGTGAAGACGACGGTCGGCTGCGTGCCGGCGTAGAGCGCGTCGCGGTTGTCGCCCGAGCACTGCAGGTTGAGGACGTAGCAGACGCCGCCAAAGTCGACGTTGGCGCCGAGCAGGTTCGGCACGGTCGGCACCACCTGGATGTTGTAGTCAGCGGCGTAGGTGGCCTGGACGCCCTGGACGAGCGCGGCGAGCGCGGGGTCCAGCGTGAGCTCGTCGTTGGTGGTGTCGCGCGGGATGATGCTGGCCGGGGTGAAAAGCGCCGGGGCGCGCGCGGGCGCGGTCGCCGTGCGGGAGACGCGGACGACGGAGAACGGCGTCGACGCGAGGTACGCGTTGCGCTCGGCGGCGTTGGCGACGACACCGATGCGCAGGAGCATGGTGAAGAGGTTCTTCTCGTCCTCCAGGCCCATCGAGAGCGGCACCGGCAGGGTGGGGCCCCAGCCGCCCGCGGGGATCTGGATCTTGTTGACGGCGGTGACGCCGAGGGCGAGGAGCTTGGCCTCGATGTCGGCAAAGACGTTGGCGTCCGAGGCGAGCACGGTGGCCATGTTGCTGTTGAACGGCGTCGCCGACGGGTTCTGGTCGTTGTCGAAGGTGCTGATGCGCACGTCGTTGAGAGTGTCGCCGAGGCTGCCAAAGATCTTGAGCCAGTCCGTGCCGTTCCACTTGTCTGCAGCCCGCCAGCACGGCACAGCATGCGCGCCCGACCAGGCGCCGACCAACCACCTCAGCGCTCGTTCCGTTTCATCACGCGCGGCGGCATGCACGGGCACGCACCAACGACGTAGCCCGTCAGGCCGTAGTACCGGGCCTCCGGCGGCGTGCAGCCGAGGACGACGATGGCCTCGTCGGTGGCGAGGCGCCACGTGCTGTTGGCGGCGAGGGTCTGGGGGGCCGGGAAGCCGCTGTGGTCGGGCTCGTAGGGGCTGCGCGGCAGGACAAAGTAGCCGTAGGGTTCTGAAGTCGCCAGAAAATTCGGGGACAAGACGAGGGGCTTGACTGGGTTAGTCGACGGCCTGCGCCCCGACCCCTCACTCTTTGCGCTTCACGCCGCGCGGTGCTGGTCGTACCGTCGGCGTTCTGGAAGTAGCAGGTGGGCGAGATGGCGCACTGCGCGATGTTGAAGAAGTGGAACTCGCCCTTCTGGACGATGTAGTCCTCGGTGCCCTGAAGCGCCTCGGCGAGCTCATCCACGAACGCGTCCCGCGTCTCGACCGAGTCGCAGAAGAGCGGCTCGACGCGCGTCTCGCAGTTGGCGCCGGTGAAGCCCTCGGCGCACTCGCAGGTGTAGGTGCCGTCGCCGATGATGTTGTGGCACGTGCCGCCGTTGAGGCACTGCGTGAAGTGGCAGTTGTCGATCACCTGGTCGCAGTTGCTGCCGGCGTAGCCCGGCGGGCAGGTCGACTCGGTGTAGCAGTTGAAATAGCAGTGCTGGCCGCCGGTGATGTAGACGAAGCCGTCGGTGATGGGCGCACCACACGGCGTCGACTGGCAGCCGGTGACGTCGCCGGGGCCGTCCGTCAGGAGCGGGCCGCGGCCGGAGCAGTACAGGGTGGATTCGGCACGGCGGCGCGTGCTGCCGAGGGTGAACGCGTAGACGGCGACGTAGGCCGAGCCGGTGTTGAGCAGGAAGGCCTGCTGTGGGTTGGGGTTGAGCGCCGGGTCGAGCGCCGTGACGCCGACGGACGACGGCGTCGCCTGCTGGCCGACAAAGAGCGGCGCGTCGATGCAGATGTCGACGGGCAGCTCGAAGCAGCGGTGGTAGCAGGTGCTGCCGTAATAGAAGAAGTCGCTGTTGGCGTTGTCGCAAGACAGCGCGCACTGGCCGGCGTCGTACACGCCGCGCTCGACGCAGCAGCTGGTGAAGCCGCCCGAGTGGGTGACGAGGAAGCCGTGGCGGACCGCGCGGCCGTCGAGCGCGACGCAGTTCTGCCGGGACGGCGGCATGAAGTCGGCCGGCATCTCGAAGCCGGACTGCAGCGACTCGTAGCCGAAGACGACCGAGTCGCAGTCGGCGGCCGCGAGGTGCGGCGCCACCGCGGCGGCCACCACGGCCGTCGCCGCGGCCCACCGCCGCCAGCGCGCCATCGCTGCCCGGCCCACCGACACCGACACCGACACGAAGGGCGGCTGCTTCGAGTTAGTGCCTGTTCTGTGGGTCGGCCAGGCGCTGCTGAAGCCCCGGCTGCCGCCGTACCTCCGTGGCGCTGTCCGACTGCGGACACTCGCAATACCTGCAGTGGAACCTGGAACGTGTCCGCTAGATCGGTCGACCGACGGCGGCACGCGTTAGTTGCGTGAAGACATGCAGACAGGAGGCGCAGGCATGGCGGCGTCGCTGCGGCGTCCCTCGCCTAAGCTGCTGCCCCAGGCGGCGGCGTCCGCCTCCAGGCCGTCGGCCTTTGTCCGCCGCCACCTCCTTGACCTTCTCTCCTCTTGCGCCGTGTACCTCGCACGTCCCTGCCCGACCGGCCCTTCGATTTCCGTGGCGAGTGCGTCGATTTGCGCGCGTCTTTTTGGCACACCCCCCAACCCGACCCTGCCGCGTCCCATGCGCGCCTCCACATGCCCCCCTTGCCTAGGAAGCCCCCCCGGTATGGGCCCGGCGGCGATGGCAGGCCGGTGCGTGCGGCGGCGGACCTTGTCGTTTTTCCTGGTGCAAAGCGGAATCGTGGCAGAATGGCGGCAGAACAGTGGCAGAATGGCGGCAGAACTGTCGTGTCCCAGATCGCCTCAGTCTGACTCGTGCAATCGGCGCTCACCCGATTCTGCCGCGGCGCCATACAATTGCCATTCATGGATTCTGCCGGTGGCGACCCACTTCCACCCCGACCCGGCGCGGGCTGGGCGCCACTGGACGATCACCCAATTCCGCCGCGTTGCCATACCATCGCCGTAGGCCGATTCTGCCGCCGGCGACCCCGTTCCACCCCGGGTTGACACCTGAGGGGCTCACCCGATTCTGCTCTTTCCCCGCCGGCGCGCCATAGGCCGATTCTGCCGCCGGCGACCGCGTTCTGCCCTGGGGTGTGCCCGGGAACACGCACGTGGGCAGCCAGGCCCAGGAGCCAGATGGGACACAAAGTGACACGGTGGGGGCGCAAGTTCGCCGCACGTACGGCACGCGCTGTGGATCGCCCGCCGCAGCCATAGCGCCTTATCGGAAAGTACGGGTCGGCGCAGGTCAGGCCGGCGAGGAGAATGCCATGCACGGGTGTGGCTTCGGGTTCGCGAGCCGGCACCGCGTGTGGCAACTGGCGCGGCAAAGCCAAGCGGTTGACCAGCGATCCCGGCGGGCCGTTACAGCGCACGCGACGATGGGCCACCGGGACAGTGGGGGTCGGAACCGACGATGTGCGGCGGAATTAAAAAAGTTTTTAATACTTTTTGCCACTCCTGCGCCACGTGAAGCGGCGCCGCGCGCGCGCGCGCATTTCACGCCGCGTGCGCGGGGCGTCCCCGCCTCTGTGATGGCGCGATTCAACTCACGCGGGACACATGCATGCATGCATGCAGATTGACAATCACGCCCAAACGTGCGCGCATGCATGCAGCGGCGATCAGGCGATCGCGAGCGATCGCTCGAGCTGCATTGGGCCACGAGATGCACGCTCGAGAATAGATAGGGTGATCGATGGATTCTAGGCCCTAGCTATCAGGGCACCTATAGCTCTGGCGAGCGGATCCATTTGCCCAGTTGGGAAGGCTGTAGGGCCCTAGTGCTGACCAGTTCGCCTGGCCGAGCTCGCGATAAATATAGGCTGTGCCCACTCTGCGGCGCGGACGTGGTCCGCGGCCATGCAGGTATGCCAACGAACTCGCGCGCCGGCACTATACCGGTACACGTACGTACGCATCGGTCGGGCGTCGGACGCGTGCCAGCTAGGCCAGGCCATGCAGGTGCGCGCCACCGCGGTCTGCGCCGCCACCGCCGTGCGAGCATGCGCAGGCAGGCGCGCACTCATGCACACAAGTGCGTCTGTATGATCATGCATGCATGCAAACTGTGACGTCCATGCACCCTCTATT
>Ga0180216_1002648_pt1 | contig 14699 bp, 9 predicted proteins | sample eDN3rd37CBELigMG_FD_128879 | JGI IMG/M metagenome (GOLD analysis project Ga0180216, IMG submission 128879) | Enriched Miracle-Growth compost microbial communities from Emeryville, California, USA - eDNA 3rd pass 37_C BE-Lig MG (version 2)... ... | reverse complement strand
GCGAAGGCGACGCAGCCGACGAAGCATCTAAGGCAACCGTAGCCGCCGGGCGGCCCAGCCAGGCCCCGCGATAGAAGCCCGCCAGGGTAGGGCAGGTGGCAAATGCCTGATCGAAAACAAAACCTTGGGCGGCCAGGGCGTCCAGGTGCGGCGTCCCCACCCAAGTGTTGCCGTAGGTGCCAAGGTACGCAGCCTGGAGACCGTCGACGACCACACACACAATGTTCATGCCTAGCGGGCCTCCTGCGTGGTGCGAATGGTCGCGGGCGTCCTACGGTACCCGGCGAGAGCGTTACCCGATGGCTGCGGCCCGCTCGTATGAGCCGAGCACTTCGAGCATCAGGCACTTCCGCTTGAGCCCTTCCAGGGCGCGTTTGACAGCCCCATCGTTTTCGTGTCCTTCGACTTCGCAGAAGAACAGATACGCACCTTGGCGATTGGGGGCGGGGAACGATTCGATCCAGGTCATGTTCAGCCGGGCGCGCTTGAGCACGGCCGTGGCGTCGGCCAGGGCGCCCACCTTGTGATCGACCTCGAACATCAGGGCTGTCTTGTCTTTGCCAGTGCGCGGAGCCGAACGGTCGCCAATCACCGCAAACCGGGTGACGTTGGCGGCGTTGTCTTCAATGTTCTCGGCCAGCACGTTCAAGCCGTAGTGCTTGCCGGCTTGCAGGCTGGCAATCGCGGCAGCGCCCGGCTTATCTTGGGCGAGCTGCGCGGCGGTCGAGGTGCTGGTGACCGGCACCGTCCGGGCCGTCGGCAGGTGACGGGCCAGCCAGTTGCGGCACTGCGAGAGCGCTTGCGGCCGGCTGTAAACCTCGATCACCTCGGAACGGTCGCACTTGCCCAGCAGGTGGTGATGAATCCGCAGTTGCACTTCGCCACAGATGCGGACCGGCAGCCGGGTGAACATCTCGAGCGTGTCGGCCACGCGGCCATCGGTGGAGTTTTCCAGCGGCACGATGCCGAAGCTGCTGTGGCCGCGGTAAACCTCTTCAAAGACCGCGCCGATCGCACCGACCGGCACCAATTCCACGCTCTGGCCAAAGTACTCAGTCGCCGCCAGATGGCTGTAGCTGTAAGCGGGGCCCAGGTAGGCCACGCGCGTGCGATGGATCAGGCTACGCGCCCCGCTGATCAGCTCGCGGACGATGCTTCGCACGGCCTGCTCGGGCAGCGGGCCAGGATTGCGGGCAACGAGCGAAGCCAGGTGTTCTTCGTCGCTGATTTCCGGAGCCACGGCTTCCGGTTGGACCTCGGCCAGTTTCAGCGTCAAGTCTGCCCGTTGGTTGCAGAGCTTGAGCAGCTCGGCATCCAGTTTCTCGATTTTCTTTTGCAGACTGGCCGGGGTCTCACGCGAGGAGCGGTTCCCCTTCGCACCTTTTGCTTTCGCCATGGCTTTCTCTTAACGGCAGAAGGCGGAATCCATGTCCCAGAAATCGGACCCCAGAAGCGCGACGCGGGGCGATAGCGTCGCCAGCAGACTTACGGAAAACTTGTAATGGCCCAAACTTACGGTGTCAAGCAGCCGCCTGGGGGCGGCCTGCTGGCCAATCGCGGCCCGTTTCGCTGGGCCTAGCTAAATCATAACCTACACGCGGCCAGGACCTTGCGTATTCCGGCGGCATTCCCGCTTACTTTGCCTAGATGGGGAACTCCCGCCCCCGGCGATATCTCCGGCAGTGGCGCTCCCTCAATGTGGTGGGAGACTGCCAATTTGGCAGGGTCCCTGGAACCGGGGGCTGGAACTCGCGACGTTAGCCGAAAATCAGTCGTCGCAAGTTCTGTATTGAATATTAGTTGCGGAAAAATTTCGCGATCTTTTGATGAATGGCATGCCCTGTGCAGTTAGGTGCCGGGCAGCCCGCCGGGTGGAAAACATGCGTCAGCACCGCACGGTGGGCCGTACCTGGGGGCAGGGCTGGGTACGGGGGCAAATCTTAAACGACTGACCATCCACACATTTCAAATATTCAATAGCAACTCGCGGCAGGAGCCTTGCGGCGCAGCGGTCAAGGAGACGGTTGGACGCAGGCGGGCGGTGGCCGCAAACGAGGGCGAAAGGAGCATTTCATGGCTAAACAAGGCGAAAAAATTATCGGCATCGACTTGGGGACGACCAACTCCGTGGTCGCCGTGATGGAAGGCGGCGAACCCAAGGTGATCCCCAATGCCGACGGCTATCGCACCACTCCCAGCGTCGTGTCGTTCAACGACAAGGGCGAGGTCGAAGTGGGCGAACGGGCGCGCCGGCAGGCGGTTCTGCACCCCCGCAGCACGATCTACTCCATCAAGCGGTTCATGGGCCGCCGGCATAACGAAGTGGCCACCGAAGAGAAAATGGTGCCGTACGAGGTGGTGGGCGGGCCCGAAGAGTACGTGAAGGTCCGGGTCAACGGCAAAGACTACACACCGCCGGAGGTTTCGGCCTTCGTGCTGCGCAAACTGAAAGAAGCCGCCGAGGCGTACCTGGGCCACCGCGTCAACAAGGCGGTGATCACGGTTCCCGCTTACTTCAACGATGCCCAGCGTCAGGCCACCAAAGACGCCGGTCAGATCGCCGGCCTGGAAGTGGCCCGTATCATCAACGAGCCGACGGCCGCCGCCATGGCGTACGGCTTGGACAAGAAGACCGACGAAACCATCGTCGTGTTCGACTTGGGCGGCGGTACGTTCGACGTCTCCGTGCTGGAAGTGGCCGAAGGCGTGTTCCGCGTGATCTCCACCAGCGGTGATACGCACCTGGGCGGTGACGATTTCGACGAAGCCCTGATCAACTACGTGACCGGCGAGTTCCAGAAGGAAACCGGCATCGACCTCCGCAAGGATACGCAAGCCCTGCAGCGGCTCCAGGAAGCCTGCGAAAAGGCCAAGAAGGAGCTGAGTTCGGCCAGCAGCACCGACATCAATCTGCCGTTTATCACGGCCGATGCGTCGGGCCCCAAGCACTTGCAGATGACCATTACCCGCAGCAAGTTCGAGCAGTTGATTGATCCGCTGATCGAGCGCTGCCGCGGCCCGGTGATGCAGGCCCTGAAGGACGCCAAGCTCGATCCTTCCAAGATCGACGAAGTGGTGCTGGTCGGTGGTTCGACCCGCGTGCCCAAGGTGCAGGAGCTGGTTCGCGAGATCTTCAAGAAGGAGCCGCACAAGGGCGTGAACCCCGACGAGGTGGTGGCGGTTGGCGCTGCCATCCAGGGCGGTGTGCTGGCCGGCGACGTGCAGGACGTGCTGCTGCTGGACGTGACCCCGCTCACGCTGGGCATCGAGACCGAAGGTGGCATCTTCACGCCGCTGGTGGAACGCAACACCACGATTCCCACCGAGCGGAAGAACACCTTTACCACGGCTGCCGACAACCAGTCGGCCGTCACGATCAGCGTATATCAGGGCGAACGCAAGATGGCGAAGGACAACCGGTTGCTTGGCCAGTTCAACCTGGAAGGCATCCCGCCCGCGCCCCGCGGCGTCCCGCAAATCGAAGTGAAGTTCGATATCGACGCCAACGGCATCCTCAACGTGTCGGCCAAGGACCTTGGCACGGGCAAGGAACAGTCGGTGCGGATCGAGCAATCGGGCGGTCTTACGCCTGAGGAGATCGAACGCATGCGGAAGGACGCCGAGGAGCACGCCGAGGAAGACAAGCAGCGGCGTGCCCTGGCCGAAGCCCGCAACGAGGCGGAAGCCCGCTGCTTCGCCGTCGAGAAGCTGCTCAAGGAACACGAGTCGAAGCTGAAAGACGCCGACAAGGAAGCCTTGCAGAACTCGATGAAGAAGGTGCGCGAAGCCGCGGCCGGCGAAGACGCGAACCGGATTCGTTCGGCCATCCAGGATCTGGAGCAGGCGGCCCACGCACTCTCCAGCACGCTGTACAGCGGCGCGCAACCGGGCGCCGATGCCGGCGCGACGGCCGGTGCCAACGGCGCCTCGTCGTCCGATGAGGATGTGATCGACGCCGAGTTTGAGAAGAAAGAGTAACGCAGCCCAACCGGCCGCGCAGTAGGCGGCGTAAGCGACGGACGGCAGCCGCACCTTTCCGGTTTGTCACCCGTTGCCTTCCTTACCGCCTGCTGCCAGCCGATTGCCATAAATTGGCTCACGGCCGCCAGCGAACGGTGTCCGCGCATATTCGCGGGAACCAGACGCGTGCGTCCGTGAGCGGCTAAGAATCCTTATTGCCCTCGACCTCCCTGCCTGGCCCACCGCGCTGGGCAGGGAGGGCACTGGGCACAAGGTTTACGGAGGAACTTTCACGCCCGTCACGCGGGCACCACGCTGCACACCTCAACACCTTGGCGCTGGATTGAAAGACAGACCCGCTGCATTGGGATAACCGCAGCGGGCGCCGCGGTTGGACCGGCGGCAACTTTTCGGCCCACACCGCCGCCCGCTCCTCCGGTGCATCCCCCGTCGCACCACCACCCCACCTATCCGGCCGTTCGGCCGATGCAAAGGAGCAAATCACACACATGACATTTCGCTTAGATAAACTCACGGTAAAAGCGCAAGAAGCCCTTCAGCGCGCGCAAGAACTAGCGCAAGAAAAACAGAATCCGCAATTAGAACCGCTGCACCTGCTGGCCGGCTTGTTGGCCGAGACCGAAGGCATCGTCGGCGCCGTGCTGGATAAGATCGGCGCCAATCGCAAACGGCTGGCAGACATCGTGGAAGCTGACCTGCGTCAGTTGCCTCGTGTGAGCGGAGCCACCGCCACGCCGCAACCTTCGTCGGCGTTGATGCAGGTGCTCAACGGCGCCGCCCGCGAAGCTGAAACATTCAAAGACGAGTTCATTTCCACCGAGCACCTGTTGCTGGCCCTGGTGAAGGTCAAGTCCAAGGCCCAGGACGTGCTCCAGCTCAACGCGGTGGGCGAGAAAGAAATCGTCCAGGCACTCAAGAGTGTCCGCGGTAGTGCCCGCGTGACCGATCAGTCGCCGGAGGACAAGTTCCAGGCGTTGCAGAAATACGGCATCGACCTGGTGCAGCGTGCCCAGCAGGGCAAGCTTGATCCGGTGATTGGCCGCGACGCCGAAATCCGCCGCGTGATCCAGGTGCTTTCGCGACGTACCAAGAATAACCCGGTGCTGATCGGCGAGCCGGGCGTGGGCAAGACGGCCATTGCCGAAGGCCTCGCCCTGCGGATCGTCGAAGGCGACGTGCCCAGCAGCCTGCAAAACAAGCGGGTGATTGCGCTCGACATGGGCGCGCTGGTCGCAGGTGCCAAGTACCGCGGCGAGTTCGAAGACCGCCTCAAGGCCGTGCTGCGCGAAGTGCAGGATGCCGCCGGCGGCGTGATCCTGTTCATCGACGAGCTGCACACCGTGGTCGGCGCCGGCCGGGCTGAAGGCGGCGCCGACGCTGCCAACTTGCTGAAGCCGGCGTTGGCACGCGGCGAGTTGCGCTGCATTGGTGCGACCACACTGGACGAGTACCGCGAGTACATCGAGAAGGACGCGGCGCTTGAGCGGCGGTTCCAGCCGGTGTACATCAACGAGCCCAACGTCGAGGACACCATTGCGATCTTGCGCGGTCTCAAGGGTCGCTACGAAGCCCATCACAAGGGCGTGAAGATCAAGGACTCGGCTCTGGTGGCCGCCGCGCAGCTCTCGCAGCGTTACATCACTGACCGGTTCCTGCCGGATAAGGCGATCGACCTGGTCGACGAAGCGGCCAGCCGCCTGGCGATGGAACTAGAAAGCGTTCCGGCCGAGATCGACGAAGTCCAGCGTCGGCTGGTGCAACTGGAACTGGCTCACCGCCAGCTCGCCGAGGAAACCGAGGAGCACGCCCGGCAGCGTCTCCAGGAGATCGAGGCCGAAATGAAGGAACTGCGGTTCCAGTTGGCCAATCTCCGCGAACAATGGGAATCGGAGAAGATGGGCCTGGGCGACGTGCAGCAGATGCACGCCCGGCTGGCCGAGGTGGAACTGCAATTCAAGCAGTTGCAGACCGCGATCAAGCAGAAGCAGGACGTCGGCGAACTGGTGAGCGAGGACGATTACCAGCGGCTGTTCGAACTGCAGCGCGAACGCGACCAGTTGAACGCCCGCATCGAGGCTGCGTCCAAGCCGCAGGAAGGCGCCGACAAGGACGGCTCGCCGCGGCGGCGACTGCTGCGCCGCGAGGTCGGCCCCGATGAAATCGCCGAAGTGGTCAGCGCGTGGACCGGCATTCCGGTCTCGCGGATGATGGAGACCGAACGCAATAAGCTGCTGGTGATGGAAGATCGCCTGCACCTGCGCGTGGTCGGCCAGGATGAAGCCGTGGAAGCGGTGGCCAACGCCGTTCGCCGCAGCCGCAGCGGCTTGCAGGACCCGAACCGCCCGATCGGTTCGTTCCTGTTCCTTGGTCCCACCGGCGTGGGCAAGACCGAGCTGTGCAAGGCGTTGGCCGAAGCGCTGTTCGACGACGAAAACGCCATGGTCCGCCTCGATATGAGCGAGTTCATGGAGAAGCACACCGTCAGCCGGTTGATCGGCGCGCCCCCGGGCTATGTCGGTTACGAGGAAGGCGGCCGGCTCACCGAAGCGGTGCGCCGCCGGCCGTACTGCGTGGTGCTGCTGGATGAAATGGAGAAGGCTCATCGCGATGTCTTCAACATCCTGCTCCAGGTGCTCGACGATGGCCGTTTGAGCGACAACCACGGCCACACGGTCGACTTCACCAACACCATCGTGGTGATGACGTCCAACGTCGGCAGCCAGGCGATCCAGGAGATCACCCGCGAAGGCGGCCGCGAGGAAACCATTCGCGAGGCCGTTCAGAGCGCGCTGGAGGCACACTTCCTGCCGGAGTTCCTCAACCGGATCGACGAAACGATCATCTTCCATCCGCTCAAACAGGAGCAGATTCGCAAGATCGCCGATCTGCAAATCAACCGGCTCCGCAAGCGGCTGGAAGCCCAGGAACTCAAGCTGGAGATCACGCCTGCGGCGCTCGATCTGCTGGCGACCGAGGGCTACGATCCCACCTACGGCGCTCGTCCGCTCAAACGCGTGATCCAGCAGCGACTGGAGAACCCGCTGGCGGTTGAGCTGCTCAAGGGCAAGATTGAGCCCAACAGCACGGTCCGTGTGGACGTGCTCGATGGCGAGATGGTGTTTGATATCGTACCTGCCGCGGAAACGGCCGACGTGTCGTAAGCGGCGGGCCCAATCACCACGGTTGAATGCAAAAGGGCGTGGTCCGCAGCGACCACGCCCTTTGTTTATTGGGGCCTTGCGTCGGTTGTCGGCGGCGTGTGTTCAGCGATCTATTCGCTCAAGTCCCAAGCCGTCAGCCAGCGGGGCTCACCGGCGCGCTGGAGCTTGAAATCTTCGATCAGCCGCTTCTCCATGTCGGGCAAGTGGCCCGCTCCGTAGAACACGGCCAGTTTCTTCTTGCCGGCTCCCAGTTGTTGCTCCAGCACTTTCATGGCGGCTTTGTTCCGCTCGTGGATGAGCGTGGAACCGTTGGGGCCTTCCAGCCACTTCATGGCCTGGTCGGAGTTGTCGAACTGCGCGGCCATCACCCGTTTCCAGGTGAGCGTTGGATTCTTGGAGAACAGCAGCCCGGCCAGCAGGTCGCCGTCGCCGGGGCCTGTCTTCTTGGTGCTTTCCTGGGCGATGCTTTGCCCCATCATCCGGAAGAACATGTTGAGGAAGCTTTCTTGCCGCTTTTGCATCGACTCCATCATTTCGTCCCACGACATATCGGCGTGGACGAAGTTATCCCGCTCGTAGTCGATCCGCAGGATCTGATCGTCGAGGTTCAGCATGTTGGCGATCGGGCTCCATACGCCGGCGCTGCCGCGCACAGGCCGGGCACCCTTGGGGGCGACCAGCTCGTACAACACCACCTCGTAATCGCCAAAGACGCGGTTTAGCTCACGGTAATAGTCGGTGTCGCCAATGTGAACGGCACCCACCAGGTCGACCTGCACTTCCTCGCCCTGGGCGTTACGGCCGCGGTACGAAACAATCGCCGTATCCAGGGCGGTGACTTCGTCGTCGGCATCGCGGCGTATCCGCAGAAACTTGGTCGCCGCATCGGCCGTGGCCGCTTTGGTATCGCCGGCTTTGTCAGGCTTGGTGGCCGGTTCGGCGTAAGTGGTCGAGGAAAGAACCAAACCGCTCAACAGCGCGGCGGCAATCGCCCAGAAGCGACGCAACATAACAAGTCCCCGAAAAGGTTCCCGACCAGGTCATGCCGTGGAATGAGCCGATACCTGGGTGGGGGCATCCTCGACCCAAACGTAGTGGGCCGTCAGCAACAGGTGATAGCTGCCCCCCATGCCAAGAGTATATGCCTGCCCGGGAACGGGGGCAACGCACGGGGGTATCCCCCAGGCGCGTTGCCGGCGGCGGGGAAGGCTCCTGCGGCGGCCGTTTTATGGTGGCGCCCGCGCAGCGAGAAGCGGACACCGCCGTGTCGGCGGCGTGCCGGGCGCAAGCTCAATACGCGGCAGTTAGACCAAGCTGCCGAGGGGGACAAAGGTGGGCGGGCAGCCGCGAGGCCGGTGGGCTTAGTAGTTCGACCGCGAGCCAAACCCGCGCATGCAGAACATGCCGACCACCAGAACGGCCATGCCGATCAGCACCCACTCCCACAGGCCCCAGCCGTTCACGTAGCTCAAGAAGGTATTCAAGTACCGGCTCATCTGCACACCTCACCAAGTGGCCGCTTGGGCGAGTTACGCCCGCTGAAACGTCTATCCTCAGTCTAGGTCACGTTTCCTGGAGACAGCGGCACTGGCCGGGGCATCCGGGCTCGGCAGCTCAAAAATCGCAAAATCGGCACCATCCCTCGCGAGCGGTAGCTGGCTGAGCCAGCGCCGCGAGGCCGGCGGCAAGCCCTTTAAATGGGCCACCACCAGGTAGCGGGCTCCGTGCCGGATGGCAGCTTCCGCAGCGGCTGGCAATTTTTCGGCGGCGGGCGGCAGCACCCAGCCCTGGCGGTTGCAGTAATACAACAGGTCGATCGTGGTGCCGTGTAGCGTGGCCACCGGTTCACCCTCTGGCACCACCTCGCGACACGCCGCAGCAGCGGCCAGCACGCTGCGATCTTCTTCCGGAGTAACGAACGCCGGCTTGGCCGCGTAACGCAGCGAGAATAACAGCGCCGCAGTCAGGAGAACGGCCGGCACGGCAGCGCGGCTCGATACCGTGGTGTTGGCGCTGCGAAGCCCCTCGGCGACGGTTTTCCAGCCCAGCCCAACCAATACCGCCAGCGGCGGCAGGATCGGCAGGAAGTAATAGTTCATCACGTAGAACTTGCGGGGCAGCACCACGATCAGAATGGCCACGGTCAGCAGCCACGGCCCATGTTGCCGTGCTTCTCTACGGCACAGCCCCAACAGCAGCAGCGTGAAACCAATCGGTGTGAGCGTAACCGTCGCCAGGTCGTCGGCCACTTGGCGATAGAAGTCGGCGGCCAATAGTTCGGGCGGAGGCCAGTGGTGTGCTGTTTGGCTGTCGCGCAGGGAATAAAACACGCGATCGGCCAGGGGCGAATCCGCCGCGGTAATCTCCATCACGTGCAGGTACCACAGGCCGGCCGGCACCAAGGCCAGCCCCCATAGCACGAGTGCCGTAGCACAGCGCGCCCAGCGGCTGCCATACGACGCAATTTCGTCGGTGGTACGACTGAGATCGGCACCATCTTCTGCCACAGGCCGCCACACGATCCAGGCAAGCGGCAACAGCAGCACGCCCATGTAGATCTTGGTCAGTACCAATAGGCAGAACCAGCCTGCACTCGCTGCCGCCCACAGCCGCGAGCGGCCCCGGACAAACCGGTCGGCCGCATCGAGCGCGGCGATACTGAACAGCACCACCGACGCTTCGAGCATGAAGCTCTGCCCATAGATGATGCTGACCGGCGAAATGGCCAGCATGATGGCCGTAGCCGTTGCCGCTGCGGTGCCATGTCGGCGGCGGACGATGCCGTACAAGAGTGCCACGGCCGCCGCGATGCACGCGACCGAAACGGCCCGCCCCCAGAAGTCGAGCGAGCTGCCCACAACGCGCCACAGGGCTCCGGCCACGTAGGCGGTCACCGGCACTTCCAGCAGGTGCAAGCCTGGCCCGCCGTCGCGCAGCACGTGCAGTGTCGGATGCCAGAGCGGCGTCTGACAGGTCGCCCAGTTCTGGGCGATCATGGCATAAGCCACGTTCTTGGTGGCGAAGTTGCCCAAGAGCGGCCGGTGCAAACCCGGCACACGCAGCAGCAGCGCCAGGCCAATCAGCAGCCATACGCGGCGATCCCAACGGCGTCGCGTGGCGTCTTCGGCGCGCACATCTTCCGGCTGCGAGGTCTCAGCAACCCGGCAGGCTGGTCGTGTGCGGCTAGCGCGAACGGTGGTTTGGCCCATGGCGGCACGCGGGGCAGCTCGAACTGTGAACCGGGCCTGACGCAGGAATCATCGGCTCCTGGCAGGCAACGTGCGGCCATCTTACGTCAACGTGCCAGCAATCCCCTATGCCAGAATGGGATGCCGGCGGGCTTGGCAAACTCCGCGATCTGGCAGCGCGATTTACTCTTCGCCGCCATTCACCAATTGGATGCCGCCCCAGATGATGAGGCCCGCCCCGACGACGGCCAGGGCCGTCGAACTGTTGGTGTCGCGCAAAGCCAGCGTATTGGTCAGCCCACCAATCATGAACACGACACCGATGACGATGTTCCACATGCTAGCTACCCCGTGGAAACAGGACAGGGAGAATACGCAAGACAGGTGAGGGGCTGGGAGCCGCCGGGAGCGGACCGCCCCGGGCGTGAGATGTGCGGTCAATGCTGTCCCAATGGGTGGGGTGCTAGCAAGGAAAATTTACCTCCGCGGTTTGGCTGCGGACCGTGGGCGGCGAATGGTGAAACCACGGCATCTGCCGCAGGCTGCCCGCCGCTGCTAGCAGGCTGTCCAGTCTTGACCTTCCATTGGCATCGGTCCTAGATTGATCGGTCGCCAAGATGTCGGGGTGCCCCTGCGCCCACGGCACAAGGCATCTCCCCGCCGAACGGACTCTGCGGTAAGCGAGCAATGGAAGTCGAGTTACTGGTGCTCAACTACAATGGGCGCACGCTTCTGGAAGCGTGCCTGCCCTCGATCGTGGAGGCAGCCGCGCGCTCGCGGCACGCCTGCCGCGTGAGCATCGTCGATAACGGCTCGACCGATGACTCGCTTTCCTGGCTGGCCGAGCGTTACCCAGGCGTGCGCATTTTCGCGTGCGAGAACGAAGGGCTCTGCTCCTTCAATCGCGTGTTGGCTCAAAGCTCGGCCCAAGTCGCGATCTTATTGAACAACGATATTCGTCTGGCGGCGGACGCTGTTGATCCATTGGTCGCTCCATTGGCTGCCCAGTTGGGTGAAGGCACTCAGCCGCCCAGCGATCAGGCACCGTGCTTCTTCACGGCGCCACTGTGTTGGCAGTGGGACGGTCGCACGCTCGAAGGCTTTCAGACCGCCGTGCGCTGGCGCTTCGGGCTAGTCCAAGCCACGGGCCGCTTCGATGGGGCGGAAACCATCTGCCACGTCGGCGGTGAAACCGCGGCTGCGGGAGCGGTCATTGCCGTGGACCGCCAGCTTTTCCTGAGCCTGGGTGGGTTCGACCACCGCTATCTGCCGGGCCGGATCGAGGATTTGGACTTTGCCTTTCGTGGGCACATGGCCGGGTATCGGGCTGTGTACGTGCCCGAGGCCGTGGCCTGGCATCGCGGGGCGGCCAGCTTTGGCCCCGAGTTTGGCGATGCCGGCTGCCTCCGCCTGGCGTATCGCAACACGCTGCTTTTTCAGTGGCGGCATCTTCAACATCCGTGGCATCGCTTGCGGCAGGCGGTGGGCACGCCGCTGCGATTGGCTGCCGACGTGTGCCGCGCGCCGCTGGTGCCAGGCGAACGCCGCTTCCTGTTCACCAAGGCCTGGTGGGAAGCCCGGCAGCTCTATCGCGAAGAACGCAAACAACAGACGGCAAGTGCCACGTGCGATGAGCCACATGACCAAACACCACATGTAAACCGCCGCGAGCGGCTTGCCCGGGAGCGTGCGTACTTCCGTCGCTTCCGTCCCACAGCCATGTTGCAGCGTGCCGGCGGTGATGCGGCAACCGCCGAACATCAGCGCGACCGGCGGCACCCGATCTCACGCTGGTATCTGCTGCCAACGCTCGATCGCGTTGCGGAAGCATTGGCCAGCACATCCGTGCGGCCCTGGCACATCACCCTGGCAGGGCTGGCATGCGTGCTGGCGGCCATCACCGTGTTGGTGACTGGGCTGACGTCCTCTGGGGTGGCGGCTGGGCTTGTGTGGATGGCCTGGGTATGCGACCGGCTCGATGGCAAGCTGGCCCGGCGGCAAAGAACCGCCAGCCGGACGGGAGCCTGGCTCGATGCGAATGTCGATGAGTTCTGCGACCTGAGCATCCATGCCGCCATGGCTTGGGCTGCCTCGGCGGCCGCACTTGCCTCGCTATCTGGCGCCACAGCTATAGCGGCAGCCGACCTGACAACGCTCCTTGCGCCGTGGCTACTGGTCACTGCGTTTGTGATCGGCAAGTACCTGCTGTTTTATGGCATGGCCGAGGGCACGCCGTCCGGCGAGCCAACGACCGAGCCGCGGCAAGCCGCACGCTCAAGCTGGCTCAAAACGCTCTATCACCTGCCGGGCAATGCCGACGTGCGCTGGCACCTGGTGATCGTAGCCCTGGCGTGCAGTTGGTTCATGCCAGCCCTGGCCTACGTGGCCGCGTACTTCAATGTGCGGTGGCTCGTCCGGGCAGCCAAAGTGCTGCTTCAGTCCCGGCCGCAACCTGCGCTGCAGGAAGAGCCACGCGCCGCGGCAACGAGCGGCGTGCCACGCATCATCATCCATCGGCGCATTACGGTCGAAGCCGCTGCTGCGGCGCCCACCGCGGGAGGTGTGCGATGAGCCGCGTTCCCACCATTTCGGCCGCTGTGATCACGCTCAACGAGCAGGCGAACCTGCCTGGTCTGGTGCGTTCGCTCGCGTGGGTGGATGAGATTGTGCTGGTCGATGGCGGCTCGCGCGACAGCACGGTTGCCCTGGCTCGCTCGCTGGGCTGCAAGGTTGTCGAGCATCCGTTCGATAATTACGCCGCGCAGCGCAACCGCGCGCTAAGGTACGCCACGGGCGAATGGATTTTGTCGATCGACGCCGATGAACGCTGCACGCCTGCCTTGGCCGAAGAGATCCGCGGCCGGCTGCTCTACGGCAGTTATGCGGCGTTTCGCGTGCCGATCCGTAGCCGCATCTTTGGCCGGCGGATGCGGTTCAGTGGCACGCAGGACGACCGCCCAATCCGCTTGTTTGAACGCGGCCACGCACGCTGGGACGGCGACGTCCATGAAGTGCTGCGGATCGATGGCCGCGTCGGCGAGCTGGATGGCTGGCTGGAGCACGAAACGCTGCCGGACCTGGCGGCCTTTCTGGCCAAGATGGAACGCTACACCACGCTGGAAGCGCAGCACCGCATCGCGGAAGGCATCGCGCCACGTTGGCGTGACTGGTGGCTGAGCCCCATGGTCGAGATCGGCCGGCGGATGATCTGGAAAGCCGGCCTGTTCGATGGCCCGCAAGGCTGGGCGTTTTGTGCGCTAAGCGGGCTGTCGCAATGGGTGTTGGCTCAGAAGCATCGCCGGCTGTGGGAACAACAGGCCGCCGTTGCCGCGTTGCCGCCGCATGGGCTAAAGCGGCCCGCCGATGATTCACCTTTGCCTGAAGTTGCGTGCGATTCGTTGTCCCGCGTCCTGGAAGAAAGCCGCTAACCATGGAACTGCCGCTGCTTCCATTGACGTTGGCCCGCGTGCCCGACGGCCTGCGGCAAGCACTCCAGCAAGAGGGTGTGCCATTTCGCAGTTGGCAGCCGGGCGAGGACGCCACGCGCTTCGTGCTGTTCGATAGCCGCTGCGCGCCGCGGCCGCCGCTGGTTACAGGTCAGGAGGCCATCGACGTCGATCAGTTTCGCCGCGGCGTGGAAAGCGATCCGTTTCAGGCATTGATCGAGCCGCAAGCTGCCCGGCACCGCTGGCAACTTGGGCCATGGGAGGTGAGCGAGGAAATCGCCACGGTGAACCGCCGCGCCGTCCGCAAGCGGCTGCTCATGCGGCTGCGCAAAGAACTGGAACGCCGAGGCGGCGTGTGGATGACCGTAGGCTACTTCCCGTTCCCGTATCGCAGCGCGTTCAACTTCCGCTTCGATCACGACAACTATCATCCGGGCGACTTCGATCGCACGTTGGCGGCCATCGACGGCTGGGAAGATGCTACTAGCCACTACGTTTGCGCGTCAACGCACGTGGAACATGCGGACGCTTTGCGGCGGCTGGCCGGAATGCACGTGGGCGGGCACGGCTACTGGCACCACACCTACCGCAACCGCGAAGACAACGAACACAACATTCGCCGCGGCCTGGAAGTGCTCAGGTCCACAGGCCTGCAACCGATCGGGTTTGTGGCACCGCACGGGCGGCACAACCCAGGCTTGCAAGCGGCGCTCGACGTGCTGCGGATCGAGCATAGCTCGGAGTTCGCCCTGGCCTACGACGACGTACCATTCTTCCCCGTCCGTAGCGGTGTGCTCCAGGTGCCGATCCACCCCATCTGCCTGGGCGTGGTAATGGAGGCCGCCCTGGCGGCTACCAGGGAAGATCCTCAAGCCGAGGTGGACTACTGCCAGGCCGTCGAGGTCACCATCGCGCATTTTCAG
>Ga0180216_1002647_pt1 | contig 14704 bp, 23 predicted proteins | sample eDN3rd37CBELigMG_FD_128879 | JGI IMG/M metagenome (GOLD analysis project Ga0180216, IMG submission 128879) | Enriched Miracle-Growth compost microbial communities from Emeryville, California, USA - eDNA 3rd pass 37_C BE-Lig MG (version 2)... ... | reverse complement strand
GCCAGCAGCCGCCGGGATGACGACGACCGCCGTTCCAGATATGACGACGATGACCGCGGACGGGGTTGGCATGGCGATTCCCGCGGCCACGCGGAAGCCGCACGGCGCGGATGGGACGAGCGACGCGACCAGGCTTATGACGACCGTCGCAGATATTCCGGCCGCGACGATGACCGTGGATATTCGAGCCGGGACGATGATCGTCGCTCGGGCGGCGGTCGGGGTCATGGCGGTTGGTTCGGCGACTCTCGCGGCCATGCGGAAGCTGCCCGCAGGGGTTGGGAAGAGCGCCGGGACGATGATTACGACAACCGTCGCGGTCGCTAGAGCATCAGTTCCCAAAAGCGGAAACCCGGTTTTGGAACAGAAAATGCTCTGGACACCAGCAAACAGACGGGGCGGCCTTCGGGCCGCCTTGCCGCCTCTCCGCAGGAATGAGCGTTCTTTTCAAGGAATTTCACGATGGGTGCTAAAGCCACGCGCGAATTGGATATAATCGCCGAAAAGGCGCGCCTTCGCTACCTACGAGCCCGCAATATGCTGATACTGGAAGCAGCAATCAGCGCTCTGCTCGACACCGAAACGCCGCAGGAAGCCGCAAAAACCCTGCGGGAACAGGCGGATTTGCTCGTTCGCTATCTTTGAGAACCCACGAAGCTTGTCACTCCCATTGCCTGCGCGCGATGGGGCCGGAACATAATTCTCCGGCGTGAGTTCGAATTTCTTTCAAGGGAAAGGAAACAGGATCATGAAAACAGTATTGCTTGCCTTCTCGGCAATTCTTCTCATGTCGGCTCCGGTATATGCCCAGTCGACGAGCGAAAAGACAGGGATCAATTCTCTCGTCGGATCAGCGCCGTCCACTCAGGATTTCGTGACACTGAGCGGAAGCGGCGACATGTTCGAGATCGAATCGAGCAAACTCGCGCTCGCAAAGGCCGATCCCACCACGAAGAGCTTTGCTCAGCAAATGATCGCCGATCATCAAAAGACCAGCGAGGAACTGAAAGCGCTCCTGAGTACGAAAGTGAACTCGGTCAAGGCCCCGACCGCGCTTTCCGATGATCATCAGGAAATGCTGGACAAGCTGAAGGGGCTCGAAGGCGAGGATTTCACGAAGCAGTATCGAAGCGATCAGGAAGAGGTGCACGAGGACGCTGTCGATCTGTTCAAGCGATATGGCGAAGGCGGCGAGAATGCCGACCTGCGGGCCTGGGCCAATGCGACTCGGCCCGCGCTGGAGCATCATCTCGAAATGGCGAAGAAGCTCAACGAATAAGCGGAAAGGGCTCGCGATCACCGCGTGCGGCGCTCATGGCAATGCCGAACGCAATGCGGATCGCGAGCCCCCGCCCGGCAAAATCGGCAATGCTGGTTCAGTCATTGGAGCCATTTCGTTCCATAGTGATGACGCCTCGTGGCGTGTCTATCGGCTCGTCACTGACGCGATGCACCTGATAGGATTTCTCGTTGCGAAATGCACTGAAATCGTTGGTCGTAAGGTCGGTATCCCCTATTGCTACCTGTCCCCGGAAGGCCTCCGTTTCTCCCTGGCTCGCGACTACTCTCGCATCGGCCTCGGAGCGGGCGGAAACCAGAGCCGTTCCATGCTTTGGAGCAAGCTCATTGTCGTCTCCCGGTGAGGGAATGAGCAAGAAGGCATAGCACTGGTAATCGGTCTGGACCTTTACGCCGCTGTCCGGCGTTTCTTTCCATTCCGTGAAGATATTTTTGTCCCGATATTCCATTTTTACCTCCATTGGCTGTAAGGGCCGTGCTCTTGCAGCCGGGCCCGAGCTGCCAGCCCGGTCGCCCTTGATAAGGATGTTGTTTCGTCGCGTACTCGCGGCAAATTCCTCTGCCGCGAGTGCCAAGAAAGAGCTGCTGACGATTGAGTTCCGGCATGCTTCTGCCGCACTGGCACTTACATGGAGTGCGCCGTTACGTTGCCGTCCGCATCAAGCGTTACCATGACGGTCTCGGCTCCCTTCATGGCTGACGCTTCCCACAATCCCTTGTCGTTCAGCTTGAGATTGGAAATTCCGGTATAGCCGGCTTTGGTAAAGCGTTCGGTGGCCTGCTCTTCGGTGAAGCTGTTCTGGCCTGCATCGGGCGCCTTGTCGTCATGTGTCGTCGGCGTAGCGGAAGTGGGCGCATTGGCGTTGGGCGCTGGCGCATTGGTGGATGGCGTGTTCGGCGTCGTCGTCGCATCCTGAGCGCTGCCCACAGTTGGAACAATTACGAGTGCTCCTGCCAATAGAATAGCTGGAATGTTCATCTATCTTCCTCCGTTTTCAGCCCCACCGCGTCGTAACAAAGGCAACTCGGGATTGTTCCGCTTTCTGAACTTGGAATTTTCGATCTCTATTCAGATAGCCCCCGCCGTTAATCCTCGAACGTCTTGTCGCTTTATTCGACAGGGCTTCGAAAAATAAAAAGTTTGGGGAACACCCTTCTGCGAACATTGTTCGAAAGGGGAAACCTCAAGCAAAGGAGAAGCCCAATGGCTGATCAGACGGCGAACTGCAATTTTGCGTTCAGGGCTGACAAGCAGCGCGAGATTGCTTCCAACGAGGGCCAGGCATCCGGCGGCAACGTCAAAACCGACCCGGGGCGCGCGGCCGATGCGGGCCCAAGGGTGGAGAGCACCGGAGGCGCTTCATTGCGGTGATGTCGATGAGAACCGTTTTCATGATTGTTATTGGAATAGTGCTCCTGCTGGTGGCGGGGGCGCTTTTGCGTGGCATTGGTCCGGGTGCGGACAATGGGCAGAGCCCACCGCATTCCCTGCAGACCGATCCACCCGACTGAACCATGGGCGAGGGGCCTAATCGGAGTTCATAAATATGTCTACGTCAACGAAATCTCCAAACACGATCCGACAGGGCGGCCCCGGAGCCGCTCATGAAAATGCAAAAAGTGAACTGAAGATAACCAAACCGCCAGCCGATGTGGAAACCAAAAGCCGCCGCAGCAAGGTCTCCGGCGGTGGCGGAGAAAGGGACATCCACCATACGCACAATCCCGCGACCAAGAAGTGAAGCCTCCGGCTAGGAATTTTCCATAGGACCGGGAGGTTTTGGCTGAACCGGCGAATGTCTGCGTCCATTTCGCTTGGATATGCGGCGCATCTGCAAGAACGCCGGATAAACGTCATTTTCCTTTGAGGAACAAGACTTGATGCTCCGCAGTTAGGTCTATCGAAGGAGATAGACGATGAGCACAAAGCTTCCCCCTGTACCCGAAGGCAACCGCAGCGGAAAAGGCACCGGCGAACAGAAACATGTTCCGCTGAAAAGCAGCCTGTCGCCCCAGGACAATAAATCCGGAAAACAAGGCCAGCAGGCCAACACCAGGATCAATACGACACACCAGGGCTTGCAGCAGGACCGTTAGTCCAATGGAGGAATGGAATGCGTTCGTTTCTCAGAGACAACGGATTGACGATTGCGCTCGCCATTTTTTTCGGCATATCGATCCTCGGCATGGCAGCGGCAGGCTTTGCAAGCTACAACGAAGAGCTTGCAAAACACGGAGAGGCTCCTCTCCCCCTCCTGCAATATTTGATAAGCGGACAATTTCTCTCGGCACTTTTTGAAAACTGGGAGAGCGAGTTTTTGCAGATGGGGGTCTATGTCGTGCTGACAGCATGGCTCTTTCAGCGCGGTTCGGCGGAATCGCGTGACCCGGACGAGGAAAAGCCGGAGAAGGAGCGGATCGGACAGCCGTCTTTTCTTTATTCGCATTCGCTGGGGCTGACGCTGTTCGGGCTGTTTATTGCCAGTTTTTTGCTGCACTGGTTCGGCAGTGCCCGTGCCTCGGAAATGGACATGGCCCGCCACGGAGCCGCTTCGACCGGTTACCTGCAATATTTGCTGGATGCCGAATTATGGTTTGAATCCTTCCAGAACTGGCAGTCGGAATTCCTATCCACGGCAGTACTTGTAGTCCTCTCCATCTTCCTGCGCGAAAAAGATTCGCCGGAATCCAAGCCCGTCAGCGCTCCTGACGAACAGACAGGGAGCTAGACGTCTCCCGGAGGTATGTTTTCACCATTCGCGTATAACTGGTGCGGAGCGCCTGTCGAACGGTAATTTCGTCCGACACGCGCATCGCAGTCATGCCGCGCATCCGAGATGCACGAACCGGGATCAGAAGCTGTTACGTTCGTGATAGGTGCGCAGGAAGCTCTGGATACGGGCGTCTTCAGGTTGATGCAGAATTTTGGCAGGAGCGTCCACGCCCACCAGTTCGCCCTTTTCCATGAAGGCCACCTGATCGGCCACATGGGCCGCAAACCCCATTTCATGGGTTACCACGACCATGGTCATGCCTTCAGCAGCAAGCGTCTTCATCACGCTCAGCACTTCACCAACCAGTTCAGGATCGAGCGCCGATGTAGGCTCATCGAATAACATCAGCCGCGGCTCCATGGCGATAGCCCGGGCGATGGCCACCCGCTGCTGCTGGCCGCCGGACAGGCGGGAAGGGAAGCTGGCGGTCTTGTCAGACAGTCCCACTTTTCTCAATGCCTCGGCAGCGCGCGCCTCTGCTTCCGCCCTCGGCAGGCCACGTACGCGCAACAGCCCCTCGGCGACATTCTGAAGCGCGGTCATGTGCGGCCACAGATTGAACTGCTGGAACACCATGCCGATGGAGCGGCGCATCTCCCGCAGCTTGCTGCCCGGCATCTTGCGGCCGCCCGGGCTGACATAGCCGATCATCTGCCCATCGATGCTGATTTCGCCGGAATCATATTCCTCCAGAAAATTGATGCAGCGCAGCAATGTGGACTTGCCCGAGCCGGACGGCCCGATCAGACAGGTGACCTTGCCGGGCAGGATAGACAGGTTCACATCTTTCAGCGCGTGAAAGGGGCCGTAGAATTTGTTGACCTTGCGAATCTCGACGGATGACGCGGCAAGCATCTTACGTCCTTTCAACCAGATGTTTCGTTATGCGCGCTTCCAGCCAGCGGCCGGCGCGTGAGATTGTCTCGACCAGTGCCCAGAAAAACAGCGCCAATACGAGATTTGCTTCGAGATAGCGGAAGGTTTCCGTGGACATGCGCTGCACTGAATACATGAGTTCAGGCACCGTGATGATCGACAGGATCACTGTTTCCTTGGTCAGAATGATCGAGAAATTGACCAGTGCGGGCAGGGCCGAGACGAGGCCGAGCGGCAGGAGAATCCGACGCACGATGGTCGGTTCCGACATGCCGATGGCTCGGGCGGCCTCAAGCTGTCCCGCCGGCACGGCGAGGAAGCCGGCGCGGAAGATTTCGGCGAAATAGGGGCTGCCGTAAACCGTCAGGCCTACAAGCCCGGCAGTCAGCGCCTCGAGCCGCAATCCGATCAGCGGGCCGCCATAATAGAGGACGAAGAGCTGCACCAGAAAGGGCGTGCCGCGAATGATCTCGATATAGGCCTGGATCAGCCAGGAGACCGGGCGCGGCCCGTAGCGCTGCACGAGCGCAATGACAAGACCCAGCGCCATGCCAAAGAGAGTACCCAGCGCCCAACACAGGATCGTCAGCGCAAAGCCGTTCGACAGGATCGGCCAATATTGTTGCAGGATCGTCAGGCTCATGTGGCGCTCATCCTGTGTTCGAGATAGCGCCCCAGTGCGGCGAGGCAGAGATTGATGAGCAGATAGATGCACGCGGCTGCAACATAAACTTCCAGAGGACGGAAAGTGGTAGCCGCCTGTGCCTGACTGGCGCGTGTGACTTCCAGTATGCCGACCACGGAAACCAGCGACGAAGCCTTGACCAGCAGGATCATCTCATTGACGAGGGCAGGCAGTGAAAGCCTGGCCGCCTGCGGCAGGATGATCCGGGTCCAGATATCGCGCGGCCCCATGCCGATGGCGGATGCGGCTTCGGCCTGTCCAGGCGGCAGGGCGATGATCGCACCGCGCCAGATTTCCGAAACATAGGCGCTGGAACAGATGCCGACCGTAACCACGGCGGCGACCAGCGCGGGAACATTGATGCCGATGACGGGCAGAAGATAATAGCAAAGCAGAAGCTGCACCAGCAGCGGCACACCGCGCAGGAAACTAACCCAGAGTGCAGCAAACCTGCGCAGCCAGACTCTGCGGGAAAGTGCCGCCGCGCAGATCAGCGCGCCGATCACCAGTCCCAGTCCGATGCCCAGCAGGGATATCAGCAGCGTGAAACGCGCCGCCCAGAAGAGCGGCCCGAAACTGGCCAGAAAGGTCGAGGTGGAAAACATCGCTGCTCCGTTTGGTGGCGGGCAGGATTGCTCCTGCCCGCATGTCGTATCACTTGGTCGGAACTTCGCGAGGCAGTTCGGTATAGGTACCCAGCCACTTCTCCTGAATGGTCTTGATGCGGCCGTCATCCGTCATCTTGAGGATCGCGTCATTCACGGCCTTGATGAAGCTTGCACTGTCTTCGTCCTTGCGAGCGACCCAGGCGAAGTAGGTCGGGTTGCCAAAGGTCGGCTTGTCGAACATCGCGAAGGTTTCCGGCCGTGTCTTCACCAGATATGTGAGGTTGGGCAAGGAGCCGGCGACGGCATCCAGACGTCCGGCCGCCAGGTCGGCATAAGCCTCGTCGGTGGTGCCGTATTCCTTGACGTTGACGCCGCCCAGGCTTTCCCCGAAAGCCTGCAACTGCTTGAACTGCGCGGTGCCCTGCTGGACGCCGACGGTCTTGCCCTTGATATCCTCGGGCTTCTTCAGTTCGGTGTTGCTGGCAGCGTGCACCAGCGCCACCGTGGCGTCAGCGATGGGCAGGCTGAAGGCGTAGCGTTCGAGACGCTCGGGGGTGATGGTGACGGGCGCGATCACGATATCGAACTTCTTGACCTCGAGACCGGGAAGTTCCGCAGTCCACGGAATATCCTGGTAAACCGGCTCTGCGCCGAGTTCCTTGGCGACGCCGTCGAAGAGATCCTTCGTCATGCCTTCATACGTGCCGTTGGTCAGCATGTCGAACGGCGCATAGTGCATATCGGTAGCTGTTTCGATCTTGCCCTTAGCCTTGATATCCGACAGCTGGTCGGCCATTGCAGGCATGGTCAAGCCCAGCACGGCGATACCGAGGAGGGCGGATTTCAATGTTCCCGAAAACGTCATTTTATTTTCTCCCAGATAAACTGCGTGGCGATGTTCGCCCTACAGAACGTTATTAAGCACATTTCACGCGGCGCCGGATATGGCCGCTCACAGAAAAGTCGAGCGGGATGATAACCGAACCCGTCAGGCCAGCATATTGCCGGAGATGATCATGCGCTGGATTTCGCTGGACCCCTCATAGATACGCATGATGCGCAGGTCCCGATTGATCCGCTCTATGGGGAAATCACGCGTGTAACCGTAACCGCCGTGTATTTGCAGCGCTATATCGGCTATTTTCCCGGCTGCTTCGGAAGCGCCGAGCTTGGCCATGGATGCTGCCAGCGAGAAGCGTCCACCCTGGTGATGCGCCAGATCGCGCTGGCGCGAGGCTTCCTGCGACAGCAAAAGTGCAGAATGATATGCAAGGGCCATATCGGCGATCATCCATCGGATGCCCTGCCGCTCCGACAGCGGCATGCCGCCGATGATGCGTTCTTTCGCATAGGCGATGGCAGCATTCATCGCCGCGCCAGCAAGGCCGAGACATTGGGCGGCCACTTCAATGCGGCCATTGTCGAGCACCTGCATGGCAGTGCGAAAGCCCTTGCCCTCTTCACCGAGCAAAGCATGTTCGGGAAGCGTGCAGTCCAGATTGAGCGTGAAGACATGGCCGCCTTTGAGCCCCATTGTCTTTTCCGCCGGACCCGCCTCGAAACCAGGCGTATCCTTCGGCAGAATAAAAGCAGAAATGCCCCGATGCGCCTTTTCAGGATCAGTGACTGCATAAACCACAATGAAGTCGGCCACACCGCCGTTCGAAATAAAGCACTTTGTGCCTTTGAGATGCCAGCCGCCTTCTATTCGCCTGGCACGTGTCTTCATGTCCGCAGGATCGGAGCCAGCCGTCGGCTCGGTGAGCGCGAAGGCGGCGAGCGCTTCGCCGCTGGCAGCTTTGGGCAACCACTCCTGTTTCTGGGCCTCCATGCCGCCGATCAGGATGGAATCGGTTGCCAGATAATGCGCTGTCAGTGCCGAGGCTGTGGACCCGCAGGCGCCCGCCACGATCGACACGGCTCGCAGCAGAGCCGGCGCGGAAATGCCGCTGCCGCCATAGGCTTCCGGCAAGTTGGCTCCCATCATGCCCGCTTCGCCGAGTGTGGCGATCTGCCGGTCGACAAAGCGCGATGTCTCGTCGGTTTCTGCCGCCAGCGGCGCAATCTTGTCAGCACATATCCGCTCCAGCACATCGCAGAACATGCTCTCTTCTTCGGCCAGCATATGCCAGGGATCATTGATCTGCGTCATGCGCGCTCCTTCAGTCCGAATTCCTTCAACACCGTGGCGATGTCGCCGCCAAGTCGTGGTGCGGCGGTCGCAGCGACGGGCTTGTGTCCATCGAAACGAACTGGCTGTCCAACCACTGGCACCTGACCCAGAACCGAATGGGCAAGCTGGGTAACAAGGCCGCGTGCGGCCGCATGTTCATTGTCGGCGGCCTGCGCGATGTTCCAGATTGGCGCCGCGGGCAGGCCTTCCGCCGCCAGCGCCGTCACCGCATCTTCAGTGGTCATGCTGCCCGACCATTCTTCGATGAATGCCTTTAGAGCCGGTTCGTGTTCGGTACGGCTGCTGTCGCTGGCAAAACGCGGATCGTCCGCAATCTCCGGTTTGCCCATCAGTTTGGCCAGTTTTCCGAACTGCCCTCCGTTCAGCACTGCGATTACCACCTCTCCGTCACTTGTCTTGAAACAGCCGAAAGGCGTGGATATCGGATGTCGGTTGCCAACACGGCTCGGCAGAACGCCGCTATAGAAATGCTGGGCGTGACTGGTGGTCAACATCGAAAACAGCGCGTCATACATGGCAACATCGAGCGTCGCGCCATGCCCCGTCGCATTGCGCTGAACCAGTGCGGCCATAATCGACCAGCTGGCAAACAGGCCCGCGATCAGGTCGGCGATGCTTTCGCCGGTTTTCAGTGGCGCGCCGCCTTCTTCGCCGGTTGCTGTCATCAGGCCGGACATGGCCTGCACTCCCAGGTCATAGGCTGGAAGGTCCTTGAACGGCCCCTCCTGCCCGAAACCGGAAATGGAACAATAGATGAGCCGGGGATTGGCTTCGCGTAAGGCGGCTGCGCCAAGTCCAAGCCGGGCGGCAACACCCGGGCGGAAATTTTCAACGACTACATCCACGCGGGCTGCGAGTGTCTGCGCCAGTTCAAGGTCAGCCTGGTTTTTAAGATCGAGTGCTATGCTTTTTTTGCCGCGATTGTTGAGCGTGAACAAGGCACTTTCACCCTCCTTGAACGGCCCGACATGTCGATAGTCGTCGCCCGAAAGCGGTTCCAGCTTGATGATTTCCGCGCCCAGATCGGCGAGCAGTGCCGTGCAATACGGCCCCGCGAGAACGCGGGACAGATCGAGCACCCGGATTCCCGTCAGCGGGCCGCTCATATTTTCCACTCCTGGCCCGGGATTTCGATCCGTTCGATTCGATCGTCTTCGATAATGATGGAAGTACGTTCTGCAGGGAGACAGCTCCTCTGCTTTCCCTCCATACGCGCGGTGGCGTGCTTCAAAATCTGCATCTGGGCTTGCTCCCGAAAGCCTCGCTATTTTTTGTGAGCTAATCATAAAAAATTGTATATGTCTAAACTTATTTCTTTATATGTTTAAACTTATCGATGCGGTAACTGGCGGACACGGCGTGGGTGTTCGTATTGCGAAAGTCGGAATGGACATGTATCGTTCGGCGCTGAGCATGTTGAATTGCTGCTGTGTGTCCTGGGGATTGATGCAGGAGCGACGGCTGCAGGACGTAAATTCGATGCCAAACAGGCTAGCCAGCGACGTCCGGGCTGCGAGGCGTCATGGGGTGCGAAATGGCATGCATCTTGACCATGATCGTATGATCGCTGATTACCTGATTTCTATCGGCGGATTGCAGGAGTGCATGTGATCGACAAGCGATCTGGCGGCCATCTGGGCTCAACGTCTCCAAAAGCACAGAAAATTGCCAGCGAAGTGCGGCGCCGCATCGTTGAACTTGAATGGCGTCAGGGCGACCGAATTCCGGACGAGGCCGATCTTGCGATCGAGTTTGACGCCGCGCGAGCGACCGTCAACAAGGCATTGCAGCTGCTGGCTGACGAAGGATTGTTGGACCGTCGCCGCCGAGCCGGTACTCGTATCGCGATTGATCCGGTGCTCAAGGCGACAGTCTCAATCTCGATTGTGCGTGAACAGGTCGAGCAGGCCGGCATGGTCTACAGTTATCGCGTCGTGGCGCAGCGGAAAAGTCCGATCCCGGCAGAAGTTGCGGCGCGGCTCGGTCTTCCGGAAGGGGAAGTTCTCGTTCATATGAGGGCTGTGCATTACGGCAATGGCCAGCCCTTCCAGCTGGAGGACCGCTGGGTCAATCTGCGCGCGTCACCAGAACTTGAAAAGGCCGACTTCTGGCAACTGAATGCCAATGAATGGCTGGTGCGCAACGCGCCTTATTTGAGAGCTGACCTGACATTTTCAGCCGAAAATGCCAATCGCCGCGATGCCAGATTGCTGCAGACCGAACCGGGGCAGGCATTGCTGATCATGCACCGCACGACCTGGAACGCCCTGGGTCCAATCACGACCGCCCGGGTGGCGTTCCAGCCTGGCCATCTCGTAAGTACAGAAAAGGCTGCGAACCGAGGCTGATTTCGATCGCGTCATGCTGCGGAAAACTGTGATTGCCACTTCGGCGAGGCAGACGCATAGGCCGGGGACCGAACTCACTTATGGCGAGACAGCCATTACAGTTCACGGCAGCGCTCGGTTCAAGCGCGTCTTGTACCATTGAGATCAGGCTGCTTCTTTCAAAATAGCGCGGATAGGCTGGGGTGCGGTGCCGAGATATCCTGCAACCATCCGGGTGATATGTTCCACAATATCCGCTTCATCGGAAAGGGAGTGGCCGCAGTCATTGAGAACGATGGCATGGGTTAACGTCTCCACGGTAGTCACGCAAATGAATGCAGCCGTATCCAGGTCTTTGAGCTGAATGTCGTCCTTGCATTTTTCGAGATAATGCCGAACCAAATCCAGCGTATCCTTTCGGATGGCTTCCACCTCGGCGAGCTTTCCAATTCGGGGCACTTCTTCCTTGAAGATGCGGTGGAGATCCGGGTCGACCCGGTGTGCAGCGATCATCGCTCGAATGAGCTCCCGCATGGCGCTGTTCAGGTCGTCTGAGGCGCATGCCTGCATCGCGTTTTCCAACAGAGCCAGAATTTCACGATTATGTCTGGCGACGAGCGCAGCCACAAGCGACTCCTTGTTGGGAAAATACTGATAGAGCGATCCAATACTCACGCCTGCCACGGCGGCGACGCGATTTGTGCTGGTTCGAGCGTATCCTTCGCGCACCAAAACGCGAGCAGTGGCATCCAATATCGCCTCGACAGTCATCCGTGACCTTTCTTGCGAGGCCGATTTTCTGGGAGTTGTGGCGCTGAACTTGCTCATATCCTCGATTTTCCTAATGCGAGTAGACAATGCGAGTAAACACTCACATATTTTGTATAAATCGTCAACAACAATGAACGTGAATAATATTTCGGCAATAAATTGTCGAAATTCAACTTACCTGTTCCGCGTTCAAAATAGATAACAAGAGTTTTGCAATATGATGAAGGTCGTCCGAGGATTTTTACTTGTTTCTGTGGTGGTACTCGCAGCTGGCTGCGCCAGTCCCGGACAAAAAATTGCCGTTTCCGCTGAGGAATGTGCTCTTGCAGGGCATGGTGAAACTTTCAAGGAAAAATGCAACGCGCCGAAACTGGGCTGGAAGGGCGCGAATGCGAGCGATTTCACCTTTAACCACTAATCGACCGCTGATGGTCGAAAATCTCGGTACTCGGTAACCAGTATCTGGCGGCTTCAGGAGGAAAGATGAAGCGAGGGTTGCTGGGCAGAATGCGTGTCATTGATGGGAGAGAAGCCGGTGGAGTGGTCTGCGACTGTGCACACGATCATGCTGAAAGCATAACCAACAAGGTCGCCCGTCCCGCCTTCCGTCGTAGCCGGGCCGGAGAGGGATCATTCGCTGACTGCTTCGCCATCCTCCATAAGACACTTGTGGATGGCTGTGCAGGCTTCCTATCCGAGGATCAAATGGATGATTAACGTCTGTATGGCTTAAAAAGCCACGACGAAGCCGAAGTTTTGACCGAAATTCCGAAAACGATAAGGCCTACGCCGATTCTGTTCTGAGGAGATTTACAGTGTTCCAACGCATCCATGTAGCCGGGGCTGCCGCACTGCTCCTTAGTACTGCACTTTCCGGTATCGCCGTAGCGGGTGATGGCGGTGGGATTGACGCGATCCGGTTATCCTCTGGCGGATTGGCGGAAATTTCCAGAAAAGCCGTCCCAACGGCTGACGGAACGATACAGATCGAAGTGCCTTTCGACCAGGTCGACGATATTCTGAAAAGCCTCGTCTTGAATGGCAACGCTGGAACGATCGATCGGGTATCGCTCGCCGGACCAAGGCCTCTCGAGGAAACTTTCAAGGGCCTGCCGTTCACGCCTGAAACTTTAGCCTCAGCGCCTGCACTTCTCGCGTCCATGCAAGGTACGGTAGTATCGGTCACGAGTGGCGGAAAAACAGTGACGGGCAAGGTTCTTGGCGTGGAAACACGCGACAGCGAGAAAACGGCGGAACGTGCACTGCTGACAGTGCTCGGCAAGGACGACTGGATTGACACACTCAAACTTGGCGACGATGCCGCGTTGACAGTCGAAGATCCGGAAATGCGCCAGAAACTGGCCGACGCCGTTGCGGCGACGGGACGCGCAAAGAATGACGGTGCACGTGTCGTTAATGTGCATATTGCCGGAACTGGTGGACAAGAAGTCCGGCTTAACTATGTGATCGCCGCGCCGATCTGGAAGACAGCCTATCGGGTGGTCGTCGGCAAGGACGCCAAGGCTCGTCTTCAGGCGTGGGCCATACTTGAAAATGCCAGCGGAGTAGATTGGAAAGGTGTGAAGATCGCGCTGTCCTCGGCCGATCCCGTTACGCTGAAACAGCGCTTGCATCAGCTCTACTGGAAAGAGCGGTCAGAAGTCGTCGTCAACACGGCGTCGGATAATGTGGCGGCACCCGATACAGGCAACTTGTTAAATCGAGTTCGGACGCGCGCCGCTTCCGATAAAAAAGCCATGATGGCGCCAACCATGGAGACTGTAGCGGAGCAGGCGGCAGTAGCTCCGGCTCCCGCGGACTATGGGGGTGGGACAGGGGAGGCGGAGACTGGCGCAACTGCCACCGAAAGCGACACTTCAGCCACGTTCGACTTGCCCGGCAGCTATGATCTGGCAAATGGCGATACCCTCTCGGTTCCTATTGCGGATGCATCGGTGGAAGCACAGATGGTTTCTGTCTATACCGCGGGAAGCAAGCTGCGCCATCCGATTGCGGCGATCAAGATCAGCAATTCGACGGGTGCAAGTATGCCGGGCGGTATCCTGACTGTTTATGATGCCAATGCAGGCTATATTGGTGATGCCGAACTCGCGGGCTTGCCCAAGGGCGATACACGCATGGCAAGTTTTGCCACGGACCGGAAAGTGACCGTAACCGAGGATCGCAGGCCGACGCAGGAGATCATGGATATCAAAGTCGTGGATGGGACCATCCGCACGACGGAAAAACTGCTGGAAACCACGACCTATACGATTTCAGGTGCTCTGGATGGTGAACGGACAATCGTGATCGAACATCCGGTTCGTGAGGGCTGGTCGTTTGTGTCGCAAGCAGAGAACGGTCGAACCGCCACGCATCACCGGTTGCAGACAAATGTTGAAGCGGGGGGCGAAGCTTCCGTCACCGCGGTAGACGAACTGCTCCTAAGTAACAGCTACACACTGGCTGACGCGGAACCGGACGTTCTACTGGGCTGGTCGTCGTCCGCCAGCGACAAGGGAGTGGCGGAAAAGCTTGCACAGCTTGCCGAGGCACGCAGGAAGCAGGTCGATGCGCACAGGGAATTGGAAAAAACCAGTGAAGATATCCAACGCCTTGCTGGAGAGCAGGAGCGCATTCGCGAAAACATCGGGGCCGTCCCTGAGAATAGCGACTTGAAAACCAAGTATCTGAAAATTCTTGAAGAGAGCGAAACGAGTATCGCTCGGGCTGTTGAAAAACGTGAAGCCGCCCAGAAAGTCACGGATCTTATTGATGAACAGGTGCGTGAGACGATCCGCCAATTTTGAATGGCCTTGAAGCTCGAGGGGGGGCTTGGCGCCCCCCAACACCCATTCGCGGTGCATACCGCGCGGTCCACAGCGTTCCCTGATGGAGGCGAACCACATCATGCGGGCATGGGTTGAAGCTATTGGGCGTGTGGGTTTGGTCGAATAGCCAATAGGTTCACTTCAGGCTCGACGAACCTGAAGAGCGCTACATATCAGCAGCGCTACTTTTCCATAACCAATTGATTTGTTTGGAGTTCGAATGGTGGGCGTGACAGGGATTGAACCTGTGACCCCTACGATGTCAACGTAGTGCTCTCCCGCTGAGCTACACGCCCATTCGATGTGGCGCATACACCATATCGCGTTGCGCCCGTCAAT
>Ga0180216_1002645_pt1 | contig 14719 bp, 14 predicted proteins | sample eDN3rd37CBELigMG_FD_128879 | JGI IMG/M metagenome (GOLD analysis project Ga0180216, IMG submission 128879) | Enriched Miracle-Growth compost microbial communities from Emeryville, California, USA - eDNA 3rd pass 37_C BE-Lig MG (version 2)... ... | reverse complement strand
GACTTGCGGATGCGCGGGTTGTCGAGCATCTCGTAGTACTTCTCGGTCACCGAGATGTCGGCGAACGGCACCCCGTACACCCGCTCGACGTCGTACGGCGAGAACAGGTACATGTCCTCGTTCTTCTTCGCCAGCTCGAACGTGATGTCCGGGATCACGACACCCAGCGACAGCGTCTTGATCCGGATCTTCTCGTCGGCGTTCTCGCGCTTGGTGTCGAGGAACCGGTAGATGTCGGGGTGGTGGGCGTGCAGGTACACCGCGCCCGCGCCCTGACGCGCACCGAGCTGATTGGCGTAGGAGAACGAATCCTCCAGCAGCTTCATGATCGGGATGACACCCGAGCTCTGGTTCTCGATGTTCTTGATGGGCGCGCCGTGCTCGCGAATGTTGCTCAGCAACAGCGCAACTCCGCCGCCGCGCTTGGACAGCTGCAGCGCCGAGTTGATGGAACGCCCGATGGACTCCATGTTGTCCTCGATGCGCAACAGGAAGCAGGACACCGGCTCGCCGCGCTGCTTCTTGCCCGAGTTGAGGAACGTCGGGGTGGCCGGCTGGAACCGGCCGTCGATGATCTCGTCGACGAGTTTCTCGGCGAGTTCGGTGTCACCGGCGGCCAGGGTCAACGCGACCATGACGACGCGGTCCTCGAAACGCTCCAGGTACCGCTTACCGTCGAAGGTCTTCAGCGTGTAGGACGTGTAGTACTTGAACGCACCGAGGAACGTGGGGAACCGAAACTTCTTGGCGTACGCGCGGTCCAGCAGGCTCTTGATGAAGTCGCGGGAGTACTGGTCGAGCACCTCGCGCTCGTAGTACTCGTTCTCGATCAGGTAGTCGAGCTTCTCGTCCTGGCTGTGGAAGAAGACCGTGTTCTGGTTGACGTGCTGCAGGAAGTACTGCTTGGCGGCTTCCCTGTCCTTTTCGAACTGAATCTTGCCGTCGGCGTCGTACAGATTCAGCATCGCGTTGAGCGCGTGGTAATCCGTTTCCCCCGGCAACACGTGCCCGGTGGTGGTTACAGGCTCTGCAGCTGTGACGGTGGGTGGCACGTCTGTTCCTTCCAAAAGTCTTCCAAGCCTGCCCGGACGGCTTCCACATCGTCCGGGGTACCCATCAGTTCGAAGCGATACAGGTACGGCACGCCACACTTGCGCGCGATCACATTGCCCGCATAGGCGAACTCCGCACCGAAGTTGTTGTTGCCCGCGGCGATGACGCCGCGGATCAACGACCGGTTGTGTTCGTTGTTGAGGAACGCGATGACCTGCTTGGGGACGTAGCCCCCAGCGTTGATGTCCGGGGTGGTCCGCCCACCGCCGTAGGTGGGGACCACCAGCACGTAGGGCTCATCGACCTCGATGCGCTCGTGCAGTGGGATGCGGATCGCGGGGATCCCCAGCTTCTGGACGAAACGATGCGTGTTTTCCGAGACGCTGGAGAAATAGACGAGGTTGCTCATCGCGATCCCCTCCCCCGTTGTCCGTCCTGTCGTCGTTACGCGCTGATCGTCGCGGCGCTGAGTGCCTTGATGCGGTCGGGGCGGAAGCCCGACCAGTGCTCGTTGCCGGCCACCACGACCGGTGCCTGCAGGTAGCCGAGCGCCATGACGTAGTCACGGGCCTCGCTGTCGACGGTGATGTCGACCGTCTCGTAGGCGATGCCCAGCTTGTCCAGCGCCTTGTAGGTGGCGTTGCACTGCACGCATGCGGGCTTGGTGTACACGGTGACGGTCATCTTCGGCACGGCTCCTCTTGCGGTGAGTGAAAGGAATCTGGACAGTGACTGGCAACTGGTACGGTTACTGCTTCTCGCTGAAGTTCAGCGACCCGCGGGCCGCCAAAATTCCTGCCCTCCGGGCCAGCCATCCGGCCGGTTCGGAAACCGACTCGGCCGGGTTCGCTGCGCTCCGGCGGGCTCCCGAACTGTGGTGGCCTGTCGGTCTCTCAGACACTACACCTAGTGGCCCCACAGAAGAAGCCATACAAGATGTTCTGAATAACATTTCTGAAATTCCCAGGTCGTAAGCTTGCTCCGGCCAACTTCTCCGGCGTGTCGTGTCACGCCCGCGGGGGCGTGTCGCGTTCCACCCCCATATGTAGCACCGACAACCGACAAGTCGCCGGAACGCGACCCCCGGACAGCAAAGCCGCCGACGGGGGTCATTCGGACCCGCGCCGGCGGCTTGGAGAGAAAACGTGGGAGAAGGTGTCAGGCGACCCCGGCGGGCACCTCGGCGACGGCCGCCACAAGCTTGGCGACGGCTTCCCGGACGCTCGCGGTCACCTCGGCGTTCTCGCGCGGGTGCCTGTCGTCCAGCGTCGACGCTGCGATCGACAGCTTGACGTCCTCGACCACGCGCGGGCCTGCGACACCCAGCGACTTGCGGGTCTCGTCGTGCGCCCACACACCGCCGTAGCGCCCGTGTGCGGCGCCGATCACAGCGGCCGGCTTGCCGGTCAGCGCGCCACTGCCGTACGGCCGCGACAGCCAGTCGATGGCGTTCTTGAGGACGGCCGGGATGGTGGCGTTGTACTCCGGGGTGACGAGCAGGGCGGCGTCCGCCTCGACCGCCGCGGCACGCAGCGCGGCCGCAGGCTCGGGCGCGTCAGCGGTGTCGATGTCTTCGTTGTAGAACGGCACCTCGGCCAATCGGTCGAACACCTGCAGGTCCACACCGTCGGGCGCGGTCTCGACTGCCAGTTCGGCGAGTTGGCGGTTGATGGACGCCGCCCGGAGGCTGCCGACGAGTACCAACACCTTGATTTCGGCCATGAGCCGTCCTTTCATGAGATTCTTGTGGTCGGGTTTCGTCCCCGATCAACCGGACCGCAGTCCGATTCATTCCCACTCGGCCGGATTCACAGAAATTCACAGATAAGGTGGCTGTCGTGGCAGCCACTGACCGCTCCGTCCGGCTCGAGGTCACCGACCGCGCGCCGCAGGAGCGCGGCGACGCCGCCCGGAACCGGGCCGCGATCCTCGACGCGGCGCGCCGGCTCATCGCCGAGCGCGGACCCGACGCCGTGAGCACCGACGACATCGCCGTCGAGGCCGGCGTCGGCAAGGGCACCCTGTTCCGCCGCTTCGGCACCCGCGCCGGGCTGATGATGGTGCTGCTCGACGAGGACGAGAAGGCCCACCAGGACGCGTTCATCTTCGGGCCGCCGCCGCTCGGTCCCGGGGCCCCTCCCCTCGACCGTCTGCTCGCCTACGGCCGCGAACGGATGAAGTTCGTCCGCGAGCACCACGCACTGCTCTCCGACGCCGCGCGCGATCCGCAGGCACGCTTCGGCGGGCCGGACACGCTGCACCGGTCCCACGTCAGGATGCTGCTGCAGGCCGCGGGCACCACCGGCGACCTCGAGGCACAGGCCGACGCGCTCGTCGCGCTGCTCGACGCCGACTACGTCTCCTACCAACTCGAACGCGGACGCAGCTGCGAGGTCCAGGCCGCCGCCTGGGCCGAGACCGCCCGGAAGCTGTGCGGCCACTAGCGCGATGACCAGTTGGGTGCTCCACGTCGACCTCGACCAGTTCCTGGCGTCGGTGGAACTGCGTCGTCGCCCCGATCTGCGCGGCCTGCCGGTCATCGTCGGCGGCAGCGGGGACCCCACCGAGCCGCGCAAGGTCGTCACCTGCGCCTCCTACGAGGCGCGCGAGTTCGGCGTGCACGCCGGGATGCCGCTGCGGGCCGCGGCCCGGCGCTGCCCCGACGCCACCTTCCTCCCGTCGGATCCGGCCGCCTACGACGAGGCCTCCGAACAGGTCATGGGCCTGCTGCGCGACCTGGGACACCCGCTTGAGGTGTGGGGCTGGGACGAGGCCTACCTGGGCGCCGACCTCGAGCCGGACGCCGACCCCGTCGAGCTGGCCGAGCGCATCCGCACCGTGGTCGCGGCCGAGACGGGACTGTCCTGCTCGGTGGGGATCAGCGACAACAAGCAGCGCGCCAAGGTCGCCACCGGATTCGCCAAACCCGCGGGCATCTACGTGCTGACCGAGGCCAACTGGATGACCGTGATGGGCGACCGACCGCCCGACGCGCTGTGGGGCATCGGGCCCAAGACGACGAAGAAGCTTGCCGCGATGGGGATCACGACGGTCGCCGACCTGGCCGCGACGGACGCATCGGTGCTGACGGCCGCGTTCGGCCCGAGCACCGGGTTGTGGATCCTTCTGCTCGCCAAGGGCGGTGGCGACACCGAGGTCAGCTCCGAACCGTGGATCCCCCGCTCCCGCAGCCACGTGGTGACGTTCCCGCAGGATCTGACCGACCGCCGCGAGATCGACTCGGCCGTCCGTGATCTCGCGCTGCAGACGCTGACCGAGATCGTCGAGCAGGGCCGCACCGTCACCCGCGTCGCGGTCACGGTGCGCACCAGCACCTTCTACACCCGCACCAAGATCCGCAAGCTGCCCACGCCGGGCACCGACGCCGATCAGATCGTCGCCACGGCACTGGCGGTGCTGGACCAGTTCGAACTCGACCGTCCGGTACGGCTGCTCGGGGTGCGGCTGGAACTCGCGATGGACGACGTGGCGGCGCCGACTGTCGGCACCGGAACATAATCTCGACGCCATGCTGCAGACCGTCGCCATCCGCGGTTACCGCGCGCTGCGCGAGGTGGTCCTGCCGTTGACCGAGCTCACGGTGATCACCGGCGCCAACGGCACCGGGAAGTCCTCGGTCTACCGTGCCCTGCGGCTGCTGGCCGACTGCGGGCGCGGGCAGGTGATCGGCTCACTCGCACGCGAAGGCGGCCTGCAGTCGGTGCTGTGGGCAGGGCCCGAGCGCCCGGCAGAACAGGCCACGGGCACCACCCGCACGCGGCCGGTCTCGCTCGAAATGGGCTTCGCGGCAGACGACTTCGGCTATCTGGTCGATCTCGGCCTGCCGCAGATGGCGGGTGCGCCTGCCGGCGGCACCCCGTCGGCGTTCACGCTCGACCCCGAGATCAAGCGCGAGGTGGTCTTCGCCGGTCCGGTGCTGCGCCCGAGTTCGACGCTGGTACGGCGCACCAGGGAGTACGCCGAGGCCGCCGCGGAATCCGGGCGCGGCTTCGACGAACTGAGCCGATCACTGCCGCCGTATCGCAGCGTGCTCGCCGAGTACGCCCATCCCCACGCGCTGCCCGAGTTGTCCGCGGTCTCAGAACGCCTGCGCGACTGGCGTTTCTACGACGGTTTCCGCGTGGATGCGGGCGCTCCCGCCCGCCACCCGCACGTCGGCACCCGCACCCCGGTGTTGTCCGACGACGGCTCCGATCTGGCGGCAGCCGTGCAGACCATCATCGAAGCGGGCCTCGACGACCTGCAGCGGGCCGTGGCCGACGCGTTCGACGGCGCCAGGGTGTCCGTCGCGGCCAGCGACGGCCTGTTCGACCTGCAACTGCACCAGCGCGGCATGCTGCGTCCGCTACGGGCTGCCGAATTGTCCGACGGCACACTGCGTTTCCTGCTGTGGGCGGCCGCATTGCTGAGCCCGAGCCCACCGTCGCTCATGGTGCTCAACGAACCGGAGACGTCACTGCATCCCGACCTCGTGCGTCCGCTGGCGTCGCTGATCCGCACCGCGGCCACCCGGACGCAGGTCGTGGTGGTCACGCACTCGCGTGCGCTGCTGGAGTTCCTCGACACCACCCCGATCGGCGACGATGGTCCGGGTGGCGCCGTCGAGATCGAGTTGTACAAGCAGTGGGGCGAGACCAAGGTGACCGGGCAGGGCCTGCTCTCGACGCCGTCGTGGCACTGGGGAAACCGCTAGGTCCTGAACAGTTCGTGTTCAGGTCAGTGTCCGTTCATCTGCGTCGGCTTATGTGACTCGCGATCAGTTCACACGAATCTCACACGAGTCTAGGAGAAGCCGTGCCTGTCAGTACCTATCTCAGAGCGACGGTGGTGATCGGGGCCGCCGCGCTGCTGCCGCTCACGGCCTGCAGCAGCGACACCACCACGGAGTCCAGCGGTGACACGGTGCACCGCTCGGCCGACGGCGACATCGTGACCAACGGTGGCGCGCGCCGTATCGACGGCGACCAGACCGACACCGAGCGCAGCGCGATCAACGGCGGCAAGGCCCGCAATGTCATCCTGCTGGTCGGCGACGGCATGGGCGACTCGGAGATCACCATGGCCCGCAACTACGAAAAGGGCGCAGGCGGAAGCTTCGACGGCCTCGACGCGCTGCCGCTGAGCGGGCAGTACACCACCTACGCGCTCAACAAGGACGGTAAGCCCAACTACGTCACCGATTCGGCCGCGAGCGCCACGGGATGGACCACCGGCACCAAGACCTACAACGGCGCGCTGGGCATCGACATCAAGGGCAACCCGCAGAAGACGATCCTCGAACTCGCCAAGGCACAGGGTTTCGCGACCGGTGACGTCACCACGTCGGAGATCCAGGACGCCACCCCGGCGTCGCTGTTCTCCCACATCAGCGAGCGTGACTGCTACGGCCCGGTCCAGACCGCAGCCGATTGCGCGGCCGACGCCCTGGAGAACGGCGGGCCGGGTTCGGTGACCGAGCAGTTGCTGACCACCCGCCCGGACCTGACATTGGGCGGCGGCGCCGAGACGTTCTCCCAGACCGCGAACGGCGGCGAGTACAAGGGCAAGACGCTCGAAGCCCAGGCCAAGGAGCGTGGGTTCCAGATCGTGCGCACCGCAAGCGAACTCGACGCCGTCACCGCGGCCGATCAGGACAATCCGGTGATCGGGCTGTTCGCCGACGGCAACATGCCGGTGCGCTGGTCAGGCCCGCCCGCCGTGCGCCACGGCTACCTGCAGCCCGCGGCCAAGTGCACCGACAATCCCGAGCGCGGGTCCGAGGTCCCCAGGCTGGCCGCGATGACGCAGAAGGCCATCGATCTGTTGAAGAACGGAAAAGCCGGTCAGGACAAGGGCTTCTACCTGCAGGTGGAAGGCGCGTCGATCGACAAGAAGGACCACGACGCCGACCCGTGCGGCCAGATCGGCGAGACGGTGGACTTCGACGAGGCCGTGCAGACCGCGCTCAAGTTCGCCCGCGAGGACGGCAACACGCTGGTCGTCGTGACCGCCGACCACGGTCACAGCAGCCAGATCGTGGAGGCCCTCAGCGAGGACGACCTGCGCGACATCGCCGAGGACACCAAGCAGCCCGTCGAGCGGGTCCGCGACACCATGTACCCGGGCCTGACCCGCAAGCTCGTCACGGCCGATGACGCCGAGATGACGGTCAGCTACGGCACTTCCGCCGATGTCGACGTCGAGAGCGAGACCCACACCGGAACCCAGGTGCGTGTCGCGGCCTTCGGTCCGAGGGCCGCGAACGTCGTCGGGCTGACCGATCAGACCGATCTGTTCTTCACCATGACCGATGCGCTCGGCCTCGACCGCGGGGAGGAACCCGCGCACTGAGATCAGCGTGGCGATGTGCCGGAGCGCAGAGCGCGGGTGAACAGCACGTTCACCTGGCGCATCGCCACGCTGTAGGGCCACCAGGCCACGCGCTTGAACGTGTACAGCGCGCGGATGTCGGCCGAGGTGTAGATCAAAAACCGGTTGCGTTGTACCCCGGCGAGGATCTTCGTGGCGGCCTTCTCGGGTGAGATCGCGTGTCCGGCAAAGCGATCCACCCACTTCTTGACGTTGGGATCCTCGCGGTCGACGCCGGCGATCTCGACGGTCTGCACCAGGCCGGTCTTCACCGCGCCGGGCACCACCACCGACACCCCGATGCGGTGGCGCGCCAGGTCGAAGCGCAGCACCTCACTCACCCCGCGCAGGCCGAATTTGCTTGCGCTGTAGGCACCGTGCCACGGCAGGGCGACCAGGCCGGCCGCAGAGGACACGTTGACCAGGTGGCCACCGCGGCGCGCCTCGATCATCGGCGGGATGAACTCCTCGATGACATGGATGGGCCCCATGAGGTTGATGTCGACCATCGACCGCCACTGCTGGTGACTGAGCCGGTCGACGGTGCCCCACGCGGACACCCCCGCGATGTTCATCACCACGTCCATCGACCCGTGCACGGCGTGGATGTCCTTGGCGAACTCGCGGACCTGGTCGTAGTCGGAGATGTCGAGCGCGCGGTGCGCGGGCACCTCGGCGCCGAGCGCGCGCGCATCGGCGACGGTGAGCGCCAATCCGTCGGCGTCGCGGTCGGTCAGGTAGAGCTCCGCGCCCGCCGCGGCCAGCGCGAGCGCCGTGGCGCGGCCGATGCCGCTGGCCGCCCCGGTCACGAAACATCTCTTGCCCGCGAAGTCGCTCCCCTGCGCCATAGCGGTGACCTTACCGGGGAGTTCTACTCCGGCAGGCCACCCCACAGCGCGCTGAGCCACAGGCGTTCGACGATCTCGACGGCACGCGCGGGATCGGCGTCACGGCCCACGAACCCGGCGTCACGCGACAGTGTCATCGCCGTGGTCGCGGTCAGGGTGCGCACCAGTGCGGGCAGATCGTCGGAGATCGGCCGGGCTCCGGTGTCCTGTTCGATGACGCCGACGATCTTGGCGATCGTGGCGTCCTCGAAGTCGTTCATGATGTCGCGGATCTGCGCGTCGGTGTTCTGCGCGACGGTGCAGGCCGACATGACCGGGTCGTTGGTGGCGTACACCGCCGCGGCGCTGCCCACCATGCGCTTGGCGAATGCGGCAGGCGACTCGTTCTCACCGCGCGGCGCGAAGTTGTGCGTGAGCGCGTCGAGTTCTTCCATCGCCTCGGCCAGGATCACGGCCAGCACCGCGTACTTGGAGTCGAAGTAGAAGTAGAAGCCCGACCGGGCGACACCGGCGCGCTCACTGATCGTGCTCACCGAGATGTCCGCGAACGGCTGTTCCTCGAGGAGTTCGCGCACGGCGGCGACGATGGCCTCCCGTTGCCGGTCGCCCCTGGAGCGACGGGCCTGCGCGGCGGTGGCGCCGGCAGAACCGTTGCTGCCCTGCGGTACGGATTCGGCGGTCATGGGTTTAAACCTTGGCACCCGCGACGCGCCAAATCAAAACTTGACATGCGTCAAGTATGACATCCAAGATGAGTGTCACAAGTGACGTCCACCACAGACTTGCAACGTCAGCAACGTCAGGAGCGCGATACATGCCCACCACCATCAGTACTCCCCGCTATCTGTTGGATCAGGCACGGCGCCGATTCACGCCCACGCCCAACACCATCCCCGGCATGGGAGCCATCGAGAAGCGGCTGAAGCGCAAGCAGTGGGACCAGTTCGTGTTCTCCACCCCGCCCGCAGGCAGCGGTCTCAAGCCGATCATGGGCGACTCCGGCCTGCCGGTCCTCGGGCACATGATCGAGATCTTCCGCGGCGGCCCCGACTTCATCCTGGAGCAATACCGCCGCAACGGCCCGATCCACTACGCCTACTCACCTGCGTTGTCGTCGGTGATGGCGCTGGGCCCGGACGCCACCCAGACGGTCTTCTCGAACCGCAACAAGGACTACTCGCAGCGTGCGTGGGATCCGGTGATCGGGCCGTTCTTCGAAGGTGGCCTGATGCTGCTCGACTTCGACGAGCACATGTACCACCGCCGGATCATGCAGGACGCGTTCACCCGCTCGCGGCTCACCGGGTACATCCCGCACATCGACTCGGTCGCGTCGCAGGTCCTGGCCAACGACTGGGTGTCCGACGATCCGCGGTTCCTGTTCTATCCGGCCATCAAGGAACTGACGCTCGACATCGCCTCCGAGGTGTTCATGGGCGTCCCGGCCGGCACCGACAAGAAGCTCGTCACGACCGTGAACCACGCGTTCACCACCACCACGCGCGCGGGCAACGCGATCGTGCGCACGCCGGTTCCGCCGTTGAAGTGGTGGCGCGGCATCCAGGCGCGCAAGACACTCGAGGACTACTTCCTCAGCCGCATCGACGAGAAGCGCCGCGCCGAGAGCACCGACATGTTCAGCGTGCTGTGCCACTCGGCCGACGAGGACGGCCAGACCTTCACCGACGACCAGATCGTCAGCCACATGATCTTCCTCATGATGGCCGCACACGACACGTCGACGTCGACCATGACCACCATGGCCTACCACCTGGCGGCCAATCCCGAGTGGCAGGACCGGCTGCGTGACGAGTCCGAGCGCATCGGCGACGGCCCGCTCGACATCGAGGCGCTGGAGAAGCTGGAGACCTACGACCTGGTGATCAACGAGGCGCTGCGGATGATGACGCCGCTGCCCTTCAACTTCCGCCAGGCCGTGCGCGACACCGAACTGCTGGGTTACTTCATCCCGGCCGGCACCAACGTGGTCACCTGGCCGTCGATCAACCACCGGCTGCCCGAACTGTGGACCGATCCGGAGAAGTTCGACCCGGAGCGCTTCGCCGAGCCGCGCAGCGAGCACAAGAAGCACCGCTACGCGTTCGCACCGTTCGGTGGCGGCGCCCACAAGTGCATCGGCATGGTGTTCGGCCAGCTGGAGATCAAGACCGTCATGCACCGCCTGCTGCGCCAGTACCGCCTGGAGCTGCCGCGTCCGGGTTACACGCCGCGCTACGACTACGGCGGCATGCCGGTGCCGATCGACGGGATGCCGATCGTGCTGCGTCCGCTGCGCTGACGGTCGACGAGGCCGGCCGGCCGGATTCTCGGATCCGCCCGGCCGGCCTCTCGCCGTTACGGCTTGTTCGCTGTCGGGCCGGAAACTAGTGCGCGGTGAGGCGATTCGCGCACGCGATGACCGCGCGCAGCGCCGACTGCACCGGGTCGGTGTCCAGCCCCATCGCCCACTCACGGTGCACGCCGTTGCTGCCTTCGATGAAGGTGGCGGTCTGACCCCGCGTCGGCAACTGGTGGAACGACGTGGTCTCCACGGTGATGCCGTGCGCGTGCAGGATCTCGGTCAGCGCGGCGACGGGCCCGTAGGCCGTGACGCTCGACGTGGCGACGGTGTCGCCGATCGACAGCGTCGCCTGGTACTCGCGCGGGCCGATCTGGCCTGTGGGACGGCTGTCGACGCACGACCATTGGCGCAGCGTGACCGGTCCCGCGATGGCGGCGAACCGGGCCAGGAATGCGTCCCAGGTTTGCTCCTGGGCGACGGCGCGCAGGCCGCGCGGCAGTGGAGCGGCGAAGCACGACGCGAACGAGGACGAGGACGAAGCGGAAGAAGTGCGAATTGCTGGTGCGGTGAACATTTTGTGCCGGTCTTCTCTGATTGAAGGGAGTGACCGACGAAGAGCAACGACCCACAGCGAGGGGTCGGTCCGAATCAGACCCCGCTGCGGGTTGCTACTACGAGTCGCCTCAGCACGTCAGCGATGGTAGTCCTCGCCCCGGCGCGGGTGCAAACAATTTGAATCAGTAACGTCATCGGCGTGAGAGCCGCATGACCGTTTGGGACGTCGTGCTGCTCGTGTTCGCCGGTATCGCCGGCGGGCTGACCGGAAGCATCGCAGGCCTCGCGTCCGTCGCGACCTATCCCGCACTGCTGGTCGTCGGCCTGCCGCCCGTGGCGGCCAATGTCACGAACACCGTCGCGGTCGTGTTCAACGGCGTCGGGTCGATCGCGGGCTCACGGCCCGAGCTGGCGGGGCAGGGCGCGTGGCTCAAACGGATCATCCCGGTCGCGGCGCTCGGCGGCGTCGCGGGCGCGGCCCTGCTGCTGTCGACGCCCGCGGAGGGCTTCGAGAAGATCGTGCCGTTCCTGCTCGGATTCGCCTCGGTGGCGATCCTGCTGCCCCGCAGGGAACATCGCTCGGCACGTGTGGCCAACCATCGCGACCATCTCATCCGCACCGGCGTCGAGGCCGCCGCGATCTTCCTGATCACCATCTACGGCGGCTATTTCGGGGCCGCGGCCGGTGTGCTGCTGCTGGCGCTGATGTTGCGGGCCGGCGGCGCGACGCTCCCGCACGCCAACGCGGGCAAGAACGTCATCCTCGGTGTCGCCAACCTCGTGGCGTCCGCGATCTTCGTGGTGTTCGCCCCGGTCTACTGGCCCGCGGTCGTGCCGCTGGGCATCGGCTGCCTCATCGGCAGCCGTCTCGGGCCGATCATCGTCCGCCACGCCCCGTCGACACCGCTGCGGTGGCTCATCGGTGTGGCCGGTATCGCGCTGGCGATCAAGCTCGCGCTCGACACGTACTGAGATCTTTTGCGTCTGCTCGGCAAGGAACTCAGCGGAACGGGCTGTCGCCCTTGGTCACCTGCAGGCCGAGGGTCATGAGATTCTCGGCCGAGGCGTGGAGTTGTTCGCCGGCCTCGCGGTTGGCCTGCCCGGCGAGGTAGCGCGACCATGTGCCCTCGATGACGATGCCGAGCTTGAAACACACAAGGGCCACATACCAGTCGAGATGGTCGGTTTGTCGGCCGCCGGCCGCCCGGTACGCGTCGAGTAGTTCGGCTCGCGTCGCCAGGCCACCGAGGGCCGCGAGCGCCGAACCGGCGTTGATCGGGTTGGGGTCGTCGGGCCAGCACACCAGCATCCAGCCGAGGTCCAGCAGCGGATCTCCGATCGTGCACATCTCCCAGTCGATGAACGCCGCGAGCTCGGGGACCTCGCGGCGCAGCAGCACGTTGTTCAGATGCGCGTCGCCGTGCATGATCCCTGGCTCGCCGTCGGGTGGCCGGTGTTCGTCGAGCCACTGCGCCAACGGCTGCGCCCCAGCCATCGACTCGGGCTCGTAATTGTCGTGGCGATAGCTCTCGAGCAGTTTGAGGAACTGCGGAACCTGGCGTGCCAGAAAGGATCCCGGACGCCGCAGCGCGGCGAGTTCGCTGTTCTCCCACGCCACGTTGCCCAGACCGGCCAGGCTCGCGGCGTAGGACAGGCCCACCGCGTGGCGCATGTCGGCGCGTTGGTAGGCGGGGGCGACCTCGTTGCCCGGGTTGAACCCGTCCACCTCCTCCATGAGGTAGAACACCACGCCCAGCACATCCGGATCGGCGCAGCCCGCGATGAACCCGGGGTGTGGCACACCGGATCCGGCCAGGGTGCGCAGCACCGCGATCTCGCGCAGCATCGTCTTGTCGCTCGTGGGCCGCGGATGGGCCGGCGGGCGCCGCAGCACCATCGGGCGTCCGTCGACGTGGACGCGCACGACGATGTTCTGCGTGCCGCCGGTCAGGGGTTCCACATCGCTGACAGTGGATCCGATCTTCTCGGATCGGACCCACGCCTGCAGGGCCTGCTGGTCGTGTTCGCTCAACGTGGGCAACTGCTGCACATCACCGGGCATGCTGACATCGTGCCAGCGGCGCTCAGCGTTTGTGTGCAGTCACCACCAAGTACTCCCACTGCATGGCACCGGAATCGAGATATCGGTCCCCCAGCAAGGCGATGGCCTCGTCGAGCGCCGCGGTGCGTTCGGCGTCGTCACCGACGGCGCGGTAGGCCGCGATGGTGGGACCGTAGTTGGCCTTGAAGAAGTCGCGGAAGGCGGCTCCGTCGGCGAACATGTCCACCGTCAACGAGCGACGCTGCGTCTCGAAGTCCTCGATCCCATCGCCGAGCAGCGTTCGGACATGATCGGCGTTGCCCCACAACGGCGGTGGCGACACGCCCGGCGGCGGCGCGGGAACGAACGGCTTCATGGTCGCGAACAGCTGCCCGATGAAACCCTCTGGGGTCCAGCTGATCAGACCGATCCGTCCACCGGAACGCGTGACCCGCAACAGCTCCCGAGCGGACTGGTCGTGATGCGGCGCGAACATCACGCCGATGCAGGACATCACGACGTCGAACTCGCCGTCGGAGAACGGCAGCGCCTCGGCGTTGGCCTCTTTCCACGTGATGTCCACGCCTCGCTCGGCGGACTCGTGTGCGCCCTCGTCGACCAGTTGCGGGCACAGGTCGCTCGCGGTGACCTGAGCGCCTGCCAGCGCGGCGGGGATCGAGGCGTTGCCCGTGCCTGCCGCGATGTCGAGCACCCGGTCCCCCGGTCCGATACCGCAGGCCTCGACGAGGACGGGTCCCAGCGGTGCGACGATATGGGCGGCGATCGCCCCGTAGTTCCCGAGCGCCCACAGCGCCCGGTGTTTGGCCTCAAGTTCTCGATCGACGGTGACGACGCCCATGGTGACTCCTTCGGTTCGGCATGTGTCAGTCATGGTCCCGCCGCGCCGGTACAGGAATCCAGTAACAGATCTGTACTACCTGTGGTTCAAATTCTGTATTGGCTCGGCGACGTTTGCGCGGTGTACTTGTGCTCAGGTGTGCGCAGTTGCGCAATTGTCCGGAAGGTGCCGCACATGTCGACCTATGGCCAGTTCTGCCCCGTCGCCAAAGCCATGGAACTGCTCGATGAACGCTGGACCCTGCTCGTGGTGCGGGAACTGCTGTTGGGCAGTACCCATTTCAACGATCTGCGCCGCGGCGTGCCCAAGATGTCGCCGGCCCTGCTGTCGCGGAGGCTGAAGTCGCTGACCCGCGCCGGTGTGGTCGAACGCAACGAAATCGACGGTCGCACTTCGTACACCCTCACCGCGTGCGGACGGGAACTGGCAACCGTCGTCGACGCACTCGGCGCATGGGGCGTGCGCTGGATCGGCGACCTCGGCGAGCAGGACCTCGACCCGCATCTGCTGATGTGGGACATGCGGCGCACCATCCCCATCGACGAGTGGCCACGCACCCGCACCACCGTGGCGTTCATCTTCGACGACGTCGCGCCCAAGGCGTCGCGGTGGTGGCTCGTGGTGGCCGACGGCCAGGCCGACGTGTGCGATTTCGATCCCGGACACGAGGTGACCGGCACGGTGCAGACGAG
>Ga0180216_1002643_pt1 | contig 14728 bp, 18 predicted proteins | sample eDN3rd37CBELigMG_FD_128879 | JGI IMG/M metagenome (GOLD analysis project Ga0180216, IMG submission 128879) | Enriched Miracle-Growth compost microbial communities from Emeryville, California, USA - eDNA 3rd pass 37_C BE-Lig MG (version 2)... ... | reverse complement strand
GAGGCGAAGCAGCTGGACCTGGCCCAAAGGCTGGCGGCGGCCGAGGCCGAGCAGGCCCGGCTGCAGGACGGGGCGGCTGCGTTGCGCGCGCGCGCCGAGGCGGCCGACGCGGCCGAGCGCCGCTGCGAGGAGCTCGCGGCGCAGGTGGCCGCGTTGCAGGCCACCGTCGCCAGCCACGAAGAGGTGCGGCGCGGACAGCCTGTGCGTGTGTGTGGGGGGCGCTCCGCGCTGACGTGATCTTTGCTCCGATGTCGTCCTGAGCTCTCTCATCGACAGCGGGCGCGGGCAGCCCAGGCCGAGTTGGCCGCGGCGCGGAAGCGGCTCGAGGAGAGCCAGCGGGCCACTGCCTCGGCGCAGGCGCAGCACGAGGCCGCCGCCCAGGCGCTGGAGGCCGAGCGCGCGCGCGCCGCGGGCCTGCAGGCCGAGTTGGAGCAGCAGGCCAAGCGGTCAGCGGCCGAGCTTGACAAGCTCAAGTCGCGGCTGGCCACGGCCGACACGGCGCTCTCTGAAAGTGCGCGCTTGGCGTCAGCACGAAAATGGGAGCGTTGGACAGTTCCCTCTCACCACGCGAACGCGCGCGCCCAAACTTGGGTGGGCCCCCGCGCTGCGTAGACCGTCACCTGGTGGCAGAGCTGCAAAAGGCTCTTGACGAGGCAGCCAACAAGGCCCGACGGCAGCAACAAGACGCTGCTGCCGAGCTCGGCAAAGTGCAAAAGCAACTGTCTGCCGCGCAGGTTGGCCGCAGTGCACAGGGTCGGACGTGTGCATCTAGGCAGTGCCTAACGCGAGTGACGCCTGCCTCTGACGCCCTATGGCCGCTCGTGCAGGCGACGCTGGCGGAGGAGCGCAAGGCGTCCGAAGCCGCGCGCGCATTAGCCAAGGCCGAGCACGAGCGGGAGCTGGAGGCACGGGACGCCGAGCTCCGGTCCCTCGAAGCCGAGCGCCAGGTGCGTGACGCGGCCGAAGCGCAATCTCAGAGTTGCGTCCGCGCGTGCCTCACACCGGCGCGTCTGCTGGGCCCGCTATCGCGTACGCACGCTCGCGGCAGCGCCTCCGCAAGCGCGACCTGCTCTCGCCGACGGGCCTGCTGCTGGTGTCGATCGTGGGCGCGCTCGCCCTGTATGCTGGACGTTTTTTGCCGCCAGGTCTGTTGTAAATAGTGCGTCGCTGCGTTTTTTTAGAGGATGTGCCAAAAATGATGTATATGTAAACATGACTTTCAACAGGGCGCTAACGGATCTACTTGAGGGCGGCGACGCGGTCGCACACGGCGCGCGCAAACTCGGAGCACTTGGACGAGCCGCCCAGGTCACCTGTGAGCACCTTGCGCTCGGCGATGGTCTGCAGCACCGCCTTCTCCACCCGGTTGGCGTGCTCGTGGAGCTTCATGTACCGGAGCATCATGACGCCCGACAGGAGCAGCGCCGTCGGGTTGGCCTTGTCCTGGCCAGCAATGTCGGGCGCGGTGCCGTGCACCTGGGGCGCGAAGCGGAAGCGATTGCCGCGGTGCCGCGCGGGTGAGACGGAGGACCCATAGACATTGTTACCGCCCCCGCCCCCGTTGAAAGTACGTACGGCCTCAAAGATGGCGCCGTCGCTGCCCTGGTTGCCCGACGGGGTGAGGCCGAGGCCGCCGATGAGGCCGGCGCACATGTCGGACATGATGTCGCCGTACAGGTTGGGCATGACCAGCACGTCGAACTGCGACGGGTCCTGCACGATCTGCGGTGAGGCGCGCCGCCAGCAAGCTCGCCCGAGAGAGCGCCTGTCAGCACCACGTGCTCAGGCTGGCTGGCTTGGGCGGGGGGGGGGGGGCCAACCCCACACGCACGTTCAGGCAGGCGCGGTCCAGCAGGCACTCGTCGAACTTGATGTCCGGGAACTTCTTCGACGCCTCCTGGCACGCCTCCAGGAAGAGACCATCGGTCTTGCGCCTAGCGCCCGCGCGTCCACCCCGCGGCGAGGGCTGCGTGCACGCGTCAGCGCACGCACGAAGCGGCCGCCGCCCTCCGCAAGATGCCACGCGCCACGTACATGATGTTGGCCTTGTGCACGCAGGTGACGCGGCTGCGGTTGTTGTCCCGCGCGTACTGGAAGGCGTACTCGGCGACGCGCTTCGACGCGGCGCGGGTGATGACCTTGATCGACTGCACGACGCCCTTCGAGACCTCGTGCTCGATGCCGCTGTACTCGCCCTCGGTGTTCTCACGGATGATGACCGTGTTCACGTTGTCGTACAGGGTCTTGTAGCCCTCGATGCTGCGGCACGGCCGCACGTTGGCGTACAGGTTGAACGCCCTGGCGCCGCGGGAAGGCGACCCGCGCCGGCAATCGCGAGCGAGCGTGAGCGCGCCAGCATGAATCGGCCTTGCCGCGGCGGCCGGCGCGCACCTCCGGAGGGTCAGGTTGAGCGAGACGTGCCCCTTGCCGACGGGCGTCTCCAGCGGGCCCTTGAGGCCAACGCGGGTGCGCGCCATCGACTCCATCAGCTCGGGCGGCAGCACGATGCGGCCCGTCGCGTCACGGCGCGGCGTCACGTCGACCTCCTCCCAGACGATCGGCACCTGCAGAGCACGACGCGTCGCCGGGATCGCGCGCGCGGCGCGTCAACGGCCGTGCTCTGCACGGAAGTGCGGACGGTCGCCGCCGCGGCCACGCACGTTCGCCGCCGCGAAAATGTCCTTCACGGCCTTGGAGATCTCGGGGCCAATGCCGTCGCCGGGGATGAGCGTCACGTGCGGCAGCTGCCCGTCCGTCGACGACACGTACATACGGCCGCTCGCACGGACTGGTCAGCCACGGCTGCCCCGCACATCATGAGCCAGCCCTGCGGCCGCGGGCAACGGACCCCGTCGGTCTGCGCGGCGGCGGTGGCCATCGAGCGGGACGCCACCGTCGCGGCGCCGAGCACGCCCTGGCGCTGCACCGCCTGGCGGGCAATCATGCGAACAGCCGGCAGCATGGCGGCACTATGGCGGCGGCGGCGGCACAATCCCAAGGCCCCAAGCGCTGTTAGCGACCGCAGCCGCCCGGAATGGCGTCGGCGCGGCAGGCGCCGTACGTACCCTCGTCTCGCCGGCCAGATGCCTGGCGCAAGGCAATTCCAGGGGACAAACGTGTCTGTCCAAGCCCGATTGGTGCCACGTCGCAGAGCGCCCGACACGCTTGTTAGCACGACGCTCAAAGGGGCAACCGCGTGCGAGAACGGCAGGTGCCCTTTGGCGGGCGCCAGGATCAAGAGGTCCCATGGCCCGGTCACTAAAACGGTACGCCGGCCCGCGGGGTCGCTCCGCTAACAAGCTTGCCAACATGGCTCGCTTCCCCTTACTCTACTCTGGGCCAGCTTGCCCTCCCTTCATTGCTTTTGCGAGTCCGTTCCCGCGCCGACCGTCGCCCGCCAGTGTTCCTCCGGTGCGGGCCGTTCTGTGCTGGTTCCAGCCGTCCTTTGCCCCTTCCGTTTCGTCGTGCGGCGTAAACGCCTCGCGTCTTTGTCGGCCGCGGTCCTTTTTCGCGCCCCCCCGCCGCAGCCACGGCGGCCTGCAGTGGCGCTCCGCTGCCGCTCCGCGCTCGCCGCCTCGGCATCTCCGCAGCGGCCTCCACGTGACGCCCGACGCGTCGCCCCGCCCTCATCTTCGGCGTCGTCCCGCTAGCAGCCGCGCCGTACTCCGCGCCTCCGTCCTCGCCGGCCGCGTGTCCGGCCCCTGTCCCCGCGTGAAGGTCCCCCCGCGCCCCTCCCCAGACCGCAGGCCGCCGGGTGCCGCGGGCGGCGCCGGCGCGAGCGGCCGCCGTACCGGGCGGCTTCCACGTGGCGGACGAGTTCTGACCCGCACTCTGACTCGCCGCTCTGACACCGGCCACGTGGACAACGGTCTCAGAGCGATGACGTCATCGCCGCACGCGGGCACGGGCGGGCGCACTGTGGGCGCGCGGCCGGGATCGCGGCCGCTGGGACCCCGCTCTGGACGCGCCGGCACGCGCGCCAGGCTGGGCGAACGGCTGCCGGCGGACGCTGCTGGGCCTGGGCTGCATGGGACCGCGGCGCTGAGCGAGGGCGCCGCCGCGATCGCGCACGGGCCCGGCGCTTGCACCGGCGTCCGGCCGTTTGGGTCCGCGCGCGCGTGGGCGCGCGTCCTGCGCGGCGGCGGTGGCCATGGGCGGCGGCGACGGCCGGGCCGTGCCGCTGCGCAGCCTTCGGCGGTCGGCCGGAGGGCAGGCCGACGACGAGCGGGCGCTCTTCGCCGACGAAGTGTCGTCGGTGGGGAGCAGCCTCGCCGGCGGCCGTACGTCCTTGCCTCGAAATCTCCGGGTGTGTGCCAACGCGCTGGCGCGATCTCACGCATCGGCCAGGCACGGGGGCTGGTAGGCTGCCGGCGACAGTGGCGGCGGCGGTCGAGGCCGGCACCGTGCGTCGGTCGACGTGGGTGCAGACGAACGTCCGCATCGACGACTCGGCCACGGTACGGCCCCGGCGTGGGGCCTCGGGAGCGCGGGCCCGCCGCCGCCGCACCCGCTCACGGCCACGCTGCCAAGGCGCGCCGTCGCCGACTTGTAAACGTGCAGGCGACGTTCACGGGCTACGCCGTTGACTACCGCAAGCAGTCGCTGTACATCTTTCTCTCGATCGTCACAGTGGGGTTGGTGCCGCTCCTGGGCTGGTGGCTGCCGGAGCTGTGGCTGCGGCTGGTGTGCAGCCCGTGCGAGTTCCACTCGGCCACGCACGTCCTGGTCAAGGTGCGCACAGCAGCAGACGCGGGTGCAGGCTCGGACGTAGAGCCCGCGCCCGCTCAGCTAGTAGCCCTCACCCACCGCCAGCGAAACGCCCGCCAGAACTGCTACGACGAGGTGGAGGTCCTGCCGATCACGGCGTACGCGTCTGACGACCACGATGCCGAGCTGAGCGCTCAGGGGCGCGCAGCGCGCCGCAAGCAGCGCCCCCCGACGCCCTCGGTTCGTTGCCACCCGAGCGACGGGATCGGCAGCCGGAGCCGGTCGTGACACTCTATTCTGCCGACGATGCGGGTGGATTGGCACGGTCCAGGCCCTGCAGCTGCGCGGCTTCGAGTACCGCTACATCCGCTTCTTCTACAATCCGGACACGGGCGAGTTTGACGAGTGCAGGTGCGGCGGGTGGCCGTGAGCTCAGGGCCGCTGCGCGCACACGGAGGCTGACCCTGCTGGCGGTCGCCGTGGATCTGCCACACCGCGCGGGCGCACCAGCAAATTTTGCGACATCTTTGGCCAGTTTGGCTGCGAGACCGCGGACGGCCAGCTGCTGCCGCTGCCGGACGACGTGCGCCGGGAGCGCTGGACCATCTTTGGCGAGAACTTGATCAACATCCGCGAAAAGTCCATCCCGCGGCTCCTGCTGGACGAGGTGGGTCGCGCGTCGCGCGCGGCCGGCCGTGCCCCGAGCGTCGTGGGGGCCTGACGCCTGCGGTTGGCATGTGTGCGGCGACCGCGGTCCCCTTCCAGGTGCTGCACCCGTTCTACTTTTTCCAGATCTTTAGCATCATCATCTGGGGCATCGATGGGTACTACTACTACGCGAGCGCCATCTTTGCCATCTCGGTGGCCTCCATCGCGTCCAGCCTGCAGGAGATGCGCGCGGTACGCGCATGGGTCCCGTGTGGTGTTCAAATCGCTTCCATTCCTGATGCCCCCAACAAAAACGCGGCGACCGTGTCGGTTGGACCTACAGAACCTGCGCAACCTGCGGCACATGGCGCGGTACAGCTGCGACGTGACCGTGCTGGACAGCGACCAGCAATGTACGCCACGCGCCGACGGATGCGCGGGGCCTGCGCAGATCTGAACGGACTGGGATCGATGGCGATGCAGCGCCGCTCGGCGTCGTCTTGCAGGGCGCGTGGTCTCGTCGGTGGACCTCGTCCCCGGCGACATCATCCGGCTGCCGCTGGACCCGCACGAGAGCGTGCCCTGCGACTGCCTCCTGCTGCGCGGCAGCTGCTTGGTCAACGAAGCCATGCTCACGGGCGAGTCCGTCCCAGTGGCCAAGGCGGCGGTGACGCTCGCCGACCAGACCGCCCCAACGTCGGGCGCTGTCGCCCTGCCGCGCATCGTGCCTCCGGCGGCCCGCGAGTCGCGCCGCCACCTGCTGTTCACGGGCACCAAGATCGTCCTCAGCCGGCCGGCCGGCAACGAGCCGCCAACGGCGCTGGTGACCCGAACCGGTCCGGCCAAGCTGCGCTGGTAGTTCTGGTTGGATGGCGTGCAGCCCGGTTGACCATGCCGTCACATCGGCTTCACGGCCCTGTCGCCGCTTCAGGTTTTGACAGCGCCAAGGGCCAGCTGATCCGCTCCATCATCTTTCCGCGGCCGAACCCGTTCACCTTCTACCGCGACTCGTTCCGCTTTGTCGCGGTAATGGGCGGCATCGGTACGGACGCGCCCGCGGTGGGCTCGGCGAAGGCGGCCTGCGGCGCTGCTGACCCCCCCGCCGGCCGGCGCCCAAATCGACCTTGCCCTTCGCATCGTTAGCGCTGCTGGGCTTCTTCTACAGCCTGTACAACTTTATTCGGCTGGGGGTACGACCCGTCGCTCCGCATGCGCCGGGTGCCAAGCACGATTCCTGAGGGAAGGATTGTGCTCTCTTGAGATCTTTACCCCCGGGTGCTTCGCCAGGCTGGATGGGAAAAGATCGTGATCCGCTTCTTTGATCTGATCACGGTGTCGGTGCCGCCGGCGCTGCCCGTGGCCATGACCATCGGCACGAGCTTTGCGATCAGCCGTCTCAAGGAGAAGCGCATCACGTGCATCAGCCCGCCACGGTGCGCTCCGTCGCACTCGGTTTCAACGATGCCGCCTCGGGCTTACATTGCGTAGCGCGAGCGATCACGTGTCCCGCGGGGACGGACGCAGCGTCAACGTGTCGGCACGCGTAAGCGTCATGGCCTTTGACAAGACCGGCACGCTGACCGAGGACGGCCTGGACGTTGTCGGCGTCTGCCCCGTCGACGCGACCGACCAGACGTACGGTGACAGCGCCTCGGGGCCTGTGGGCGCCGCCACCGTCGCTGAACTAGGGTTGCATCGTTCCTCCCTCGGACGTGGGCGCTGCAAAGCATCCTGCCGGTGCAGCACACGATGGCGCAGTGCGAGAGCCACGCGCCGGCCAGCCAGGCCAGGCAGGACGGCGTCCCGTTCCGGGAGGTGCTGGCCACGGCGCACTCGCTGGCCTACGTAAACTCGGAGCTGGTGGGCGACCCCGTCGACTCGAAGCTCGTCCAGTTCTCGGAATGGGTACGGCGACCCCCAGCCGCGATTGAGATGACGACCTGTCGACCGTCATGCTTATCGGCCCTTGGACGCGCCCGCGGACGGCGTTGCCGATGTAGGTGTTTGACCAAGCGGCCACGGCGGCGAGCTGTCACCCTGGCGTTGTGCGCGCACCCAGCGGCGGCGAGCGCCAGCTGATTCAAGTCAAGGTGTTCGACTTTGACTCGGCGCTCCAGCGCATGTCCGCCGTCGTGTGGGACCCCGTCGCGCAACGCTGCTTTGTGTCGCTCAAGGGCTCGCCCGAAATGGTCGCGTCGCTCTGTTCGCCAGGCAACGGTACGCAATCCACCTCGGCAATCGTTGTCGACACGCGCCGCTCACGCGCCACCGTGGTCGCAAGGGTACGCGCGGTTCATGCGGCAGTGCCGAGCAATCTCAAGGCGCAGCTGGAGCACTACGCCCACCAGGGTTTCCGCGTCATGGCGGCCGGCTACCGCGTCCTGGCCGAGGTCACCTCCATCGAGGCCGCCGAGGCCGTGCCACGGTACGCGCCGCGCCGGCTTCGCGGCCCAGAACGGCCAGTCGCCGGACGGATGCATAGCAACGCCCCCGCGACACCGCTGCAGATTGTGTGTGGGATGCGCAGTGAGGTGGCCGAGTCGCAGCTGGCGTTCGCGGGCTTGCTGGTGCTCGAGAACCGCCTCAAGCCGGAGACGCTGCCCGCCCTGGCCGTGCTGCGCAAGGCCAACATCCGCGTCGTGATGGCGACCGGTACGGGTTGTGGGTGCTTCGCGGATCTGTGCGGCGATCGCACCTAGTCGTCGCTCATCGAGAGTGCTTTTGCGGCTGTGCGCCTGGAGCCACGACAGGCGACAACTCGTTGACGGCGGCAAGTGTCGCCAAGCAGTGCGGCCTCCTGGCCGTGGACCGGCCGGTGTACCGCCCGCTCGTGCTCCCGGAGGACGTGCCACTGAGCATCTGTACGGCGAACCCCGCGTTGCCGTCGTAGTCGTTGGCGTGCCCAGTAGCTAACCGGGCACGCACCAAACCCACCCTGCTCACCCGGTGCAGACCCCAACGGCGTGCCGCAGATCATGTGGGCGCGCGTAGACGAGGCCGAGAAGCACATCCAGCTCACCACCAGCCAGCTGGCGGTGCGTGCCTTGGGCGCAGTATGTGCCGGTTCCTCCGGCGCTCATGCCTGGTGCCAATGGACGGCGCGCGTTGTCTTCGCAGAGCACGGCCTCGCTGTACGCGCGCCACCGGCCGGTGCCCCCAAAGCGGGCAGCGTCGGCGCCGCCCACGCTCGAGCACGCCGCCAACGGAGACGGCCTCCCAGAGAACCCGGCCGCCCTGGCGCCCATCGTGGAGCTGTCGATGACCGGCGCCGAGTTCATGGCGCTGCACGACAAGCTGCCCGAAGAGACGTTCCGTCTGGTGCGTGGCCACGGCCAGTGCGCGACACACGGAGGCGGCATGCTCACACATGTGCCTAGATTCCCTGCATCGGAGGTGCCTACCTGCAGCTGTTGCTGCGCTGCCAAGTGTTCGCGCGCATGCTGCCCGACATGAAGAAGATGCTCATCGAGGTGCGGCCCCCGCATAGCACACGTTGTGTTCCGTGTAGCGGGGTTGCGGCGCACTCACGTCCACATCTACCGGGGGGAGATGCGAATGCCTTGCAAGGAACGCAGGAGCTGCAGGCAATGGACTACACGACGGGCATGTGTGGCGATGGCGCCAACGACTGCGGCGCCCTACGCGCAGCGGATGTATGCGGGGGCACTGCTCGGTCCGCGGCGCCCTGCGCCCTGCTGACGATGCGGTCAGGCAGGCCGTGGGGCCGTCGCCGGCGCAGATGGGCCTTTCCTTGTCCGCGGCCGAGGCGTCGGTGGCCGCGCCGTTCTCGTCGCAGGTGCCCAACATCTCGGCGGTGCTAGAAGTCATCCGGTCCGTGGCGCCCATTGGGCAACGAGAGGCCCGCGCCGAGGCGCGCTTAACCGGTGACGCGCACGTTGAGCGCGGCGCGGCGCCCATGGCCGGTGCAGGGAGGGCCGCGCGGCGCTGGTGACCTCGTTTGCCTGCTTCAAGTACATCGCCTACTACGCCATGATCCAGACGACCACGGTGACCATCCTGTACGGCATCGACTCCAACTTGGCGGACTTCCAGGTACGAAGAGCGGCATGTCGTCCCGCGACGTGCGCCGCCGGCACTGATCATGTGCACGCGCCCATGAAGCCATCCGCTCCCAACAGTTCATGTACATTGATCTCGCACTCATCTTGCCGATGGCCACGGCCAGTACGTCGGCGCCGCGCTCGCATCCTGCTAGGCGCCAACCGACCCTAACGCGCTCCGGTGCACCGTACGTTCCCTCGACTATGCTGTCGCAGTGGCGCTCACCAAGGCCCACACCGAGATCGCGCCCAAGGTGCCCACCGGCAACCTCCTCTCGCCGCGCATCCTCCTCTCGCTCCTGGTGCACATCACCTTTCAGGTCATCGCGCAAGTGACCATGTTCCTCGTCCTCAAGGCGCAGTCGTGGTGCGTGCCGCCGACCACGGCCCGCGAGCGGCGCCGTCTGGCCTGACTTGGACCGGCAGGATACTGGGGTGTGCCCCCGTATATAGGTATGTGCCGCTGGTGGCGGACCCCGAGGAGAACAACTACGCGTGCCAAGAGTCGACGACGCTGTTCCTCTTCTCGACGTTCCTGTACATATCCGGCGCGGTCGTGTTCAGCCTCGGCCGGCCGTACCGCCGGTCCATCTTTTCCAACCGTACCGCCACGTGAAGGGGGGCGGATGGGAGGCCGCCGCGGTGCTCACACTGGCGTGGCGCCGCACATGCGGTCGGGGGCCGTTCACAGGCACGTTTGTGCTCGCGGCGCTGGTGCTGCTCGGTGTGTCGCTGTACCTGCTCTTTGCCGACGACGTCTTTACGCGCAACATCATGATCCTCGTGCCGGTACGGCGATGGTGCCCCTCGACACGCGCGATGCGCAGGCGGGCGGGGGGTGGGGCCGGGCGTTGAGCATGCTGTGCGTCCCGGCTCACTGGATGGGGCTACCGCAGATTCCCATGATGTGGCGCGTCGGCATTCTCATCGCGGCGATGCTGCACTTTTTGGTCAGCCTCGCGTTTGAGCGGTATGGCCTGCCGCTGATGGTCTCTGCGGTGTCCCGCTACCGCAAGAAGCGGCGCCACCCGGCACGGCGCCGGCTGTACAAGCGGCTCCGCGAGCAGCCCATCAGCCTGCCGGAGGACGGCGACGACGCGGCGCTCGCGGCCTCGGCGTCGGTCAGCATTGTTTAATAGCCATGCACGCTCACGCACGCTCATGCACGCTCATGCACGTTCATGAACGTTTCGTGCCTCCATTGTATCATACGTTTGCTTAGTTGCATGTGAACGTTGCTGTATACACCCTGCTGTGACTGCAGTAGGGGGCCGCGTTTTCGGGGCCTGCTGTGACCTCTTCGCGCCGAGCTGCATCGCTCCGTCATCCGGTGGTGCATCCTAACATAGGTTCATCCGCAAACGAGCAGGGCAAGAGGACGACAAAGAGGAGGAGGACGACGAAGAAGACGAGGAAGAGGAGGAGGAGGAGGAGGAGGAGGAGAGGAGGAAGCGCAGGAGGAGAGGAGGAAGCGCAGGAGCAGAGGAGGAAGCGCAGGAGCAGAGGAGGACGTGCACGGCAACGCCGCCAACGCCGCCGCCGCCGCCAGATGCGACGTTGCGGGCGGATGACGTGGCGGGCGCGCGGACGACGGCGCACGCAGCGAAACACGGCGACGGCCCGCGGACGAGACGAAGGACACCGCCGCCGCGTGGACGCCGCCGCCAGGCACAGACCGTGCCGGCGGACGCAGGGGCACGCACGCAGGACGCTGCCTTCAAGGCAGTTAGAGGCGTCGTCGCCGGGGACGCACGCAGGGCTCGCGCCGGCAGACCCAACGGCGCGCCGCGACGGACAGCAACAGCGGCCGCCGACGGGGCCCAACGGAGAACGCAGCGGGGCGGGCGTGCACGCTCAGGCCGCACAGCAGACGGTGTGCGCAGGACGACGCAAGCGACGCAGGAGGAAGCGCGCGCGCGCTGGGCGGCGGCCTTTCGACGGGCAGGCAAGGCGCGGGCCCCCCGCCGACGTAAACAGTTGGACTGGAGCTGAAACAAGCCAGCACAGGGAGCCGGCAGACCACGACCTGCCCCGAGCGGGCCGGACGGCGTGCACACCATGGCGGAGACCACGGTCGAGTCCACCTCCAGCTCGGTGGACGTGGGCGGCGTGCCGCCGGAGCCGCCGTACAACCGCCACGCCCTGACCTGGAACGCGGTGCGTGCCGCGCGGCGTGGCCGCACTACCCCCGTGGCTGCCGCGCGCTGACGGGGCGCCGTACGCGGTGGTGGCCATGGGCTGGGTGCTGCAGGAGCATACCAAGAACACGGAGGGCAAGTACTGCTACTGCGGCGGCGGTGCGACGGCGGCCCGGGCGGCCACGCCGTGGGCGGCGCTGCGGCGCTGACGCCTGGTGGCCACGGAGGCGCTCGGGCGTGTGCTTCCCTCCCTCGGCAGATCGCACGTACACCGAGCTGACGCTGCAGTGCGAAGGGTGCCGCAACTGGTTCCACGCCAAGTGCGTGCGGTGCCCGCTCGGCCCCGTGCTGCCGTTCATTTCCAACTACACGGTGCGCCCCTGCCGCCTCCACCGCCGGCAGCGCGCCGCGTGCGTGCCCTCGCTCACGCCTTTTGCGATGGCTTGGCGGCGCGGGGGCGACCCAGTTCAAGTGCGCGTGGTGCGGGAACGGCCGCGAGACAATGGCGCGCACGACGGCCGGCTGGCGCGGCATCATCACCACCACCATGGCCAACCTGATGATTGAGAGCAACTTCAAGGAGAAGGTGGGCACGGCGATGGCGAGGCGGGGCGCGCGTCGCATCGTGCGCGGCGTCCTGTGCGGTACCAATGCGGGGCGGGCGTGCCTCCTCGCGGTTTGGGGTTCTGCGACGGCCAGTGGTTCACCAAGAAGGACCACATCGTCCCGTTCATCGACAAGCACTGGGGCGCGCTGTGCACCGGCCGCGCACGCACGGCAACGTGGTGGTCGACCGTCGGCACGAGCCTGTCGACGGACACGGGCGAGCTGTTCACCTGGTTCGTCCGCCCGCCTGCCATCGCGGGGCCCGGCAGGGCGCGTCCGACCCGCTGACGGCATCGAGCGTTTGCGCCTGTGCTGCGTTGGGCCTGCGCAGCCAAGACACGCCGCGGTCGGCGGGCTCCAAGTTTACCCTGACGGACCCGGACCCGTTCAACATCCTGCCGAACAGCGCGCCCGCGCTGAGCAGCGCCGCCCGCGTGGCGCGCCCGCCGCGGTCCTCGCAGGACAACGACAACGGCGTGGCGTCCATCCCGCGCAAGCGACGCGACGACCGCGACTCGGACCGCGAGAGCACGCCCACCACGCGCGACCGCACGCGCAGCGGCAACCGCGACGGCGTGCCGCCGCCTCGGCGCAAGTCGCGACCGGACACGGTCGAGCGCGATGCGTACGGCCCCGATCGCGCCAGCCCGCGCCGGGCGCGCAGACCGCACCCTAACGTTGAGCTTTGGCCGCACGCGAAGCCAAGGCGCCCCCCCTCTTTAGGCTCAAGAAGTCCCTCGGCATCCCGATGGAGTACCCGACCAACAAGGACGGCTTCCGGTACCTCATGGCCGAGCCGAACCCAGTGCTGGGCGGCGACGGTGCGTCGGGTCATGAGCGCCCCCGTGGTCGTGGTCGTGATCTCCCGCTCACGCCCGCCGTCGGTGGGCACCTTCGTCGCCCGGCCGCCAGTGTACCGCGAGCGGTACCTGTCGCCCGACCAGGTGCTCATGTCGCGCGAGGACCGCTCGCCGCTGATCCAGATGGGCCGCGACTTCCTCACGCTGTGGACCGAGAAAGGTGCGCGCGGCTGGAGCCGCCGCGGTGTCAGAATTCGTGTGGGATCGACAACTCACCGGCCATGGTTGGCGCCTGCCTTGGCCGCCGCCGTGCAGGGTTCCGGCTGGCCCGGGCGACGCACGGCGTGATCACCGGCAAGTGGTACTTTGAGGTCGAGATCCGCGAGCCCCGCCCGACCCCCGCCAGCCAGCGCGACGACGGGCAGCACGACGGCGCGCACGTCCGCCTCGGCTGGGCACGCCGCTCCGGTGCGCGCGAGGTGTCGGTCGGACGATAGCATGGGGGCACGGCAGCGTTCCTTACGAGTCCGCCCCCCACGCTGATTCTACATGGGGCTGCCGCCCGTCAGCGACGCTGGAGGCGCCCGTGGGCTCGGACAAGTTCGGGTACGGCTACCGCAGCAAGACCGGCGACAAGCTCTTCGACAGCCACCCGATGCCGTACGGCGCGCCGTTCGGGACCGGCGACGTCATCGGCGTGATGATCTACCTGCCCGAGCCGCCCGCGGACCCGCGGTCGCCGCTGCCGGCGCACCTGTCGCGCGCGGTGTCGCTGCCCAAGGAGCCGAGCGGGCGGATCCCCATCGCGTACAAGGGCCACGCGTTCTTCGAGGAGAAGGAGAGCTTTGAGACGGAGCCGCCGCCGGGCGTGCCCGAGAGCTTCGTCGAGTTCTTCAAGAACGGCGAGAGCAACGGCATCGCCTTCCGCAACATCCCGCCGGGCGAGTACTACCCGGCCATCTCGCTGTACAACGGCGCGACGGTCTACGTCAACTTTGGCACGCCGGCCACGCCGTTCAAGCACCCACCGCCGCAGACCGGCCACACCGCCGGCTGGCGCGCGGTCCACGAGCGCTTCAGCGACCGCGCCGCCGAGGACACGGTGCTCGAGCTCGCGCACGAGGTGCTCTTTGGCGAGCCGGCGCCGGAGGCGGGCGCCGAGGCCAAGGCCGAGCCGGCGTCGACCAGCGGGGAGGAGGCGGACCGCCTGATGGCCGTCAACCACGGCCAGTAGACGAGCGAAGCGCGCGCGCGCGCGTGGGGGCGGCGGCGCATACATGTATGCAGGATGCTACAGAGAGACCGAGAAGAGAGGCGAGCTCCCGTGACCATGTAACGCTGTGAACGGATAATACCTCACCTGTACAGACCATACTGGGAAAACGAACGACGCGCGAACGAACGCAGCGCCGACGAACGCAGCGGGACGCCCGAGTGCATTCCACGGCCAGAGGTTGGCCAATGCCTGGAAATAATGTCCTAGCACAACCGCCGGTGGGCTCGGAAAGCATTTCCGTACCTTTGCGTGCGTGCTCTGGGCGGTGCGGTGCTTATCTGCGCGCTCTGGTTGCGCTGCGTCGGCGAGCGCGCCCTTTGTGGACTGACGTAAACACGGCCCGCTAGCGAACTATTTCATGTCACGCGCGTGTGTGCGCAGTGGGTGGCATGGGGTGCGTGCTCTATCTTTTGGAGCAGGTGGGTGGCTTTAAAAAAAGCCAGTTTGTTCTTTTTTGACGTTTTTCTTGCAGAAGGCGCTCAGCCGGCGACG
>Ga0180216_1002642_pt1 | contig 14731 bp, 10 predicted proteins | sample eDN3rd37CBELigMG_FD_128879 | JGI IMG/M metagenome (GOLD analysis project Ga0180216, IMG submission 128879) | Enriched Miracle-Growth compost microbial communities from Emeryville, California, USA - eDNA 3rd pass 37_C BE-Lig MG (version 2)... ... | reverse complement strand
CTCGCCCGGCTGGACCTCGCGCAAATACTCCGCGTCGAGCAGGCTGAGCACGCAGGTCTCGCTGGCGAGGACGTAGCCCTTGCCCAGGCGTCCGAGGATCAGGGGGCGGAAGCCGCGGGGATCGCGGACGCCGATGAGCTGCTTCTCCGTGAGGAAGAGGAAGGAGAAGGCGCCTTCCACCCGCTGGAGGGCGGAGGCGATCCGATCGGCCGGCTCCCCGGACTCGCGGGCGATCAGGTGGAGGACGACCTCCGTGTCGGAGCTCGAGAAGAAGATGGCGCCATCGTCCTCGAGTTCGCGCCGGAGGTTCTGGGCGTTGACCAGGTGCCCGTTGTGCGCGACGGCGATCGGCTGGTTGCCGTAGTCCACCGCGAAGGGCTGGGCATTCTTGATCCCGCCGCCGCCGGCCGTGCCGTAACGTACGTGCCCGATGGCCCGGTCACCCGGCAGCTTCTTCAGGCGCTCCGCGTCGAAGACGTCCTGGACCAGGCCCAGATCCTTTTGGATGTGGAGGTGGACCCCGTCGGACGAGACGATGCCGGCGGCCTCCTGACCCCGGTGCTGGAGCGAGTGGAGGCCGAGGTAGGTGAGATTCGCCGCCTCGGGGGCTCCGAAGACGCCGAAAACGCCACATTCTTCATTGAGCTTGTCCGTCATGGCGGCGGGCGGAGTATATCTAGCGACCTGACTCTTTCCAGCCGGAATCGTCCATGAATTTGCGATCGGTCTTCCGACTCGCCGGCGTCCTCCTTCCGATCGGGATTTTGACGGCCGCCCTGGTCGATCTCAGGCCGTGGCGCCCCATCGAGCCTCGGATCCGCACCGATCATCAGGCAGTGGGCGCGATCCGCGCCGGGGCCGGCAAGGCGCCCGTCGATCTGCCCCGCGGGATCCCGCTCGCCGGCTACCGGCCCTTCGGGCGGCCGGCCGGCGGACCGAACGAGACGACCTACGCTCGTACCCTCCTCTTGGAGTCGGGAGGGGTTCGCACGGGGATCGTGCTCCTCGAGCTGATGACCATGCCGGCCTCCCTCTCCGATCGGATCGCCCGCCGCCTGAGGAGCGAGGGGATCGAGTGCGCGCTCGTGGCGGCGACCCACTCCCACTCCGGCCCGGGCGCCTACGATCGCGCCTTCGTTCCGCAGGCGGTGGCCGTCGGCCGCTTCGATCCGGCGGTGGAGACCGCGCTGGTCGACGCGGTCCACGCCTCCCTGATGGCGGCGATGGGGGAACTCTCGGGGGCGATCCTCCGGGCCGGGGAGGAGCGCGTCCGCATCGCCGTGAACCGCGACCGCGAGGGAGAGCCCGTCGACGACCGCCTCACGAGGGTGGAGGTCCTCCGCGAGGACGGGACCCCGATCGCCACCATCCTCAGGGCCTCGGCCCACCCCACCATCGCGCCGCGCCAGGGCCTCTCGGGCGACTGGCCCGGGGTCGTGATGCGGGGGCTGGAGGAGGAGGGAGGGATCGGCTTCGTCCTCCAGGGCGCCTCGGGGGACGCCAAGGTCGAGGGCGAGCGCGAGGTCGCGAGCTTCGCGGCCCGGGTGCTCGCGGCAGCCAGGGGGGTGGAGCCCGGGAGGATCGACGAGCCCCCGGGCTTGGGCTGCCGGATGGCCGAGTTCGGCCTCCCCCCGCCGGATCTCTCGGCGATGGTGCCGCGCCCCTTCTCCCGCCTCCTCTCCAACCTCGCCGTCCCCTTCGCCCCCCGGACCTCCAGGGTGGTGGAGCTTCGCCTGGGGAGCCTCACGCTCCTGGGCGTTCCGGCCGAGCCCACCGCGGCGGTGGGCCGCAGGCTCGAGGACGTCCCGGGGCGGACGGTGCGGACGGTGGGGCTGGTCGGGGATTACGCCGGTTACGCCGTGGAGCCCGCGGACATGGAGGATCGGGTCTTCTCGGCGCGGAACGCCTGGTTCGGCGCGGAGCTCGCCGAACGGCTGGAACGGGTCCGGGAACGGCTCCTCGAGCCTGCGACGGATCGCCGCCGACCCGAGGCCAGCGCCCCGTGACCGAGGCGAAGATGCCGTGATCGTTGCGCTTCGGAGCGATCGGCGTTAGTCCCTGGGCCACCGAGGTTTCGCTTGACAACAGTACCCCCGGGGATGATCTTGGGCCGCCATTTCCCGGCCCAGCCGTAACCAAAGGTGTGTCGACGATGGCCGCGCCGTTTTCCGCGGAGCAGCAGAAGAAGTTCGATGAGGAGATGGAGAAGTATCTCGCTCGCTTTCCGGAAGGTCGGAAGCGGGCGGCGATCCTTCCCGCCTTGCATCTCGTCCAGGACCTGATCGGATGGATCCCCGACGAGGCCATGGTCGAGGTGGCGAAGAAGTGCGAGACCACGCCGGAGCAGGTCCGCGAGGTCGCGTCCTTCTACGTCATGTACTTCCTCGAGCCGAAGGGCAAGCACGTGGTGGACGTGTGCACCAACATCTCCTGCGCCCTGCGCGGCGCGGAGACGCTGCTCGCCCACCTGCAGGAGAAGCTCGGCGTGGAGCTGGGTGAGACGACGGCGGACGGCCTGATCACCCTGCGGGAGTTCGAGTGCATGGGCGCCTGCGGGAATGCACCGGTCCTGCAGGTCGATTCCAGGTTCCACATGGACATGACGCTGGAGAAGGCGGATCGCCTGATCGAGTCGTTGCGTTCGCAGGCAGGGAAGAAGTGATGGCCCAGCGCATCCTCACGCAGAATTGGTACAAGCCCGGGTACAACAGCCTCGAGGGCTACCAGGCCGAGGGTGGCTTCTCGTCGCTTCGGCGCGTCCTGGCCATGAAGCCGGACGAGGTGATCGAGGCGGTCAAGGTCTCGAACCTCCGCGGACGCGGCGGCGCGGGCTTCCCCACGGGGCTGAAGTGGAGCTTCGTCCCCAAGGAATCGCCCAAGCCGAAGTACCTCTGCGTCAACGCCGACGAGTCCGAGCCCGGCACCTACAAGGATCGCGTGCTCATCGAGCAGGATCCCTTCTCCTTGATGGAGGGGATCGCGATCGCGTGCTGGGCGCTCGGGGTCCACACGGCCTACATCTACATCCGCGGCGAGTTCCTCGAGCAGGCCGAACTCCTGGAGAAGGCGGTCGCCGACTGCTACGCCGCCGGGATCTTCGGCAAGAGCGTCCTCGACTCCGGTCACGCGCTGGACGTCTACGTCCACCGCGGGGCGGGCGCCTACATCTGCGGCGAGGAGACGGGCCTTCTCAACAGCCTCGAGGGCGGCAAGGGCTGGCCCCGGCTCAAGCCCCCCTTCCCGGCGATCTCGGGCCTCTTCGGCTCGCCCACGGTGGTCAACAACGTCGAGACGATCGCCACGCTGCCGACCATCTTCCGCATCGGGCCGCAGGAGTACGCCTCCATCGGTGCCGAGAAGTCCGGCGGCACCCGCCTCGTCTGCGTCTCGGGCCACGTGAACAAGCCCGGCGTCTACGAGATCCCGATGGATCTCACCTTCAACGATCTCATCCACGACGAGAAGTGGTGCGGCGGAATCCCCGGCGGCCGCAAGGTCAAGGCGGTGATCCCCGGCGGCTCCTCCGCCCCGGTGCTGCGCTGGGACGAGCTGGACGTCGCCGCCGAGTACGAGGCGCTCAAGGTCAAGGACAACATGGCCGGCTCGGGCGCCGTGGTAGTGATGGACGAGACCACCTGCATGGTCCGGGCGCTCTGGCGGATCTCCAAGTTCTACGCCGAGGAGAGCTGCGGGCAGTGCACGCCCTGCCGTGAGGGCACGCCCTGGATGGAGCGGGTGCTCCGGAAGATCGAGGAGGGGCAGGGCGAGATGAAGGACCTCGACCTGCTGATGTCGGTGGCGCGCGCCATCGCCCCCTATCCTCCGATCGGCCTGGGGACGACCATCTGCGCGCTCGGCGACGCCGCCGCGCTCCCGGTCCAGTCCTTCGTGATGAAGTTCCGAGAGGAGTTCGAGCAGCACATCCGCGAGCACCGCTGCCCGTTCCCGCATCCCTTCGGCAAGTTCGCCGAGGAGGTGGTTCGCAAATGACCGAGGCCTGGCTGTTCTACCCGATGGCGATCGTGGCCCTTGGGGGCGCGCTCGGGATGATCCTCGCGCGCAACCCCGTGCACGGTGCCATGAGCCTGGTGCTGTCGTTCTTCGGCATCGCCAGCGTCTACGTCCTCCTCGCGGCGGAGCTGATCGCGGCGCTTCAGATCATCGTCTACGCGGGCGCCATCATGGTGCTCTTCGTATTCGTGATCATGCTGCTGAATCTGAACGAGGAGGATCTGGAAAGGCCCAGGCTCACGCCCGGAACGATCGTCGGCGGCGCGGCCGCGCTCGCCTTCTGGATGATCTCCTTCATGATCTTTTCCGACCTTCCCGAGCAGACCATGCCCACCGAGCTCCCGGAGGGCTTCGGTCAGGTGGCCTCGCTCGGTCGTTTGATCTTCGGTTCCTTCATCCTTCCGTTCGAGTCCACCTCGGTGCTCCTGCTGGTGGCGATGGTGGGCGCGATCGTCGTGGCCAAGGCGAGGATTTGATCATGGGCAGCGTCCCGCTCGCGCATTATCTGGCGCTTGGCTCCGGCCTTTTCGCCGTGGGATTCGCGGCGCTCTTGGTCCGGCGCAACGCCCTGGTGGTTTTCATGGGCGTCGAGCTGATGCTCAACGCCGCGAACATGACCTTCCTGGCCTTCAGCCGGGCCCATCAGACGATGTCCGGCCAGGCCGCGGCCTTCTTCGTCATCGCCGTCGCGGCGGCGGAGGCGGCCGTCGGGCTCGCGATCATGATCGCGCTGGTCCGCAACCGAAGGACGCTGAACGTCGACGAGGTCGACACCCTGAAGTACTGACGGGGAGAGTCTTTCCATGGAGTGGCTGTCGGCCATGAATCCAGCAGAGGGTTTGACCAACGCGCTGCGCTGGATCGTCCTGTTCCCGCTTCTGGGTGCGGCGATCAACGGCCTCCTGGGCAAGCGGCTCGGTCGAGCCAACGTCCATCTGGTCGCCTGCGGCGCGATCTTCGCGAGCTTCGTCATCTCGGCGATCGCGCTCTACACGGTCAGCTTCGGCGACGTCTCGCGCATCACCGACCTCTGGTGGCGTTGGTTCGAGATCGGCGGCGTGCCGGTGGAGATGTCGCTCTCGATCGACCGCCTCTCCGCCGTGCTGATGTGCGTGGTGACGGGTGTGGGCTTCCTCATCCACATCTTCTCCACCGAGTACATGAGCCACGACGAGGGGTACTGGCGCTACTTCGCCTACCTCAACCTCTTCGTGGCGGCGATGTCGCTCCTGGTCCTCGGCTCGAACCTCCTCGTGATGTTCGTCGGCTGGGAGGGCGTGGGCCTCGCCTCCTACCTGCTCATCGGCTTCTGGTACACGGACGACGAGAAGGCCTACGCGGGCCGCAAAGCCTTCGTGGTCAACCGGGTGGGTGACTTCGGCTTCCTGCTCGGCATCTTCACCCTGGTCGGCCTCTTCGGGACCGTCGACTTCGAGCAGCTCCGGATGCTCTCCCAGAGCGTCACTCCGGACGCGGTCCTCGGCGGCGGCATCTTCTCCGGCTGGACCCTGGGCGCCGTCATCACGATGGCCTGCCTCTTCCTCTTCCTGGGGGCCACGGGTAAGAGCGCCCAGCTTCCGCTCTACGTCTGGCTTCCCGACGCCATGGCCGGTCCCACCCCGGTCTCGGCCCTGATCCACGCCGCCACCATGGTGACCGCGGGCGTCTACATGATCGCTCGCCTCTCCTTCCTCTACGTCTGGTCGCCGGCGGCGATGGCGACGGTCGCCGTGGTGGGTGCGCTCACCGCGATCTTCGCGGCGCTGATGGCCTATGCCCAGAACGACATCAAGAAGGTGCTGGCCTACTCCACCGTCTCGCAGCTCGGCTTCATGTTCATCGGCGTGGGCGTGGGGGCCTGGTGGGCGGCCATCTACCACCTGGTGACGCACGCCTTCTTCAAGGCCTGCCTCTTCCTCGGTGCCGGCTCCGTGATGCACGGGATGCGCGACGAGACGGACATCCGCCTCTTCGGCGGGCTCCGCAAGGAGATGTGGCACACCTGGGCCACCTTCGGCATCTCCACGATCGCCATCACCGGCGTGCTCCCGCTCTCGGGCTTCTTTTCGAAGGACGCCATCCTCCACGGGGCGCACGCGAATCCGAACATCTTCTTCGGCTGGGTGCCGACCTTCACCTACGTGATCGGCCTCGCCGCCGCGCTCTCCACCTCGTTCTACATGTGGCGGATGTTCAACCTCACCTTCCACGGTGAGCGGCGCGGCATGCTCGATCATCGGGCGCACGAGTCCGGCAACGCGATGGTGGGGCCGCTCTGGGTCCTCTCCGGTCTCGCGGTGGGCTCCCTGGTCTGGGGTCTGCCCCTCTCCGGCGGTGCTCGGTTCGAGAACTTCCTCAAGCCGATCTTCCGCACGGCGGAGGAGAACCTGGCGCGCATGACCGCCTTCGGGGCGCGCGAACTCGGCGTGCCCGTGCCTCCGGCCCCGGCGCACGACTTCGCGGCCATGCTTCCCGGCTACCTGATCGCGCTGGTGATCGCGCTCATCGGCTTCGGGATCGCCTGGTACCTCTACCTGGGCCCGGGCAAGGCCGTCCCCGCGAAGATCGCGCAGGGGGCGCCGGGCCTCTACCGGGCCTTCGCGAACAAGTTCTACGTGGACGAGTTCTACCACTACGTCGTCGTCGTCCCGCTGAAGGCGACGTCCCGCTTCCTGTGGCGGGTGGTCGACTCGTTCGCCATCGACAAGTTGATCGTCAACGGCAGCGCGGTGATCACGGGCTGGATCGCGCAGATCTTCCGGTATTTCCAGGACGGCAACGTACAGCGGTATGCGGTGGTCATGGCCGTTTCCGCCGTCGTGATCCTCTGGGTCTTCCTCGGTTAGGAGCCAAACGTGGGCGAAGCTCTCCACAATCTCCTATCGGTCGTCACCTTCCTGCCCATGGTGGCAGCCTTCGTGGTGCTCCTCGCGCCCGAGGGCAGGGTGAGCCGCGGTATCGCCTTCTGGACCTCGGTCCTGGTCTTCTTCCTCAGCCTCGGCTTGCTGTGGCAGTTCGACCCGGGCTCGACCTCGGCGTTCCAGCTCGAGGTGAACGTGCCGTGGTTCGAGTCCGCGGGGATCGGCTACCACATCGGGATCGACGGCGTTTCGCTCCTCCTGATCCTTCTGACCACCTTCCTCATGCCGATTGTCATCGCCTCGGCGCGGACGACCATCGAGCATCGGCAGAAGGAGTTCTCCGTCGCCGTCCTCGTCCTGGAGACGGCCATGATCGGCGCCTTCATCGCGCTCGACATGGTGCTCTTCTACGTCTTCTGGGAGCTCATGCTCGTGCCGATGTTCCTCATCATCGGCGTCTGGGGCTCGGAGAACCGGATCTACGCCGCGGTGAAATTCTTCCTGTACACGATGGTGGGCTCGCTCCTGATGCTCGTCGCCATCCTGTACATGTACTGGCTCACCGGTGAGCAGGGAGAGGCGCGCAGCTTCGACTACTACGCCTACCTGGCGCTCGAGATCGCGCCGCAGGCGCAGCTCTGGCTCTTCGGTGCCTTCGCCCTCGCCTTCGCGGTGAAGGTGCCGATGTTCCCGCTCCACACCTGGCTGCCCGACGCGCACGTCCAGGCGCCGGCCCCCGGCTCGGTCGTCCTGGCGGGCGTACTCCTCAAGATGGGCACCTACGGCTTCTACCGCTTCGCCTTCCCCTTCTTCCCGGAGGCGACCTTCGAGCTGCGCTGGCTGCTCGTGGCGGCCTCGGTGGTCGGGATCGTCTACGGCTCGCTGATGTGCCTGGCGCAGCGGGACATGAAGAAGCTGATCGCCTACTCCTCGGTCGCCCACCTGGGCTTCGTGATGCTGGGTCTCCTGGCCTTCACGACCGCGGGCGTGAGCGGGGCCGTCTACCAGATGCTCAACCACGGCGTCGCCACGGGCGCGCTCTTCCTCTTGGTCGGCATGCTCTACGAGCGGCGGCACTCCCGCGAGATCGCCGACTACGGCGGGCTCGCCAAGGTCGTTCCCGCCTTCGCGGCCGTCTGGCTGATCGTGACGCTCGCCTCCATCGGCCTGCCCGGAACGAACGGTTTCGTCGGCGAGTTCCTCATCCTCTCGGGCTCCTTCGTCTCGAAGATCCCGGGCGGGAAGATCTGGGCCGGCTTCGCCGCGACCGGCGTCATCCTGGGCGCCGTCTACATGCTTTGGCTCTACCAGCGCATGTGGCAGGGCAAGGTGGTCCACGAGGAGAACCGCTCCCTGCGCGACCTCAGCTTCCGCGAGTGGGCGATCGTCGGACCTCTGGTCGTCCTCATCTTCGTGATGGGGCTCTTCCCCTCTCCCTTCCTCGGCATCGCCAAGCCTTCGGTCGAGCGCTGGGTGGGGCAGTTGGAGAAGGCCAATCCGGCGATGGCGGGTGATCCCGCGCCCTCGGCCGCGTCGAGGGAGCAGCGGAGGGCGGAGGCGCCGGTGGTGATGCCCGCGCCGACGATCCAGGTGGACGCGAAGGGGATCGATCCCTCGGTCCTCCGGGCCGCGCAGCGAAAGATGAAGGTGGATACCCCCTAGGGGAAGGATTTCGAAACGATGCCGAAGTACTCGTCAGCCGACATCCTCGGACTCGCACCCGCGCTGGTGCTGATCGTCGGTGCCCTGACTCTGCTCCTCCTGGAGGTCTTCCAGGAGTCGAAGAAGAGGGGCTATCAGGCGTGGTTCACGGCGATCGTCGCGACGGTCGCCTCCCTCGCGGCCCTCCCCATGCTCGGCGCGGATCCGCACCCGATCCTGGCGCTGGACGGAGTCTCCTTCGCCGTCTCCGATCGCTTCGGGGGCGTGATGGCGCTGATCGTCGCCGCCGGCCTGGGGCTCTCCGCCCTCACGGCGGGGGCCTTCCTGGGAGCGCGCAACGCGGAGCGAGGTGAGTTCTACGCCCTGGCGATGTTCGCCGCGTCCGGGATGGTCCTGCTCGCGCAGGCGACCGACCTCCTGATGATCTTCGTGGCGCTGGAGATCATGAGCATCTCCACCTACGCTCTGGCGGCCTACCACCGCCGCGGAATGCGCGCCACCGAGGCGGCCTTCAAATATTTCATCCTGGGGGCCTTCTCCACCGCGCTCTACATCTACGGCGTGGCGCTGGTGTACGGCGCGACCGGGGGCCATACGGGCCTTCCGCAGATCGCCGCCGCCGCCGGGGAGGGCTCGCTCCTCCTCATGGCGGGCCTCGCCTTCGTGGCGGCCGGCTTCTTCTTCAAGGTGGCCGCCGCTCCCTTCCACATGTGGACGCCCGACGTCTACGAGGGTGCGCCCACCCCCGTGACGGCCTTCATGGCCGCGGGCGTGAAGGCTGCCGCCTTCGCCGCGCTCTTCCGCGTGCTCACGGTCGCCTTCGGCAGCGAGTCGGTGGCGATGCACGGCTGGATGGACGTGGTCGTGGCCCTCGCCATCCTCACGATGGTGGTCGGCAACCTCCTCGCCATCCCGCAGCGGAGCGTCAAGCGCCTCCTCGCCTACTCCTCGATCGCCCACGCCGGCTACCTGATGGCGGGCATCGCCGCGGCGGCCCACCCCGAGGTGCGCGCGGCGGCGGGCGAGGGGATCCTTTACTACCTGGCGGCCTACACCTTCACCGGCGTCGGCGCCTTCGCGGTGGTGGCGGCGCTCGAGCGGCAGGGGAGCGAGGGGCCGCTGATGTGGGATCTGGATCGCTTCGCGGGCCTGGCGAGGGTTCGCCCCGCGCTGGCGATGGCGATGGCCCTCTTCATGCTCTCCCTGGCGGGCATTCCCCCCACGGCGGGCTTCATGGGCAAGCTGCTCATCTTCCGCGCCGCCGTGGATGCCAAGCTCTACTCGCTGGCCGTCTTCGGCGTGCTCACCAGCCTCGTGGGCGTCTACTACTACCTGCGGGTGGTGGTCTACATGTACATGCGGGAGCGCGAGCCCTCCGTGGGCGAGCTGCCCGCTCCGCGCCTGACCATGGGCGTCGCCCTCGCCGCGGCGGCAATCGGCACGCTGATCCTCGGCATCGCCCCGGGCTTCTTCGGGGAGATCGCCCGCGCCTCGACGCTCGCGCTCGGAGGCTGAGTCCTCCCAGCTCCCGCTACGAGAAAGCCCCCGGCGGTCCGGGGGCTTTTTTCGTGGGGTGGTTTCGGGGCCTCACTGCTGCAGGCGTTCCAGGAGCTCCTTCGCCGCAAAGGGCCGGCGGAGTTCGAGCACCGGGCCGAAGTCCGCGGCCTTCGCCGCGTCGAGGATCTCCTGGTGGGCGTTGCAGATCACCACCCGACAATCCGGCGACCGTGCCCGCAATCGGGCGATGAAGTCGAGGTGGGGACCGGGGACGTGGAGGTGGAGGACCACCGCGTCGAAGGTCCCGGACTCGAATAGCGCCTCCGCTTCCCGGGGATCCTCGGCTTCGAAGACCGTCATCCCGTCCAGGCGAAGGGCGATCGCGAGCGCGCGGCGGAAATTCGCGTCGTTGTCCAGCAGAAGGAGTCGCACGATACCAGACGAAACCGTTCGAGTGAACGCTTCGAGTCTGCACGGACGATGCCACTTTCCTTGGCAGCGAAAAAATTTCGCCGAGCTGAAGGGAAACGAGTGCTTCGTGCGTCCTATGTACCGAGAACGGGGTTCTTCGGTGACCCGAGGGGAGGGGAAGACGGCGGGGAAAAATGAGCGGGCTCGGCATTGGGGGGGATGCCGAGCCCGCTCGAAAGAAGCGCCGCGACCAGCGACTACGGCGGGGGGGGGGACCAAGTCGTCGCCTATCGCCTGCGCTCCGACCAGCAGCATGTGCAGGGGGCGTGCCAACGCATTTTGGGGCCTACCACCGCCTTATCGTCGAAAAGCCGATGCCCATTGCAGGGCTGCATTGCAGAACTGAAAGGCGCCTTGCAGGAGTGCAATGCGGCTCAGAGGAGGTCCAGCCGCTTTCGCTTCCGCCAGAGCGTGGTGAGGGAGATCCCCAGATCCTTGGCGGCGGCCGTCATGTCGCCTCGGTGGCGCTCGAGGGCCATACGGATGGCGCTGCGCTCCGCGTCGTCGACCACCTCCGAAAGCCGCTTGGGCCCATCCTCCACCGGCGTCGACGAAGGGGGAGGGAGGGGAGGCGAGGCCTCGAGATCGAAGTCGTCGGCTTCGATCCGATCGGAGAGCGAGAGGAGCGCCGCCTGCTGGACCAGGTTGCGGAGTTCGCGGACGTTCCCCGGGTAGTCGTAGGAGAGGAGCCGATCCATCGCCGAATCCGAGAAGAACTTCTGGGTCCGGTTCTCCCGGTTGATCTCGTCGAGGAAATGCTGGGCCAGGAGGGGGACGTCGGCGAGCCGCTCGCGCAGGGGCGGGAGCCGGATGCTGGTCACGTTGAGCCGGTAGTAGAGGTCTTCGCGGAACCTCCGGTCGGCGATGGCCTGACGAAGGTCCTGGTTGGTGGCGGCCACCACGCGCACGTTCACGTAGATGGGCTGGGATTCGCCCACCCGGCGGATCTCCCGCTCCTGGAGCGCGCGCAGGAGCTTGGCCTGGAAGGAGACCTCCGTCTCGCCGATCTCGTCGAGGAAGAGGGTGCCTCCGTCGGCCTCCTCGTAGAGGCCCTGCCGCGCTCGGACGGCGCCGGTGAAGGCGCCCTTGGCGTGACCGAAGAGTTCGGATTCGAGGAGCGAAGGTGCGATGGCGGCGCAGTTGACCGGGACGAAGGGCATGTGCGCGCGCTTGCTCGCCGTATGGATCGCTCGCGCCACCAGCTCCTTGCCGGTGCCCGACTCGCCGGTGACGAGGACCGTCGCGTCGGTGGGGGCGATGCGGAGGATCCGGCCGACGACCTCCCGCATGGGCGCGCTCGAACCCACGATGCTGCCCAGGCCGAACTTCTCGCGGAAGACGCCGGCCAGGGCGTCCACCTGCCGCCGGAGCGCGCGGGCTTCCAGGGCCTTGGCGACACGCACCTCCAGCTCGCCGTTCTTGAACGGCTTGGATAGGTAGTCCGCCGCGCCGAGGCGGACGGCCTCGACCGCGCTGTCGATGGAGCCGTAGGCCGTCATCACGATCACCTGGAGACCGGGCTGCACCTGCAGGGCGCGGGCGAGGAGCTCCATCCCGTCCATCGGTTCCATCCGGAGGTCGGTGAGGAGGAGGTCGAAGGCAGAGTCCTCCAGGAGGCGGAGCGCTTCCTCTCCGCTCTCCGCCTCGAGCACCTCGTGGCCCGCCTGACGGAGGAGCAGGCCCGTGGTGGTCCTCATGTTTTTTTGATCGTCCACGACCAGGATTCGGCCCTGCACGGAACTCGGCCACCTCTCGCTCAAGACTTCCGCTCCGGTACTTCGAATTCGAGGGTGAAGGTGCTCCCTTCTCCGAGGCTCGAGCGGAACCCGATCCGCCCGTGGTGCGCCTCGACGATCCGCCTGACGAGGGCGAGGCCCAGACCGCTCCCCGTGGCCTTGGTCGTGAAGAAGGGCTCGAAGATCTTGGCGGCGAGCTCCTCCGGGATGCCGCTTCCCCGATCGGTCACGGAGATCCGGACGTGCTTGCCGTCCGCGCGCTCTCCTCGAGCGACCTCCACGCGGAGGGGACCGCCCTTGGGCATGGCGTGGATGGCGTTCTGGACGAGGTTGAGGACCGCCTGGCGCACCAGCCGCGCGTCCACGTGGACCTCGGGGAGTCCGGGCTCCACGAAAAGTTCCAGCGCGATCGTCTCGGGGCGCGGAAAGGTGGCGAGCGCGGAGGAGACCAGGGAGCCGAGGTCCACCCAGCTCGGATCCGCGGGATTCGGCCGGGCGAACTCCAGGAGATCCCCCACGATGCAGTCCAGGCGGTTCGCCTCCTCTTCCACGATGTGGAAGAGGGTCTTCACGTCCCCCTCCAGGTGGAGGAGGCGCCGGAGGGAGCTCAGCGAGTTGAAGATCACGCCCAGCGGATTGCGGACCTCGTGCGCGACCACGGCCGAGAGTTCACCGAGCGCGGCCAGCCGCTCCTTCTCGACCAGCTCCTCCTGGGCCCGGGCGAGTTCGAGGTGGCTCGCGCGGAGGTCGGCGTGCAGCCGCGCATTCGCCACCGCGATCGCGAGCTGGTGGGCGATGACCCTCACCCGCTCGATCGTGACGGGGGACCACCTGCGCGGTTCCTTCTCGTCGAAGATCGCGATGCATCCGATCGGCTCGTCCAGGATGTGCATGTGGACGACGAGCGCGCTCCGGACTCCGAGGGCCTCGAGACGCGCGCGAAGGCCGGGCGCGGCGGTCCAGACGTCCTCCACCACGGTGGGCTCCTTGGGGAGATCCCGCGGGTCGACGGCCACCGCCTTTCCGGGCTGGAGCGGCGAGCCTTCGGGCTCCGACACCGCCTCGCAGCGAAGCTCGTCGTGGATCGGATCGACCAGGAGGATCGCGGTGCGCGTGCCCTCCGCCAATCGATTCACGAGCTGGGAGGTCGTCTCCAGGAGTTCGTCCAGGCGAGGGAGCGAGGTGACGGCCTGGCCAATGTCGAGGAGAAGCTCGAGCTCGTTCAGGTTCCGCTTCGTCTCCTCGAAGCGGTGGGCGTCCTCCAGGGCGAAGCCGAGGTTCGATCCAGCGGCCTCCAATGTCTCCAATTCCTGGGAGGAGAGGGGGATGTCGCGCCGAACGAGGGCGATCATGACCTGGATGCCCGTGGCACTGCGCGCCGGGACCGCGGCGAGGTGGGCGGTCTTTTCGCCCCAGCGCATCTCCAGCACGCCCGAGGAGCCGCCGGCGGCGACCGACCGCGCCAGATCGTGGAGGGCGGCGAGGATGTCTCCGGGGGGTTCCTCTCCGTGCAGGTGGAGCCGTTCCTCGTCGATCGCCAGGGCCGAATCGAAGCCGATCCACTCCACCATCTGGCGCAGGAACTCCGGGAGCAGCGTCGCCTTGTCCAGCCGCTTGCTCGTGGTGATGCGCCCCACTTCCGACAGGAAGCGGAGCTGGCGCACGCGATCGCGCTCCGACTGGACGAGCCGGCTCCGCTCGACCGCGAGGGCGAGCTGGACGCCGAAGCTCTGGAGGAGCTCGACGTCGTACTTCTGGAATGGCTCCTCCTTGTCTCGGCCGACCGCCAGACAGCCCACGACCAGGTTGGAGCTCACCAGGGGAAGCACGAGCAGGCTTTCGATCTCCGGCGAGACGACGCAGGGGCCCTGCCAGGCCTTCCCGCTCTTCACCACGGCGGCCAGGGGGCTCTCCGAGTCGAGTCCGACGAGGCTCGGCTCCGGCCCGCGCGAAAAGCCCGCCGAGGCCCTGCAGACGAGGCCGCCCTCGTCCACCACGTAGATCCACGCGCCCACGTAGCCCAGGCTGTCGACGAGGATCTCGAGGGCGTCCTTGAGGGGGAGCTCGCCCGCGCGGGAGTGGGAGACGAGGCGGCTGAGCCGGTAGAGGCCGGAGATCAGCTCGTACTGCCGCCGCGTCTCCACGAGCAGCGAGCTGTTCTCGAGATGAACGGCGAGTTGATTCGCCAAGAGCCCCGCGCGGAAGACCTCCTGCCGGCTGTAGGCGCGGTCCTTCTCGTGGCGGGCGAGGACGAGGATCCCCTGGGTCCGGCTCTCCACCGCGAGGGGGAAGAGGGCGACCGAGGGGGCGTCGGGTTCCCGGGGCTCGACGGCGATGGGTTCCAGCGTGGAGATCACCCGCTGGAAGTACTCGTCGCGCCCATGGACGTTCCCCTCCGCCCATGCGCAGGAAACGCCGAAATGCAGGGCGAGGCGGATCCGACCGTCGGACTCGATCGAGAAGAGGCTGGCCGCATCGCTCTCGGTGACGACG
>Ga0180216_1002641_pt1 | contig 14732 bp, 11 predicted proteins | sample eDN3rd37CBELigMG_FD_128879 | JGI IMG/M metagenome (GOLD analysis project Ga0180216, IMG submission 128879) | Enriched Miracle-Growth compost microbial communities from Emeryville, California, USA - eDNA 3rd pass 37_C BE-Lig MG (version 2)... ... | reverse complement strand
CGCCACAGGGGACGTGCGGCACGAAGCTCCGGCCTTATCGTCGCCCAAATCTCCTTCTTGCGCTCGTCGGGAAGCGTCCGAGCAAATCTCAGCAGTGTCGCCTGCTGAACACTGGGCGGCGGCCCCCATCCGTGCTTGATGCCCGCCGCGGTCATGAGGCCGAAGATGAGCAGATTAAGCGCCAGGGACGCGACCAGCAGAATGCTCTTCCACCGTGGCCAACGTGACGGCGCTTCACGGTCGGGCCCGCTCTCGGTCATATCTGATCCTCGTCGAGGCCGTTCCATATATCGAGTTGCAGCTCCGTGAGCGCCGCATCTGCATCCGACGACGCCGGCTGCACGAATGAGGCGACATTATAGGTCGCGCTCGGGGCAATATCGCTCAAGCCGATCGCAAAGCCGAACGCGAGCGATGCCGCCAACGCCGCCGCGGCCGGCCAATTGCCGCCGCCGAACCACCGGCCTGTGGATACACGTCCTGGCGAGGAAGCCGGCAGAGCCTGCCGATCATCGATCGGCTTGCGGCTCGCGCCGGCGCGGCGGCTCATCGGCATCGGGATGATGCGCGCGCCGGCGCCGGCGCCATGTTCGCTGCCAGCCTCCGCCGGCTTCGCGATGCCTTCGCCCGCGGCGACTGCCATGATGCGTTCTGCCAGCCTGTCCAATTGCGCCTGATCGGGCGCGGACGCCTTCGCCAAAAGGCGATCCAAGGCCTGCGCCTCGGCGTGCAGCCGACGCGCCTCGCTCGAGTTGCCGATCATGGTGTGCGCCTCCTCGGCCAGCCTCTCCGGCCAGCGCGAAAGGTCTCCACCATAGGAGTCGAACAAGCTCTCGAGGCGATCGAGGGTCAGTTTCTGATTTCGGCTGTTCATGCCATTCCGGGACACGTACGTCCCGCCTCCACCGCTATCCGAGTCATGCCGCGTCCCCGCTGCCCGGCAATAGGTCTCGCCATTCCTCTTTCAGCGCCGCTTTCAGCGAGCGTCGCCCCCGCGCAAGTAACGATTCGACGGCTTCATCGGAGATTCCGAGGGTGGTTCCGACCTCGCTCTGGCTCAAGCCCTCGAAGTGAAACAAGGTGAGTGCCTGCCGCTGCCGGTCCGGCAATGCCCTGAGCGCCTCATCGACCCGCTTCGAGAGGTCGCGATCGACAAGACCGTCGAGCTGACGTGCCGGCTCGATCTCCTCGGGCACCTCTTCAACCACGCTCAGATGGCGCGTTGCACGGACGCGATCGATGCACAGGTTCGTCACCACACGCCTCAGCCACGGCTTGAATCCGCCAGGGCCGAGTTCCAGCCCCGTTGCGTTCCGCCACAACCGGAGGATTGCTTCCTGCGCCACGTCCTCAGCCTCGGCCTCATCGCGCAGCATCCGCCGCGCGACACCCAGGACGAGAGGCAGGTAGCGGTCGACGACCGTGCGAAACGCGGCCGCATCGCCACCCGCGAGGCGGGCCAGAAGTCGCCCGTCCTCGCCGACCTCTCCGTTTGTGGCGGGCACTGTGTCGCCGGTCCGTGCCAATGCTGTCCTCATCCGAAAGGCCCTTCACGGCCGATGTGTCAAGCTTGCCCGATCCGGCGGCGCGGTGCTACCGCCGCGTTAACCAACGTCAATCCTTGGCCGGCGGTTGGCCGGACTCTTTCGGTGCACTCGCGCTGCCGTCCCCGGACATGTCGTTGGCATTGTCGCCGTGCTCACTCGCACCGTGATGTCCGTGACGGTGATGCCAGCCGCGATGGCCGCGGTTCGGCAATTCCTTGCGCGAGATCTTGCCGTCATTGTCCACGTCGAGACGGGCGAACCGCTCCGCGGCCTTGGCCTGGAACTGCTCTCGCGTGACCTTGCCGTCGGGACCCGCACCCATTCGGTGGGCCATTCTCATGATCGCATAGTCAGTCATCTCCTTACGCAAGGCATCGCGATCGGCCTGATCGATGGTGCCATCCTTGTTCCAGTCCCACCGGGCAAACCTCTGGTCAGCAAGCGCTGCGACCTCCTCCTTGGTCACGACACCGTCCTTGTTGGCATCGGCCTGCCGGAGAAAGCCGAGCCCATGCATTTTGCCGTGCCGACCACGATGCCGCATGCCTGTAAAGCCGTTGCTGATCGCATTGCGGCCACGCATCACCGGAGGAAGATCGGCATCGTCGACCTTGCCGTCGGAGTTGATGTCGGCTTCGGCAAATCGCCGTTCGAACTCGGTGCGAACCTCTTCCTTGGTGGTCTTGCCATCGTGGTTGGCGTCAAATGCGCGCTTGCCCATCATGCCGCCACGGTGACCGTGTCGGTGGAAGCGCCGGCCTTTGCCGTCCTTGATGACAGCCTCCATCTCGGCCGGATCGATCACGTTGTCGCTGTTCTTGTCGAAACGGGCGAACCGCTCCCGAGTCCGGGTGTCGAACTGTTCCTTGGTCAGCGTGCGGTGAAACCAGCCGTGCTTGCCGAGGAACCCGCCACCGGCAATATCGTCACCCATGTTGGCGCCGCCGCGCCAGTGATCACGATGCCCGGGTGCCGACACCGCAGCGGCCGCACCTGCAATCACCAGCACGCTCACGGTCGCCAGCGCTATCTTCTTCTTGGACATCTCCAACTCCTCGTTCCGTGCGCCCCTACCCTGTCGAGCGGGGCAATGCTTCTGGAACGGGAACCGGCAAGGCTTTCCGTCGCTGCGGACGACTTCAGGCGGTCATCTCGTCGAAAAGACGCAAAACCTCACGCGCAAGCGCGGCAAGAGAGCCTTCCAGGTTGGCAAAGTCCGGGGCCTCACCGACCCTCGCCAGCAGTTCTTTCAGGCCGTCAGGGGCCTTCGCGGGGTCGAACGGGCCGTCGAATGTCAATCGCGTGATCTGGGTCAGGTTATGAATGAGAACAGCCGCGGGAATGAGAATATCGGCCGCCCCGGGCGAAATGAAACCTGCGGCGGACAGCTTTTCGAGCGCGCGAACGGTGTTCTGATCGAGGATGTCCGGTGCATCCGCAGCATGTATCAGTTGCAGGTACTGTGCGATGAATTCCAGATCGACCAGCCCTCCCCGTACCTGCTTGAGGTTCCAGAGGCTGGACGTGCCTTTCTCCTTCTCGATCAAGGCACGCATCTCGCGGACGTCGCGCGCAATCTTCGCCGGATCGCGCGGGCGAACCAGAACGGACCGAATGACATCCTCGATCTTCGCCACGAGATCGGGCGGGCCGCTCACCACGCGCGCCCGTGTGAGCGCCATGTGCTCCCACGTCCAAGCCTCGTTCGTCTGATAATCGAGAAACCTCGTCAGCTGCGTCGCGACCGGGCCCTTCTGTCCCGACGGTCTCAAACGCATATCCACTTCGTAAAGCGATCCCTCAGCGGTCGGGACGGAGAGAGCGGAGATGAGCCGCTGCGTGAAGCGGGCATAGTACTGGCTGGGTGCGAGCGGACGCTCGCCATCGGACTGACCGGCTTGCGGATCGAAATCATAGACAACGATCAGATCGAGATCCGAGGCCGCGGTCATTTCGCGGCCACCGAGCTTGCCCATGGCGATCACGGCAGCGGCACCACCGGGAATGCGCCCGTGAGCGCGAACCATCTCGGTCTCGACACGCTCCGAGAGAGCCCGGATGAGATGACCCGCAAGCTCGGCATAGGCTCCGCCCGCATTGGCCGCGGAGATGGTGCCGGACAGCACGCGGACGCCGATGAGGAATGCTTGCTCGCTGCCGATGACGCGGGCGCGGTCGAGCGCTTCCTGCAAGTCGGCGCCATCCCCTATCGAGGCCTCGACAATCCTCCTCAGCGCCTCGTCGTCCGGGAGGCTTCCGAAGAACCCCGGGTCGAGGACCGCGTCGAGTACGCGGCGACGGCGGCTCAGAATGCGCGCAAGACGCGGTGCCGTTCCCATGATGTCGGCGATCAGGCGCAGCAAACTGGGATTGGCACGCAGGAGCGAGAAGAGCTGGACGCCCGAGGGCAATTCCGAGAGGAAGCGGTCGAAGCTCGCGAGCGCCGAATCCGGATCGGCCGTGCGGCCGAGCGCTTCGATCAAGAGCGGCTGGACCTCGGTCAGCAGCTCTCGCGATCGTTGCGTGCGGACTGCAGGATAGCGTCCATGATGCCAACCGCGTACGGCGGCAATGGCGTTGCTCGGCCTTTCGTAACCCATCCGACGAAGCGTCTCGATCGTTGCGGGATCGTCCGCTTCGCCCGCGAAGACCATGTTCGAGCCAGCCGCCGTCAACTCGGGCGTCGTCTCGAAAAGAGCAGCATAATGGCCCTGCACGCGCTCCAATCGTGAGACGAGATCAGTCGAAAAGGCCTCCAGCGAGCCGTAACCCGCAAACCGCGCGAGCCGTTCGAGATCGTCCTTTGCGGTTGGAAGCGTTTGGGTCTGCTCGTCCGCGAGCATCTGCAGGCGATGCTCGATGCGGCGGAGATAGGTGTAGGCCTCGGTCAGATCACCGACCACCGGAGGATCGATCCAGCCGCGCTCCGCGAGGCGCTTCAGGGCGTCGAGCGTTGTGGGGACACGCAAATCAGGCTGGCGCCCGCCCGCGATCAACTGCTGTGTCTGCACGAAGAACTCGATCTCACGAATACCGCCGCGACCGAGCTTTATGTTGTGGCCGGCGACCCCGATCTGGCCGAAGCCCTTGAACGCATGAATTTGACGCTTCATCGCGTGAATGTCGGCGATCGCGGCAAAGTCGAGATATTTACGCCAGATGAAGGGAGACAGCTCGGCGAGGAAGGAGCGGCCTGCCGCGAGATCGCCCGCAATGGGTCTTGCCTTGATCAGTGCTGCTCGCTCCCAGTTCTGACCGAAGCTTTCGTAGTAGTTCAGTGCGGCATCGGACGCGATGGCCACCTGGGTCGCGCCGGGATCAGGCCGCAGCCGCAGGTCCGTCCGGAAGACGTAGCCATCTGCCGTCCGCTCCTGCATGAGCTTCACGAGATCGCGGGTCATGCGCACGAAGAAAGCGGACGGCTCGAGCCCCGGCTCCAGACGCGCAAGCTCGCGCTCGTAGAAGACGATGAGATCGATATCGCTCGAATAGTTGAGCTCCCCTGCCCCATGCTTGCCCATGGCGAGAACCATGTAGCCGGAGCTTTCCTCGGGATTATCGCGGCTTTCTCCGAGCCAATCGCCGCGCTGGACAGCTTGAGCGAAAAGGAACCGGATCGATGCTGCAACAGCGGCATCAGCCGTGGCCGTAAGCGCTGCTGTTACGCGCATGACCGGCCAAACGCCACCCAGGTCGGCAAGGGCGACGAGCAGCGCCACCTCGCTCTTGAACTCGCGCAAGAGCCGCATTGCGTCAGATATCGAAGGCGCCGCGGAGACCTCGCCTCGAAGTCGCGAGGCAAGGCGTGCGAGGTGCTCGTCAGGCGTACAATCGAGCAGGCGCACGAGGCGATCGGGATCCCGTCGGATCAATCCCGCGAGATAGGGGGAGCAACTCAAGGTGCCGCCGATCAGGTCGCGCACCTGGGGGAGATCGAGCAGAGCGCGGAGACGATCATGCTCGCTGGCCTCCTTGCTGTCGTCCAGAAGGTCGGCGAGCAGGGCTGCGATTTGCCGGGCGTCGACGGCGCGAGGCGTCTCCGCGATGCGCGCATGGAGCGGTCCTATTTCGTCACTCATCCCCGAACCGGCTCCTTCTCGTAGCTGAGATCCGGAGCCGAGTCTGCCACGTGTGCCACCGATCGCGCGAGGGGCAGCTCGACCACCACGCGGAGGCCCGGCGCATTGTCCTCGAGCCTGACGGCACCGTGGTGCAAACGCGCGACGGCGGCAACGAGGCTGAGCCCGAGCCCCGTTCCCGGGAGGGAGCGGCTCTGCTCCAGCCGCACGAACCGCTTGAGAGCCCGCTCACGGTTTTCGGCCGCAATACCAGGTCCCCTGTCCGCAACAACGAGCCGGGCCGTTTCGGCCTCCTTGCCCATGGAGACCGCTATCTCGCGACCGTCCTTTGCGGCGGCCGCATATTTCAGCGCATTGTCGATCAGGTTGGCGAGCGTCTGGCCCAGCAGCTGCCGGTTGCCGTCGACCCACACGTCAGGCGCGATTGCCGAGCGAAGCTGGAACCCCGCTTCCTCCGCCACCGGCTCATAGAGCTCGATCACGTCGGCGACCAGGCTCGACAGGTCGACCGGCTCGAAGGAATCCGCGGTGCTGCCGGCTTCCAATCGGGCGATCAGAAGCAGGGCATTGAAGGTCTTGATCAGTTCGTCGGCCTCGTCGATCACCTTTTCGAGGCCGGACCGCCAGACGTCTGCACCGCGACCGTCGGCAAGCGCGGCTTCCGCACGATTGCGCAAGCGATTGAGCGGCGTCTTGAGATCGTGCGCGATGTTGTCCGAGACTTCTCTCAGGCCGATCATCAATTGCTCGATGCGCGCCAGCATCTCGTTGAGCTGCACGGCCAGCCGGTCGAGCTCGTCGCGCGATCCATCGACAGGTATGCGGCCCGAAAGATTGCCAGACATGATGTCGGCGCTCGCACGGCTCATGTCCTCGATGCGCCTTTGGATGAGGTGCGCGATCAGGACGCTTCCGGCGAGGCCAACCAGCAGGAGGAGTGCGGTGCCATAGGCGATCGTACGATAGACGGCGAGCAGAAGCGCGCGCTGATCCTCGACATCGCGGCCCACCACCAACCGCGGCTCTCCGTCGATTTCGATCAGCAATCCCGCAGCGGTGCGGCTCGTACCGCCTTTCTTGTAGCTGAAGAGGCCGCGCCCGTAGGCCGTGCTCCAGTCCGGGAGACGGGTGAGATTGCCGGCGCGATAGACCCCCTTCGCGTCAGCGAGATAGTAGATGCCGCTCCCGCCTGAACGGCTTCGCTCGGCGACCAGCTTGACCAGGGCATCGAAGCCGCGCGTGACAAGCTCGGACTTCAGCTCATTGGCATCTGTCTCGATGGAAAGCTCGGCCGAGCGCGTGTAGATCGCATTGGCGTGCCAGCCCACTACGCCAGTGATGGCTGCCGCCACGCCGGTCAATAGCAGGACGACGGCCAGTGTCCTGCGGAAGACGCGCGATCGCAGCAGTCTACCCGACGCCATCTCGGATCATATATCCAGCGCCGCGAACAGTATGGAGCAGCGGCTTGCCGAAACCCTTGTCGATCTTGCCTCGCAGCCGAGAAATATGAACGTCGATGACATTTGTTTGCGGATCGAAATGATAATCCCAGACATTCTCGAGCAGCATCGTGCGCGTAACGACCTGGCCGGCATTGCGCATCAGATACTCGAGAAGCCGGAACTCCCGCGGTTGGAGAACGATGGGCTCGCCGCCGCGCATCACCTTGTGAGTGAGCCGGTCGAGCACGAGATCGCCGACGGCATAGCGGGTGGCAGGCTCTTCCGAGCTGACGCGACGGCCCAGCGCCTCGATCCGCGCCAGCAACTCGGTCAGTGCAAACGGTTTGGTGAGATAATCGTCGCCGCCAGCCTTCAATCCCTTGACGCGGTCATCGACCTCGCCGAGGGCGGAAAGGATCAGGACAGGTATCCGAACGCCTGCACCGCGTAGCGCCTGGATGACCGACAGCCCATCGCGCTCGGGAAGCATGCGATCGATGATGATGGCATCGAACGATCCCGAAAGCGCGAGGTCCAATCCATCGTCACCGTCGTAGGCGACTTCGGCTCCGTGACCGCTCTCCTTGAGCCCGCGCTGCACAAAGTGAGCGATCTCTCGATCATCCTCGACGATGAGCACCCGCATGACGGCCTCTTCTTCCGACTTTACGATACGTAGCCCAAAACGCCGAGAGGCGCACTCCTACCGAGCACGCCTCATCGACCATTCGCTCGATCGGCGTGTTCAGCCCTTGGAATTGAGCTGGACCGCCACGAAACGGATCGTGTCGCCTTGCTTCACACGCAGCAGGACCGCCGTGCGATTGTCGTCGCGCGCGGTCTTCAAACCGGCAACGACATCGTCAGGGCTCTTGATGACACGCCCCTGCACCTCGAGGAGGACGTCTCCGACCCTCAATCCTTTGAGAGCGGCATCCGAGCCGCTGTCGATGTCCTTGATGACGACGCCTTCGTCCTTGGCGTCAGGCGAGACGCCGACCGAAAAACCGAGAGCAGCAAGATCGGTCGCGCCGGTTTCGGGCTTCGCTTGCGGTGCCGACGCAATCTGGCCGTCGGCGGGGAAGGTGCCGAGCTTGACCCGGATCGTCTCCGTTTTGCCGTAGCGCGTGACCTCGAGATCGACGTTCGTGGACGGCGGCAGGTCGGCGATCTTCCGGGCGAGGTCGCGGCTGTCTTCGATGCGCGTGCCGTTGACGGCCAGAATGACGTCGCCGGCGCGAAGCGTGCTCGACGATGCCGGCCCTCCAGGCGTCAGCTCGTTGACCAAAGCGCCGCGCGGCTCCTTGAGGCCGAGGCTTGCCGCCTTGTCCTCGTCGACGCTCTCGATCTTCACGCCGAGCCATCCGCGGCTGACCGTCTTGTTGGTGCGCAGCTGCTCGACCACGTCGCTCGCCGTCTTGGCGGGCACCGCGAAGGCGATGCCGACATTGCCGCCGGACGGGCTGTAGATCGCCGTGTTGACGCCGACGACCTCGCCTTCGAGGTTGAACGTCGGACCGCCTGAATTGCCTTTGTTTACCGCGGCATCGATCTGCAGGAAGTCATAGGGTCCCGAGCCGATGTCGCGGCTGAGCGCGGAGACGATCCCCGCGGTGACGGTGCCGCCGAGGCCGAACGGATTGCCGACCGCGAGCACCCAATCCCCGACGCGAACCGGTTTCGTCGCGAAGCGGACCGTCGGGAGCGAGCCTTTCGGATTGCTGATCTTGAGCAGCGCGATGTCGGTGCGCGAATCCGTGCCGATCAGAGTTGCATCGAGCTTCTCGCGATCGTCGAAGCTGATCTGGATCCTGGATGCGCCCGAAATAACGTGATTGTTCGTGACGACGTAGCCGTCGGGGGTGATGACAAAGCCCGATCCTTGCGCCTGCGCGCGGCGCGGCATGTTGGGAACCGCACCACCGAATTCCTTCGGAAGATGCTTGAAGAACTCCTTCAACGGATGGTCGTCGGGCAGCTCGGGAAGCGGATCGCGACCCCGACCGCCACGGCTCGCGATGCGAGGACCACCGCCTGCGACCACATGTATGCTCACGACGGCGGGCTTCACCTTCTCGATGATATCGGCGAACGAGTAGGGGGCTCGGCCGAACGGAGTGGCGACGGTTGGCGGCTCGGCGCGTTGCGCAAGTGCTTCGTTTGGCAGCCAGAGGGCGAACCCGCCCAGCGCCGTCGCGGCCAGAAGCGCCACCGGCGCCGTGCGCCACGCGACAGCACCGCGAACGGGGCCGCGGGAGTTCGGACTCGGGACCTGCATGTGTCTCACCTTTCGATGTGAATTCGAGGCGCGGATAAACGACGTCGACCGTGCTATAGAGATCGTCGCATTACAGAGACCTTGCAGCGGCATTAATCTTTGGTAATCCGTTGGCGTCCGCTCGCGAGACTCAGGAAGACGCTCAGGGATGGTCTGATGGGCGACTGCTCAATGCCGAACCGCCGATTGTCGGCCTTGACACTGGGGCTGGTGCTCGCGGGCTCGCAACCGGCGGCAAGCGTACCATCGATCCGCGCCTTCGCCCATACGGAAGGCCCCCGCATCGAGCGCGTCGCTATTTTCGGCACGGACGATCGGGTGCCGAGCCCGGCCCGCTATGCCAAGGCGGCAGACAGTATCGGCCTCTTTTTCTCCAATCAGTCTCGGACGGTGTGCACCGCGTTCTGCGTCGCCCCCAATATCGTGGCGACGGCCGCGCACTGTCTTTCCCATCCGGACGGCTCGCCGGCGCGCCTCTCGGATTTCATGTTTGCCCGGGGCTATGATCGATTGCGTGATTATGCCCGTATCGAGGGATACGAATCGGGTTCCAGCCCGCAAAGCATCGTCATGGGGGATTTCCAACACCGGATCCGGCCACCGATCGATGCGGCGAACGACTGGGCGCTGGTCAGGCTCAATCGGGCGATCTGCCGGGACGGCGGGCTGTCCGTCACGCCGATGACCGCCGAGCAAACCGAGCGCGAAGCGAAGGCCGGACGGATTTTCCAGCTTTCCTATCATCGTGACTGGACGCAGTGGCGGTTGGCCTACTCGAGGCCCTGCTCGGTCGCGCGCAACTTCAAGTCCGTCCCCTGGACGTCGATCGCGCCCGATTTCCTGAACGCGGATAAGATGCTGTTGCATCACTGTGATACCGGTGGCGCGTCCTCGGGTTCGCCGCTGCTCGTCGATCGCGGCGGCGCCGTCTCCGTCATCGGCATCAACGTCGGCACCTACGTGCAGTCGAAAATCCTGACGGAAGGCGGCCAGGTTACCCTGAGGGAGAAAGCGGAGACGGTGGCCAACACCGCCGTAAATGCAGGCGTGTTCGCGGGCCGAATCGAGCTCCTGCACAACGCTAACATTCTCGCGTCAGGAGATCCGCTGCGCGACCTGCAACGCCGGCTCAGTGAACAGCGCCTCTATCAGGCGCGTATCGATGGAAGCTACGGACCCGTCCTCAGATCGGCGATCGAGGGCTATGAGCGGCAGCGACGGATGCCGATCACGGGACTGGCGACGCATGAGCTGCTGTCGCGCCTCAATCGCGAGGCGACCGGCCTCGGGCAGGTCTCGCCGACGAGCGCGCCGCCGCCGGTAGCACGCAGGCGCTGAGGGCCCATCAACCGAAACGGCCATCGGCAGGCGCGATTTCAAGCGTCCTTACGAAGGATTTCTTCGAGGCGCCGGGATTCCTCGGCCGAAAGAGGTGCCTCAGCGATCCTGTCCTGCGTCGGTTGTCGCTCGGAGCCGCGAAATTGAGTCCAGGCAAATACGCCCGCGCCGATCAGCAAGAGCAGCGGTGCAGCCCAAAGCAGCACCGTCTCGAAATTGAACGGCGGCCTCAGCAGAACGAAGTCGCCGTAGCGTTGAACGATGTAGCTTACGACCGCTTCGTCACTGTCGCCCGCCTTGAGACGCTCGCGCACCAGGATCCGCAGATCACGTGCCAGCGGCGCGTTGGAATCGTCGATGGATTGGTTTTGGCAGACCATGCATCGGAGCCCTGCCGAGATATGTCGGGCGCGTGCCTCCATGCGCGCGTCGCTGAGAACCTCGTCGGGCTGGACGGCACTGGCAGGGAAGATGCCGGCGCCGATTGTCATGCAGAACAGCAAAAACACCGCAATCGAGTGCCCGAACGTCCCTCGGGACGACAGCGGGAACAGGACATTTGGTCTGCGCCAGAAGAGCCGGGTCACGTGCTTACTCCGCGGGAACAACCATCGGCTTGCGCGATTTCCGTGGTGCACCGACCCGGAGACGCCGGTCCGACAGAGAGAGTGCGCCACCGATGAACATCAACACGGCACCGATCCAGATGAAGCGGACCAGCGGGTTGAAATAAAGCCGGACGGCAAAAGCACCATCCTTCTGGGCGTCACCCAACACGACATAGAGATCGCCCCAGAGCGCCACGTGAATGCCCGCTTCAGTGGTCGGCTGGCGGGGCGCATCGTAAAGGCGCTTCGCCGGATAGAGCTCGGTAGTGCGCCGGCCGTCACGGGTCACGATGAAGCGGCCGCGGTCTTCGCTGTAATTCGGCCCCCGTCCCGATTCGATTCCTCGAAATTCGAGCATGTAGCCGGCAATCAGCGTCTTTTCGCCCGGCTTCATGGCGACGATGCGCTCGCTCTGCCAAGCACTGGTCGCAACGATGCCGATCACCATGAGCCCGACGCCGGCGTGCGCTATCGTGGTGCCCCAGGCCGAACGAGGCAGATTGGAAAGGCGCCTCGCCACTTCCGGGAGTCCGGCTTGCCCGAAACGAGCCCGGAATAGAACTTCCGAGATCGCGCCCGCCAGTACCCAGATGCCGAGCGCCAGCCCGAGCGGGGCGGCCCACGGCCCCGGGCTCATGAATGCGAAAGCGAGCACTGCCACGACGAGAGCAATGCCGGCAGCCGTAAGCAACCGCTCCGCCGCCGCGCGGAGATCGCCGCGCTTCCAGCCAAGGAACGAGCCGAACGGCAGCGCCAGCAGGAGCGGGACCATCAGCGGACCGAAGGTCAGATTGAAATAGGGGGGGCCAACGGAAATCTTGTCGCCGGTCACCGCTTCCAATGCCAGGGGATAAAGCGTCCCGATGAGCACCGTCCCCGCGGCCGTGGCGAGCAGCACATTATTCAGAACAAGGGCGCCCTCGCGCGAGATCGGTGAGAAGAGGCCTCCCTGCTTCAACTCCGTTGCACGGGCCGCAAAGAGAGCCAGTCCTCCACCCGTGAAGATGGTCATGATCGCCAGGATGAAGATGCCGCGCTTGGGGTCGACGGCGAACGCGTGCACCGAGGACAGCACGCCCGAGCGGACCAGGAACGTCCCCATCAGCGAAAGCGAGAATGTGAGAATCGCAAGCAGAATGGTCCAGACCTTCAGCGCCTCTCGCTTTTCCATCACCACGGCGGAGTGGAGCAGCGCCGTACCGGCGAGCCACGGCATGAAGCTCGCGTTCTCGACCGGGTCCCAGAACCACCATCCGCCCCAGCCGAGCTCGTAGTAGGCCCACCACGACCCCATCGCGATGCCGAGCGTGAGACACATCCAGGCGGCAAGCGTCCACGGCCTCACCCAGCGTGCCCAGGCCGCGTCGATGCGCCCCTCGATGAGCGCCGCGATGGCGAACGAGAACGCCATCGAGAAGCCGACATAGCCGGCGTAGAGGAACGGCGGATGAAATGCCAGAGCGGGATCCTGCAGGATGGGATTCAGCCCGCGTCCCTCGAGGGGCGCAGGAACGAGACGCTCGAAAGGATTCGACGTCAGCAGGATGAAGATCAGGAACGCGAACGAGATGGAGGCCTGCACTGCCAGGACGCGGGCCTTCAGCGTGCTTGGCAGATACCCTCCGAACAGGGCCACAGCCGCACCGAACAGGGTGAGGATGAGAACCCAAAGGACCATCGAGCCCTCGTGGTTTCCCCAGACGCCCGAAAGACGGTAGATCAGCGGCTTCGCCGAATGAGAATTGGCCCACACGTTGAGAACGGAGAAATCGCTTCTGACGTAGGCATCGGCGAGCATCACGAACGCGATCAGGACGAGAACGAACGTGCCGATCGCCGCCGACCTGCCGACCGCCATCAGCCGTTCGTCGCCAACGTGCGCGCCCCAGGCAGGCACGACCATCTGCGCCAGCGAAACGAGCAGCGCCAGAACAAGGGCGAAATGTCCGATCTCGACGCTCATGTCGTCCGCTCTTCCGGCGTCATTGGCTCGCCTGCTCGCTGGTCGTGCCAGGGTGCCTGGCGCCGTGGCCGAGCTTCACACCTTTTGCCTCCAGCGCTTTGGCAACCTCGGGTGGCATGTAGGTCTCGTCGTGCTTGGCGAGCACGCTATCGGCGCGAAAGCGGCCCTGCTCGTCGAGGCGGCCTTCGGCAACGACACCCTGGCCCTCACGGAAGAGGTCCGGGAGAACCCCCCGATAAACGACGGGTACGGTGCCGATCGTGTCGGTGACGCGGAATTCGACGTCCAGGCTCTCGCCGCGCTTGACGCTGCCTTCTGCGACGAGGCCGCCGAGACGGAAGCGCTGTCCTGCCGGCACCGGATTGTCGGCGAGATCACTCGGTGTCTTGAAGTAGGTGATGCTCCCGCTCAGTGCGAAAAGGACGAGTCCGACCGCCACTCCGATCACCAGAAGGCCGGAGAGTATGAACGCCAGACGCCGCTGCTTTCGGGTCATTCCCCTGTCCTCTCCGCGCTCATGTGCCGAGTCCGAGGCTCTTGGCGAGATCCGAAAGCGCGACCAGAGCCTGCGGCTCATCGGCCAGCGACTTCCTGGCACGACCGAGAGCAGCCACCGCTTCATCCTTGCGGCCCAGCACCGTCAGCGCACGAATGAGCTTGCGCCAGCCTTCGAGATCGCGGCTGTCCTTCTCCAGGCGTGCCGCCAGACCCGAGACCATACCGTCGATCATCGCCTGTCGGTCGTCCGGCGAGAGACGCTCGGCCGCGGCAACGTCAGCGGCCGTCGGGCCTTTGCCGGGCTCGCCAACACCCGTCGCGGCAGACGATGTCGGGGCGGGTGCTCCCGCCCGTTCGAGCGCCTGCCGCACGGCGGCGATGCGTTGTTCGAGGGCCGGCTGCCACTCGGCTCCAGCCGGAGCCTCCGCCATCAGCTTCTCGTAGTCGGCGACCGCCTCGGCAAACTGTCCATCCTGCTCCTTGGCAAACGCGAGCCAGAAGCGCGCCTGGATACGGCCGGGCTCAAGCTTCAAAAGCTGCGCGAGAGCGCCCCGGGCTTCATCACCGACACGACCGTTGTCCCGCAACATGGCGGCCTCGGCAAGGCCGGCCAATCGACGCGAGCTCTCGCCGAGCAGGTGCGCAGCGCGAGCGTAGGCATAGGCGGCCTCGGCGTAGCGGCCGAGACGAAGGTAGACGGGCGCGATCACGTCCCACCCCCGGCCATCGTCCGGATGCTCCTTGAGACGCGTCTCGACCGCAGAGATAAGCTTCGCCATCTCGCTATTAACGGGAGGCGCAACATGCCGCGCAGCGAACGGCTGGGAGGGAATGCCGGGAGAGCCCGTCTGGAGATAGACGGCCAGCGCCGCCATCGGCAGGAGAAGCCCGGTCGCAGCGGCAATACGCGTGCGCAGGCGGTGTACGCTCGCGGGCGTGTCGCCGGCCCGAAGCGATTGCAGCGGACGGCCCGACT
>Ga0180216_1002640_pt1 | contig 14743 bp, 16 predicted proteins | sample eDN3rd37CBELigMG_FD_128879 | JGI IMG/M metagenome (GOLD analysis project Ga0180216, IMG submission 128879) | Enriched Miracle-Growth compost microbial communities from Emeryville, California, USA - eDNA 3rd pass 37_C BE-Lig MG (version 2)... ... | reverse complement strand
TGGCCGCCAGCCGCCTGCCGCCTGCCGCCAGTCGCCGCCGCCGCTTCAGGCGATGACGTCAGCGCACTGTTGACATTTCTGACACGTGTCAGACCATTGTCAGAAAGGACAGGCGACTCAGCAGTCGGACTCGGGCGGCTTCAAACGGCCGCCGACAGACGCGGAAGTGGACGACAGAGAACGCAGACGACAGAGGACGCGGACGACAGAGGACGACAGAGGACACGGACGACAGAGAACGCAGACGACGCGGACGTCAGAGAACGCAGACGACGCGGAATCGGACGACACCGGACGACGCGGAAGCGGACGACGCGGAAGCGGACGACGCTGGACGACGCTGGACGACGCTCTCAAGCGGACGACAGAGGACGCGGACGACGCTGAGAAGCGGACGACAGAGGACGCGGACGACGCTGAGAAGCGGACGACAGAGGACACGGACGACGCGGAAGCGGACGACGCAGTGAAGCCGACGACGACAGAGGACGCTGAAGCGGACGACAGAGGACGCAGACGACACTGACGGTATTCAAGACGACGCTGAAGCGGACGACGCTGACGACGCGCAAGACGACGCACAAGCGGCACGACGAGGACGAGGCCGGTCTGCTACGGCGGTGCAGACGGAACGGCGGACAGTCAGCCATACTCGCAGACTGAGCGGAGCCGTCCCCGAACGACTTGAGCACCTGTTGAACGGCCGAAGAGCGCCACCTAGGCGAGAAGCCGCCTTGGAGCGCGACTCACCGGCGGCACCGCCGAACGGCTGCCCCACATCGGCAAGGCCTGTGGAGAGACGAGGGAGACGCAATGTATGCAAACCCAGGCGACCCCGGCGGCAGCGGCCGCCGGACCCCGCTGTACGGCGGGCCAGCGGGCCCGGCCGGCGGTGGCGGCGGCAGCGGGTACGTGGCGCCCGGCAACCTGTTCGTGCCGCAGTCGCCGGCGGACGTGACCGCCATGGCGAGCCAGATGCGCGACCTGGAGTACGCCGCGGCCATGGCCAACGCCGCGCCGGGCGGGCCGAACCCCGCGATGCTGGCGGCGCTCGCGGCCGGCCAGCGGATGCCGCCGCGCGGGCCCGCGGGCCTCGGCGGGGCAACCGGCGCGGGCAGCTCGGGCAGCGCCGGGGCAGGCGCCGCGGGCGGGCCGGGCGCCCTGCCGCTCGGCGTGCCGCCGGGCGGCGGTGCACCGCCGTTCCGCGGGCCGTCGACGCCGCCGCGCAAGAGCTACTTTCCGCCGTCCGGCGGGCCGGGCATGGGCGCGCCGGGCATGCCGCCGCCGGGTGGCCGCGAGGCGCCCAACTACTCGGCCGGCATGGGCATGCCCGGCATCGGCCCGAACGGGCCGCTGCAGCCGCCGTTCCCGGCCGGCGCGTCCGCCAACCCGTACCTGTCGGACGCGGGCGCCGCGGACCCCGGCATGGTGGACGAGGGCGCCGCCGTGGACTACTACTACCCCGGCGAGGAGATGCCGGTACGCGCGAGCACGGGGAACATTGGGTTCGGCCCAGCCGGCGCACCGCTGACCGGGCCTGGCTCACTGGCGCCAGCGGCGCCTTTTCACCTCTCCGTTTTTTCCAGCTCCAGTACCACCTGTACAACGCGCCGCCGGCCAACGTGGCGAACCTGCCGCCCGGCCATCGGACGTCGCACTTTTACTTTATGAGCGACAACCTCCGGGAGCTGCTCCAGCGGCGGCAGGAAGCGATGGGGGCCACGCTGGACCAGACCGGTGCGCGGAAGCGCCGCCGAAACTTGGACGAGCCGCGGCCGTGGCTGATTTGGGCGCTCCACTGGATTGGGCGGCGTGGGTGGCTCCGGCAGCGGCGGACTCGATGGGCATCCCGCCGGACGTCCACGTCTACCACAGCCTCTTCCCGCTGGAGCCGCCGACCGCCGAGCGCCTGTCCAAGGTGTTCCGCATCCACACGTCGATCTTCAAGGTCACCAGCAGCCAGGACGGCCTCGTCTACGCCCTGCGGCGCGTGCACGGTAGGGCGTCCGGCAGACAACACGCGCGGTGATTGGCGGCCAGCATTGCTCATTCCGCTGCGCACCCTGGGCAGCCTGAGGCGCTTGCTCGCTGGCAGGGTTCCGCCTGAGCAACCAGATGGCCATGACAGCGGTGGAGGCATGGCGGCGGGTGCACCACCCCAACATCGTGACACTGCGCGAGGTCTTTTCGTCGAAGCAGTTTGGAGATAGCTGTACGAGGATGGTGCGAGCCGGCGCGCTGTTCCGCGGCCGCGACTGACGTCCGCATCGGACCGATCTCTGGGGCCGGCGGCGCGGCAGCGCTCATCTTCATCTACGACTACCACCCGCTGGCCGAGACGATTGCGCAGCGCCACATGAGCGGCGGCGGCAGCGGGCAGGTGCCGGAGGGCACGCTGTGGTCCTACGTCCTGCAGATCTCGTCGGCGCTCAAGTCGATTCACAACACGGGCAAGGCGTGCCGCGTCGTGGACGCCTCCAAGATCCTGATCACCGGCCAGAACCGGTACGCGCGCCACGCAGCGCGGGCGAAACCTTATGGACGAGCCCCCTGACCCCAATCAACGGTGCCGCCGCGTGTCGCGGATGCGCCCACAGGGTGCGGATCAACGGCGTCGGCATGGCGGACGTGGTCAACTTTGACGCGACCAAGAACGTGGCGCAGTACCAGGTGCGCCGCCCGGCCGATGCGGAACGCTTGGCCCGGAGCCGCCGCGGCAGCTGACCAGGCCACCGCGGTGCTGTGGGCTTAGATTCTCCCGCCCACAGCAAGAGGACCTGCTCAACTTTGGCCAGCTGATCGTTGCCTTGGCCTGCGGCTCCGCGGCCGCCTTGTCCAACCTCGCCAAAGGTGCGCGTTGCACAGTGAAACACACAAATAACAAGTGGCGCTGACAGCTGACGGCGACGGCCCTTGACCAGTTGGCCGTGTGTGCGTGCGGTCCCCGGCAGCGGTTGACTACGTGGGCCGGCAGTACTCGGCGGACTTGAAGAGCGTGTGCATGTACCTGCTGTCCAAGCCCGCGCCCACCAAGACCATCGACGACGTGCTGGCCATGCTCGGCCCGCGCCTCGTGCTGGAGGCCGACAGCGCGCTCCAGTACGCGCGTTTCGCTTGGGCGTGGCCACGCTGGCGAGTGGCAGCTGATCGTCCCCGCGGTTCGCGCCACGCTGCTGCTGGCTGCACGCCCAGCTACGCCGACCACCTCGAGGCGGAGCTGTGCAAGGAGCTGGAGAACGGCCGCCTGTTCCGGCTGCTCACCAAGCTCGGCTTCATCAACGAACGGCCAGAGTGCGTCTACGGAGCGAGACGCCGGAGCGGTGACCGACCCAGTTGGGGAAAGGCGCTCACGTCGCGCCGCCGTCAGCTCCCGCCGCCGCCGGGACGCCAGGTTCGACATGGACCCGTCCTGGTCCGAGACGGGCGACCGGTACCTCCTCAAGCTGTTCCGCGACTACGTCTTCCACCAGGTCGACGAGAACAACGACCCCGTGCTCAACCTGGCCCACGTCGTGTCGTGCCTAAACAAGGTCGGTGCGACGGACCGGGAGCGATGCTTTGCGGTGGCATGGCCGGCTAAGACGTGGACGCTGGTGGTTAGTTGCGCGCGGCGGCCACTGCAGCTGGACACGGGCCACCCGGAAAAGATCCTGCTGACCAGCCGCGACGGCCAGTCGTGCCTCATCGTCAGCTACCGCGACCTCAAGCACTGTGTCGAGACGACCTTTAAGGAACTGCAGCGGCGAAAGTGAGACGCCCAGGATGCGCTAACGTGAGTGAACGCTTTTTTTGCACTGTATGCCGACATGTACACTTGTGCAACATCAACCTTTTTCCTGATACGGTGGCGTTCTGGACTCGAAGCAATACCGGCAATGCGAAGCGGTCGGGTCCCCGCCTCGTGGCGCATACTAGAACGCCGCCGCTGACCCAGGGGATGATTCGCGATTCCACAGAACGTCCACGCGGCGTGAACCGCCTTTGCCGCCGCGTCCCCCGCCATCCATGCTTCCACGTACCGGTGCCCCCCTCACTCCATCTAGTCTCGTTTGCCACCCGTGTCTCTAAAGTCGCCCTCTCTCTATCGGCCTCTCTATAAAAGAGCCGCCGCCGCTGCCGCGAGACGTGGACAAGCGCGCCCAAAACAGTTGACTTTCTATTTATTAAGTTTTCTTTTTTGGATTTTCCCCTTGGATTTTGAGTCGATTTTTATAGTCGATTTTTGATATTTTTCATTGGGAATTTTCCTTTTTTCGGTCGATTTTTCTTGGCAGTTTCCGCGTTTTTTGGCACGATTTTCTCGTGCCATCGACCGTTTCGCGGCCTTGTCAATAGGCGCCCGTCACACGGACTTGGGCGGCATCGTCACCGGCGAACGCGGTTGCGCGGCGGGCGGGTGGACCGCGCGGTGGATGGTGAGTTTAGCGGACAACCGTCGGCGGAGGCCTTGGACGGACGGCGCTGGGGGGGGGCCTAGAGCGCGCGCGTACCGGCACGCCGCCCGCCCCCCGAGTCGTCTCCGCCTTCTTCGCTAGCGGCGGCGGCGGGCTGCAGGTGGGCTGCTGCTCTCCGCATTGGCGCGGACAACGCGGGCGCGGGCGCGGGGGCGGGTCGCGGGCGATCCCGAGCGCGATCCCGAACGGCGCCCTGGGCACGGCGCGGCTGACGCAGCGGCGGGCGACGACGGCGACGACGCCCACCCGCCGCGGACGACGCCGGCGACGACGTGGCGGGGGAGGACGACGTGGCCGACGCGCGCATCATTAGGCGCATCCGACCTGACGCCTGACGCCAGTGCGTGCACGGGGTGCGCTCGCCCGGCTGCGACGCCCCTCGCGCCGGGATGGCCGCGCCCACGACGGCCGCGCTGGCAGCGATCTCGCTCAACATGGCCGAGTCGCCCACGGCGCCGTCGCCCCTGGCGGCGTCGCCGGCCCCGCGCAACGGCATGGCCGGCGTCGCCGCCGCCGCCACCGCCGCCGCCAACCGGAAACAGTCGCCGCCGCACGAGGCGCGCGAGACGTCGACCTTTGTCGCGGACGAGGAGCACGTCAACGACTACCTGATCGTCGAGGAGCTCGGCCGCGGCAGCTATGCGACCGTCGCCAAGGTCAAGGACCGGCGCACGGGCGAGTTTTACGTACGTGCGCTTTTCCCGCAGCGCCGGCGCGTGCGTCTTGGCGCGCGGCTGATCCATGCGCGTCACTCCAGGCGGCGCCCGTCGCGGTACGCCACAGGCCATGAAGCTAATCGACAAAAAGTTCCTGCGGCGACGCGCCGGCTTCCTGCGGCTGCCCAACGCCAGCGGCACCGTCGGGCCGATGATGCGGAGACCGCCGCCGCTCAGCGGCCGCGCGTCGCTGCCGGGCGTCGGGCCGAGCGGGAGCGGCGCCGCCACCGCGCCGTTCGCCGTCGCCGATCCGATGGACGCCGTGCGCCGCGAGATCGCCATCATGAAAAAGCTGGACCACCCCAACGTGATCCGTCTGTACGAGGTGCTGGACAGCGAGGAGTCGCCTAGCTTGTTCATGGGTACGTGTGCGTCGCTTCCCCGGCGCCGCATGGCGGCCGTTGGTGCTGGCTCTGACCCCCCGCGCGCCTCGCACCGCGGAGCTGGATACTACGCTCGACAGTCATGGAGCTCGCCGTCAACGGGCCCGTCATGAAGCTGCACGCCACGGAGCCCGTGCCGCCGCTGCCGCTGCCGCGGGCACTCTCCTTTTTCCGGCAGCTCGTGCTGGGCCTGGAGTACCGTACGTTTTCGCCGCCTGCCACGGTGCTCTATGCGTTCACCCAACGCCGTCCTCACGCGCCGCTGCTGCGAGCGTCCGCGGGGTGCCGGGCGCTGGGCGCACACCCAGTGCACGCCCAGGGCATTGCCCACCGCGACCTCAAGCCCGAAAACCTGCTGGTCAGCAATGACGGGCGGCTGCTCATCACCGACTTTGGCGTCTCGGAGACGTACAGCCAGGCGTCCGACCTCACCGCCAAGAAGGCCGGCAGCCCCGCGTTTATGGCGCCCGAGATTTTTCTTGCGTCCAGTACGTGCCCTCCCCACGCACCGTGACCCGGCCGGCGTCCCCGCATTCACGGCGCTCACCCGTTTCCTGCTTGTCACCCGCACTGGGGGGGTGTGCCGACGCCGGCAGAGGACGGCATGGGCTACTCGGCGTACAAGGCCGACGTGTGGGCAGCAGGCGTGTGCCTGTACTGCTTCGTCAACGGCCAGATCCCGTTCGTCGCGCGGCTCGGCGGCCCGTCGCTCGAGGAGCTCATCTGCACGCAGGAGCCGCGCTGGGACGAGAGCCTCGACGCGGACCTCCTGCACCTGCTGCAGCGGCTGATGACCAAGTCGCCGCCGGACCGCATCACGGTTCCCGCCATCAAGGAGCACCCCTGGGTCACCGAGCGCGGGCAGCACCCGCTGCGCGCGCAGGAGATCGTGCGGCAGGAGGTCACCGAGGACGACATTCGCAACTCCATCTCGCGCACGTCGTCGTTCCGCACCGTCCTGCTGGTCAAGCAGGCCATCCGCAAGCTGCGCGCGCGCGCGCACACGGGCGACAGCCGGTCGTCTATGTCGAGCCTGCACTCGTCGACCGAGTCGCTCGCGGACGACCCAACCGGCAGCACCGGCAGCCTGTCCGCACGCGGCGCGGACGTGTCTACGCCGCCGCCGTCCTGAGACACTGGCCCGGCGGTGGGGCCCGAGGACGCCCGTCCCTGGCTCCTGCTTCCATTTACTACAGTGCATTTTGGACAGAGCATTTTCGGGCGCGCGCGTGTGTGCCTCCATTTCTTTCCTTGTACAGTGACCCGGCACCGTCCCGGCAACAGCGAATTACTCCGTGCAAACAACGTCTGGTTTATTTTTTGTGCCGCACCTTGTACACACAGCCGACCCCTGGCGGCGTTTGCTCGAGCACGCACGCAATGCCACTACAGCCACCAACGCGGCCGGTGCAAAGGAGGGAAAAAAAAAGAGGAAGTGGATCAAACTAGATGACAGCCGCCGTTGTCCACCGGCCGCTGGTGGTGACCCCCCCGGCCGGCGGGACGGACGGCAGCGACGCCGTCCGGACCCGTTTAAAGGCCGCAGCTTGTCTCGGAGTTGTCCGCCGAGCGGGTGTTGAGAATGAGGGCGACGATGAGGCCGTACAGACCCAGCACTTCGGCGAAAATGAGAATGAGAATCATGCCGACGAACAGGCGGGGTTGCTACAGCGCGCGCATGGGCCAGCCAGCACACGACCGCGACCCCACGCGCCGTGTTAGTGGGTCGGGACCGCGCGAACCAGCAGCGCCGCCAGATGTCGTGCCCGTACCTGTGCGGTGCCGCGGACACCGGCGTCACCAACAATGCCAATGGAGAAGCCAGCAGCCAGACCAGCGAAACCGACGGAGAGACCAGCGCCCAGGTGAACGAAGCCGCTGCAGGCGCGCGCAGCACGGCCGCAGCAGCGCACGGCGTGGCGGGCGGAGGTCAGCACGGTCGCAGCGCCAACCAGGGACAGGGCCGATATCCAGAGTATGCGCGGTGGGCGTACTTGTAGAGGGTGTAGTACTGGTGCGTGAGGTAGCCCGAGATGAGCACGGACACGACGAGGCCGTAAATGGCAATGATACCCGCCATGACAACGGGCACAATGGACTTCATGATGAGCTCAGGGCGCATCACGGCCATGGCGGCGACACCGACACCGGACTTGGCCGTGCCGTACGAGGCACCCAGGCCTGCGCGCGCGCGGCGCCGAGAACGAGGTCAACGCGAGCGCAGCGATCGGTTAGTGCACACGCGGCGCGCCATTTCCAGCAACGATGCGCCGGTCGCTTTCCCCGCCAGCGGCGCACCCGTCCGTGCACGCTACCGCGAACGCCGCGCGCGCGCGGATTCCGCGCCGCACGGTACGCACCCAGCCCGCACGCAATTATTCCGTGCGCGTGCAAGCGGACCGCTGCGGCGCGTTTGCACCGCATCGTTGCTTTTCCCCGCGTGTTCTACACCAGCGGCTCCGCTTCCTGCGGCGCCTTGTCCAGCGTGCGCGCCCCTCCGTCCCCTCTGCCGTTGCGTCCGCGTCCCTGCGCGCCTCGCCCCGTCGGCCTGGCCCCTGCGGCCGCCCCCGCCGGTCGCGCGGGGCGCTGTCGTGCCGCATGCCGAACGTACAGGTGAAAATGATGGCGGCCGCGGAGCCGAGCACGCCGAAGAACGGCGCGTAGGCCGGGCACATCTCGTTGGGGAAGGTCGACATGGTGGCGGCGGCGCGAGGGGGGGCGGCGTGCGCAACGTGCGCGCGCAGGTCGAAAAAAGGCGACGAAAGGGCGGACGGCGCGACGAAGAAAAAAAGTGAGCGACGGACGCCGCCGCGTCACATGGCCTGTCAGACCACTGTCAGAGCACTGTCAGAGTCATGCCCCTCACACGGTGATCGCGTCATGGTTCGGGCCCCGGGTGGCCGATCGCGAGGCGCGAGGCGCGAGGCCCGAGGCCCGAGGCAAGGATAGGTCCACCATGCTGCTGGGGCGACACTGCTGGGACGACACTGCTGGGACGACACGACGACACGCACAGGGAGGTGCGCGGCCGCGGACGAAATGGCGGAGGGGAACATACCGCACAGCGGATTGGGGCGAGGATCGCCATGGGTTGATTCCGGACGTTGCGCGTACCGTGGACGATCGTGCCAAGTAGTATACATTGCATGCATTGTGCAACAGCAGCCAAAAAAGAGGGGAGGAGGAGGGTGCTGCGCACTACGACACGCTTTATGTACAAAGACCGACGGGCACTAGGATTCTTGCGGACCGACCTCGTGGGCGACCGAGCGCCGGCGCGGCAGCGCGATCTCGTCAGTGGTGGTCGCGGCGAGCTCGATCACCTCGGGCGCGTGGCCGTTGCCCGCCGCCGTCCCATCGGCCGCTGCCGCCGCCGCTGGCGGCGGCGGCGGTGAATCCTTAGCCGCCCCCTCGCCGTCGAGCGCGGTTACCACGGACGGCAGCGCCTCCGCCAGCGCGTCCGTGTGCAGGGGGCGCGGCACGTCCTCGTCCAGCAGCGCGAGCTCCTCGGCGGTGAAGACGCGCGAGAGCCCGTACAGGCGGAGCGGCACGAGCAGCGCGATGAGCACGGGGAAGACGATGTCGGCGGGCGTGTAGGTGATGCCGAACACGGCGGCGGCGATGACCGCCTGGATGAGCGTGAAGGCGGTGGTGCGGCGCGGCGGCAGCGGCAGGTACCGCGCGTGCAGCCGGCCGTCGGCGTCCCGGCGGCGCGTGATCTGGAGGAGCACGCGGTCGGCGAGCTCGTTGCCGTGGAAGGAGGCGAAGCCCATGTAGAGGAAGAGGCCCGCGAGGACGCCGCGCGGGATCCAGCTGATGAGGTAGAGGAACGGCGGCGCGCACGTCACGCCGATGAGGACGGCGTGCGCGACCGAGGAGACGCGCGTCTCGCAGACGCCGTCCCACTCCTCGACGACGGCATGGCCGCGGCGCACCTCGCGGATCCGCGCGAGCGCGCGCACGTGCAGCGGCGACTGCGGGATGAGGCCGTTGTTGGCGGGCAGGCCCAGCAGGCCCGTGAGGAAGACAGTGAGGCCGAGCACGACAAAGTCCCAGTTGTAGCTGGGCGGCTTGCGCAGCCTGTACTCGGGCTGCTGCGCCAGCATCGCCGAGACGTTGTGGTCAAAGTAGAAGAGCACGGTCAGGATGAACGCCGGCAGCAGCGCCGCGAAGACGCCGCCGACGGGCACCTCCCAGAACGGCACGAGCCACGCGCGGTCCGCGGTCGGCCGGAACGTGAGCGGCATGCTGAGGTGCTCCACGCCGGCCTGCGCAAACTTGGGCAGGAACTGCAGCGCCGTGAAGAGCACGATCGCCACCGCAGCGGCGTAGTCGGCGATGAGGCCGCGCAGGCCCTTGGTCAGGACGACCCAGCCGCCGGCGCCGCTGAGCGCGGCGGCCACGAGCCACGTGCCGAGGCCCAGGAGGAGCGCGAGCAGCGCGGCGGCCAGCGGCTGCGCGTCGAACTGGCTGACAAACTCTTGGATGGCGCGGGCGATGTAGACGAGCGCGATGAGCACGCCAAAGATCTCGCCCGAGAACCGCGTCGTCCAGCGGACGAGGTCCGACGCGTTGAGCGCGCCGAGGGCGACGTGCATGAGCGCCGCCCAGAACGCGACCCACGCCATCCACGGCAGGAACGCGTAGCCCCACGACGCCGCCAGGTGGAACATGGTGTCGTAAAAGATGCTGATGGGCCCCGTCACGCCGACGATCACCAGCGGCTGGCCCGCGAGGAGGCCGTACAGGGTGCCCGAGACGCCCATGGAGAGCATGACCTCGAGGATGCCGATCTGCCCGGCGGTGCGGTCCGTCAGGAAGAAGCCAAAGGCGATCGCCGGCAAGATGTTGGTGAAGTAGATGTACACCGTGGCCGACAGCGCCTGGCCGACGGGAGGGCGCGCAGGCAGGCAGCTTCCGCGGTTAAGGAGGTGCGGCGTCGGGGAGGTGCGGTGGCAGAGGCTGCCACAGCGGCGCGGCGCAGCGCACGCACCTTCCAGTCGCGTCCGGCGCGGATGTCGTCCCAGTAGAGGGGCCAGCGGGCCCGAATGTCCTTGCGGACGCCATCCCAGAGCCGCACGCGCATTTGCGGAGACGGGAAGGCGCGCCGTCGCCGGCACGGCCCCGCCGCCCGCCGCCGCCCGCCGCCCACCGGCGCTCCCGAGGATGACGTCATAGGCCACTGGACCCGGCAGGCTGTGCACAGCGGCCGCCGCTGCGACCACGTGCGCGCGGCTTCCCACCAAGAGTGCCGCAGGATAGCAAACCTGTGCCGTGGCCAGCGGCAAGGCATGCGGAACGCCCTGGCTGCAACGGGATCGCGTATATTGAAAGAATAGCTCCAAGACAGGACGGCACCCAGGTTGCCTCGCACGACATGCCGCGCGATCTAGGTTCGTTCGGGGCACCGCCACGCAGGGAAGGTTGTCGCATGCCACCGCAGCGCGGCTCCGGCGCCAACGCCGGAGTCACACGCCAACGACGTTGCTGCGCGTGTCGGACTGGGGCTGCGAGCTCCGCCCATTCAGGTCCACAAGGCCATGGTGGTGCAGCGCCACCGCGCAGTTGGCCGGTCGGCCGCTGCCGCTGGCGGCCGCCAGGTTGCGGCGGCGTTGCAGCAGGACCACGTTGTCCTAGGGCCAGTTAAAGAACAGCGACTTCAACTACTCTGGCGCCGTTCAATGCGGCACGAGGTCGCCGCCAGCGACCGCGGCAATGGCGGCGTCGACTTCGCCGACCACGTCGGCAGCCGCGCGCAGGCAGACGTCGTCCAGCACGCGCACGAGCTCTGCGGCGACCCAGTCCCGCAGGGCCGCGTCGTCGAGCGCCGCACCGTCCTCGCCGGCCAGGCAGCTGGCCACCACGGCGGCCACCTCCCGCTCCAGCTGCGCCAGCGTTGTGGGTGGGGGCCACCGAAGCCACACGTTGTCGCCGGGCAGGGCGCTCACCGCCGTCATCGCCCGCTCTGTTGCCGCCGCCGCCGCCGCCGCCTTGGCCGTCTGCGCCCGCTCCGCCGCGAGCCGCTGCGCGATTTCTTCGCGGGCGAGCGCACGGGCCAGCTCGAAGCGGTCGTGGAGCGACATGCTGCGCAGCTGCGCCGGCATCGCGCGGGGCGGCGCCGCCGCCGACGACGACGACGACGCCATCATCACGGGACGTGCTGCAGCCTATAGGCGCATTGCGGGGCCGTCCGCTTCCGCGTCGTCCGCTTCCGCGTCGTCCGCTTCCGCGTCGTCCGCTTCCGCGGCGGCGGCAACCTCCGAAACGAGCCTCCTGTAACGGCGTCCTGACAGCGTCCTGACACTGTTCTGACAGTGACAAACCGTATGTGACGTCATTGGTCGATGACGTCATTGACAGAAAGCTTCGAGAAAGTTCTGCGGCGCAGACGACGAGCGAAGGAAGCGGACGACGCCGAAGGCGGACGACGCCGCAGGCGGACGACGCTGAAGGAGGACGACGCTGCTGAAGACTGAGGACGACAACGACAACGGCTGGTTTGCTTTTGTTGGCCGTTTGAACAAAACGCCGCCTTCGACTGGGTACGCCTCTCCCCACTTCGTCGGCGGGGCCGGCATCATGGACGCCTCGGCTGACCACGGGCCCCAGGCGACGCCGCCGCCCCTCCCATTCCAGGCTAGGGCCGGGTCGTGGGACAGACCTTCACCATGGCGGACCAGGTACGGCAGCATGGACGGCGCACCGCCCCCAACGGGGCCCGCACCCGCTGAAACCTGCGGACGGCGCCTCCAGCGCTTCCTCTGGGGTTCGCTCAGGTCGAGCAGCTCAAGGCGCTTGGCAACAAGCAGTTCTCCAGCGGCGACCATGCCGCCGCGGTGGCCACGTTCACCGAGGCGATCAAGCTCGCGCCGGAGAACCACATCCTCTACAGCAACCGCTCGGTACGCCGCGCCGCGCTGCCCTGTCCGTAAACGGCGGCTCGGGCCTGCAGCGGCTGATCCCAGTCGAGAAGCGGGTCTGTCTGCGTGCCACGGCCGCCGCTTAGGCTGCCTACGCGTCGCTGAAGGACTTTGAAAAGGCCAAGGCGGACGCCGAGACGTGCGTGAAGCTGCAGCCCCAGTGGGCTAAGGTAGTAGCGCTGTCTGCGGGCGGCGAAGCCATCCCCGGTCGGCGCTGAGCCCGTCGCCTCTTTTCTCCTCTCTTTTCCGGGGATTGCGTTGGATTGCAGGGCTACAGCCGGCTGGGCGCGGCGCTGCACGGCCTGGGCAGCTACGAGGAGGCCATCGACGCGTACGAGAAGGGCCTCAAGATCGAGCCGGAGAACGCCTCGCTCAAGAAGGGCCTGGAGGAGGTCGAGCGCGTGCTCGGTGCGTGGGCCACCCCTGGCGTTGGGTGCCTAGCCGCCGACCGGTGCTCACGTGCCATGCCTGTCGTCTCCTGTATGCCAGCGGATCCACAGCCTCGGTCGGCAACAACAGCTTTGTGCAGAACCTGCAGACCGCGTTTCAGACGCCCAACCTGATTGAGCGCATCCGCGCCAACCCGCGCACGGCGCCGTTCCTGGCGCAGCCCGATTTCCTGCAGAAGCTGCAGGAGCTCCAGCAGGACAGCTCCAAGCTGCAGACGTACAGCACGGCGGCGTCTCGTGGGCGCGGCGTGTAGGCGCGCGATGCTCACTGCGGGTTCGCCCGCATGACCGGGACGGGGCCGTTCTCACAGGCACATGAGCGATCCGCGCATTCTGCAGGTGCTGACCATGCTGATCATGCCGGAGGGCCCCGCCACGGGTGCCGATGCCAACGTACGCGGCATTCCAGCCGGAGCACGTACTGGGGCTGCGCCCCCCGCTGACGCTGTCGCCCCCTCTCCCACTGCCGCTGCCGAGGCAGGGCACCGAGCCCATGCAGACGGACGCGCCGCCGCGGCCGGCGGAGCCGGAGGCCAAGAAGCAGGCCGCCCAGCCGGAGCCGGAGCCGATGGCCACCGAGGAGAGCGAGGACGCCAAGGCGGCCAAGGAGCGCAAGGCCAAGGCGGTCGCGGAGAAGGAGAAGGGGTACGAGCGCGACTAGCCCCGCGCGTTTTACTGCAGGGTCGCCGCCCGGACCCTCACACGCGCGGCGGCCGCCGCTGCGGCCATCGCGCGCTTGCACGTTGCAGCACCGAGTGCTACAAAAAGCGCGACTTTGAGAACGCGATGAAGCACTACCAGGCGGCGCTGGAGCTCGACCCCGACGACATCACCTACCTGAACAACATCGCCGGTGAGCCCTCCACCCCGGGATGCGCCGCGCTGTGCGCGGCGAGGCCGACGATCGCGCTGACGCCCGCACTGGCGCCCGCATGCTGAACCGCCGGACCGCGCAGCCGTCCACTTTGAAAAGGGCGAGTTCGAAGAGTGCATCAAGACCTGCGAGCAGGCCGTCGAAAAGGGTCGCGAGGTGCGCGCCGACTATAAGCTGATCGCTCGGTACGGTGTCCGCCCGGGCGGACAAGGCCCGTTGGGCCGCGAAGCCACGGCTAACACGGGCGTCACTTCCGCCAGACGCTCCGTCGCCGGCACAGCGCGCTCGGCCGCATTGGCTCCGCCTACGTCAAGCTCGACAACCTGGCCGAGGCCATCAAGTACTTCCAAAAGTCGCTGACGGAGCACCGCACGCCGGACATCCTCGCCAAGCTCAACGAGGCCGAGAAGGAGAAGAAGCGGCGCGACCGCGAGGCCTACATCGACCCGGCCAAGGCGGAGGAGGAGCGCGAGAAGGGCAACACCTTCTTCAAGGCCGGCGACTGGCCCGAGGCCATCAAGTGCTACACGGAGGCCATTGCGCGCCTCCCGACGGATCCGCGCGCGTACACCAACCGCGCCGCCGCGTACATCAAGCTCATGGCGTTTCTCGAGGCCGACCGGGACCTGGAGGAGGCCATCAAGCTGGACCCGAACTACGGTGCGCCCTCTGCCCCCAAGGTTCCCTTGTGTGTGCTGCCGGCACCTGCTAATATGGACCTTGGCACGGGGGCGCGCGGTCCGCGCTGCAGTCAAGGCTCACATCCGCAAGGCCACGCTGCAGGTCGCCATGAAGAAGTACACCGAGGCGCTGAGCACCCTCGAGACCGCCGCCCGCCTTGACACCGGTGCGTCCGCGCGGCCCGGCGGCCGTGGCATCTCGCGGGAGGCGGCCGTGGCATCGCGCGGGAGCGTCCTAACACGCCCGGCTCGACATTTCCGCCGCGG
>Ga0180216_1002638_pt1 | contig 14748 bp, 11 predicted proteins | sample eDN3rd37CBELigMG_FD_128879 | JGI IMG/M metagenome (GOLD analysis project Ga0180216, IMG submission 128879) | Enriched Miracle-Growth compost microbial communities from Emeryville, California, USA - eDNA 3rd pass 37_C BE-Lig MG (version 2)... ... | reverse complement strand
CGCAAGATATCGGCTTCGTCGGCCGAATTGGGGGCCGTCTGTTCGATCTGAAGCATCCGGCGAATGAACGGGAAGGCAAAGTAATACACCGAACACACCGTGCCGGCGTAAACGAGTGCGTTCAGGCTCAAGAACGGCACCCAGTAGCGAGCCAGGTCGTTGGGCGATCGATCGGTCACGCTGGGATAGATAATGATCAGCACGTTTCCGATGAAGTGCGGAAACATGGCCAGCAGCGTCATGGTCACACGCGGCCAGCGGCGGCTAGCTGCCTCAAGCCACCGCGCGGGCGGCAGCCGGCCGCATAAGGTGTCGTACTGCTGGGCCGCTTCCAAGGCGTGCGAAAAATCGGCCGCCGACTCAAATCGCTTGGCCGGATCGGTCGCCATGGCTCGGCGCAGTACCAGGTCGAGGCTGCGCGAGCAAGCCGGATCAACTTGAGCCAGCGATGGAACACCCCGGCGGCGGTCGATGGCTGCCGCCTCGGCCGCTTCGCCTAGCGATGACTTGGCCACAGCCTGCTTGTCGAACGGGTACTGGCACGTGGCCAGTTCAAAGATGACCAGCGCCAGCGAATAGCAATCGCTGCGCTCGTTGATCGCTTGCGGCGGCGTGGGATCATTCGGATTACAGGCGTCCAGATGCTCGGGGGCCATGTACAGCAGCGTGCCGCCGATGCCGTGGGCGTGCTCCAACAGCGAGGCATTGATCGCCAGGTTGAAGTCGGCCAGCAGCGGACGCCCTGCCTGGTTGATCAGAATGTTCGCCGGCTTGATATCCAGGTGCAGAATCCCCCGCGCGTGCGCGACCGCCAGGGCTGATGTGAGCTGAATCGCGATGCGAAACACGGCGTCGTGGTACGACAGGCGGGCAAACCGTTCGCGCTCCTGTTGCATGGCCGGCGATAGCACGAGCGACGGAAAGCCGCCATCGGACAAAGCGGGCAGCAGATTGACACCCCGCCGTTTGGATGCGGGAATGGCGGCGGCTCGGGCAATGATCTCCTTGAGCGTGGTGCCCCACACGTATTGCATGCTGATCAGCCGCAGCCCGCGCTCAGGCACAACCTCCTCGGCATACACCGTCACGATGGAGTCGTGCTCTAGCTCGGCCAGGCGGCAGGCTTCGTTGCTGGCCGTGCGCAGTTGTTTCCGCTGTAACTCCGGATGAACCAGCCACGGCTGGCCGCGTTCCCGCGAGACTTTGAGAGCAACCAGCTTGCCCAGGGCTTCGTGCTCGGCCAGATACAGTGTCGCAAACGAGCCTCGGCCCAGCACAGTGATGATGCGATAGCCGGCAATCTGCTCGCCAATCGCCAGCGGCGACGGTTCCTGGTCGTTGGCGGGCGTTTGCGGTGCATGCGCATCCTGGTCGGCAGGCGATGGCTGCGGCATTGCATTGGTCGGCCGTGACACGGACGGCGTTACCTCGGTCGGGGCATCACCCAGCCCACGCTCATTCGATGGAGTGACACGCGTGGAAGCATCGATGGATGCATCGCTCGGGCAATTCGAAGCGTTTGGTGAGCGGTGCTGGTCGCTAGGCATGGGTTTGCCAGGTAGGTGGGCCGTGCGGAATGAACAACAGCCCATAGCATAGTAGCTGCCTTCCCCTCGTTCGAGGGTGGCGTGTCTGCAGCGGCATGCTGCTTAAGGTGGGAGCAGCAGCCCCGCACGCGGGCGTTTACGGCGCAAGAAGGTGTCTACCTTCCACCACTGGTAAGGTAAGGTGGCGGTTGCTTTTCCGGTTTTGTGCAATGCGATGGCGACTGGCTCTGCGATGCCCTGGGAGACGGCCTGGGGATTCGTTGACTTCGCCCCTTGCCCTCCTAGAATGAACCCGTTGCCGCGGCCGAATTGCCCCTTTTACCAGCGGCCGCGCAGCGACGCGGTTCAGGCACGCCCCCTGTAAGATTCCCAATGGCGTGGGCCAGATATCAGGCCTGCCTGCGTGTTCGCTGCGGCAACCATGGTTGTAGCCGCAGGGCAGGCGGTAGGCTGGCAGCACACAGCAGGCTGCTGCGCTGGCCACAACCACCCGCCCCGGAAATCACCTGCCACACGGAACCCATACTCCCATGCCCTTGCGATCCCTGACGGCACTGCCGGTCTACAACGAGGTCGGGCACGTCCGCGATGTGTTGGCAGAAGTTCGCCGGTACAGCAGCGACATCCTGGCCGTAGACGACGGCTCCACGGATGGCACCAGCGAAGTGCTGAAGACGATCCCCGGCATCAGCGTGCTGCGGCACGAAAAGAATCAAGGCTACGGTGCGGCGCTCATCAGCGCGTTCCGCTATGCTCTCCAGCACAATTACGACGTTTTGGTCACGATCGATTGCGACGGCCAGCACGAGCCCAAACGGATCCCGCAATTCGTGCAGGCCGCCCTCGATGCCGACATCGTGTCCGGCAGCCGTTACCTGAAGAAGTTTGAGGGCGATTCCGAGCCGCCCGCCGATCGGCGACGCATCAATCAACTGATTACCGCCGAGATCAACGAGCGACTGGGGCTAAATCTGACCGACGCATTTTGCGGGTTCAAGGCCTACCGCGTGCCGGCCCTGAAGTACCTGGAAGTCAGCGAGCCAGGTTACGCCATGCCGCTGGAAGTGTGGGTGCGGGCAGCCGCGGCCAAGTTGCGGATTGTGGAGCTGCCGGTTCCGCTGATCTACCTGGAAGAGGAGCGTTCGTTCGGCGGCTCGCTCGACAACGCTGAAACCCGGCTGCGGTATTACCGCGACCTGTTGGACAAAAGCCTGGCCACGGTGAAGGAATCACTCGGCTGCGACCCGTTCGCCCAGCGCGACGACGTGCCCGGGCCTTCGTGTTGCGGAACGGGAGCGTCGGGTTGATGACCGCGGCCGAGTGTTTGGTTCAACGCACCGCGCCCAGGGCACCGCGGCAAGATCGCACCGCCGTGGTGGATGTCCCCTTCGATGAAGTGGGAGACCTGCTGCAAACCAATGCGCGGCACGCGGTGCGTCATGCGCACCTGGATCTGAACGGCCGCACGCTGGCTGAGCTGGCTACGGAAGCTCGGCAGCATCTGCTGAAGTCGGCCCTCGCCTACACCCGGCAGTATCGCGACGTGCCTGAGCCATCGTTCTCGCACGCCGCAAGTCAGCCGCTGTTTGTTGGCGGGCATCAGCCGCAGTTGTTTCACCCGGGCGTGTGGTTCAAGAACTTCACGCTGCAATACTTGGCGAACCGCTACGGCGGCGCGGCCGTCAACCTGGTGATCGACAGCGACATGGTCAAGGAGCACGCCTTGCGCGTGCCCGGCGGCTCGCGCGAGACGCCCACCGTGCAGACCATCGAGTTCGACCGGTCGCTGGGGGCGGAGCTCGAAGCGGCCATGCCGTACGAGCAACGCGGCGTGGTCGATCCCGAACTGTTCAACAGCTTTGCCGATCGGGCGAGTGAGTGGCTGGCACCGCTGGTGCCGAATCCCATGTTGCGGGAATTCTGGCCGCTGGCGGTAGAACGGTTCAAGGCGACCGGCAACCTGGGCCGGGCGTTGTCGCAATCACGACATATCTGGGAAGCCCGCTGGGGCGGCAATACGCTCGAACTGCCGCAAAGCGCCGTGTGCGATAGCGAACCGTTCCACTGGTTCGTGGCGCACTTGCTGGCTCACCTGCCGCGGTTCTGGCAGATCTACAATGCGGCGTTGGTCGAGTACCGCCAACAGAACCGGTTGCGCAGTGCCACCCATCCGGTGCCGAATCTGGCCGACAAGGACGGCTGGCTCGAAGCGCCGCTGTGGATGTGGAACGACCGCGACCCGCGCCGCCGCCCGCTGTATGCGCGGTCGATTGGCGGACCCGCCGGTGGACAAGTTCAGATCTCCGATCTGCAAGGCTGGCAGGTATCGCTGCCGCTTTCCGAAGACGGCGATGCCGCTCGGGCTGCCGCCGCGCTGGCGGGCCTGAACGAGGGCGGCATCAAGATTCGTACCCGGGCGCTGCTGACCACGCTTTGGGCGCGGCTGAGTTTGGGAGACTTGTTTCTCCACGGCATTGGCGGCGCCAAGTACGACCAGTTGACCGACCGGTTGATCTGCCGGTTTTATGGCGTGCAGCCGCCGCGGTATCTGACGGTGTCGGCCACGCTACTGCTGCCGGTTCGCCAGGAGAACGTGAGCGAAGAGGAGCTGCGGCGATTGGACCGCGAAGAACGCGAGATGCTCTACCATCCTGAGCGTTTCTTGGCCGAGGCCGAAGCCGATTTGACGCCCGGGCAGCGTCAAGAAGCGCAACAACTCGTCCAGGCTAAGGAAGCTTGCATCGCCGAGGTGCCGGTCCCGGGCCAAGGCCGGACGCGGCATCGGGCGATCACTGCCGTCAATGCGCGCTTGCAGCCGTTCCTGGAAGGTCCACGACAGCGGCGGGCCCAGTTGCGTGAGCAACTGGTGGAGCGGCTGCGGCAGAAAGCTGTCCTATCTTCTCGCGAATACGCATTTTGCCTGTATCCTGCGGACACATTACACGATTTTCTGCTGGCAATTCTCGGCCGCCTGTCCTAGTTTGTCCCTCGGACGAAGCAACGACATGCGCCGCTCGCGCTTTGCGGCTGCCCTGTGGTTCGCTCCCTTCGCGGCGAATGAACCCCGGCGCCCAAAGCGGGAAAACAGCGACGATCCGCCCGGGATGGGGCCCATAGTGGCAAGGAAGCGGCACGCCGTTCGCTTCGCTTCGTCGCCACTGGTTGCTCGTGATTCGGCCAATCCCTCACGGACGGGTGCAGGATGCGCAAGGCGAGATCCAACGCGGCTCGTTCGCTACCTCAGCAACGGGTCATTCACCTGCCACATGGGTATCAGCTCCAACCAGGCTCAACCGCCGACCATCCCGCGGTGGAAGAGTTGCTGGTGGAGGTGTTTGCAGGGCACGCCCGAGAAGCCTTCCGGGCAGCGCTAGAAGACCCTTCGTACGAGCCCAACGACCGTTTGCTCATCCAGTGCGATGACAAGACCATCGGGCACGTACTGCTCAGCCCACGCTACCTGATCTGCGGACCAGGCACTCTGCCGGCCACTCATGTGAGCTGGTTGGCGACCTTGCCGGAGTATCGCCAGCAGGGTCTTGCGACACTTCTACTTGCGGCGGCCCGCGAACACATGGTCGCCCGCCGCTCGGTCATCGCCACGGCCTGGTGTCCGCAGCCTGGCTACCTGGCCAACCGCGGTTGGACCCCGTGGCTCCACCGCCGGTTCCGCTACGACGATCCACGCCTGGTGGTGTCGCGGATGGGCGAGATCGACGCCGGCGAACTTTCGGTCCGGTACTGGCGCCGGTCCGAGGCCGCGGCCCTGGTCGGCCTGCACCAGGGGCGTGCCAGGCAATCCTGGGGCGCCCTAGTTCGCAGCGAGGCCATGTGGCAGTGGAACACCTCGCACGACCGGTTCGACCGCATCTACGTGGCCGTGAATGGGCCGGAACGCCGTCGCGGCGGGCCGGAGTTCGAGCCGCTGCTGGGCTACCTCATCGTCCGGGGCGACGCCATTGTGGAGCATGCCTGGGAAGTGGGGCAGGAACACGTCGCCCGGGTGCTGCTGTCGCGGGTGTGCCACGACGCCATCGAGCGCAACGCCTTGCGGCTAGGTATTCTGGAACAGCCCGGCGACCCGCTGGTGCCGTACTTTGCCGCCAACAGTCAGCCTTCGGGGCCCCAGGCTAATGGCAGCACCCTCATGGCCACCGTGCTTGATGTGCCGGGGCTACTGCGAGCCCTGACGCCGATCCTTCAGCAGACGGCCCGCGATGCTGGCTTGCTTCCCTGCCAGTTGGGGGTAGACGTAGCCGGCGTACGCGGCTGCTGGGCGCTGGAACGGCGGCGGGCGCGGTTCGTTGAAGGCCGCTCGCGAACCTATCTGGCCCTGGAACCGTCAGAAATGTTGCACCTGGCCCTGGGAATCGGCTCGGCGGTCGAGCGGCTGGAGCAGAAGCAGATTCGGGCGTCGAATCGTACGGCCGCCCGCTTGGCCGAGGCCCTGTTTCCGTCCCGCCCAGCCTGGATTTCGCCGCTGGACGATTTGATGTATTAGAGTGCGGCGCGCAGCGGCCGTTTGAAGGCCGCCGAACGCCCCCGCGGCCAATCCCCCCTTGCTGAACTGCCGCTAGCGGTCAAAATGTGGCTGAGGAGCGTGCCGCGGCCAGCGTGCGCGCCGGCCCAATGAATCCAACCGCCTGTGTCTCCCAGGGAGGAAGTCTGTCATGCTGCCTGTGTCGCCCGAGGTGAAACGCCAAAACCGCGAGATCTTTGCCAACTTGCGCCCCGGCGACCGCATCGAGCTCGAGCACGAAGTGAAGGTCGGCTTCCGCACCTGGACGACCAAGACCACCGGCACTGTGGTCCGCACCGAACGCCGCCGCCACGGCTTGCACGTCGATCGCAACTACGACGACAAAGTGTTCAGCGACGTGATCGTGCTCCAGCGCGACAGCGGCGAGCTGACCACCGTAACCATCGACGACTATTCCATTCTCAAGAAACTGGACGCACAACCTGCCTGATGAGTGAAACGGATCTCCAGCTTTTGATGCGGGCGGCGTACTACGCCTCCGGCTGTCACCGGTTACAGCAGCGCAAGGACGGCCGCACGCCGTACATCCATCACCCGCTGGAGGTGGCCGACTTGCTGGCCCGCCATGGAGCCGACGCGGCCACGATTGCTGCCGGGCTGCTGCACGACGTGGTGGAAGATACCGAAGCCACGCTGGAGGACATTGCCCGCGAGTTCGGCGACGAGATCGCCAGCCTCGTGGCGGAAGTCACCGACGACAAATCGCTGGATAAGATGCGGCGCAAAGAGCTTCAGATTGCGCACGCGCCGCATATCTCGCACCGGGCCAAGCTGATCAAGCTGGCCGACAAGGCCTGCAACCTGGGCAACATGGTGCACGCCGTGCCCCAGGGTTGGAGCCGGCAGCGAATCGAGGAATACTTCAATTGGGCCGATGCCGTGGTGGCCGGTCTGCGTGGTGCTCATCCAGGTTTGGAAGCCGCCTACGACGACGCCGCCCGGCGGGGACGCGCCGCCCTTAACATTCCCACCTCGACGCAGCAGACCGCTTCATGACCAGGCCGCCAGAATCCGCCGCTAATCAGCCGGACGCCAAGGATCAGGCGGCGGGGCCGCAGCCGCTGTGGCACCCTTTGCACGCGGCGCACGAACGCCGGTTTGAAGACCTGCGGTTTGTGTATCCGGTGTTGAGCCGCCGGTCGGCGGGCCTTTCGATCGGGGTGAATCTCAACCCGGACAAGATCTGCAACTTCGATTGCATCTACTGCCAGGTGGACCGCCGCACCGAGAGCGACACTCGGTTTGTCGAAACGGCGTCCATGCTCGCGGAACTGGAGGCGGTGCTCGATAGCGCGCTTTCCGGCGCCATCTACGAGATGCCCAAGTTCGCTGCCACGCCGCAGCATCTGCGACGCGTGAACGATATGGCGTTCAGCGGCGACGGCGAGCCGACCACGCACCGCAACTTTGCCGAGATCGTGGCCGCGTGCGCCGAAGTGAAACGGCGGCTGGAAGAGCGTTACCAGGCTCCGCCGATCAAGATGGTGTTGATTACCAACGCCAGCATGTTGCACCGGCCGCACGTCCGCGACGGCCTGGAGATCCTGGACGCCAACAACGGCGAAATCTGGGGCAAGCTCGACGCCGGCACCGAAGCCTACTACCAGTACATCGAACGCACCAAGATTCCGTTCGCCCAGGTGCTGAGCAACCTGACCGAGGCCGCAAAGGTGCGGCCCATCGTTATCCAGTCGCTGTTCATGCGGGTTGCCGGTGAAGCCCCCAGCGAAGCGGAACTGAACGCCTATTGCGACCGGCTGAATGAGATCGTGGCCGCAGGCGGGCAAATCAAGCTGGTGCAGGTTTACACCGTGGCCCGTCGTCCGGCGGAAAGCTTTGTCGCGCCGCTGTCCGATGGCGAAGTCGATGCCATCGCGACCTTAGTGCAGCAGCGCTGTGGCTTGCCGACGGCCGCTTACTACGGCAACCCCACACCGTAGCAGCGGCCACTGGCGGTTTCTTGGCGTGCGGCCGCATGGTTCCGTGGCGGCCGCCGCGTGGCTTACACGCGTTCAAACAGCGTGGCGATGCCTTGGCCCACGCCGATGCACATGGTCGCCAGCCCGATGTTTGCATCGCGATCGATCAGATTATTGATCAGCGTGGTGGTGATCCGGGCACCGCTGGCTCCGAGCGGGTGGCCGATGGCAATGGCGCCGCCGCGGACGTTCAGTTTCTCTTCGTCGATGCCCAGCATGCGTACGCAAGCCAGGGTTTGTGCGGCGAACGCTTCGTTCAGCTCGATTAGATCCACGTCGTCGAGCGTCATGCCGGCCCGCTTGAGCACCTTCTGCGTGGCCGGAACGGGGCCAGTGCCCATCACCGCCGGCTCCACGCCAACCACCGCGGTGGCAATCACCCGCACCAGCGGCTTCAGGCCCAGGGCCTGCGCCTTCTCTTCCGACATGATGAGCAGCGCGGCGGCGCCGTCGTTGAGCGGCGAACTGTTGCCGGCCGTCACCGTACCCATGCCAGGCATGAAGGCCGGCTTGAGCGCTGCCAGGGCTTCCATACTGGTATCGGGCCGGATGCACTGGTCGCGCGTGACCAGGATGCGGTTGCCTTGTTCATCGTGGCCCCACACCGGCACGATTTCGCGCTCGAACTCGCCGGCTTCGGTGGCGGCGGCAGCGCGTCGGTGGCTCCGCAGCGCGAAGGCGTCTTGTTCCTCGCGCGAGATACCTTGGGTCTGGGCCAGGAACTCGGCCGTGTAGCCCATCATCAACGCCCCTTTGCTGGTGCGGTGCAGCATCTTGGGGTTGATGTCGATATCGGCATCCATCGGGATATGGTGCATGTGTTCCAGGCCGCCAACGATCTGCACGTCTTCGGCTCCGGCGGCGATGGCGTGCGCCGCCTGATTCAACGCCTGGAGACTCGAACCGCACAACCGGTTGATCGTAGCCCCGCCGGTGGCCAGCGGCAGACCGGCCATGATGGCTACGTTGCGAGCGACGTTGAATCCCTGCTCGTGCTGCTGTTGCGTGTTGCCCAGCACCACGTCTTCGATTTCGTTGGTGTCGATGCCCGTACGCTCCACCAGCGCCTGCACGACGGCCGTAGCCAAGTCATCGGACCGCACGTGGCGGAACACGCCCCGCTCGGGATGGGCGCGGCCGATGGCAGTTCGGGCACAATCGACAATTACCGCTCGTTTCATAGTGAATCGCTCCCTCGAGATGTCTCGCCGCATTCGGTCAGGCGGTGCAAGGTTTGTGGCTAAGGTATTCTACCGTTTATCGGCCGCACGTCCCGTAGGGGGCCGCTGAAAACCTCATCCGCGCGCCTGAGCACGCGCTGCGGCGCACACGAAACGGCTCACGCATAAACTGGTGGACAGCCCCCGCGGCGTGGCGGAAAATGCCTCGCAACCGCCTCACCCTGAAAGCCTGGGACCGGGCGGGCTGAGCTTGGCATACTTCATGTTGAAAAGAGCCGGTTGCCGCCATGAAACTGTCCGCCGCACTGAAGATTCTGGCTGAACTGCGCGACGACCAGATTGTGGTCACCACCATGGCGGCCGCCCGCGAATGGAGCCGGCTCTCCGAGCATCCGCTCGATCTGCATCATGTGCCCAGTGCGATGGGGCATGCACCGGGCATCGGCCTGGGGCTGGCAATGGCGTGTCCCGAGCGCGAAGTGTTCGTGCTCAACGGCGACGGCGGCATGCTGATGAACCTGGGGGCGCTGGTCACGGTGGCCGCCTCCGGGGCGACCAACTTTACCTTGGTGCTGGCCGAGAACGGTATCTACGAGGTGACCGGCGGCCAGGCCGTGGCAGGCTGCGGCCGCGTGGACTTTGCGGCGATGGCCAAGGCGGCCAGGTTCCGCACGAGCTTGGCGTTTGATGATCTGGCAGCGTGGAAAGCCGCGGCGCCGGGCCTACTCGCGCTGCCAGGCCCGCGGTTCGTGACGCTGAAAGTCGAACCGCAGTTAGACGATTACCGTCTGCCGGTGCCCAAGGATACGCCGCAGCGGTTACGCCGCCTGCGCGAGCACCTCATCCAAACGAACTAGCAGCATCAATCGCTGCCGGAGCCTAGCGGCTGGCGCGGCGGGGCCGCATGGTGCGGCCGGGTACTCAAGAAGCCCTCGTGCAGACGCAAGGTGTCGCCGTTCTCGGCCTGCGGCGGCAGGTTCCACGGCAACCGCACGGTGAACGTGCTGCCCTTGCCCAGCTCGCTTTCGACCGACACTTCGCCGCCCAGCAGCTTGCAGAGCTCTTTGACGATCGACAGGCCCAGGCCCGTGCCGGCGTATTCCTTGGTCATGGCGTCGCCGGTTGGAAGCACGGCGCTGCCTTGGCGGAACTTTTCGAAGATCCTCGTCTGGTCTTCTTCCGAGATACCGATGCCGGTATCGGAAACCACCAGGTTCAAATCGCCGCTGGGATGCCGGCCTGCCCGGACGACGATCCGGCCGCCCTCAGGCGTGAACTTGATCGCGTTGGATAGCAGGTTGTTGAGAATCTGCGCGATCTTGCCTTGATCCTGGTACAGCTCGGGCAAATCGGGCTGGATATCGGTTTCCAGGTCGATATTGCTGCGCTCCGAGAGCGGCCGGGCCATATCGCACTGGGCGGCAATCGTATGTCCGATGCGGAAGTTGCTGGGCCGCACTTCCATCTTGCCGCTCTCGATCTTGGCCAAATCGAGAATGTCGTTGATCATCTCCAGCAGGTGTTTGCCGGAATTCAGAATGTTGGACACGTACCGCCGCTGCTTGTCGGTGAGCGTGTCGGCCGAGCCGAGAATATCGCTGAAGCCGATGATGCTGTTGAGCGGCGTGCGCAGTTCGTGGCTGACCGTGGCCAGGAAGTCGCTCTTGAGCCGGTTCAACTCATAGAGCTGCATGTTCCGCTGGGCCAATTCATCGACCTTGGCGTCCAGGTCGGAGTTCACCTGCCGCAGTTCTTCTTGCACGGCGATCAGGTGCCGCACCATCCGGTTGAACGCCACGCCCAGGGCTTCAAACTCGTCGCCAGTATGGATCTCGGCCCGCTTTTCCAGGTCGCCCTTGCTAATGGCGTCGCTGACGTTCTGCAGGTGTTGCAACGGCTTGACGATCACGTAACGGATAATGACGTACGAAGCCACCACCAGCAAAAAGGCCGTCAGAATGGCCGTGAACCAGAGGATGGCATTGTTCCACTGGATGTCTTTCTGAACCGGCTTGTCCGAAATGCGGACCTTCATGATGGCCAGGATGTCGCCTTCCATCAGATTCGGCGGGCCGGTCAGAATGCGGTGGCAATCGACGCAAATGCTGCGGCTGGCACGCACCACCTGGTAATAGTGGTACTCCTGTTTCTCCGGTACGCGGCGTTCGGCGAACTCCACGTCGGCCAGCTCGCCTTGCGGCTGTTCTTCGTCGTCATCGTCGGAGAACAGGCCGCTCCACCAATCGGCAAAGCGATCGGTCATACCGCGATCGTCTGCGGCCGGCGTGGCTGGCTGCTGCTGGTTGCTCCGCAGAAACTGCTCGACGATCTGGTAGTCGTATTCGTCGTCGCCCCGGGCGGCTTCATCGGCTGCAAACGGTTTGATCGTCCGCCACTTGTATTCCTCGTTGCGCAGTTCCTTGCCTAGCGCGTCGGCCAGGTCGATGGCGTCGGTATCCTCCGGCGAAGCGGGCACCGGGTTGCCGCGCGCGTCGCGAGCTTCCACCTGCGGGCCGCGGTCCTGCCGTTCGGTTTGCAGGTGCTTCCAGTGGATGTGGGTGAGAATGGTGTCGACCAGCAGCCGGCCTTTGTTGCGGTTCTGCTTATAGACCAGCTTCTCGGTTTGGCTGCCGTACAGCCAGAAGCTGCCTGCTGTCAGTACCAGCAAGCAGACGCCGAACAGGAACAGGCACTTCCGCTCGAGATGGGTTTCCCCCAGAACGCGTTTGATCGAGCGATAAGACATGCGACCTCGAGCGGACGGGGACGGAAACTCCGCAACTGCTTACCCGCCCGCATTCTAGGTGGACTTGCAGCGCAGGCAAAGCCCAGTCGGCGCACAATGGAGCGGCGGCCCGGCCAGTGGGGTGGGAAACGTCCCCGCTGGCTACTTACTGGTCGCTGCTTGGCAGTTTGTTGCTGGGCGTGGCATCGGCTTTGATATCGCCCAGCACGTACTGGATGCCGTCCAGGTAGAACTGCATGATCTGCGGGTGGCTGTAGATCGACTCGCGGTGGCCCAGCGAGCTATAGAACACCCGGCCTTTGCCATGCTCCTGGATCCAGGCGATCGCATAGTCGCCGTCCTGCCGCTTGCCTTTGGTGGTGTCGATCGTGTCGTTATCGACCACCAGCAGCACCCGTAGCCGGTCGCGCGAGTAGGGGGCCTTGAACTGGTAGATTTCGTCGGTGATCTCAAAGCCCTGGCCGTTGAACGCTGCCAGCAGCGGGTGCTTGGGCTCGGTCAGCTTGACGCCGATCTTCTGGTGCCAGGGGTGGCCGTCGAAGTACCCGCCGATCAGTTCGCCGTAGGCCGGCCAGTTGTAGTGCGAATCGCTAGCAGCGTGGAAACCGGCCACGCCCTTGCCGCTGGCGACAAAGTCCAGCAGCGCTTGCCGCCGCCGCTCAATCGCAGCCGCACGCTCCTTCTGCTGTTCAGGCGTGAGTTGCTGGCCCTTTTCCAGCTTGGGCACCAGCCAATCGCCGGTGGTGTTCACTAGCACGACGGCATCGAACTCGCGCAGCCGCTCCGGCTCGAACATGGCCGGATCGTCGCTGACATGCGCATCGAATGCCCCGGTGCACCGGCCCAGGAAACGGACGGCGTTGGCCCCTTCGTCGATTGAGCTGTGCTTGAAACCGGCCGAGTGCGTGTAGATCAGCACCAACCGCGGCTTGGCTGGTTCCACGCGGGCCTTCACGGCCTCCAGGGCTTTCTCCGGCGATTGGGCTTCTTGCGCCATGGCGGCCGATGGCCAGGCGGCCAGCAGCAGGGCGGCCACGATGCCGCAGCCCAAGCAGACGAAACGCCGCCAACGAACCGACGAAAAAGCGTGGAGGACCATGCGCGCGATCCTTGGATGCTGTGAGGGCGTGGGGGGACAGTACCTGCCCCGCCATGATAATAGCCTCACGCAGCTATCGAAAGCGCCGGGTGCAAATCGCCGTGCCGGCGGCTTAGCACTCGTTCAGTTCGACCTCGAAGCCCAGGTCGCGAACCATCTGAAAATCGGCCTCGGGCAACTGGCCGGGCGTGGTGAGGTAATCGCCCACGAACATCGAGTTGGCCGCGTACAGCCCCATGGCTTGCAGGCTGCGAAGGTGCACTTCGCGTCCGCCGGCGATCCGCAGTTCGCGGTCGGGATTGGTCAGGCGGAACAGGCAAAGCACCTTCAGGCAGTAGCGAGGCGTGAGATCGTTGCGGCCTTGCAGCGGCGTGCCGTCAATCGCTTGCAGGAAGTTGACGGGGATGGAGTGCACGCCCAGCTCGCGGAGCGAGAACGCCATTTCGACGATGTCGGCAGGTTCCTCGCCCATGCCGACGATGCCGCCGGAGCACATTTCCATGCCGGCATCGCGGACCGCCTTCAGCGTGTTCATGCGGTCCTGGAACGTGTGGGTCGAGCAGATCTCCGAATAGAACCGCTCGCTGGTGTTGAGGTTGTGGTTCACGCGATCCACGCCGCACTGCTTGAGCCGCTGCGCCTGTTCAGGCGTGAGCAGGCCCAGGCATGCGCAGATCTTCAGGTTGTACTTCTCCTTGATCTGCGGGATGAGCGTGGTGACCGCGTTCATCTCACGCTCGGTGGGGCCACGGCCCGAAATCACGATGCAGTAGGTCTTGGCGTTCCGCTCGGCCGCCGCCGCGGCCCCCGCCAGCAGTTTCTCGGCGTTGAGCAGGTTGTAGCGCGGAATGTTCGCATCGGAGATTTTTGACTGCGAGCAGTAATTGCAGTCCTCCGGGCACAAGCCGCTCTTGGCGTTCATCAGGAAGTAAAGCTGCACCCGGTTGCCAAAGTAGCGGTGCCGCACCCGATAGGTGGCGGCCAGCAGGTCCAGCAGTTGCTCATCGGGAGCCTGAAGTACCTCAATCGCCTCGCTGCGCGTGAGCATCTCGCCCGCCAGCACGCGGTCGGCAAGTTGCTGCCAGAGAGAGACGCCGGAGCTTGTGGCGAGGAGCGAATTCATGAGCGGGACCTACCTGTGTCGCTAGAGCTATCGCGGATGCAGTCGGCTCGCGGGCCGCATTCGTCGCAGGAAGGCCCAAAATAACAGGAACTTGCGGCAGGTAAAAGTGGGCCCCGGGAGCGATCAGGCGGGGGGCTCGTTTGCAAGACGCACCCCACGCGGAAGAGGGGCATTCAGGCGGCAGTTTCTGCGGGGGCCGTGGTTCTTCAAGCGGCGGTATCAGGTCGTTTGCGATGCGATCTGTCGGCCGTACCCAGGGGGCCAAACGTGCAGAGAAGGCCACCCCCCTCCATTAGAGGTGTTCACATGTCTAATTTTTCTAAGAAATCACCACCTGTGGGTGGTAGTGTATTTTGTGTAATGACTTTATGGTTCTGCTTATAGTAAAGGAGTTAACTGAAAATATTTGATTTTTTGATCGGTATATTGACACTATTGGGTGGCCGTCGTAGATTCCAAGCCAATTCCCACGCTGGGATCGGTGGCATGCTAGCGCCGGTCCGTGGGACGGGCGGCCAGCAGCCGGGGCGAGG
>Ga0180216_1002637_pt1 | contig 14752 bp, 15 predicted proteins | sample eDN3rd37CBELigMG_FD_128879 | JGI IMG/M metagenome (GOLD analysis project Ga0180216, IMG submission 128879) | Enriched Miracle-Growth compost microbial communities from Emeryville, California, USA - eDNA 3rd pass 37_C BE-Lig MG (version 2)... ... | reverse complement strand
GCGATGCCCCCGCGCCCGACCGCCACCGCCGGAGCACCGCCGCGCCCCACCGCGACCGCATCGGCGCCGAGCGGCGCGAAGCGGGCGCTGCCGTCGTCGTTCGCGGGCGACCGAGCGACGGTGCTGGGCAACCCGGCGCTCACGCCGGCGGCGCGGGACGCCTACTACGACAAGCTGGTGGACCAGGCGGAGGCTGCAGGCCAGCTAACCGTCGGCCAGGCGATCTACCTGCTCAAGAAGAAGGCCGTCCGCGGCGCGGCCGAGCTGCGCGAGTGGGACACTCTGCTCGCCAAGTACGCCGCGTGCTTCGAATGAGCGCCGCCGCCCAGCTGGCTCTGGGCAGCGGCGCTGGTTGAATGTGTTGAATATACATTGTACAGCTCTGTACACTCTTCTCTATCACTGCGCGGCACGGAGCGCCTCCATGAGCACGTTGTGGATCTCGGCCACCTTGACGGCGGCAATCTTGCTGCACCGCACCACTTGCGCCGGGTCCAGCGGCAGGCCGCCGGCCTAGGCGGCGAAATGGGGAGAGGTTGCGCAAGTGAACAACGCGACAGTTAGGGGGCCAGCGGGCAGGGCCGGGCGCCGCGAGCGCGACGCACCTTGCTGACGGCGCACACCTCGCGCTGGATGTTCATGACGACCGTCAGCTCGCCGTCCATGATGTTCTCCTCCGTCACCGTGGGATCGACCACCACGAGGTCGTCGCTGCCCCGGGAGTGCCGCGGTTGCAATGCCACGTTCCGTCAGCGCCAGCTCACGGGCAAGCGCGGCGCGATACGGCAGGCCCTACCTGTCGCCGTTGAAGAAGGCAAAGCTCACCGCGATGGGAGTGTGATGAATGGAGAGCGGCACGGGCTGCCGATCCTGCAGCGTGTGCTGGTGGGGCGCGGACGGCAGAAGGCTCGCCCCCCTCACCCGCCGCTGAGGGTTAGGAGCGTGCGCGGCCGGCGCCCGCGCGGGCCCATGCGCCGTGCACGCACAATGACGACGTCTTCGCCCGAGATGCTCACTTCCGGCCGGCGGAAGTGGTGCAGCGACGCCATCGCGGCGACGCACGCGCAGTCGACCACGTTGCCCTCGTCATCGAGGATGCGGATGTCCACGCGCAGCGACCACACTTTCTCGCCCGGGACGATGCACAGCGCCTCCGTGTCGACCGCGCGGCTTTGCTTGATGGCGCGCTCAATGACGCGGCCCGCGTGCACCACATCGTCCGTGGGCCTGTCCAGAAAACGCCGCGGCTGGTGGGGCGGAGGGGCGCGGGTCAGTCTGTAGGCCCAGGGTCGGCATCGCCGTGCCGGCTCCCCTTCCGGAGACGCACCGAGGCGTGTCAAAGGCCGTCGAGGCCATGGGCGAGAACTCGGTGTTGACCATGAGCAGCCCGTCCGTGGGCCGGTCCGGCAGGGGGCGCGCCACCTCACACGACGTGCGCGCCAGCACCCTGTACAAGAGAAGGGGGCCGGAGGCGGAAGCAGCACGACCCCCCCGCGAGTGAGTCGCCTGCGCCTTCGCGAGCACCCCCAACCCCATGGCAGGCGTGAACGCGTACTTGGTCTTGCCCAGGCTAACTTCAACGTGGCCGCGGGCGGCGCCAAACTCGAACCGCCATTGGCGGACGTCGTAGGCCGCGCGGCCGTCGACCCGCAGGCCTTCCTTCAGCGCGGCCAGCAGGACCTCCCGGTTGCTGATGGGCACCGGCGTGGCCCCGTACGGCGCGCGGACCATGGCGCCGGCGGCGGTGGGGGCCTTCAGCGCCCGCCCGACGGTTCGTGAACGACGACGGCGGGTCTGGCGGTTCCTGCCCTTGGCATCTGCTTTCAAGGGTCCTGCCACTGGTACCAAACAACAATGTCAAGGCCCTTCAACGTCGCCGTCCGCGTCGTCGTCGTCGTCCGCGGCGTCGTCGTCCGCGGCGTCGTCGTCGTCCGCGGCGTCGTCGTCCGCGGCGTCGTCGTCGTCCGCGGCGCAGACTCGATTTTGTGGCGCGAAAATGGCCACGTGGATGACCACGCGGTCGCTGCGGCGGCCGCTGCGGCCGCTGCCGCCGCCGCCGCGGCGCGGCCTCGCCCGCGCCCGCCCCGGCCGCCCCGCCACCTCGGCGGCGGCGTCCTCCGCGCCCGCGGCGGCGGCCGGGGCGGCGGAGACGCTGGCGTGGCGGCCCCGCGGCCGGACCCCCAGCGCCGACGCGCCGGGCGCCCGCCTCGTGCCAGTCGGCCACCCGATGCTCCGCGTGCCGTGCGCGCCCGTGCTCAAGCAGGACTTTGGCTCGCCGCGCCTCCGCAAGCTCGTGGACGACATGAACGTCATCATGGACAAGCACCTGGCGATGGGCCTGTCGGCGCCGCAGCTCGGCGTGCCGCTCCAGGTGTGCGCGTACCAGTACCTGGCCGAGTGGATGACGGAGGAGTCGGCCGAAGACGACCGGCTCCGCGGCGTCGTCGCCACGCCGCGGACGTTCCTGGTGAACCCCAAGGTGAAGGTCATCGGCACCGACGTCACGATCGACATGGAGGCGTGCCTGAGCATCGACAACCTGTGCGCGCTCGTCAAGCGCGCGCGCGTCATCGAGGTCACCGCGCGCGACCTCGAGGACCGGCCCGTGCAGTTCCGCGCCGAGAACTACATGGCCCGCATCCTCCAGCACGAGGTGGACCACCTGCGCGGCATCCTCTTTGTCGACCGCATGTACACGCGGACGCTGCGCACGATCGACATGATCAACGCGCCGCTGCCGGACAACTACGCGAACCTGCCGGACCGGTAGTGCGGCAGCGAGGCCGCACGCACGCGCCGTATGTACAGATCTGTACAGTCTATGCACGCCAGCGTCTTATGGCGCGGGGCTTAGCAGCGCCCGGAGTGCGTCGCCGGTGGCGAGATCGGCCGCCGCCTCGCCGCGGCGGTTGCGCACGGCCCGCAGGGCGTCCGCCGCGGCGGCGCCGTCCAGCAGGACCGCGCAAACGTCGGCCGCGTTGGCCCGCGCCGCCTTGTGCAGCGGCGTCTCGCCGTCGGCGTCGACCGCCAGCCGGTCGGCCTTGGCGGCCAGCAGCACCCGCACGGCCGCCGCCTGGCCTTGCCCCGCTGCTCGGTGCAGCGGCTGGCGTGGGGCGTGGGGCGTGGGCCATGAGAAAGCATCAGGCGACGTTACGCAACGCAGGCCGGCCGGGACCTGGCATCGTCGCGGCCGTACCGTCGCGGCGCCGTGCGTGGTGCGCGCATTGACGTTGGCCCCGCAGCTTAGCAGGTCGCCGACCAGCTCCGTGTTGCCGTTCCGCGCGGCGTAGTGCTGCAGGAGGCTCAAGGAGCGATGCTTCCAGCATACAGTTTAGCAACGCAATCTTAGCACAGCCCGCGCGTGAAGGCTGCGCGCCGCACCAGCGCCGTATAGCCAAAAGCGTCCGGCTGGTCCGGCGGCACGCCCGCCTTGAGCAGCCTGCAGAGGGCCGGCCCACCCGAGAAAGGCCCGCGCAGGGTTAGGCTCTCGCGGACGGAGTGGTGCGCGTCCACCGCGTACCACGTGCCTTTGAATGCGAGCGCGGTCGTTGCGCGCGGCGGCACCGGCCAGGCTGTTCTCGGCCTCCCACTCGTCGAGGCTCTGGCGGGCGCCCCCGGCGCCGCCGGTGCCGCCACAGCAATGGTCATGGCGATCATGATCATGCAGGTGACCGTCGGCCGACATGCTTCTCCGTCGCCAGCCCGTGCAAGCCGGCTTGCAGCGCGCTCCAGCAGCCCCAGCGCCCCACCGTGGCCAGCACGCTTGGGTCGGCCTCGTCGTCTTGGGCTGCGTCAAATCCAGCACATGCACCTTCTCGTGCTCCTCGTTGCCCACGTCGTTGTCGTCGTCCGCTGCTGCTGCTGCTGCTGCTGCTGCTGCTGCTGCGGCTGCTGCGGCGGCAGTGGCGGCGTCCGCGTCGTCGTCGGCCTCCGCATCGTCCACCATAGGTGACGTCATCGGTCACAACACTCGATGACGTCATCGGGCGACAATGGCGCGAAAGTTGAGCGGCGGCGGCGGCGGCGGCGGCGGCGCACGGTGGCCGCCGCTGCTGCCGCTGCTGGCACGCCTGCGGCGCCCTGCCGTGCCACTGCTGGTGCTGCTGCTCTTTGTGGTGGCGGAGATCCCGGCGATCGCGGCATTGCGCGTGTTTTACGTGCCACATAGCCACCAGGACACCGGCTGGCTCAAGACCATCGACGAGTACGCCCGGCGCACTTGCGCCGCCTTGCCGCCGCGGCAAGGCCTCACGGAGCTATACATACACGGGCGTGCGTGCGGACAGGTACTTTGAGCCGTACGACGACGGCGAAGGGCACATTGTGGGCGGCGTGCGGGACATTTTCGACACGACCGTGGCGGCGCTCGCCGAGAACTCGGAGCGCAAGTTTATCATTGTGCGTGCCGCGCCACGCGACCGGCTATGCACGGCATGCGCCACCGGACGTTCAAGGCGCCATACCGCATCTCGTTCCGGGTTCGCACAGGTGGAGACGCTGTTCTTTGAAAAGTGGTGGGCACAAACCAGCAACGCGACGCAGGTGCGGACGCACGCCATCGGCGTGTCACACCGACGTCCGCACCGCCTAGACTAGACTGCCTCCCTGCAGCGCGCGTGATCTGCATGCTCCAGGACACCTTCCGGCAGCTGCTGGCCAACGGCCAAGTGGAGTTCGTCTCGGGTGGCTGGTCCATGCACGACGAGGCGCTGGTGGGCGCGCGGGCTGCCGCGCCGTCTCTCTCCCCGAAGGCGCCGCCGCTGATTGCACGCCTCACCATATGAGCAGGACCGCGTTCTACATGCAGGCGACGGCGGAAGCCGCCGTCCACAACATGGCCTTTGGCCACGAGTTTCTCTGGAACACGTTCGGGGTGCGGCCCAAGTACGGCTGGCAGGTGGACCCGTTCGGGGCCGCCGCCGAGACGGCCGCGCAGTTCGCCATGCTCGGCTTCCAGGGTCGGTGCCACGCAGCACGCAGCAGCTGGCGCGCCAAGTTTACTGGCCGCTAACACGGCGAGCTTCCTGAGAGTTGGCCGGCTTCGCGCTTGGCAGGTCACGTCATCTCGCGCATAGACTACCGCCTAAAGGAGCGGATGCAAGCGGAGCAGAGATTGCAGTTCATCTGGGACGGCATCGCCGGCCTGGACAGCGAGCGGCAGGTGGGCACAGCTCGCTGTGAGTGCCATAAGCGACCTGGCTCATCCTCACCGGGCTTGCCGCCAAGTACACGCGCCTTCGATGCCGCAGGAGATATTCACCCACGTGATGGACAACCGAAGCTACTGCACGCCGTACGTCTCGCCGGGGGTCTACTTTGACAACCCGTGGGCGATGCCGCCCGTGAACGCCAGCAACATCGACGAAATCGCCAGCTTCTTGGCGGGGGACATGCGCGACCGCGCGACGTACTACCGCACCGACGTCCTGCTGTACCCCTGGGGGTACGGCCCCACCTGCGCTTGGACACGTGCTCGCTGCGACGGGGCCGCCGACGCCGCGGAGAGGTCACGCGTGCGTCGGTCGGGGTGCGGCCAGGTGCGATTTCCAGTTTCACGACGCCTTTGCCATGTTCGACAACATGGACCTTGTCCTGGCGTACATGCGTGCCCACCCCAAGTACAGCGACCTGGACATCCGCTATGCCGTGCTCTCCGAGTACTTTGAAGGCAAGCGCTTGTCGCATGGCGCAGGCGGTGTGGCGCTGGACGGCAAAGATAACGTGTGCCGGCGATTGCTTCCACTCGGCGCGCACCCACAGCGCTGTACGCCACCAACCTCACCTGGCCAGTGCGGACGGCCGAGGACTTTTTCCCTTATGCCTCCCGCGACGATGCCTTCTGGACGGGGTTCTACACCTCCCGGCCCGCGTTAAAAGGCACGGTGCTCCTACGCACTGTGCGCGAGCTGACCTTGCCGCGCTAACATTGTACACTTCAGCGTTGACGGTGGGAAATCCCTTTGGCAGCCCTCGGCCGGACTGCGGAGACGACGCTGCGGCATGCATCGACGCTGGAAGCGCTGGCACCGGCGCCGCCCACCCTTGGCATGCCGCCCGCGTCACCGCTGGGCCGTGCGCAGGGTTTTGTGGCCGAGTTCCAGCACCACGACGCCATCACCGGCACGCACGAAGTCAATGTGACCACCATGTACCGCGAGCACCTCGAGGCGGCTATCGGCAACGCGTCCGAGGTTGCCGCAGAGGCGCTGCGTCGGCTGGGCGTGCCGGTCACCGCCCCGCCGGAACCGCCGGCGCTGTCCGCCCCACGGCGCACCGTGGCCACCGCGTCGTTCGTGCTGGTCCGCAATCCGCTGGCGTGGGACCGGCGCAGCGCGCTGGTGTCCGTAGCCGTCGACACGCGTACGCTGTGTGGCCCCATACTGAGTCGAGCACGCTCGCAGCGCACTGACTTGCAGTGGCGGTGGCTGCTGCGCCGCTGCGCGTGGCAGCGTTTTGGAACGTGACCGACGCGTACGGCGCCGCGGTGGTGAGCCAAGTGAACCCGACCGACGATCGTAGGCCACCGCGCGCTGGGACCAGGCGCATGCGTGTCAGGCTGACCGTGGACCGAAGGCGTGGTGGCCCCGCGCGCTCTTCGCGGCAGCGGACGGAGCGCCGTACGAGCTGGTGTGGCTGGTGGACACCATTCCCGCGCTGGGGTGCGTCCTAGAGCAATTTGAAGTGGCGCCACGGATTGAGCATTCATCATTTGTCGAGGCGGCACCGCAGCGCTCGCGGCGGGGCTCTGGCAGGTTTGTGATCTACGCGATCGCGCCATCTGACGCTGGCCATCGCGCCACAAGCACTGCAGCCACCGTGCGGCGCCGTGCGTTCTGGGTAGCCCGCGCGCGGCGGTCGCCTGGTGCCTTCCCCTAAAGGATCGATGCACCCAACTGGGTGTGCCTATGTATCGCCACCAGGTGGGCGCGCTGAGCACGGCGCTGTGGTGCTCTCCAACGGTGCCGTCGCGGTGGAGATGGACGCCGAGTCCGCCACGGTGCAAACCTGGCACGACCTGCGCGCCAACCTCTCGACGCCCTTGGTCCAGCAGGTCAGCGGCGTTGGCCAACGGATCCCTTGCGGCTGTGGTAACGTCGACTGATAACGCCGTGGTGGTGGTGAGCCAAACCTGCTGGCCGGACCGGGTGTGCAGCTGTTCGAGTACCGCAGCTTTACGGACCAAGACGCAGGCAAGTGCTCCGGGTGGTACATCTTTCGCTCAGAAAGCGACGGCCCGGCGTTGCCGCTGGACGGCACCGCACAGCCGACGTGGACGCTGGTCGAAGGTACGCACGTCGTCGCTGCTGCGGCGTTGCAATGAGCATTACTAATGTGGAGCCCAAGCCACCCGCCGATTCAGAACCGCCATGCAGGGCCAGTCCTGTCCGAACTGCGGCAAACGTTTAGCCCGGCACACAAGCAGCGCTGGCGGCTGCTTCACCGTGGAGTCGCCCTAGATCGCGCGTGGGTCACGCACACCGTGGGTCCGCTGGCCGAGAACCGGGAGGTGCGTTACCGCATCCGTCGAGGCGCTGCGTGCCGCCATAGTTAACGCGTGTAGCACCGACCACCACGCGTGCCGGTGCGCCCCCGCGCCAGCTGGTGGTGCGGTACTCGACGGCCTGGGACACGGACGGCGTGTTTTGGACGGACGTGCAAGGCGCCGTGCTGCACGAGCGCTGGTACAACCCGGAGCAAACGCTGCCCATTCCAGGTGTGCTTGGGGTGGGACCCACGATCCATCCCGCGGCGATTTCGTCGTCATCAACGGTTGGCCGCCGTGATGCGCGTGCGTCAACGTGGGCAGGCAACTACTACCCGGCGAGCTCGGCCGCCGTCTTGATGCGACCGCCGACCGCCGAGCCGGCCCGGCTCGCCACACTCCAGCTGCTGTCAGCGAGCCCTCACGGGGTTGCGTCGCTGGCCGACGGCGACCTGGAGGTCATGCTGCATCGACGGCCCATGGAGGTCTGCGCCTCCGCGCCAATTCCTGACCCTTGGGCGGGACGGTGCTGACTCGGCGAGGCTGCCGTGGGTGCGGCGGGCGGGTCCACAGGACGACAACGGCGGCGGCAAGCGGTCGCCACTCAACGACACAACGGTCCATGTGGCCGAGTTTGTGCTGTCGCTCAGCCCCGAGGCCATCACCAACGCCTGGCGACGGTGCGGGCGCGACCGGCCCCATGCTGTTGGTTTAACAGGCCGCAGACTGATACGCATCGCGGCGTTGCATCGCGCGCCCTATGTAGGGAGTCGCTGGAGCTGAGCCATGCGCCGCTGGTGGCGGCGTGGCCCGTGCAGGCGCCGCCGGCGGGCACGGTCTGGGCGCCGCTCCTGGCGCCGCTGCCAGACACCGTGCACCTGATGTCCCTCGAACCGGCCCCGACGCGCGCGCCGCTGGAGGGCGGGCGCGTGTTGGTGCTGCGGTACGCCGCCGCCGCCTCTATGGCGTTGGTGGCCGCGCCGCGCTCTCCGCACGCTGACGCGCGCGGCACCTTAGCGCTTCCTTTGCTGGGCGCACCAGCCTGGAGCATCTGGCGGTGACAGCGTCGCCCGTGGACGTCTCGCTGGACCTCTTTGCCAACCTCACCGTGGTGGCTACGGAGGAGCTCAGCTTGGCCGGCACCGCGCCACGCAGCGCGGTGGACGCCGACCGCGCAGCGATGCGGTGGCGCCGCGACGACGGCGGCGACCCCAAGCGCCCACCGGGGCCCGCCCCCGGCGCCCTGCCGCCCTGGCGCCGCCGCCGCCGTGAAGAACGTGCACCGACGGTCACGCTCGCGCCGTACGACATTCGGACGTTCCATGTAGAAGTTGTAGGATGTAATGTATCGATCGATGTACAGCGCTGACAAGGAAAGGTTAACACGCTCGTAGTAATCGCATTCAAACAACGGCTCTAGGACGCAGCCTACACACAACATCCATCCAGGCGTCTCGACACCCCCACGGGGCGGTCGAGGGGGAAAAAAAACGGGACCCGGTGTGTACGCGGCGGGCCCCCACCTCATGACCGCTCTACTACGACGGGGGCGTCGGGGATGGTCAGCAGGTTGATGTTGCTCAGCGCCGGCCGCAGCTCCGTCGAGATGCCGAGGTTGGCGATCAGGCCCGTCGTCGGCAGCGACGGCTGCGTGTTGTTGGCGACGTAGATCGCGCGGCCCTGCGGCTTCTGGCGCCAGCACATCACCGCGGAGGTCTGCACCGGCACGGTCTGGACCAGCCGACCGTTGACGACGGTGCGCACCTCCGCCTGGTTGGGCATGAAGCCGATCAGGAACGGGTGCGAGTACACTGGGCAGCCCACGAGTCCATGCGGCGGAAAGCAACGTCGGGTGGTGAGACAAAGCGCGGCACCCGCAAGCGCACGGCGGGAGGCGAGTGGCCACCGTACCCACGGCAATGGGTGCGCCGGTCCACCGCACAATGTAGTCGCGAGACATGATGCCGTTGCGGTCCACAAAGACCGTCACGTCTGTGGGCAGGGGCGCACCGCGCGTCGCCGCCCGCGTGGAGCGCGTGAGCGCCGCGCGCCGGCACACGCCCGTGACGGCTTCCGCCCCATACGGTGGCAGGTCAGGATGAACTCGTCGTTGAGGACGATCACGTCCGTAGGCGGGCGGTGCATGCCGTCCAGCACCTTGAGCGGCATCGGCTGGATGCTGTAGTCCTCGATCTCGATGTGGATGAAGACGCTGCCCATGCCGACCGTGATGTAGTTGTCGCTGAGCGCCAGCAGCGTGCAAAAGTCTGGGATGTTGATCGTCTGCACGGGCTCGCGCATCGGCCACAGCGCCCCAAGGGTCCACGTCAGCGCGGACGCGCCGGCGATGGCTCCCATTGCGAACGGCAATGGCGGCGTACGCGGAAGCGCGAGAACGACTTGATGGCGGTCTGCCACTTGTAGACAAGGATGCGCTTCCCGACGGCGGCGACAATGAAGAGGACGCGCCCGGGCCGCCACGACGGGTCGATGGCGTACAGGTTGATGTTGCGCGTCTCCTCAAACTTGACCTCCTTGATCGCCTTGTTGTTGCCCGCCGCGACCGCGGTAATGGCGTCAAAGTCGAAGACGACCAGGTACGGGTGGCCGCCCGGGTGGCGCACTGACGAGCGGCAACGAGCCGAAATGGAAAATCGCACGCGACGGTTGAGCACGCAGCCAACGCGCCACGGCGCCTGACCAGCACAACGAACCGCAGATGGTGACGAGCTGGCCGATAGGCTCGAGGACGTTGAGCTGCGTGAACCGGCGCTGTTTGGAGGTCTTGACGAGCGTGAACGCCTTGGGTCCGCCTGCGCACAGCAACGCCACGGGCGGAGGCATGTGCTCCGGCTTGCGTCAGCTAGATCTCTGCGGAGCCTGGATGTCCTGTGGGTGCGTCGGTCCGCACCGGCCGGATTGTAGAGGTACAGGCCTTGCATGGCCCCGACAACCAAGCCTTGCGCTGCGAACACAGCGCCCAGCAAACCACCTCCATGCACCCAGCCACGTTATCGCGGCGCGCCGCGCATCGACGGCGTGAACTTGGCGCGATCACGTACCCCAGTGGTCGGCAGTCTTGACCTCGATCGGCGCGTCCACCACCGACGTCGTGGCCAGCACGACCTGGACGGGCAGCCACGCCAGGGCTGTGTCGTGACGGCTGTGTGAGCGCGCGGCCTCCCCCACGCCCGCGCTCCGCGGCGCGTGGCACCTTGGTGGGGTGGGCAGCGTCGACTTGCTTGGGCAGCATGGGCTTGGCCGGCTTGCCGGGCTTGACGACGCTGCGGTTCGAGACGAGCGTCGAGCCGCGGCGAATGGACTGACAATGCGGGGTGGCGCGCGAGCGTGCTGACCCGCAGCCGGGTTAGGCGCGCGGAGTGCCCACGGTGACCAGCCGACAATGAACCACGTACCCGCGCTGTCTTCCAAAAGTCGTTGAAGATAGTGAAGAGCGTCGTGTCGACGGTGCGGCTGATGATCGACGCGTAGGTCTGCGACGTGTGCGCCGCCGCCTCGCCGTTGATCACTGCGGCGCCCAACTCGCACCACTGACCTGCCGTCGCAGATCAGCCCTCGTGTTGCTGCGCTGCGCACGACGGTGGCGGTAGCGTACGTTTGGTCAGCAGGAACTGCCGCAGCTGGGCCGCGTCTGAGAAGACGTTCGGGTTGGTCAGCTGCGGGCCGAACGGCGGCACCTCGTTCCGGCAGCACACGGTCAACCTGGTCGAGCAGCCAACGAAGGCGCGCTGCGGAGGGTTGCATGGTAAACACCTCGCGAGCAACCGCGTATGACAGCACGCAATCCCCGCACAACGTACGTGTACACGCGCTTGCCGTTCTCCACGCCGGGCCGAACCACCGCGAGCACGTCTGTAGTCCCGATGCCGCTTCGATGGGGCCGGCGCATCGCACTCGTCAGACCGTCGTCATTCACACTCTCCCCACCACCTGGCGAGCCGCGCCTTACGCAGCATGGGCGACTGCAGGATGTCGGGCGAGAACGACGGTTGGTAGGCGTGGTGGTTGTCCGTGTCCACAAAGAGAATGCTGCACACGTCGTTGCCTATGTGGCGCCGGCGCTCCGGCTGGGCAGCGCGCCCCCCAGGGACAGCGGTGCGGCGTGGGCCTGGCTTGTGTCAGTAAAACGTCGCAAACGCGCCGGCCGGCTCTCGGCCGTGGCGCCGGACCTGGCTCGAGTCCGACGAGCTGAAGGGCAGCAACGTCGACACGTGGAACATCATCTCGAACCCGTCGTGCGTCGTGTACACGGACTCGGTGCCCGTCTTGTTGGCTGGCGCAGGTGAAAGTGCATGCGAGTGCATGCGTACCGGTTCGTGAGCTTCACGACACGGCATGCCTCCCCGGCTATGCGGCGGCATGCACGCACTCTTGCAATCCAGGCCGCCACGGTACTTGCTCCAGCCCTCCAGCTTGATCCGCTCGCCCAGCAAGCCGAGAAACTCGTCAAAGGCGGGGCTGCCGTGCTCTGTGTGGCCCGATCAAAAAAGTAACCTCCACCACGGTACATGGCCTTACCACGTGAGCACGCCGCTACGGGCCCCATCGTGCGCCAAGGCCGGCGGTCCGCACCGTTGTTGTAGATCTCGTTCTCCGACTTTTGACCTTCTTTGGCGTAGAGCACGCCAATCTTCATGGCCTTGGTCGACTGCAACCCCGTCGGCCATGCGCACTCGCAGGACCCCCTCTCTTGTGAGACGGCGCTCTGCCACCATGCACCATGCTTGCTTGTCCCACGACGCCACCCGTACCTGGGCGTCCTCGAGCTGCACGAGGCGGGCCAGCATGGTGGGATCCGACGACACCCGCATGTCCGTAATGCCTCGGAGGACGCGCGGGCTCACGTCAAACACGATCTCGCTTAGCGTGGGCGTCGGCCGCTCCGCCGTCAGCGGAATGATGGCGCGCTCGAGGCCCTGAGGGACCACGGCTCGCCCGCGCCCTGTCGTCACCAACAAGGTGAGCAACGGACGAACGGCGCCGCACCCATCCGCCATCGTCCCGTACAGTCTTGAGCCACAGCATCGCGCGCAGCTGGCTGTACTGCGTCGGCACCAGCAGGCTCGTGGGGTCCGCGCGCTCGCCCTTCTTCGTGGGACCCGGCCGCGGCACGTCCTCCTTGACGACCGTCAGGAAGAAGGGGCCCAGCTCGGCGTGCTGGCCCAAAAAGATGTGGTGCTCTGTCGTCGACCAGCGACCGCCGACCGTGCCACGGAGGGTTATTGAGCGCTTCCGTGACGCGCTCGACCTTGGGGCGGGGCGCGCACCGGCACGCACCGTAGTTGACAAAGTAGCGCTGGTACCATGCCACGTCGTAGTCCGGGTTCTCCAGCACGGGGTTGTACAGGATCGGATCCACCGACTCTGGCCCCGCGGTCTGGGCCGCGTTGGGCGCGCCGCGGCCGTCCGTGACGTTGTACCACCAGGGGAATTTGGTGCCGTCCTCGTTGCGGTACCCGATGGCGATATTGACCACGTCCGGCAGCGACGTCTGCCGCTTCACCGACGACATGGCGCGCTGGCGGCCAAACTCGCCGGCGCGAAGGCCCCCCGGCACGGCCGGCGGCGGCGGGCGCGGCGGCGGCACGGCCACGACGGGCGTCTCCGGCGGCACGTACTCCTCCGGCTCGGTGGTCACGACCTCGGGCTCGTCGAACGGCGTGCTGGCGTCCGCCGGCGTGGCGTCCTCGGGCGCAGCAGCCGCGGGCGCATCTTCGGGCGCGGGGACCACGCTGTCAGTGGCCTGGGGCGCCTTTGCAACGACCAAATCCGGGCCAGCGGCCACGGGCTCGCTGTGTCAGCGGCGGTTCACACGAGCTCGGCAGCGCGGCGCAGGGAGCACGCACGAAATCGGGGTCGGCCTCGAACGGGTCCACGCCGGTGTCGTCGCCAAAGGCCTTATCAAAGTCCTTCGTGGCCTCCTCCTCCTGGCGGCCCGGTCGTGGGGGGGCGCGCCGCCGCCGACCCAGCACGTCAGTCGACCGCGCGCCCCCGGCCGGTGGCCACCCCCGGGCGGACCAGCAGCTGCACGCACCAGCGCCTTCCACTGGGCGACCATGGCCTGGGCCTCCTGCTCCAGCGCATGCTTGCGGTCGCTGGCCTCGATGCCCTCCTCCCATTCCAAGTCCTCTGCCGAGCGGCGCGTCCAATCGCGGCAAGGAGCACGGCCGCGAGCGCATTAGCCCACGCAGCGCAGTCGCGATCACACCTTGGGGGCCGAACGACGTACCCGGCAGGGGCTCGTCCTCGCCACTCTGGCTGCCGGTCTCAGCCGCCTCGCCCGTGCCGTCGTATGAGGCCAGCACGTCCGCCACGGCAAGCCCAGCATCGCCAGCATCGGCCACCTGGCTGTCGTCGGCCACCACAGCGACCTCCGTCGCCTCCGGCTCGGCGCGGGCAGCGATCGGCTCCGGCAGCACCGGCGGGGCTTCCACGATCGGCGCCGGCAGGGGCGGCGGCGGCGCCGCCACGACGGTCCGGGGCGAGCCCACCACCGGCGGCGGAGGCACTACCGGCGGCGGAGGCGCCACCGTCCGCGGCGACGCCGCCGGCGACGCGATGGTCCGCGGCGAGGCCACGGGCGGCGGCAGCGACGTCAACAGAGAAGGCGCAGCCACCGGCGCCCGTGCCGGTTCCGCCTGGACTTCGGGCTCGGGTTCAGCCTTGGCCTCCGGCTGGATTTCGGGCTCGGGCTCGGGCTCGGGCTCGGGCACGGGCTTGGCCGCCGGCTCGGGCACTGGCGCCGCGGCGGCGGCGGCAGCAGCAGCAGCAGCGGCGGCCTCGGCGAGGGCGGCCTCCAGCTGCGCCACCCGCGCCTCCAGCTCGGCGATGCGGCTGTCGCGCTCCGCCAGCTCCAGCGTGTGGTTGTCGCGCTCGGTGGCCAGCTGCTGCTCCAGCTGTGCCGCCTTGGCCTCGGCGGCGTGGGTGGCGGCCTTGGCGGTGGCGGCATCGCGCTGCACGTTGGCCAGGGCGGCCTTGGCGCCCGAGGCCTCCCGCTCCGCCTGGATCACGGCGACCTTGGCCTGCGCCAGCTCCTTCTGCGCCGTGGCCGCCGCCGCCTTGGCCGTGGCGACCTCTTTGGCGGCCGCGGCCTTGGCGCTCGCCGACTCCCGCTCAGCGCCCGCGGCGGCGGTTGCGGTCGCGGCCGCGGGCAGCGACGCCGCGGCCGCCAGCAGCTTGGTGGCCTGCGCCGCCGTCAGCCGCGGGCTCAGCGCCTGGATCTCGCGCCAGAGCGTCTCCTGCACGGGG
>Ga0180216_1002636_pt1 | contig 14755 bp, 19 predicted proteins | sample eDN3rd37CBELigMG_FD_128879 | JGI IMG/M metagenome (GOLD analysis project Ga0180216, IMG submission 128879) | Enriched Miracle-Growth compost microbial communities from Emeryville, California, USA - eDNA 3rd pass 37_C BE-Lig MG (version 2)... ... | reverse complement strand
CGGCGACGGCCGCGGTCGGGTTCGTTGTGGCGCCCTCGCCGAGGAAGAACTTGCCCGATGCGTACTGGTCGTGCGACACCGCATCTTGGATCTGTAGCAGCGTACCCACTCCGGGAGCTGCACGCGATGTCAGCATGGCGCCGGACGGCATCGGCCAGGGCACCGCGGCCGCAGCGCGCACCTCGACAAACTTGGACCCGACGGAAATGGTCTCGCCCGACTTGAGCGTGGCCAGCTCGGCGGCGCTGTACGAGGTACTGCGCCCCAGGCTGGCCACCCGCCGTACCAGCCCACGAGTCGCAATACACCGTCCGCCGGTTACTGGGACCCGGACGGGACGGCCCCCGCCGGCAGCGGGCGAGGCGAGGTCGCACTCTTTGCCGTTCATGTCCTTGAGGACGCATGTTCGGCCTTGCACCAGCAGCAGCCCTGGCCAGAGGGTCGGCGCAAAGCAATGCGCCGGACACGTTAGCCCATAAGCATCGCCAAGCCACCGCATAAACCGCCGTCGCGCCTGGTACCGTCGCCGTCCCACTTGATGTGCTGGACAAGGCCCGCGGCCCATGCAGCCCCCCCACGAACCCGTTAGCCGCCACATGCGCCGGTGTCCCCGCATTGGCGAAGCACATGCTAACCTTGCGGTTCCCATTGCGCGACCTGTCCGCAAGGGTAGCCAAAGAAAGCAGCCCTCCGTCCGTGCACACGCCGCGTGAGCGGCGCCCCCACGGGCGGTTTGGTGCGGGCGAGGGGGCCAGTCCGCCGCCTCGTACCACACGACAGCGAAGCACAGGGGCGCGGCGGGCGGCGCCGAGGCCGGCAGCGTCTCGTTCGCCACCGCTGCCGAATCAGCGGGTGCCGCTGTGGTGACGGGCCGAGGTGCGGGCGGCGCGCACACGCGCTTGGCCGGCGGCCCCGCGGACTCGCTGCGCTCGCGGCCCGGGCCTGGGTTGGGCCTAGCCGGCGCCGTGCTGGCCGCGTCGCCGTCCGTGGAGGCCACCGCTGTCGAAGGAAGCGTAGCCGCGGACGGCGCCGCCGGCGGGCCGGCCTTGGCAGCCAGCAGCACTGGCCGCATCGACGGTGCTTGGGATCGCCTCATCGCTCGCCGTGAGTAGCGCCACCGGCGCGCGCGGCTGCCTGGTCGTGCGTGCCGCAGGGTTGCCGTCAAACGTATAGCCTGTGGTGGTGACAACCGTGAGCGCCGTCCTCAGAGCGCTCCACTGCACGCCGGGTGCGGCCGACCGCCGTGGCGTCCGCGTCGCCGCCTCCCATCAGGGTCGCGCCACGGGTGCGCGCCAGATTTAAATTTTCGCGCCAAAACTTTCTCTGCGGAGCGGCGCACGCGTAGCCGACGGGTCCTCGGCCTCCTCGGCCGGCAGCACCGCCGACCTGCCACAGGACCTTCTCCACCTCAGGGCGAACGCGGCCAAGCTCGGTAAGGCAGGCCCAGGACGCACACGGCTGATTAACTGCGCAAGGGGCAACTAACCAGCGGCATACATGCCGTAGACCGCACCAAGGTTCTAGGCTGCTCGACGCCGCGACCATGGTGCTGTTTGACGGGCCGCACACGTACACCAACGTGGCGCTGTACGCCTTCCTCACGGGCAGCCTGTTTGGGGCCGGCGCCGTGGCCGCCTACGCATGTACGGCCGGCGCTGCCCGCCACGTGCATGCGACGGCCCCTGGTCGCAAACTGCCACTGACCGCCGGCGACCTCAACCGCGGTGCTCTGTGCCTCCTGCAGTTCCCGGCCACTTTGAGTTTGGCGTGTTCATCGCCAGCCTCGGCCTCTTTCACGTGCTGGAGTACCTCCAGACCTCGCTGTGGAACCCCGACAAGCTGTCGCTCGACTGTGCGTCCCGCGCGCGCGCGCCGGGGGGGCATCGGCAGACGTACGCGCTACTGACCTAGAACGAGGGCTGGCTAGGCCGCCGCTGGTCGCGCCGCGCAGCGTTCCTGCTAAACCACAGCAACGAGTACCACTTGGCCATCTCGCTGGCCACCGTGGAGTACCTTGTCGAGTGCCTCTTCTTCCCCAGCGTGAAGCGCTTTGTGCTGCTCAAGGTGTTTGGCTGCGTCCTCTCGGTGGCGGGCATGGCGGCGCGCGCCGCCGCGCTGTACACGGCCAAGAGCAACTTCAACCACATCGTGCAGACGACCAAGGCGGCGAACCACACCCTGGTCACCCATGGCATCTATGCGTACGGCGCATGGCGTCCAGCGATGGCGTGGCGTCGCTCAACCTGCCCGCAGAGCGGTTCCCGCTATTGCGCGTCGGGGATCCGTTGCAGATGGTGCCGCCATCCGTCTTACGCCGGCTTCTTCTGGTTCGCCCTGGGCACCCAGGTGCTGCTGGCCAACCCCGTGATGTTTTGCGGGTACATCTACGCCCTCTACAGCTTCTTTGTCGGCCGCATCCAATATCCGCGTTTCTGCGCCGGACGTGGGCGCGGGCGGGACCGATACGCGGGGAGGGGGCCGGGGGGGAGGCGGCTGGCTGGGTTGCCTTAACGCGAGCGCTGACGGTGGCAGCCGCGGGGGCGTGCTGGGCGAGCACAGAAGAAGAGGCGTACCTGCAAGTCTTCTTCGGCGACGCGTACCGGCAATACAAGCGGCGGGTGCCGACGCTGATCCCCTTCATCCGGTGAGACGCAATGTACTATGTTCAGTTCAATACAGGCCGATTTTTTAGCACCGGAGTGCCGGCGATCGTCCGGATACGTGCATGTGCGTGTGGACCGGTCTGCCGGTCTAAAGTGTTACATGATGGTCTTGCCGATGGTTTGAACGTGGAAGCCGATCTTCTTGAGGGCGACGCCGTCCAGAATCAGGCGGCCGTCAAAGACGAACGCCGGCTTGTTCATCTTCTCGTAGACCTTCTCGTAGTCGAGCGTCTTAAACTCGTCCCACTCGGTGCACACGATCAGGGCGTCCGCGCCGGAGACGGCCTCGTACGGGTCCGACGCAAACGACACGAGCTTGTCCACTGACGCGGCCATGCGCGAGCTGGGGTCGTAGTCGGTCAGGTCGTTGACGATCTGCGCCTTGGGCACCTTGGGGTCGTAGATGCTGATGCGCGCCGACTCCTCGAGCAGGTACTTGCACACGTAGATGGCGGGCGACTCGCTGCGGTGGAGCACCCCGAGGGAACCCCGCCCAGCTTCGCTAGGTTAGCCGCCCGCCGTCGCGACCGCGCCACCACGCTGCTGCGGCGTGCGACGCACGCACCGGGTGTCGCCGGTGTCCTTCTTGAAGGCGAAGCCCAGCACGGCCAGCTTCTTGCCGGTGATGGTGTTGAACAGCTTGTTAATAATGCGCTGCACGAAGCGGCGCTTCTGGTAGTCGTTGATCGCAATGACCTGCGCGTTGGCAGAAGGGGGAGGAGGGGGGGGACCGCAGACGCTATTCGTCTCATGTCAGCCACCCAGCAGAGACGCGCGTGCACTTTCTCGTGCGCTTGTCAGCGTCGGCGCACCTGGCGCCAATACTCGGCGACCTCGGGCAGGTGGAGCGACTCGCACAGGTAGACCAGGTTCAGGATGTCCTTCTGGAAGCAGCTGCCGCCAAAGCCTGCACGGTGCGCAGGGCGGGGGGTGCCGCCAACCCGCAGGCGCGCCGGAGCCTCAGCGGCGGTCGGCCAGAGACCGGCGGGCAGGCGCATTGGGGCGCACCGACGCTGGCCTTGAGGAACTTGGGGCCGATGCGCGAGTCCGTGCCGACGGCGAAGGCGACCTCGTCCACGTTGGCGCCCGTGGCCTCGCAGAGCGCGCTGAGCGCGTTCACCGACGAGATGCGCTGCGCCAGCATGGCGTTGGCAGCCTGGCGCAGGGCAGACCACCACCGTGCTGGTTGCCCCGGTGAGCGGCCCGCGGACGCGCGGCTGTACCCACCAAACGGGGTATGCGGCACGCACCAGCTTGGACAGCTCCGACGACCACAGGTTCATGGTGATGATGCGCTCGCGCGGGACCCAGTGCGCGTACAGGTCCGCCAGCCGCTGGCGCGCCGCCAGGCCCTCGGGCGTCTCGAGGCTGCCGATGAGCACGCGGTCCGGCTCCATGAGGTCGCGGATGGCCGTGCCCTCGGCCAGGAACTCGGGGTTGGAGAGGATCTGGAAGCTGATGCCGGGGCGGGAATTGGACTCGAGGATGATGCGCATGCTCTCGGCCGTCTTGCAGGGCACCGTCGACTTCTCGACCACGATCTTGGGCGCCCGCGCCACCTCGGCGATGCGGCGCGTCGCCGACTCGACGTACTTGAGATCGGCCGCGCGGCCCGCGCCCATGCCGGTCACCTTGGTGGGCGTGTTGACCGACACAAAGATGATGTCGGCGCGCTCAATGGCGCCGTCGACGTCCGTCGTGAAGAAGAGCGTCTTGCCCCGGCAGGCTGGAAGGGAAGCGACGCCGCCGACCACACCGACCCACCAGGGGTGGGCGCTGTGAGCACGGCGGGCATTCAATGTCGGGGCGCCCGACGGGTCAGTGCAGGGCTGCGAGGGGGCCGCGACGTACAGTCGACGACCTCCTGGAGGCCCGGCTCGTAGATGGGCAGCGAGCTCGAGTTCCACGCCTTGATGCGCTCCTCGTTCAAGTCAACGACCTCGACGCGGACGCCGGGCACCATCTTGGCGATGACGGCGCAGGTGGGGCCGCCGACGTAGCCGGCACCCATGCAGCAGACGTTCACCATGGCGGCGAAGTGCGGGGCGCGGCCTGCGCGCTGCGCGGTGGCGAGGGGGAGCGCGTCGAAGGTGGCGAAGGTCGCCTGAAACCGACGGGCCCTCGCAGACGGCGACGCGATCGAGCAGAACTAAGTCACCGCACACGCGCGTCGGGGTGGGCGGCGGGGAAGGGGGCGGTGGTCCGGGGGGGTGCGCGGGCCGGGGCGCGTACCTGCGAGCGAGCGTGGGGGGTGGCCGCGTGCGAGTCGCCGGGGCGCAGCGTAAAAGTGAGAGGTCCCCGCGAGCGGCGGCGGCGGCCTCGTGCGGCAGAGACGCTGCGTGGGCGCAGCGTGCACGTGGGGCGACGCGCGGCCACGTGGGTCCGTGCGGGAGGGCGGTCTGCCCGCACGCAGCGCCCCACTTGGTCGCAGCAGTGCAGGCCTCGTTCGCTCATCACCGCCTGACTCACCGTGCCCCTTCCCGAGCGACCTTGTAGCTATTGCGACGCACACAGACTGAGCGCCCCACTTTCCCCATCCAGTGCAGGCCTTGCACGCCGCCGCGCACCCGCCGTGGAACGCCCCGCCGCGCGCTTCTGACTCGGGCCATGTGGACGGAGTCAGGTGTCCTCTGTTCCTCTTCTTCCCTCGCGTGGCCTGCGCGTGTCGCCTGCGAGCGCCTGCCTCGCCCGTGCCGCCGCCCACCATGGTACGGCCGGCGCCACGGCCCCCTCACGCCCGTCTGCCCCGCCCCACGCGCGCCGTTAGCGCCCGCAGCGGCGAGCTGTTTGTGCTGTTGCTGACGAGAGAGGGGAGAATTGAGCGCTGCGCCGTCGCCGGTTCGCCCGCTGTCCCCAGGCCGGTGCTTTTGAAAACGCGAAGACGCTGGTGCGGAGCGTCGACTCCGACATCGAGAGCCACTATGGCACTATCTTCTCGGTGTCCGGCCCCGGTACGACGCCGCGGAGCGCGCGGGCCGCGCGGTGCGGCGCGATGCTGGTCCTGAACGCTCATCGATGCTGTTGGCAATTTTTTCCGCTGGGCCGCGGCGGCGCGCGTGCTGTGCGTTTCTAGTCGTGATCGCGGACAACATGTCCGGTGCGGCCATGTACGAGCTGGTACGTGCCCAGTTTTCTAGCCACCGGCGCGATGCGTCCTGCGCCACGGAAGTTCACCCGCGATGGATCGTTGCGCTCCCCCCGCGACGGCGCCTGGTTAGGTCCGTGTCGGCCACTTTGAGCTGGTCGGCGAGATCATTCGTCTGGAGGGCGACACCGCGACCATCCAGGTCTACGAGGAAACCTGTACGTGGCCGGCCGGCCGGGCGGCGCGGCGCGGCGCGGCACGCGCGCGCGCCACGGGCGGCGCCGGTCGGTAACGCTGACAACGCGCCGTTTTGCCTCACCGTCCGCGCCCTCCCTCCTCCCGTACAGCCGGCCTGACCGTCGGCGATCCCGTCCTGCGCACGGGCAAGCCGCTGTCCGTGGAGCTCGGCCCGGGCATCATGGAGAACATTTTCGACGGCATTCAGCGCCCGCTGGAGGCCATCCAGGAGAAGGCCGGCAGCATTTTCATCCCGCGCGGTATCAACACGCCGGCGCTGGACAAGACCAAGCGCTGGGACTTTGAGCCGTTCAAGTTCCGCGTCGGCGACCACATCACCGGCGGCGACATCTACGGTCGCGTGTACGAGAACTCGCTCATCACCCACGAGGTGCTCCTGCCGCCGCGCGGCCGCGGCACCATCACCTACATCGCGCCCAAGGGCTCGTACGACCTGCAGGACACCGTCCTCGAGGTCGAGTTTGGCGGCGAGAAGACCAAGTACACCCTCATGCAGATGTGGCCCGTGCGCACGCCGCGCCCCGTCGCCGAGAAGCTCGCCGCCAACTACCCGCTGCTCACCGGCCAGCGCGTGCTGGACGCGCTCTTCCCGTGCGTGCTCGGCGGCACCTGCGCCATCCCCGGCGCCTTCGGCTGCGGCAAGACGGTGATTTCGCAGTCGCTGTCCAAGTACTCCAACTCGGACGTCATCGTCTACGTCGGCTGCGGCGAGCGCGGCAACGAGATGGCCGAAGTGCTCATGGAGTTCCCGGAGCTCACCACCCGCCAGAACGGCAAGGAGGAGCCCATCATGAAGCGCACCACGCTCGTGGCCAACACCTCCAACATGCCCGTGGCTGCCCGTGAGGCCTCCATCTACACCGGTACGCCCTGCTTCCTAGTGTGTTGGCCTGGCGCGCGGGGCCTGGGGCGACAGCATCTGACGCTCCACGGCCACCCCCGTTCCCTCGCCGCTGCTGCGTCGGGGGGTGCGTCTGCTAGGCATTACCCTGTCCGAGTACTTCCGCGACATGGGCAAGGCCGTGTCGATGATGGCCGACTCCACGTCGCGGTGGGCCGAGGCCCTGCGTGAGATTTCCGGCCGTCTGGCCGAAATGCCCGCCGACTCGGGCTACCCCGCCTACCTGGGTGCCCGCCTCGCCTCGTTCTACGAGCGCGCCGGCAAGGTCACCTGCCTCGGCAACCCGCAGCGCACCGGCAGCGTCTCCATCGTCGGCGCCGTGTCGCCGCCGGGCGGTGACTTCTCCGACCCCGTTACGTCGGCCACCCTCGGCATCGTGCAGACCTTCTGGGGCCTTGACAAGAAGCTGGCGCAGCGCAAGCACTTCCCCTCGGTCAACTGGTCCATCTCGTACTCCAAGTACGAGAAGGCGCTCGAGGGCTTCTACGAGTCCTTCGACGGCGAGTTCGTCGCGCTCCGCACCAAGGTCCGCGAGATTCTCCAGATGGAGGAGGACCTGTCCGAAATCGTCCAGCTGGTCGGCAAGGCCGGTCTCGCCGAGTCGGACAAGATCACGCTCGAGGTCGCCAAGATCATCAAGGACGACTTTTTGGCCCAGAACGGCTACTCGACCTACGACCGCTACTGCCCCTTCTACAAGACGGTGTGGATGACCCGCAACATCGTCACGTTCTACAACCTCGCCACCAACGCCGTCGAGGCCACCGCGCAGACCGACAACCGCATCACCTGGGCGACCATCAAGGAGCAGATGAACGACATCATCTACGCTCTCTCGTCCATGAAGTTCAAGGTGCGGGGAACCTGCGGCGGGGCAGGTGCCGTGCGTGTGCGCGCGCGCGCGCGCGGATGGCTCATGCACGCTAGGCTCGGCCGGGCGCGATGACCGGGGCGCTTCCGCCGTGCAGGACCCGGCCGACGGCGAGGAGAGCGTCAAGGCGCACATGGCCGAGCTCAACGAGAAGATGGTCAACGCCTTCCGCCAGCTCACGGAGTAAATCGATGCAAGCCCCCAACCCACATCGACTTGGTCTGTGCAACCGCTGGTGGTGAGGCCGTGCAGCAGGGAGGCGCTCCGAGCTGGTACACGGTCAGTGCGGCCTTTTTTTTTCTCCTCCGTGTCGCGAGCGAGCGCGCGCCTTTGCATCATCTTTGTACACGCATTTTTTGCCCCCTTTCTTTTCGAAATTAAGCCGGCAACTAGAGCGACCAGAGAAGTCCGCTGCGCGCGCCTGGGGTCGATGCACCTTCCTTGTGAAATGCGTACATGGTGAGAAGGGGGGAACAAAGAGAAAAAACACACAAGGGCTCGGAGCACGGCCGTGTTTATGGAGCTGCAATCTTAAACATGACTCTCTCGCCTGGCCTACAAGCGCGTGACCACGGACACATGCGTGAGCCGGCGCCGGGGCGGCGCGCGCCGTCCCGCCGCGGGCGCTTTACTTCTTTTTGAGGTTGGTGGAGAGCCACTCGAGGCCCTCGTACAGGCCGTCGCCGGAGGTGGCGCACGTTGCCTGGATGTACCAGTTGCGCTGGCGCAGGCTGTGGAGCCCCAGCTTGTCGGTGATCTCGCTCGCGTTCATCGCGTTGGGCAGGTCCTGCTTGTTGGCGAAGACGAGCAGGAGCGCGTCCTTGAGCTCGTCCTCGTTGAGCATGCGCTGGAGCTCGTCGCGCGCCTCGCCAATACGGTCGCGGTCGTTGCTGTCCACGACGAAGATGATGCCCTGGGTGTTCTGGAAGTAGTGGCGCCAGAGCGGGCGGATCTTGTCCTGGCCACCGACATCCCACACGGTGAAGCTAATGTTCTTGTACTCGACGGTCTCGACGTTGAAGCCGATGGTCGGGATAGTCGTGACGATCTCACCCAGCTTGAGCTTGTACAGGATGGTGGTCTTGCCCGCGGCGTCGAGGCCGACCATGAGGATGCGCATGTCCTTCTTGCCGATCAGGCCGGCGAACAGCTTGGACCAGTTCAGACCCATTTTCGGCAGCCTGAAGCGCCTGCGCGGTGCGCCACGCCGCAGCACCAACCGAGGAGACAGGGGTTAGCGATGCCGCTCACCACGGGCGACGCGCCACCCCCTCCGACCGCGCGCCCACCGTCCCAACGCTCAGCGTCCTCTAGGGGAAAATAGCAAATCAAACCTCAGTGCAATCCCGCAGCCGCGCCTGCACCTGCGCGGACCGCTCATCGCTGGCGAGACGCGGCCTCTGCAACACCGGCGATAGGCGTGGCCGCCGTGCCCCGTGGTTCACCGTGCCCTCACCCCGCGCGTGGCCACGCCCTCCGCAACGGTCCGCCTGGCGCGGCGCGCTGGAAAAACACAGCGCCGCTCGCCAACCGCGAAACGCCCGCGCCATGCACCACCCCCGGTGCCGCTAGCAGCGCGCGCACAGCGTTTCGCGTGCCGTGCGCGTCCGCTGCTCTGCGCAGATTCTCTTTTTTCCCGCTGCTCCGGCTCCCGTGCTGCGACACGGTTTCGCGGGGCGCCGCGAGCGCGCGCGGCGCGGGCGCGTCCGGCGAGGCACTCGTCGCGCCGAGGACGTACCCTTGCGGAGCGTGTGGGGTGCACGTGCGGCGGGAGGTGGAGGCTGGGCGTCTGCGGGCGGCGGCGTTGGCCGGGTGCGTGCGTGCGTTGGCGGGCGCGGCGCGCGGGCCGGTGCGCCTTGGGAAGAAGGAAAAAAAGGCGAGCGAGCGGCACGAGCGCAGAATGAAAGCGAAGGAGAGCGCCCAACGGCAGAACACCGGCAGAAGAACGGTAGAATGGCGGCAGAACATCGGCAGAATCCAGGCGAAGCCGGTGGAGAACTGGGCGCGGCAGAACACCGGCAGAACACCGGCAGAACGCCGGCAGACGACGCTGGCGTCGGTGGCCACGTGGACGCGACGTGGCCAGAACGCCGCGCAGATGGTATCAGTGGGCAGCGCCTCGGCGCATACGCGGCGCCAAGTAACGGGTTGACGTTATCCATTTGCAGTTTGTTATTGCTAACACGCTGGCAGGATGCGTCGCCATCCGCCACCTCAAAGATTTATAATAGCACCGAGCACTGCAAGTGTGAAATGCGGAAGAGCTGTACAGATGCGTGATCGTGGTGGCGCAGCGACAGACGCTGTGCCGCGCTGCGCTGCGGCTGGTTCAGTCACGTTTCTTGTCAGCAACAACGGTGGCCGTCGACGCGGACGGGTCCATGTCGTGCACGTCCTCGTCCAACGACAGCACGCCGCTGACACTCCGCAGGCCGCCGTTCACCAGAGGCACGGCCGCCGAGCCGAGGTCGATGCGCGCTTGGTAGAGCTGCGCGGGCGCCGCCACTCACCCGCACCCCGTCGATCCGCGGATAAGCCCAGGCGGCATCGCGAGGCGCACATCCATCAGTTCCCTTCCCCCCCCCTACCTTCTCGGCCAGCTGGGCAATCGTCGGGAAGCTGTCGACAATGGTCGGCGCAAAGTCGACGCCGTACACCGTGCGGATGAAGCTGGTCAGCAGGCGCTTCCGCAGCGTGCTAAAGAAGGGGGGGAGGACGAGGACGAGGAGGACGAGGACGAGGAGGACGAGGACGAGGAGGCATCGCCCGCGTCGCTGCCATGATTAGTTCACGGCAAGGGGTGCCGCCTACCGCTCACGCTCGCCCGCACCGGTCGTTGGGCTTCCACGACGCCAGCGCGTCGTTGATGTTGGTCGCGCCCGTGATCTCGTCGACGGCCGGCGAAGGCAGCTGCCCGGTCGACGCGGTCGTCGCGCTGCCGGCCGCCTGCGGTGGCTCCCGGCGCAGCAACATCTTGGCGTAGACCACCAGCTGCGCCTCCAGCTCGGCCGTGCTCAGCTCCTGCCCGCCGTCCGCCGGCTTGAACTCGGCGCCCACTGCGGCCCGCGGCGGCGCTCCGCTCGCTCGGCGAGCACGGCGAGCAGCAGCGTTAGCATGTGCGCCCCTCCAACCTCACTCCTTTGGCGGAGCGAACGTACGGACGACGTCAAACGGCGCCGACACTGCCACAATGCCGTGGTGGTTGTCGTTGTGCAGCCGCGCTTCCCAGCGGCCCGGCAGCAGCGGCAGCCGCTCGCAGCTGAACACGAGCTCGCCCGAGGTGGCGGTGCCCAGGTAGCGCCAGCGGCCCTGCGACGACTGCGTCGTGACGCCGCCCACCCTGCATCCACGGCCGCAGCTCCGCGCCAACGCGGTGTCGCACACGGTGAGAGCCCCACCCAGCATGGTGCCCACCACGACGCACGGGGCGTACGGTCCACGGTGGTAGTACAGGCCCACCCAGTCCTTGGCGGGGTGCGACGCCGGGGCGGTAAACCGGACGACGATCGGTTGCCCCAGCACCGCGGTCGGTGCCACCGAGACGCTGTAGTGGCTCGGGTCCAGGCCGTCGGCGATCGCAACCGCGCGGCGCGTCATCAGGCGCGTAGTCTCGGAAATGTCATTCACCAGCGTCTCCAGCCGCGGCTTGGCTGGAGCCGCACCCGCAGAGCGACTCGTTCGACAGCACTGCACCCCATCAGCCTCAGTCGGGACAGTTTGCGCGAGCAACACCAGAACGTGGGTCGCACCTTGGTCCACCAGCTTCTCGAGCGGCTCCGTCACCTCCTTCAACGCCCGCGCCGCGTTGACGTCCACCAGCTGCCGCGCCGAGCCGCTGATCTTGCGCACCTGGTCGCGCCAGCCGGTGCATCAGTTTTGTTCGACGGAAACGTGTGCGCTTAGCGACGGCAACGGGCGCGCCCACGACTTGCGAGCGCTCGCGCCAGCGGACGGCAGCGGCCGCACCTCCTCCACGAGCTTTGGCGGAATCTTCTGCAGCAGCGCCTGCTCGATGCCGGACCGCTCACGGACTTCGTCGCCGTACAACTTGGCCATGTGCGGCCTGCAAGCCGACGATCATCATGCACCGCATGGTCCGTTACGTGAGCATGCACCCCCTGTCCGTCCACACCCCCGTGCCGCCGCCAGCGGGGGCGGGGGGCGTACCGCTCCACGTAGTGGATGAAGGCGAACGTGGCGCACTGCGAGAACAGCGCCAGGGCGTACATGACCCAGCTGTCGGACGCCACGGCAATGCCGTAGAACGCGGCGTGGCCCATGACCTTCTCGGGATTGTTCACGAACCTGCGTCCGTTACAGCGAAACCCAAGCTTGGCACGGTTGAGCCGGCCGCTGTTGGCTCCCTGCGCATGCGTTCATCGGGGGATAGGGCCCCTACCGGTAGATGCCGGTGTACTTGAGCGACGGCGTATGGTGCTTCTCGAGGAAAAAGTCGCCGTAGAACCAGCCATAGTCCTGGATGACCTCGTACACTTCCACGGCCGTCCAGATGTGGAGCACGATCAGCAGCTGCGTCGCCGCACCCCGCACCGCCGTGCCGCTCGCGATGTGAGCAAGCATGCCACCACGACGCGCCGCGCCAATGGCGTGGCCGCCCACGTACCGCGCCGATGGTGTGCTTGAGCAGCGTGGAGCCCGAGAACCAGCTGTCCGGCAGCTGGTACATGACGAGCGCGCACGTCCAGAAGCTCACGTGCGTCATGCTCATCGACATGTTGTAAAGGCTGCGGCTCCCGCGCCCGCTCAATCCACCGTTGCGTTTGAGTGAGTGCCCGCACCAGCCCCGCCGCGGGCGGCGCCGCCGGCGCCGCCGACCTCTTCCAGTTGGCGAAGGCGTCCTGAGCGGTGTAGCCGTGACGAATAAAGTGCGCCGTCCACATCTTCTTCTCGCTCTGCCCCCGCAGAACGATGCCGAGGCCCAGCGTGTGCACGAGGCGCCAGAACACGCATTGGCTAGCCCAGAGCGGCGACATCGACAACGCTTAACGGCGAGTTGGTGTGAGAAAACTGTGCACGGCCCGGCTGGTTGGCCGCGGGGCCGCGTACGCGACGTGGAACCAGGGGGGCAAGCCAAAGAGGTAGAACAGGACAGTGTTGACAATGATGATGCCGGTGAACAGGTCCGACGCCCGGAACAGGTCAAAGTTCTTGAAGCCAATGAGGTCGCGGCGGAAGTACGCCGTCGGGCCCTCGTAGAGCATCTCCCGGCGCCGCTTCAGGTCCTTGCTCTCGGTGACGAGCGAGTTGTAGATCTTGTCAATGTCTGCGGCGGAAGTGACGCATCGCGAGCGCGGGCCCCGGGCGATCGTGACGTCCTCGGTGAGTCGCACGCGCCGGTACGCCCATTTCGCAACGCCGGGCGCACGGCGCCGTACGAGGGTTCTCGACGTAGGCTAGGAAGAGGAACTGGCAGAGATGGGCTGCCAGGCTGACGTACAGCACCGTGTACGACCGGGACATGAGGCTGATGCCGTAAAAGCCAATGTACCTGAGGGGGCGCGGGTGACCCGCACGCAGGAAGCGCTCTGACGCCGTTGAGACCGCGCCCCCCACCGCGGCGACCGGCTCGGGCATGGCGCCCGCCAGTCCACATACCCGATCGAGTACATCGGGTGCGGTGCCATTTGGAAGACGCCGTCAAACGTCAGTGTGCCATCGACCAGGAAGAAAAAGTCGCCCCAGTCTGGGGCATCCGGAGGAGCGCGCACCCTGGTGGCGCCAGCGGCAGTGAGCACCGGTGGCCGGATCGCTGTCGCGGGTGGGCTGCCGTTGTGGCACGTACACCAGGCGTAGTCCTTGACGACGCGGAGGGCGTCCAGCTTGATAAACCAGTTGAAGACGCAAAGGCCAAAGCCCCCAATGTAGCCAGCGACCTCCAGCCACGTCCACCGGGCAGGCGCCTCGGAAAAGGCGAATGCAAAGACGACGTAGGAGAAGAAGTCGTTGAGCAGCACAAGGTCCACCAGCGCCCGGAAGACCAGCCAGCAGTTGTAGTCCATGGGCGCGCGCTGCGGCGTCGCAGCAGAAGGACCACGCCGACCCTCGGCCAGCGCCCGCTCAACTTCCGCCGCGCCCAGCCAGCGTGCGTCCCTGCCGCCGCCGCGCGTCGTACCTCAAAGTCGTAGTCGGTGCCCATGGCCGCGGTGAGCTGCTGCTTCAAAAAGGGCCGCAGCGGCGCGCCCTCACGCATGAGCGGCGCGACGAGGTTGCAGAACCACCGCTCTTTCGACTGCCGGTCCAGCACGTAGCCGATGCCGCCATTGTACGCGAGGCGCCAAAACGCGAAGAGGCCCAGGAAGAACCACTTGGAAAAGAAGCCGGACAGGTACAGCAGGAACTGCCGAGCGACGCCACACCAACAGATGCGGGCCCCGAGGGCCGTGTTAGCAGCAGGCCAGCGGCCGCAAGGAAGGCGCGGGGACGCGTTGAGGGCGCGTACGTGCGCAGCGATGACGGCCAGCGTGATCCGCTCAAAGAGGTTGAACTTACGGGGGCCGAAGGCGTTCTCGAGCAGGTCGCGAGTGACCGGCACGGCGAACTCGACGCGATCAAAAGTGTGGCCGACGGTCGGCTTGGCCGCTGCCGCCGCTGCCGCCGTCGTGTCCTGGTCGGCGGTGGGCGCGTCCCCGCGCTCCGAGGCGGCCATGGAGGCCATGGCGGCCGCAGGGAGCGCCGCGATGCTGGCACCTCCGCGGCAGCTCAGGCCCAGCAACCGCTGTGTGGCAGCCCAGCGATGGCAGCGGTGCGCGGCGTCGGGTCTGGTGCCGGCCGGTGTGTGCGAGGTGGCCGTGCGCGCGGCCGCTGGCGAGCGGAGCGAAAAAAACAGAAATGCGCGCCAAAAGAATCGACGAGGACCGTACGGCTGGAAATTATCCGCCACTAGCACGCACTAATCTCGGTTGTTCGAGCTTATCCTGTGTATGTGACTGCAGCGATGCCGCGTGTGTAATGTGGCG
>Ga0180216_1002635_pt1 | contig 14758 bp, 18 predicted proteins | sample eDN3rd37CBELigMG_FD_128879 | JGI IMG/M metagenome (GOLD analysis project Ga0180216, IMG submission 128879) | Enriched Miracle-Growth compost microbial communities from Emeryville, California, USA - eDNA 3rd pass 37_C BE-Lig MG (version 2)... ... | reverse complement strand
GGGGTGGGGGCCCGAACCTTTTGATCGGCCTCGGCGGCCGCGGCCGGCTGCTGCTGCCGCAGGGTGGCGTTGCGCTCCAGCTCGGTGTTGATTGACCTGAGCCGCGTGTTGAAGAGCTCCAGCCGCTTCGGGTCCAGCAGGTCCACCGTGCTCTTGACCGACGCCAGCGCCGCCGTCAGCGTCGGCGCCCCGAGCTGGCCGATGCACGGGGAGGGCACACCAACGCCCACATGCTGCGTCAGACAGACCGCCCCATGGTACAAACGCGCTTCTCCAGCGCGCAACGGACCTCTTCAGCGCGCACGCGGCCCACGACCGACTCCAGGGCGGCCAGGCGGGCGTCCAGCTGCGCGGCCAGCGTGCTCGTCGCCAGCTGCCCGCTGTAGTACAGCTCGTACGTGATCTGGTCCTGATGCAGGCCGCTTTGCGGAGGCAGTCGTGCGACCCCCGGCCGGTTAGGCGCCCGCGAACGACCCCCGAGCTCGCTCGCAGGCCTGGCCCGCGGCGCGCACCGATGCGGCTCCGGAGCTGGCGGGTGGCGCCGCACGCGCCGCGGCCTGCGTCGTCTGCAGCTGGCTGATGAGACGCGCGCTGGTGGTCGACGCCGCGCCGCTCTCGGCCGGCGCGGCCTCCGCCAGGCGCTGCAAGCTCTCCTGCAGATCGACCAGCTGTTGCCGCAGCTCGCCAACCGTCACCTGCTGCTCCAGCACGTCGTCCTAGGGCACGCGCCACGACCGTAGGCAGCTGCAGCAGCAGAGCGCGCATTAGTGGGTGGGCGGGTGCACCGTCGCTGTTCCTCCCTCCGTCGATCTACGTACGGCCCGCTTGCCCGCCAGCTCGTTGGCGAGCTGCGACAACTCCGCCTGCAGGCGGCGGTACCGCTGGACGGGCGTCTCCTTGGCAATCTCGTCGCTGCCCAGCAGCTCCAGCACCGTCACGTCCCGCAGCGCCGCACGGGCCCGGCGCCGCCCTGCACCGGAGCGCGCCACGACGAAACGCGGCGGGCATTGAGTCCTGCGGTCCCCGTTAGGCGCGGGAACACGGCCGGGCCGTACGGGCTGCCTCGTCCGCCTGGAAGCGGTCGCGCGCGGCTTGCACGTCCAGCGAGGCATTGCTAATGTCGTCGCTGGGCGGCGCCTTGCCCGCGTCGTCGGCCTGCATTTAGCGGGCGGCGGCAACCCTGAATGGAAATGAGGCGGTTAGCCGCCAAAACGGGCCATGCCACACGGCGGCGTTGGCCTGTACCGGCTCGTTGACCGTCGGGAGGATCGGCACGTCCGGCGTCTCAAACACCTCCGGCTGGCCCGCCATGGCTGCCTGCCCTTCGCCAAGAACGGCTTTACCCGGCCGACGAAGCCAGACACAGCTGGAGGCGTTCCTGCGCTTATGGCGAGAGCAAAACACCTGTGCCCTGTCTTTTCAACGGCCTCTGCGTCGTCGTCCGCTGCGTCGTCGTCCGTTGCTGCGTCGTTCGCTGCGTCGGCGTCCGCGTCGGCGTCCTTGTTCGCGTCGGCGTCCGCTGCGTCGTCGTCGTCCGCTGCGGCGTCGTCGTCCGCAGCGAACGCTTTTTTGGCGCGCTTTTTCCACTGGATTAGGGTTTGGCCTACAGCCCTATGACATCAGTTGGTATGACGTCATATTTGGCCACGTGGTGAGAGGAGGCGGAGGAGGAGGACGCAGAGGAGGACGAGGACGAGGACGAGGACGAGGACGAAGGAGGACGCAGAGGACGAAGGACGAAGGAGGACGCAGAGGACGAGGAGGGCGAGGACGAAGGAGAACGCAGAGAACGACGCAGAGGACGAGGACGAAGGAGGACGAAGGAGGACGAGGACGACGACTCGGAAAACGAGGACGAGGACGAGGACGCAGAGAACGAGGACGAGGACGAGGACTCAGAGAACGAGGACGAGGACGCAGCGGACGAGGACGCAGAGGACGAGGACGAAGGAGGACGAGGACGAAGGAGGACGAGGACGAGGACGCAGAGAACGAAGACGAGGACGACACAATAGGCTTAACGACGACGGCGGCGCCGGCCACCTCAGTGAACGTGGGCGTCGACGTAGGCACAGTTCCCAGGACCACCGCGACCATTCACTAGCACGACGTCCCTCGACCATGGCGCCTGCGCCGTCGGCCGCGAGCGGCAGCCCGACCGTCGACGCGGCCCTGGCCCGGTGGCACGCGCGGCGCCGCGAGCTGGACGAGGCCGTTTCCGAGGACACCGCCGACCCGTACGACGCGCGCGCCCGGCGCCGCCCCCGTCTCGCTCGGCAACGACTCACGGCAATGCGGCCCGGTCACGAGCGGTGCATGGCGAGCAGCACAACGCCGCCAGCCAAGCAGCGCCGGCTGCACCCAGAGGACGAGGTGCTGGAGCGGATCGCGACCTACCAAGTACGTCCGCTGCCTGAGCCGCCGAGCGCGCGGACCTGCCTAACGCGCCGCGCGGCCATGGCTGGTGAGCCCGCGAACGCTGCCGCAGCCGGCAGAATGGCTGCCGAGCCGCGCGCCGCTCTCGCCGGTGCTCTGCGCCGCGCACGGCTGGGCGCGGGCCGGCCAGGCCCACATGCTCGCCTGCACGGCGTGCAACGCGCGGCTCGCCGTGGCGGTGTCGCCGGCGCTGCAGCCGCCTGCAGCGGCCAAGGTGGTCGAGCGCCTGGTAGAGCAGCTGCGGACGGAGCACCGGCCCACCTGCCCGCACCACGGACGTGCCGCCCAGGGTAGGGCGGCCGCGATGGATCCCCGGAGCCGGTGTGCCGCCCCTAACCCAGCGCCACCTTGGCCGATTGGACACACCCGCGGCAGTCGACAAGCTGGCCGAGATCCCGCCCAGCGAGGTGTGGGCCGCGATCCGTGCGGCCCCGCCGTCGGCCAAGCTGCCAGAGCTGGCCCTGCCAGAGACGAGCGTCGCCAAGCTGGTGCGGCGGCGGCATGCGTGGTGCTGTTCTCGCCCGTGCCGCGCTGAGCACGATGATTGTTTCACCCTGTTGCCGTTGGCGCGTCGTTTCCGTGGCAGGCGGACGTGAGCCTCGACCGCTTTGAGCACCGCGAGGTGGCGAGCGCGATGCTGCCGCTGGCCGTCTGTGGGTGGAGCTGGGCCGAGGCGGGTCAGGCGCCGGACGTGCTCACCTGCCGGCGGTGCCGGCGGTCGCTCGGCCTCTGGAACTTTGCCGGGGCCGCCCCTGCTGCTTCGGCGGCGGCCGCCGGGGACGGGCCCAGCGGCGCCCGCGGCCCGCTGGACCCGTTGCAGGAGCACTGGTGGTACTGCCCCGTTCGGATGGCCGCCGCGGGGGATCCGGCCGGCTGGCTGGATGCCCACGTGCGGCAGCTCGTACCCGCCGCCAGCGGCCCGGGCACGCCGCACAGCCCCTCGCCCAAGGAGAGCGTCCAGCGCGTGCGCTCGCTGCTGGGCGACGCCGTCGCCCGCAAGACGCTCCAACCGTGAACCGTGTATAACGCAGTGTACAAACGACGCCCTACTGTACAGACCTCCTAGAACCGGGACAGACGGGACAGCTCGCGGGCCGCGTCCCGCTGGATCTGCTCCTGCACGACCAGGAGCGCGCCGCTCTCGCGCGGCGAGCGCACGACGTCGGCGGCGGCCCGCGGGCTCGCCGGCCGCGGCTCGGGCGTCCGTGCGTACTTGGCCGGCGACGCGGCGGGGCTGCGGCTCACGTTGGCCGCCGTCGCCCGCGCCGGCGCGAGCGGCGCCCGGCTAGCGCTCGCCGGGGAGAGCGCCGCGCGACTCGGTGCCGGCGGTGCGGCGGTGGCCGGCGCGTACGCCCGCTTCGGCGCCGGCGACGCCGGCCGGGAGCTGGCCGGGAGCGGCCGCTTGGCGCTGCTGGGCGACGCCACGGCGCCCGCCTGGGCGAGGCGGTGCGCGCGCTCCCACACCTCGGCGTGGACCGCGGCCGCCTCGCGCAGCGCGGCCATCGTCGGGCGGCACGCCTCCAGGGCCTGTGCGCACAGATTCCATCGGCCCACCGCGACGACGTCAGCGGCGAACGCATGCCGAGCGCCACGCATCGGCCGGCTCCCATACATGCTGGAGCGTGCCGAGCTGGCGCAGCAGCACGACGTTGGCCGCCTGCAGGTCGGTCAGCAAGGCAGCGCTGGCGGCCATGCGCTCTGGGATGGTGGCGGAGTCGAGCGCCGCCCCAGCGGTGGGCGGCGGCACCTGCACGACCATGGTGGCCAGGATGCCTTCCACCTCGGTGAGCACCTCGCGTGCCGTGGCCGCGGCGGCGGCGACGGCGTCCAGGTCGGCCGTGTCCGCTTGCAGCCGCTCCTCCGCCCGCTGCAGAAGCGCCATCGCCGGGCCGACCCGGCTAGCGTCCGCGAGCACCGCCGCCACCTCGGGCCCTTGGACGCCCTGCATCCGAATGGCACGTCGACCCGCTCCCGTCGGTGCTATTTTCGTCAGAAATGGCGCCCCGCCATCGCAGCATGCTCCACGACGCGGCCGTACGCTCTTCAGGTAGGCCAGCAGGGACGCCAGGGGCGTGTCGGCCTCGCGGTCCCAGCACTGCTGGACGGCTGCTGGCCACGTGGGATTGGCCGCATCGCCCTGCACCGCCTCCGCCCTGGCGCCCCGTCGCACAGCACACAGAGGCGCCCCGTCGCACAGCACACGAAGGATTGGCCGTGTGAGCCGCGGTGCACAAACCAGAGCGGCCCCAGGCGTGCGCGACCGTACCGGTCCAGCGCCTCTTCCATCTCGTCGCACCGGCGGCGCATGGTCTCGATGGCTTTCGCCACCTTGTCCTGGCACGCGCGCCACGAGCCCAGCGACGCGGCGGGCACGAGCCAGTAGGCAGCCACATCGGCTGGTGCCAGGCACGACGACGCGTCGTCCGCGCGCGGCGCCGCCGGCAGCTGCGCCGCCACCAGGGCCGACGACAGGGACGGCAGCGGCGGCAGCGCCGCGGCCTTGGGCACCGTCTCGTGGTAGACCTGCATGAAGGCACGCACAGAGCGCCGGACAGTAGAGCGCTTAGCGACCGCAAAGCGCCGACGCATGGGCCGCGCGGTCCGCCCCTGCACCATCGCGTTGGATTTGGTAGCAGCCGCGATCTGCTCGTTGACCGTGTCCAGCAAGCGCTCGGCGACATGCGCATACGGGCGCGCCAGACGGCGCGCCGTCCGCCGCACTTGGAGGAGGGCATCGCGTGCGAGGGCCAGCCGCGCCAAGTGCTCGCCGAGCTTCTTGTCCATCGACGGCGGCACCGTGAAGTGGGCCGCCGCGCGCCACAAATCGCGCTTGGCATGGATCGCTTGGCGCCAGCTCTGTGCAAGCCAACCAAAGACCGTGCGCGGCTCGGACGCGCGTCAACATTTGGACGTACGGCAGCATTACTTGGAGCTGACCGCTGCAGCCGTACCGCCGGCAGGCGGGTCTTGCCGCCAAACAGCGAGCGCGGCACGGCGTGCTCAAACAACTCGCACACGTCATCGTAGTGGCGTGCAACGGCCGCGGCGACCTGTGCGCTGACGCTGCTCTGGGTCTCACGGTCTGATCGGCGACGCCAGCGACTCGGCACGTGCGCTCGTGAGCCACTGCAACGCTCTGCTCGCCAGGCGCTGGCGGTCCGCTGCGCACCCAGCACGGTCCGCTGGTAGAAACACTCTGCCGCCTGCGCTAGCATAAGCCGCTCCAGGAACCGCAGCACGCCGTCGCCCAGGTCGCCGACGGTGTGCCGCTGCGCCGTCAATATCGGCGCCAGCTTTTGGTACAGGCACGCAAACGCGCCCGCCGCGCGCTGTTGCCCCTCGTCCACATGCAAAATGGCGGGTGTGGCGTCCGCGTGAGCTGGCGTTCACGCCACCGGACAAGGCCGCGGTGCGACTGCGCACCTGAAAGTACGTGGCCGCCAGGCGCAGGCCGTCCAGCGTGCTCAGGTCCAACGTCGTCGCCACCTGTGCATAGTGGGCGCCCACGTTGAACAGCACCGCCGCCGCCTCGGCCACAATCGAGGGCGGCGACGGCGCTGGCGGCGCGCCAGCCAAAACATAGCGCCAAGTTGGTGTTAGCGGAACGTTGACGGCTTAGCGCACTAGGAAAAGCCGCTGCCGTACACTTGTTGGCCGGCTGAAAGGCGTCGAGCCACCCAAAGGCGGCACAGGCCTCCGCCACCGCGCCCCTGCTTTTGCTGGCCTTGCCGCTGGCCGGTTCGTTCGCACTGGCCGTGATCTCGTGCAGCGCCACCAGCTGCCAGACATACCTGTGAGGTAGAGGCCGCATCCACAGCACGTCACCGTTAGCCGGGAGCGCGCACCGCCATCGGCACGCGCCTTAGGCTTGTTCGCACTTGAGCATGGTGTGGGCGCCGGCTTCGGAGCGCTCCGGCGCCTCTGCCGCAGCGCGGGCCTCAGCCAGCGCCTGAGCCATGCGCTCGACGGTGGCGGCCTGCTCCTGAAGCACGGCGGGCGGCAGGACCGCCGCCAGCACGTCCGCCCAGCGGGGCGCAGGGGTGTTGGCAGCCCGCCGCTTCGCGGGGACCACCACAAAGTAGTCGGCCTGACCCGCCACCAGCAGGCTCGGCCGCTGGGGCGCCGGCACGCCGTACGCCTCGGCGACGGCCGCCCAGCCCGCTGCGACCGCCATAGTCGCAGACGGCGTCCTCTGCGTCTTCGTCCACCGCGTCGTCCGCTGCGTCGCCGTCCTCGGTGTCGTCGTCCTCTGCGTCGTCCGCTGCGTCGTCCGCTGCGTCGTCCGCGGCGTCCGCTGCGTCGTCGTCCTTATTCTCTGCGTCGTCGTCCGCTGCGTCGTCGTCGTCGTCCACCTTTTCGTCGTCCGCTGCGTCGTCGTCCGGTGCGAAGTCGTCCACGGCGTCGTCGTCCGCGGCGTCGTCGTCCGCGGCGTCGTCGTCCGCGGCGTCGTCGTCGTCGTCGTCGTCGTCGTCGTCGTCTGCTGCTGCGTCGTCGTCGTCGTCGTCGTCGTCGTCGTCCGCTGCGACGTCGTCCGCGGCGTCCGCTGCGAAAACCGTTACAAACAGGGTCGATGACGTCATTGACACCATAGGGGTCGCCCTAGTATTGTCAGAAGTGAGTCAGAATTGTGTCAGAAAACTTTAAAGACTTGAAAAATATTCTGGTTCGCACGTGCGGGAACGAGGACGAGGACGCGGAAGAGGACAAAGAGGAGGAAGAGGAAGAGGAAGAAGAGGAAGAAGAGGACGAGGAAGAAGAAGAAGAAGACGAGGACGCGGAAGAGGACGAGGAAGAGGACGAGGAAGAGGAGGAGGAGGACGAAGAGGAGGAACAGAAAGAGGAAGAGGAGGAGGAAGAGGAAGAGGGAGTGGACAAGGACACGAGGAGGAGAACGGGGAAGTACGAGAGGAAGGAGAGGAAGACGGGAAGGATCCGATAACGACAACGACGTGGGGGAAGGTCGATCGAGGGAAGGCCGTACGCTGCAGACGCCGACGCCGGCGAGAGATGGAGCAGACAGGGCGGGCCAAGCCGCGGCTACGGCCGCCGGGGACACGGCGCCTGGCGCCCGTGCAGACGTACGCCGCGGCCGAGGCGACGGCGTGGGACGAGATCGAGCGAGTGCACGAGGAGCTGCACGAGGTACGCGGCGCACCCGGGAGCCAGGGGTGGCACAGCCGGGTACTCATACCGCGCCTCGCCTGCCCAGCGCTCGTGCCGGGCATGTAATCTGCCAGCGACGCAAGCACTTGGAGTCGGTGCAAACGGCTGGCTTCCGCGCGCTGCTCTTCGGCAGCATCGCGAGCATGGCCTTTGTCCTGATGGCCATTGGCTGTACTAAGTCGGCGGGCGGGCTTTGCAGCTATAAGCGCTCCAGGTTCACTCATGCCAACACTCTGTCCGTGTGTTGCCGACAAACCCTTCTCTGCTTAGGGTGGGTCACCCACGTGCGGCACACAACGCTGCCGCCGTACTGCGACCTGGAATGGCGGCAAACGACGCTGGCGCCCGGCGTCACGGACCTGCTCCACGCGAAACGGACCCTGCGCGTACGCGGTCGCACCCATGCATCAAATCGGAATCCGCGCCATGGCCGCGCGCCCTAACGACACTCACTTGCCGTGCTCAGTCGGCCTAGCCGCCCGTGCAGCCGCTGATCAGCGTGGTGATACCCTTCTACAACGCGGAGCGCTACCTGAACGACACCATCGCGAGCCTCGCCGAGCAGACCTTTCGGGACTTTGAGGTCGTGGTCGTAGACGACGGGTGCCACTCGGCGGCGTCGCGCCGCGCTCTCCAGGCGGCAATGATGGCGCAGCCGCCGTACGTCGCCGCCGTCAACGCGTCCAGCATCTCCCCCGACGTGCCCTTTCCCGTCCGGTTCGTCTGTCACGCGGACAACCGCGGTCTGGCAGCCGCCCGCAACAGCGGCGCCAGCGCCAGCCGCGGCGTGCTCGTCGCGTTTCTCGATCCCGACGACACGCTGCACCCCACCGCGCTCGAGAAGCTGGCCCTGCTCGCCGCCCACCTGCGCTCCTTCCCGGGCGCGTCGAGCCAGTACCGCAACCGTATGCCGTGGCCCCGGCAGCTCGTGGGCGTGGGCGTGTGCGCACGCATGTTTTTCATCCGTGTCCGCGCGGCCCGTGCCTTCCAATCCATGCAGTGTTTGTTTACGCCGGCACGCAAAACTTTGGCGACCGCAACGATACCTCCATGGTGGACTACTCCAAGCGCCTGCTGCTGCAGGAAAACTTCATCCCATCGTTCAATCTGCAGAGCCGGCGGAGCTACCTTCAGAGCGGCGGTAACTGCGAGCGCATCCAGACGTTTGAGGACTACGACTACTGGCTGCGTCTGGCTGGTACCCTAGCGCGATGATCACCGGCTGTCATACATGCAGTGTTCCCCGCCACGCTGAACTCACTTGGACGTATGCGGTTAAGTGGGCGGGCGAGCGCCCAGGACACAACTGGGGCGGGAAACTGTTGCGCGAGCCGCTCTTCCGGTACCGCCGCCACGACGCCGGGCGCAGCAAGCGGGTCTACCGCACTTACTCCGACGACGAGGTATGCATGCATGCATGGGGATGGGGTAAATGAACCGCCCGTCCTGAGATGCCACAGGCGGTTTAATAAAACCCTCGCTTGCACGTCGCTTCGCTAGTGGAAGGCGGAGCTCCGCGCCAACAATCCGGTGGCCTACGGCGACATCTCGCACGGCATGGGCCACCTGTCGACATGGCCCGAGTGCCACACGCGGTCCCTCGCCGCCGACCCGTCCGCGAAGGCCGCCTCAGATCAGTTCGCGGCGTGGCTGCGCGGCCGGACCAGGACGGGCTGGCACCACCGAGGCGGCGACGGCAGCCCCACCACCCCACCCGCCGAACCGCTCCTCCGAGTTCTCGCCCAGAGGCCAGACGATGATCGCGTGCTGGTAGGCAACATCGCGCGTCCCACCTTTTGATGTGTGCCGTTCGATCTAACGAACGCCCGATCCTCGACATCGATCGTCGCCCTCTGCACCTGGCCGGATCGCCAGCCACTCCCGTTCTTTGTGGAGCCGCCGCCGGGGCGGCCGCTGGCCCGCGATGGCATCCTCTACTTGATGCCGTGGATGGTCATCGGCGGCGCAGACCTGTACGACTACTACGTGCTGCAGCACCTGCACTCGCTCGGCACGTACCGCATTACGCTCGTCATCGAGCACGCCCTCCCGTGGCCGCACCCTTGGAAAGTGCGTGGGAGGCCATGTGCATGAGCGCGGGGCGACATGCACAGAGTTGGTATCGTAGCTCACCACGGTCGGGACTGATCGAGTTCCCCCCCATCGATCGATCGATCCATCTACCGCCGCAGCATCTCTTTGAGCAGGTGTCGGACGAGATCTTTTACCTCCCGACTCTCTCCAATACGACGGCGGGCCGCCAGTCCGTGCTGGACTACCTGATGGCCAGCCGCCGCACGGTGCTCGTCGTCAACCGCAACACCGAGGCTGGCTACGTCGCCTTTGAGCGGTGGACGGCGCCAGCCGTGGACGTCGCCTCGCCGCTGGTCGGCGCCACGGGCGCGAGCGGCCAGCGCAACCTGCGCCTGATGGACATTCTACACCTCGTCGAGCACGACGACGCCAATCCCGCGGCGCCCGCGCCCGCGCCGCGCGGCGGCACGCAGCCCGGCGGCTGGGAGGCACGTTCGCATCCGCTGCACACCCGCATCCACCGGCGGCTTGTGGTCAGTGAGCACCTGAAGCGGCTGCTCGCCGAGCGCTTCCGCCTACGCGACGCCGAGCGCGACCGGTTCGTGGTGCTGCCGCCGCCCGTCGACCCCGCGCAGTTCACCGAGGACGCCGTGCGCGCCGCGCACGCGGCATCCACCGCCCATCGCGAGCGGCCCACGGTCATGTTTCTCGGCCGGCTGGACGAGCAAAAGGACCCGCTCCTGTGGCTGTCGGCGGCGTGCCTGGTCCAGCGCGACGTGCCGGACGTCCAGTTCCGCATCCTGGGCAGCGGGCCGTTGCGCGGCGCGATGGAGCACGTCCTGTGGCTGGCCGAGCAGCGGCGCATGGGCAGCGGCGGCAACCAGCCCGCGGCGGCCGCGGTGCCCCTCCCCGGCGCGACGGAGGCGCCCAAGGAAGCCGCGTATCCGGACCACGTCGTGCGCACGGTGATCAACTCGGCCTGCGACATTGGCGCGTTCCGCATCGAGGGCGAGGTTGCGCACCACGACACGGCCGCGCGGCTCGCCGAGGCGTCCCTGCTGCTGATGTCGTCGCGGTTCGAGGGCACGCCAATGGTCATCCTCGAAGCGCTGTGCCTCGGCGTGCCCGTGGTCGCGCCGGCGGTCGGCAGCATCCCCGCGCTCCTCCAGGGCGGTGGCGGCACCAGCGTGACGTCGCGCGGCCACGGCGCCCTCGAGCTGGCCCGCGAGCTGGCGCGGCGCGTCGTCGAGCGCCTGCGGGAGGGCCCGCCGTCGCTGGAGCAGCGGCTGGCGCGGCGCGCCGACTGCCTGGCCCGCTTCGGCCTGCCGCGGTTCCAGGACCAGCTGGGCGCGCAGGTGCGCGAGCTCGTGGCGTCCGTGGACCGGCAGCAGCGCCAGGCGGAGCTCGAGGCCGCCCAGGCGGCGCAGTACGTGCGGCTGCTGGAGGGCGCGCCCCTCGCATAGATCGGAGGGAGTGAGCAAGAGAGTGTACAGGTGCACGCACGCCCATTTAAGCTAGCGCCGATGCATTAGAAACCCTGTACAGGAACGCATACATGAAAAATGCCTGCAAATTAACATGCGACAACGTACGTACAAAACGAGGCCACCGCCAGGCAGCGTGCGCGTTCGCGCTGGGCGCAGCGGCGAGACGCGCGAGCCAACCCGCGGGCGCGGGCGCGGCTCAGAGCTGCAGCTGGTGGCCGTTCTGGAGCTGCAGCTGGTTGTGCAGGCCCATGGGGTTGATGTCCTGGCCGGCGGACGGCACGAACGAGTCGTCGCCCGGCGCGGACGGCTTGTGCCGCTGCTTGCTGAGGTGCTGGAGGTACTCCTCCGACACGTCGCCTATCGGGGCCAAAGAAGCGGGTAGGGCATGCACAGCGTGCGTTAGCCGGCGCCGGCAGCGCCCGCGCGCGAGGCGGCGGCCGCGGCTGGAGCGCACCGGTCACGTAGTTGCCATCAAACACCGAGCTGTCAAAGTCGGAGAGCGCCGGGTTAAACTGCATGACCGACTGCTTTAATGCCGGCAGGTCCAGGTAGATGACGGCGTCGGCGCCGATCTCCGCGGCCACCTCCTCTTCAGTCCGGCCATGCGCCACCAGCTCCTCGCGCGTCGGCATGTCAATGCCGTACACGTTCGGATACCTGGTCGCCGCACCCAACAGAGACAAACACCCCGCGCGCGATCGGCTTTAGCGTCGGGGAGCGGAGCCATAGGCGGCGTGCCGCAGCGAGACGCACCGGATGGCCGGCGAGCACGAGGCAAAGTAGACCTTCTTGGCACCGGCCTCGCGGGCCATCACGATGATCTCCTTGGACGTCGTGCCGCGCACGATCGAGTCTAGAGGGGCGCGTGACGAGGCTGGTCGGCGAGCAGATTAGCACAGGTGCCCCTCATGGTGGCTCGGCGGGATGCACGTCCGCCCGTACCATCGACCAGGATGACGTTCTTGCCCATAAACTCGAGCTGCATGGCGTTGAGCTTGCGCCGCACGGCCTTCTTGCGCTGCTGCTGGCCGGGCATGATGAAGGTCCGGCCGATGTACCGGTTCTTGATAAAGCCCTCGCGGTACGGCAGGTTCAGCTTCGAGGCGAGCTCCAGCGCCGCCGTGCGCGCCGTGTCCGGCACCTGTGCGATCGCGCCGGTCACGATCGTACGGGAAGGAGGTAAGCGCCGCGCGTCCGTGGCTCGTACGCGGTGGCCTTCCAGAGGACGTACCGGAATGACGACGTCGATGTCCATGGGCTGGACGGCGCGCTTGACGACCTCGGCGAGCGCCTCGCCCATCGCGAGCCTGGGGCGATCGCAGAACGCCGTGGCGGCCGCACGCCCGTGAGCCGACCGTCGCCCAAGCTAGCGCCGCTGCCCAAAGTTGCACACGTACCGAGCGCGGTAGACGGAGACGCCATCGATGATCGAGTCGGGGCGGGCAAAGTAGACGTACTCGAACAGGCACGGCGTCCAGCGCTGCGGCGACGGCACGCACAGCCGGCGGAAGACCTGGCCGCTCTTGGTGATGAGGACGCACTCGCCCGGCTGGACGTCGCCGACGATGGTGAAGCCCAGGCCGGTGAGGCAGACCGACTCGGAAGCCAGCATGTAGTCGTAGGCGTCGCCGCCGGCGTGCCGCTTGCCGAAGACCAGCGGGCGGATGCCGTGCGGGTCGCGGAAGCCCACGATGCCGTAGCCTGCACGCCCAGTGCGTATGGGCACGCCGGAAGGCGCTCAGGCGGGTGAGCGCGACGTGGGCCCAGGACGGGCGGCCGCGGCGGCGGCGGCTTCGTACCGGTGATCATGCCGACGCAGGCGTAGCCGCCGCGGCACGACTGGAAGAGCGACGAGACCGCGGAAAAGGTGTCGTCCTCGTTGATGCGCACCTTGCCGGCGCGCTGCAGGCTCTCGGCCAGGATGTTGAGCAGGACCTCCGAGTCCGAGTCGGTGTTAATGTGGCGGTGGAGCTCCTCCTCCATGTAGGCCCGCAGATGCGTGGCGTTGGTCAGGTTGCCATTCTGTGCACAGAGAGGGAGCGCGAACGGGACGGCACGCCGGCCTGAGCCTCTGCCGCGCGCAACGCGATGCTGGGCGGGCCGGGCTTACATGGGCCAGGACGAGGCCGTAGGGGCTGTTGACGTAGAAGGGCTGCGCCTCGGACGGCGACGACGAGCCCGCCGTGGGGTACCGCACTGTCCGTCGCCGGGCCATGCATGGCGGAGCGCGCGAGAGCAGCAAGTCAGCTGCAACGGCCCGGCCGGCTTCACCACGGGGGGACGCGCGCGCGCACGCACCGTGGCCGATGCCCATGTTGCCGTGGAGCTGCTCCATGTGCCGCTCGGCAAAGACGTCGCGCACGAGGCCGTTGCCCTTGACCTGGTACAGACGGCCCTTGCGGCACGTCACGATGCCCGCGGCGTCCTGCGACCCCGCCGGGCGAACCGTCCACCTGGCGCGCCGCGGCAGTCAGCGCCGTGCGCTTCAGCCGGCTCCAGCTGGGGCCGGCGCCCACCTGGCCGCGGTGCTGCAGCATGTTGAGCGACTCGTACACCTCGGGCGCCGCGCGCGCCTCGCTGGCAGCGAGGAGCAGCGCGACAATGCCGCACATTCTCGGGGCCGGCAGGTCGGTGGCCCCACGGGACCACGCGGATGGCCAGCGGCTGAGTCAGCTCCACTGGCGCGGTGCAAGCGATGCGGACCCCGCGGCCTCCCCGCGGGCGGCGTTAGTACGCACACATCTAACTGGCCCACATGCAGCACTGGCGCGCGCGAGCGTCGCCGTGTACCGTATCCGGGTGGGCGGGGGCGCACGCGGCGAAGGTCGCACAGGCGCGACGGCGCGGCGGCCGGGAAGGGCGATCGTGCCGCCAGCAGCACCCGCGTCCTGGCCGACGTGCGTTCAATGCGCGAGCGGAGCTGTCGCCGTGGCGTGTCCTCGCCCCTCTACGCACGCGTCCGTTGGCGCTTCGCCAGCTCGCACGCAGGCCGCAGGCGTGCCCCAGCGTGGCTGCTCCGTCGCTGGCCTTCCGGCAGAGCTCACTTCCGGGCCTGAAATCGCCGCTATTAATCGTCGTCCAGCGCTGCTTCCACCGCGGTGGTCGCTGCGTGGGCGTGTCCGGCAGCTCCTCGACGTGCTGCAGGGCGCGTGGTTGGCGTCGTGGGCGTCGTCGGCGGCCGGCAGCGGCGGCGGCGGCGGCGCCGACGTCGAAAAAAGAAGAGAAAAAGGAAAAAATGGCGCGAAAAACCACGTGGTCGCCACGTGGCCCAGATGGAGCCATGACATTGTGGAGGGCGACGACGCAGAGGTGGTGAGGTCTATAGACGACGACGCAGCGGACGCTGGAGAGGGCAACGCAGCAGCAGACGACGACGCAGTGAACGACGACGCAGCGGAAGTGAGGTCTATAGACGACGCAGCACAGGACGACGACGCAGACAGAGGGAAGGTCCATAGACGACGCAGCAGAGGACGACGACGCAGCAGCGGACGACGACGCAGACAGAGGAAAGGTCTAGAGACGACGCAGCGGAGGACGACGACGCAGCAGCGGACGACGACGCAGCGGACGACGACGCAGCGGACGACGACGCAGCAGAGGACCAAGAGGAGGACAGGCCAAAGGTGGACGAGATC
>Ga0180216_1002634_pt1 | contig 14759 bp, 5 predicted proteins | sample eDN3rd37CBELigMG_FD_128879 | JGI IMG/M metagenome (GOLD analysis project Ga0180216, IMG submission 128879) | Enriched Miracle-Growth compost microbial communities from Emeryville, California, USA - eDNA 3rd pass 37_C BE-Lig MG (version 2)... ... | reverse complement strand
GCAACCTTAGACGGGCTCGTGCTTTGTGAGGTTTAAGGCGCACCTCAAAACCACTGACAAGGCTTCCGCGCGCCGCCCCCACTAGTGGTTGCTCCGGTCGACGCGCGGCTAAATCACCAAAAAATCGGATGTAGGTAGAAAGCGCGTAGCGCGCTGTTCCAGGTGTGCAAGGCCTTGGCGGTACCGGGGTGGGCGTGCAGCCGCGTTCGATCCTTATGGACCGTGCGCGGCGAAGTGGCCGCCAAGAGCGGGGTTCCCCTCGAGCGTACTCCAACGCTGGCCCGTGCCAACCAGACATTCGTGGGGATGATGTAACCAGTTCGCCGGATCGGGGCAGAGTTATTTCCCGGTTCTTGGCGGGGCCGGTTTGTGCCAGTTGCGGCAGGAGAAACCGGCCACCTCGAGCCGCTCAGCAGAGCGGCCCCTAGAAGTTGCCCCCATTCCAGAACCAGCCGGCCGGTTCTCACCGTATCATTGAAGTAGGGAATGGTTGAACGCGTTGCTCCGCGGCACCTGGGCGACCTGTCAAGTTAGGGCATTTCATTCTTTGTCGACCTGCCGCCGTTGGGTTAGAATGGGCCGATAGGCGGCAGGATGCCGTACTTTGTGGAGCAAGAGTTTGAGGCCATTCCCTCCCTTCGGGGAAGCACCCCACGCTTGCCCGCTGCGGGGAGATCACCTCAATTCATCTTATCGACTCGACCGTGCGGCGCCCCCGGGCCGCGCATGCAGCAGGATATGCCGCCTTGCGATCGGTTTGTTACATCGCGATCGTGCTTGTCGCGATTTTATCGCCGCTAGCCCTGCGCGCGCAAGACCGCGACGCCCAGCCAAGGCCGCTGCTCGAGGAGGAACCCACCCTCCACTTCCGCGACAAGGATGGGCAATTGGTGCCGTTTCCGGGCCTGTCGCTCGAAGAACTGCGGAAGCTGATCGATCTCCAGAAACAAATCGCCCAGGGCGCGACCGAACCGTTGTACACCCTGGAGCGGATGGCGGCCACCGGCACCATCGGCGCCAATACCGCCCCCGAAAGCGAACCGACACAAGAGGGCGAGCCGCAGCACAACGAGCAGTTCGCCGCTCTCACGATCGAGCTTCAGGCTCGCGTACACGCCGAAGGTTGGGTCCGCATCCCGCTGCGATTGGGTGAATGCATCCTCCGCGACTCGCCCAAGTTCGAGGGCGGCGGCGACCAGTTCCTGCGATTCAATGACCGCCGCGGCGGCTTCGACTGGTGGGTTTCAGGGCCGCCCGGCGAATACCACTGCACGCTCAGCACGCTGGTTCGCCTGGCCCGCGAAGAAGGTGAAACCCGGCTGCAAATCACCGCTCCCAAGAGCGCTCAGCCCGAGCTGACACTGACCATCCCCGGCCAGCAAACCGCCGGCACCGTCCTGGGGGCTGAACTGATTGAAGAAGTGCGCATCAAAGGCGCGACGCAATTCAAGCTCGCCGGCTTGGACGGCCTCTGCTCACTGTCGTGGCGTTCGCAAAGCGAGCGGCTGGTCAAATCCTCGAGTGATTTGCGCGTCGATGGTTTCCTGCTCTGCCGCATCGATGGCCGCAGCGTCCGCACCGAGGCCATGCTCAACGTCAGCAGCTTCGGCGGGCCGTTTGGCGCGTTCTCCGTGCGATTGCCGCCCGATGCCAAGCTGGTCAACGATGATCCGCGCTTCCAGCTCGTGCCCGGCGGCCGCAACCAGGCGAGCCAAGTGGTTCGCGTCTTGCGCGAGCCCAGCTCCGAGCCTGAGGTCGTCACCCTGGTGACCGAGCGTCCGGTGGATGCCGCCAAGCCTGCCGACGAAATCGAGCTGATGGGCTTTGAAGTGGTGGGGGCCGTGCGGCAATCGGGGCATATCGCTATCGAAACGGCCGACGGCTGGCAAGCCATGTGGAAACGTCTGGTGCCGGCCGTGCGGCAGATCGCCGTGTCGGACTTGCCCGAGGAAGTGCCCGATGGTGACTTCACCGCCGCGTTCATCTACTGGCGGCAGCCGGCCACACTCAAAACCACGATCCTGCGGCGGGAAACCCGAATCAGGGTTGATCCCGTCTATCGCATCAGCGTGCAGCCCAACCGGCTGCTGATGGAAGCCACGTTGCGCTACAACGTAGACGGCGCTCGCGTTTTGAACTTGCCGATTGATCTGTCCGATTGGCAGGTGGATGAAGTCGGTCCGGACAACTTGGTGGATGTCGAGAACCTCCGCTACGACCAGGTGCGGCCGTTCCTCATTCCGCTCACGCAGGCCGCCGAGGGCAAGCTAGAGCTCACCCTTCGCGCTCATCGCACGCACGACGGTCAGAATGGCCCAGTTACGTTCAGCGTGCCGCGTCCGGAAGCCAACGTACTGAACCCGGCCCAGGTGTGGGTCATGCCGGCCGACAACGTTTCGCTGTTGCCTCGCCAGGAGGCCCTGCTGGGGCTCATCCGCCAGCAGATTCCCAGCGATACCGTGGGCGGCTCCCGGTCGTTGTACTACCGGGCCGAAGCGCCGCAGGCCGAGTTTGTGGCCGACCTGTTGGTACATAGCCGCCGCGTAACCGTCGAAAGCGATGCGCACGTCACCGTGGGAACGCGCAGCAGCGAAGTCCGGCAGCGGCTGAACTACCGCGTGGAATATGAACCGATGGCCGGAGCAGCGCTAGTCGTGCCGCCGGGCGTCGACCTGCAAGAGGTCTCGCTCAATGGCCGCAAAATGGACTACGTGCTGCTGTCGAGCCAGGATTCTTCGGCTTCGCTGGCACACGTGGTACTGCCCATCGAGTCGCAGCTAGGCACGTTCCAGTTGGTAGCCCGATATCGGTTCAACCACGATCCAGTTGGGGCCGACCGTAGTGTGCTGCTGACCATGCCGCTGCTGCAACCGCAAGATGCCGAATGGCGTGAAGCATCTGTTTCGGTCGAAGCGCCGGGCATGCAGGCGTATCCCAAGGATGAGCGTTGGAAGACCGTGCAAGGCATGGCTCCGCCGCGCGGCGTCGATAACGCCCGTCACTTTGTCACCAACCAGACCGATCCGGCTCAGTTCGCCTTCACGGTTGCCCGCGATGGCTCACGCACGCTGATTCCCACCCGGATCGAGAAAGCCTGGTACACGCTGTACTTCACCGGCCAGAGTCGGCGTGATCGCCTGGTGATGCGGATTACCAGCTCGGAACCGGTGCTGCGTTTGGAATTGCCCGAGCATTTTGAAGAGCCGGTGTTGGCCGCGGTGAACGAGTCGCCGACCAAGGTCACGCTCGATGGCCGCGTGCTGGAGATTCCGCTGACTGGCGACACCGCACAACCGGGGCAACTGGTCGAAGTGCATTACCAGGTGCGGCAATCGCTGGTGCCTGGCAGCCAGGACATCCAAGTGGCCAAGGTGCAGGGCGATCCATGGCTCCGCCGCGCTTACTGGCAGTTGATCCTGCCGGAAACCCAGCATCTGCTGTTGGGGCAAACGCCGGCCGTGACCAGTGAATTCCGCTGGCGGTTCAAAGGCACCCACTGGGGACGCGACCCGCTGTTGGATCACGCACAGCTCGCCGCGTGGACTGGCAAAACCGTCGATGAAGTTCCGCCCTCGGGCAACGAATACCTGTTCAGTGCCTCGGAGCCGGTGGACCGTTTGCGTTTTGTGGCGGCTCCCCGCAGTTGGATTGTCGCCGCGGCTTCCGGTGTGCTGCTGCTAGTTGGGTTGCTGCTGTTGTATGTGCCGGCGCTCCGTCGGCCGGGCTTTTTGCTCGCGGCAGCGATCGGCCTGGCAGCCACGGCCACCATTTACCCGCACACGGCCGTAGTGCTGGCTCAAGCGGCCGCGCTGGGGCTGCTATTGGCGGTCGTGGCTGGCCTGCTCAAGCGGCTATTCACCTCCGACGTGGAAGTCAGCCGCGCGCTGGGGGCGCCGGCCTCGGCCATCTCCGAGCGTGGTTCCACGCAACCGGAATACGAATTCATGCCCGTGGACGATGGCGAAACCTCGACGATGGCTGCCGCGCCGGTACCCGTGGCGTCCGAATCGCAGCGTTAGCCGCCGGCGATCATCCACGCTTCGTAGCTTCAACCCGACTCGTCTCGTAACCGGCCGCACGCACGTATGCCTTCGCCTTGTCGCCAGCTTCAAGCCCTCGCCCACCGTCGCTGGTCTGCGCCGGTCGCTGGGCTACTGTTGCTGGCGGCCGCATTTGCGATGCTGCTGGTTGGCCAGGCAGGCCAGGCGCAAGAAGCCGCGGCAGAGACCATTCTGTTCCGCCGCATCTTCGTACCGGCCGATCGCGAAGACGAATGGCCGCGCGACCCGGGCGTGAAGTACGTGCCGGTGCCGGTCAAAGACTTTGACCGCCTGGTCAACCTGCTCCACCAGGGAGCCGAACTGCCTGAAAGCGAGCGTCGGACGCGGCTGGTCAGTGCCCGCTACGACGCCCGGCTGAACGAGAACGGCGTGCTCACCGGCACGGCCCGCTTCGAGATTGCCCATCGGCAAGAAACCTCGGCTCTGTTACCGCTGGACCCGCTGGCGGTGGCGATTCCGGTCGACTCGCGTGGACAGGCTGCCGCCCGATGGATTGGCGAGAAGCCGCGGCCGGCAACCTTGGGCGTTACGCCAGAAGGCATCATGACCGTGCTGGTGTCTGAGCCCGGCACGCTGGAAATCACGTGGTCGTTGCAGGGCCAATCGCTGGAACAAAACCAGCAGCGGTTCCTCGCGGCGCTGCCTCATTGCCCGCTGACCGAATGCGTGATCGACCTGCCGGAAGATCGTGAGCTCTCACTCGGGCATGGCGTGCTGTGGGAAGCAGGTCCGCCGCAGGATGGCCGCCGCCAATGGTCGGCCCAGCTCGGCGCGGAGCCCCGCCTGGAACTGTACATTCGCAGCGCCGCCACCAACGGCCACAGCGTTCGCTCGGCCACGGTCCGGCAATTGACCCGTTATGAAATCACGCCGCTGGGCATTCAGATCTCGGCCCAGTGGTCGCTCGACGTGATCGGTCAGCCGTTGACCGAACTCACCTTGGAACTGGCTCCCGGCGTCAACCTGCTGGAAGCCCGGCAAGGCGATATCGTCGTGCAGCGTTCCGAACACGCGGAGCCAGCCAAGGGCGAACCGCGCCGCGAGACGCTCAAGTTCTCCGCGCCGCTGGCCGGCGTAGGCCGCAGCCTGCGATTCACGGCCCTGGCGCCGCTGGAGATCGGGCAGCTACAGCGACTGCCGACCATCACCGCACCAGATCTTACCTGGCGCGAAGGCGAGGCGGTGGTCACGATCTCGCCGCTGCTGCAGCTCCAGCACCTGGAAACCAGCGGCTGCCGGCAATCGTCGCCCCTGGAGGAAAACGCCAAGGGCGAGGAACTGCGGGTGCAGGCGTTCTCGCCCACGGCGTCGATCGACGTCGATGTCTGGTACCGTACCAGCCAGACGCAGGCACTTCAGGCAACTTCGGTCGAACTGACCGGCAGCGAGATCCGCGGCCGCACCACGGTGGAGCTGTCACAACCGACGGGCGAACGGTTCGAACTTACGGCCAACGTGCCGCAGCATTGGACGATCGATTCGCTCGAAAGTGATCCGCCCGGCACCATCGCCGACTGGACGCTGGAACCAGCCAGCGATGAAAACCTGCTGCGTATCCGGCTCACGCGGCCCATCACCGCCGAGCAAGGGCTGCGGCTATCGGCCAGCGGTCGGTGGCTCGAATCGCCGGTAGGGCAATCGCTGCCGGTGGCGCGTTTCTGGATGCTGCGGTTCCTCGCCGTAAACGGCGGCCGCGAGCTACTGGCGATCCGTGCTTCGGCTCCCGATGAACTGCAATTCCCGCAGTTGCCGCGCAACCTGCGGCTCGATCCCAAGCAACTGACCAACCAGGAACTGGCGCTGTTCGACGGCAATCCGCAAGGCACGCTACTGGCCTTGGATGCCCGGGCACGGCAAGTCGAAGTAACGCTCCAACGTCAGGCGCCACGCTTTCAGGCCAACATCTCGCTCGATGCCACGGTCACGCCCGATACTCTGTGGGAATCGTACGCGTTGCGGATCGTGCCCGAGAGCGGCGGCCTACAGCGGCTGCTGGTGCAGTTCTCCAACGCCCGGCCCGAGCCGCTGCAATGGTCGTTCGCCAGCGATGCGGCCGACGACGATATCGTTGCCCGGCGGCTATCCGAAACACAGCGGGTGGAAGCCGGCCTGTCGACCGACGCCGAGGTGTGGCTGCTCACCTGGCAACGGGCACGCACCACGCCGTTCCAACTGCGGGCGTCGCGGTCCGTACCGTTCACCGACCAGGAAATGGTCGTCAGCCTGGTGTCCGTGCCCGAGGCTCGCCAACAACAAGGCGAAGTCCACATTTGGCAATTCGGGGCCGGCAACCTGGCCATCGACGGCCAGCAACTTGCGGCCATGTATCCCGATCCGCTGCCGCCAGGCGAGTCGTCACTCCAACGGGCGGCTTACCTCTACGACCCCGGCCAGCACGTTTCGCTGGCCCAGGCACTCACCATTTCGCGCAGCACGCGGACCACGACGGCCGCTAAGGGCCTGATCTGGAAGACCGAACTGACCTCGCTGTGCGAGCCGTCCGGGCGAGGCTTCCACCGCGCCAGCTATTGGATCGAGAACATCTCCAGTGAGGATTTCCGGCTGCGAGGGCTGGCCGGCTGCGATGTGGAAAACGTCGAACTCAATAGCCAAGCGGCCATCTGGAGCCGCGATGACGACGTGCTGGAAATCGAACTGCCGCCGCGCCGCCGCTTCGTGCTGGTGACGGTGCAGTTCTCCACGCGCCAAACAAAGTTGGGCATCGTCAGCGATGTCCAATGCCCCAGGATTCACCCGGCCGAGTTCCCGCAGATGCGGACCACGTGGCGGTTGTGGCTGCCGCCGGGATACCAGGCGATTGATCCGCAGTTAGCAGGTAGCGAGCCGCTGGCTCCGTGGCGGAAGCGCATCTTCGGCACGTTGGCCCGGCCACAGAACGAACCGCCGTTCGATCCGTTCTCGCTGGATGCCTGGGAAGACCTGGCCAACAGCCTGGTCGCAGAGCCAGACGATGTTGCGGCCATTGCGGGCCTGCCAGGTGAAAACCGCCTCGCTGCCAAGAACGGTTCCACGGAAAGCAACAAGCCGAAATCAACCGCCATTCGCACGGTTGCCGGTCCGGCTTCGGGCGTGGTCGCGGCGCAGGCGTCCACGTTGCCAGCCACTGGCCGCGGCTCGGCAGATATCACCGCGGCATCGGCCACGGCGGCGACCGTTGGACCGTTCCCCTGGTCGCTAGGCACCGGCAGTTTTCCGGTCGATCCCACGTTGGCCTGGCAGAGCTTTGAGTTCGAAGGCACATTGCCGCCGCGCGTGCAGGTGCTCTGCAACGACGACTTGAATGCGCTGGGCTGGGGCCTGCTGCTGGCCATGGCCACAGTGATCTGGTGGCAAGCGGCCCGCTTTGCCCGGACGGCCATCTTCGTCTCCGGCTTCGTGGTGCTATTGGCGGCCGTGGCTCCAGCAGCCTGGATGCCGATCACTACGTCGCTGGTGCAGGGAGCACTACTAGGCTGGACGATGCACTTTGGCCTGGGCGGCGCGCAGCGAGCCTGGCAGACGCGATCCGGCAAACGCAGTCCGTCCGTTCGCTCCAACGGTTCAACCGCTCGCCGCAGTAGTGCCCTGGGCAAAACCGTCACGGCGCTGGTGCTGGCCGCCCTGGTTGCCACCAGCGGCCTGGCACAAGAGGCTCCGCAGCAGATCGCCGAGATCATTCACAAGGTATTTCTGCCGTCCGACGAATCGGGCAACCTCGTCGGCGAATACTGCTTCGTGCCCGATCGGCTATACACCGATCTGCACTTGAAAGCAGCCCGGGTCACGCGCGAGCCGCGTGATTGGACGCTGCGGCAGGCGAGTTACCGGGTGTTGCTCCAACGACAAACGATGGCCGGCACGGCGACTGTGCCACCGGCGACCGTGGCCGCCACGCTGGAGTTCAACGTGTATCGCGATCGTCAGACGATTCGCGTTGATTTCGGCGGTGGCAATCCGCTCCGGCCGACCGATGCCGTGCTGGGCAGTGACACGATTCCCATTCGCTGGGAAGACGGCGGCCGCTACCTGATGTTCGACGTTCCCCGCGCCGGGTTGCACCGCCTGGAGCTACAATTGCGGCCCACCGTGCGCACCCAGCAAGGCCAAGTCGGGTTCGACCTGGCTATTCCCAGGGTGCCGGCCTCGCGCGTTGAAGTCTTGGCCCCCACCGGCGTGCCGGTCGAACTGGTTTCGGCCATCGGCACGGTGACGACACCCTCGGACAGCCGGCCGATGGTGGCCGAACTGGGCCCGGCGTCGCGGCTGGCCCTGCGGTGGCGTCCCGAATCGGCGGACGCAGGCTCCAACCAATTCGACGCCACCGAACTGCACTGGCTGACCGTGAAGCCCGGCTCGGTCACGTTACAGACCCGGCTCAAGTTGCAATTCGGCCGCGAGGTGCCGCCGTTTGTGCGGGTTGCGGTCGATCCGCGGCTGCGGCTACTGCAACCATCCAATGATATTCAGGCTGAAGACGCCGATCCGACGCTACCGGCCGACCTGTCCGCCCGCCGACAGATCTACCGGATTCCGCTTTCGCCCGGCCCGCTGGCCACAGAAGTCACGGCCGCGGCGTCGTTCGTGCTGCGCGACACCACCGGCGTGGGCCGGCTCCAGGTGCCCACCGTCACCGTGCTGGGAGCCCGCAGCTCGCGCAAACACCTGGCGGTCACGCTCGATAAGTCGCTGCACGGCCGGCCAGAAATTCCGCCCACTTGGGAAACCTTACCCGCCAATGTGTTCATGGCCGAGTGGAACGACGAGTTCACTGAACCGCCGGCCCTGACGTATCGCGTGGGCGGCACGTTGGCCGATGGCGCGTTCTGGGCTGAGCCACGCAACGCCTCGGTCGCAGCCGACCAGGTCACGCGGATCAGCGTGGGCGCCGGAACGGCCGAAGTGGAATTCGATGCCGACCTGATAACCACCGGCGGCCCGCTGTTCCGCCATCGGATCAAACTGCCAGACGGCTTGCAGGTCCAGCGAGTTACCGTGCGTGAGAACGACACGGTGCGCAACGTCATCTGGTCGCGTCCATCCGGCGGCTGGATCACCGTATTCCTGAGCAAAGCCGCCGCCGAATCGCAAAAGCTCATCGTGCGGGGCACCATGCCGCTGCCGCGCCGGGCAGCCGCTACGCTCGCGGTGCCGGCGCTGGAACTTGCCGGCGTCAACGTCCTTTCCGACTACGTGGAGTTCTACCAGCAGCAAGGCGTCAACGTGACCGTTTCGGCCGCGCTGGAAGATGCCGCCGCCGGCACCATGCGCGAGGGCCGCGACCGCTGGCTGGGCCGCTGGTGGCGGATCCTGCCGCAAGCCGGTTCGCAAGTTCGCGCGCCGCGGATCGCCGCCCTGCTGCCACCGGGAACCGATCCGGCAGCCTCACCCTCGGCGCTGGCGCTGCCGGCGACTTCGGCTTCGCTGCGGGCGGCCGAGGGCACCACTCCGGCCGACCGTTCCGGCGGCCGCACATCCCAAACGGCCTCGCTGCCGCAGGCCACCATGGAAGTTACGCCCAACGTGCCGCGCGTGCAGGGCACGCAAACGGTCTGGCTGAGCGACCGCGATGGCGCATGGGAGGTGGGCATCGATCTGCACCTGGCGGTACGGCAAGGCCGGCTCGATGAGCTGTCGTTCGACATTCCCAACACGCTGGCCGAACCGATCGAGGTCTCGATCGAAGCCCTGGTCGAGATCGAAGATGATCCCATCTCGACCAGTCGCCGCCGGTTGGTGATTCGCCCGCTCCAAAGCCTGCGCGGCCAGCAACACCTGACCATCTTCGCGCAGCTCCCGGTGCGGTCGGGCCAGCGGGTTTCAGCCCCGGATATTCGCCCGTTGTTCGCGTCCGACCTGCGGCGGTTCCTGCTGTTGCCCACGCGCTGGGGCGACAAAGACGTCACCTGGCAAACGCAGCGACTGCCGCAGATTCAGTGGCCCAGCGAAGTCAAACTGCCGGAATCGTTGCCGACCGAGAAATCGCAGCCGCTGGGCTACAACGCATACCGCATCCAGGCGCCGACCTTCCTGGCCCGGCTTCAAACCACCGAGCCTGAGCGCGGTCATCCTTCCGTGAAGCTGGCCGACATCAGCGTGCGTTCACTGGCCGACGGCTCGTACCAGGGTGTGGTCCACTTCGACCTGCACCCCTCGGGGCTCAAAGAGTGTGAACTGTGGCTTCCGCCCGGCACACAACTGTGGCACGCTTCGGTAGCCAACATGCCGGTGATGCTGGAACCGATCGGATCGCGCGCCGTGTCCTTAAGCCCGTCTGATATGGAAGCCCCCGCGGCAGCCACGGCCCCGGCTGGCGAAACGCAACCGGCTGCCCCCGTCGCCCAGTCGCCATCGGAAAACGTGAAGAACGGCTCGGCCGTTGATGCGGCCACAGCACTTCCCCGGCGGTGGCGCGTGCCGCTGGTATCGAGCCGGCTGGTACAACGGATCGAGGTCGTGTTCCATAGCCGCGGCGAGCTGGGCAAGCTCCAGGCTCCGCAGCTTACGGGCATCCCCGTCGAGCAAACGCAGTGGACCGTGCAATTGCCGCGCGGCGTGGAACTGGTCGGCGCGAGCCTTGAGCAGGCGACCGAATCAGCGCTCGACCTGGCCCGGGCACGCATCATTTCCGGCGTGATTGCGGCCGTAAGTTACGACGAATCGCTGGAAGAAATGGCCCGCTGGTATCAACCGTGGGCGCAGCGATTCCATCACGTGTTGAACCGGTTGCGGAGCTCGGCAGGCCGCGAGAACGATAGCCAGGCCATTAAGGAAGTCACGGTGCTGTACGACTTCCAGCGAGACATCGCCCGGCAGCTCACGCTCGAAAGCTACTTTGAGCAGGCAGAACGAGGCCGGCCGCTGGCGGAAGAAGCCGGCAGCCTGTGGCTGGTGACCGATGCCTCGCCGCAGCGGTTTCACGCCGTGGTCCGAGGCGCGGCTCCTGAGTTGACGCTTGCCTGGGTCGATCCGGCATCGCAACGCCGTTGGCACCAGTACCAGGCCGGCCTGGCAGTGCTGCTTGTTTGCGGCTTGCTGGCGGTAGTGGTGGCCGGGGCTCGGCGGCTCGATTTGCCGCTGCTTTCGCCCCAGTGGCTGCTGGCGGTCGCCGGCGTACTGTGGTGGCTGTGGCTCACGCCCAGCGTAGTGGGCCTGATTCTGATCTTCATCAGCCTGCTGATGACGGTTCCCTTTGGGTGGAAGCTGCATCGCCGCCGAGGCCTGCTCGGCGGAAACCGGTTCTAGGGCGAGCTACCGCCGGGCGAGGCCAATCGAGGGCATCGATTGTTGCACCGTCAAGCTGGGGCACGCCTATGGAACCTAAGCTCGGGGCAGACGGCCTTCCCGTCCTGGATCAGCACGTCCTGAGTTCGATTACAAGCATTGGCTCTAGCCGACGATCGTTGACCAACAAGCGTCAACGATTGCGTTTTCCGCGCGGGCCATTCACGTTTCACTCGCGCCCAATCGCCCTCCCCCCGCTGAGTTTTTCGGTTAGTGTCGCCGGCTTGGCGGCGGTTAGCACTTTGGCGGGCAAGGCCGCCTACGGGGCCGCCCGCGCGTGCGGCCTTGCGCCTGCAGGTCGCCAGTGATAGAATGACCACACAGGTGGCGTTTGCCGCAATTGGCTCTCCCCTCACATTCCTGCCCCACCCAGCTTGATGGACATCCAGCGTAATCCCACCCGTTCGGTCCGGATCGGCAGCGTGACGATTGGCGCCGGCCATCCGATTGCCGTGCAGAGCATGTGCGCCACGCCCACCCGCGACGTGGAAGCGACCGCGGCCCAGGCCAATGCCCTGCACGAGGCTGGTGCGGCGGTGGTGCGGATTGCCGTCGATAGCGAGCGCGACGCGGCCGCCCTGGCCGAGATCCGCCAGCGGACCGCGGCCAACCTGGCGGTCGACTTGCAGGAGAATTACCGCCTGGCCGAGAAGGTGGCCCCCTATGTGGACAAGATCCGCTACAACCCGGGCCATCTTTACCACCACGAGCGGCAAAAGCCCTGGCGCGATAAGGTGCGGTACCTGGCCGACATCGCCGCGGCGCACGACTGCGCCATCCGAGTGGGCGTGAACTGCGGTTCGGTCGACCCGGCCAAGAAGGAAAAGTTCGATCCGTCCGATTCCATCTCGCCCATGATGGAAAGCGTGCTGGAACACTGCGAGTTTCTCGACAGCCTGGGCTTCACCCGCTACTGCGTGTCGCTCAAGGATTCCGACCCGCTGAAAGTGGTGGAGATGAACCGCCGCTTTGCCGAGGCCCGGCCCGACGTGCCGCTGCACCTGGGCGTGACCGAGGCCGGCATGCCGCCCGAGGGCGTGATCAAAACCCGGATCGCGTTCGAGCAACTGATCGCCCGGGGCATCGGCGATACCCTCCGCGTTTCGCTCACGGTGCCCAACCCGCGCAAGCCCGAGGAAGTGGCGGTCGGCAAAGCCATCCTCGAGGACATTGCCCAGGGCCGCGTGCGGAGCGTGGTCGATTACGGTCTGCCGGGCCTGAACATCATCAGTTGCCCAAGCTGCTCGCGGGTAGAGAACGAGGCGTTCGTGGAGCTTGCCCAGCAGGTCCGCGAGATGACCGCGTACGCCCGAGATCACAAGGTCACGATCGCGGTGATGGGCTGCCGCGTGAACGGCCCCGGCGAAACCGACGACGCCGACCTGGGCCTGTGGTGCGGGCCCAACTATGTGAACCTGAAGCGCGGCCCCGAGTCGCTGGGGGCTTACCCCTACGACCAGATTCTGCCCCGGCTGAAAGCAGAGCTCGACGCCATCCTGGCCGCCAGGGCAACTGAAGCGTCGTCGACCTAGTAGCCAGCGGCCCCGTGGATATTGGCGGCCCGGCAAATCGCTAGAAGCGGGCGATGATAATTTCGCGCGGGTGTGCTGCCTGCTTGCCGCGCCAAAGCGCCGTCAGCGCGCAGAATCGCCCCGAGAACCACCGCCGTGATGCTCGGGGCGATTGTTGATTTGTAATTGGCCGCCCAGGGGAAACTGGTGACTACTTCTTCTTTTCGACGTGCATGGTGTGCTTGCGGAGGCGCGGGCAGAACTTCTTCAGCCGCAGCTTCTCGCCGCCCGTCTTGCGACGCAGCACGTAGTTGTAGTCACCCGTTTCTTCGCAGACCAGGTGAACAGTTTCAACCTTCTTCTTGGACTTGCCGGCCACGGTCGCTACTCCTATGGGGCTGTTGTTCGAGCACCGCCGCCCAGTCGGTCGCGGCGGCGTGCATTTGCTTCGTCAATCCGTAGTTAAGCTCTTTATCATATCGGCTTTCGCCGCTTCGCCAAGGGGAAGCCTGGCGGCAGCGAGTCCCCGCCGAGCGGCCGTTAGAACTTGCCCCAGATGCGGTCCCGCTTGGCTTGCTGCCAGGCCCGCTTCTCTGCCGCAGTCATCTTCGTAAAGTCCAGCTCGCCATTGGTTTGCGGCTGCTGGGCGGCGGGCTCTTTGCTGCCGCTGCACTTGCTGCTGGGGCTGCCTTTGCCTTTGCAGCCGCATCCGCAACTGCCAGCCTTGGGCGCCGAGGTGCTGGCAGGCTGCTTGCTAGCTTCGCCGTTGGCCTGCCCGGCAGGCACGCCCACCGGCACCGAAACCGAGCCGCGGCCCGAGTAGCTCATCACGCCGGTGGTGAGCTGCAGGTCGTCTTCCAGGCGGCGGTGCGGCTTGATCTTCAGCTCGGCCAGCACGCCGTGGTACGCCCGAACTGCTTCTTCCGGCGAAATCTGACCGTCGACGATTAGCCGCAGGAACTGGATGAACGCCAACTGGTTCTCGGCGTTATTGATCTTGCGGCCGTACAGGGCCACCCGGGCTCCGTACTTCTGGGCCTCGGCCAGCAGTTTGAAGGCGTCGTACGTGGTGCCGGCCCCGCCGCCCAGGATGCCTACCACCAGGTGCGGATCGTAGCTGACCAGTTCCTCCATCGCCTTGGGACCGTGGTATACGATCTTGAGGAACAGCGGCCGGCCCTTGCCGACCACGCCGGCCAGCGTCCGCGCGATGCAGTCGTTGATGTACTTGGGAACGTCTTCAGCAGCGAGTTGGTTAGGCGCGTTGGGGTCGAACAGTTCCAGGAAGTGGCGGAAGCCCCGGGCTTCGGCCTCTAGACGGAACCGCCGGTATTCCTCCAGCGCCTTCAGATCGTCTTCCAGGCGGTTGTTGAACGTGATGCTGTACAGCCCCAGGTTCGCGCCCAGCACGCGTTCGTTATCGCTGCACTCGTGCTTGCCGCACTGGATATGATCGATGGTCGCGGTGCGGAACGGCTGCGAAGGATGCTCCGCGTACCGGCCTCCGCGGACCACAAAAATATCGCTGGTGTCGTTCGCCCGGGCGGCCGGCGTCACGTGACTGTTATCGAACAGCCGTTCCTTGATGGTCAGTTGCTCGTTGGTACTGGCCGACATCAGCATGATGTCCACCAGCCCCTGCCGAACCACCTGGCGAATCTGCTCGCGGTATTCGGCCAGCGTGCGGAAACGCGGCTCGCCGGCGTGCATCTCCGGCGACATGCCGGGCGCCCCCACGCCAAAGGCCATATCGGCATCTTTGGCGTCGGCCAGAATGAACTCACGGCAGCCGGACGGGTCGGCGTGGATGGCAGCCAATTTCTGATCGAGCGATTTGGCGCTCATGGCAATCTGCGGTTAACGGATGTTCGGGTGGAATACGGCAAAACGGCAGCGGTTACTTACG
>Ga0180216_1002631_pt1 | contig 14763 bp, 13 predicted proteins | sample eDN3rd37CBELigMG_FD_128879 | JGI IMG/M metagenome (GOLD analysis project Ga0180216, IMG submission 128879) | Enriched Miracle-Growth compost microbial communities from Emeryville, California, USA - eDNA 3rd pass 37_C BE-Lig MG (version 2)... ... | reverse complement strand
TGAGCCGGGCGGGCCTTCGGGCTTGCTTGGCGTTGTGGCTTGGCACCTGGTCTTCGGACTTGCAGAGGTTGTGTATTGGTGGCTAGCGATGGCTATCGGTGTACAGCCTTGACCCCAAGCGCCGACATGCCATGACTGACCCCCGGTGACTGACCCGCGAGCGCACCCACGCGCGCACGACTAGTCACGGTGTGCTGTGCAGGGACGGGTCATATGCTAATGCTTGCTGGGAAGGGACTTTAACTTTCTCTTGTTGAATCGACGTTGATTGACCGGATCTTGGCATCGATTCAAATTCGTTCATTCGAGGGCGCGTATGTACAAGCCGATGTCAACCACCATGAGGACGTGCTATACAGAAGAAGATGGGATCACGCGCCGCAGGGCCGCGGGACCTGCGAGACGGTCACGGCCCAGGTGCGGTGGTCCCACGGCGCGGCGAGGTACGCTGCCAGGTGCTCCGTGCTCACGTGGGGCCCAAAGGTGGCCAGCGGCTGCGCGTCGAACGCGGCGGTGAGCTCGGCCTCGGCGATGGAGCCGCCGGTCACGAGGAGGACGCGCACGGCGTCGCGCGGCGCGGGCGTCTGCGCGCAGATGCGGTCCACCGCCGCGCGCATGGCCGGCACGCCGCGGCCCGAGACGTCGTGCAGCTGGACGGCGAGGTCCGGCCGCGTCGGCGGCGCGAGCGTCGTGCGGTTGCGCTCGACCAGGTGGTGCGGCGGCATGTACGTGTGGCCGTAGACGATGTGCAGCGGGCACGGCGCGGTGCCCGCCGGCAGGTCGCACGGCCGCCACGCCAGCGCGGTGGCGGCGCAGCCGGGCGCGCCGTCGGGCCGCAGGCACGCGTCGATATGCAGCAGCGACGGCACGACGCCGGCCTGGTGGAGGCCGCCGTAGCCGGCCGTGCTCAGCACGTTGAGCGCGATCCACCACGGCCACCACCGGCGGCCCGCGCCGGCGGCGAGCGCAGGTGCCACCACGACCAGCAGCGGCAGGAGCAGCGGCACCAGGAAGCGCGGCTCCTGGTGCGGCACCAGCGACAGCACGAGCAGCGACGACGCGCACACCGCCGCGGCGGTCCACTGCGGCAGCGCGGCGCGGTCGGCGCCGAGCGCGGCGGGGCGCAGGCGGCGCGCGGCGCCGAGCGCGAGAAAGAACAGCGGGCCGTAGAGCGCCGGCATGTTGACCGCCACGTGCAGCCAGCGCGGGTGCAGCGTGTGCCCGCCGAGGTTCTCCGGCTGGAGGTTGTACAGCAGGTTGTTGAGCGGCGTCCACACCAGGCGCGCGGCCACGGCGCGCAGGAGGCCCAAGGCGGCGGCGGGCTGCCGCCACGGCAGGGCCAGCAGCGGCAGCAGGTCGGCCGGCGCTAGCGCGCCAAAGTAGAGGCTGTCCACGACCGCGAACGCCCCCGCCGTGGTGGCCGCCGCGCCCGTCGCGACCGCGGCCAGCGCCGCCATACGGGCCACACGGCTGCCGGCACGCTCCTTGGGCATCGCGGGCGCGCTCGCCGTCCACAGGAAGGCGGCGCACACGGGCAGCGCAAAGGCCGGGAAGGTGACGCGCACAAACACGCCCGCGGCGGCCACGGTGCCGAACCACGCGGCGCGCGCCGCCGCCGACCACCGCCGCGCCGGCGGGCCGGGCGCGAGGGCGAGCACGAGTGCGTAGGCGAGCACGACAGCCTCGAGGCTGTTGGAGAAGGGCCGCGTCTGGAGCACGAGCGTGACCATGGACGACGCGAGCCAGAGCAGGGGCACGCGCGGGTCGATGCCCGCGGCGCGGCAGAGCCGCACGAGCGCGGCGTCCAGGCCCAGCGAGAGCAGCGCGGCGACGGCGCGCGGCGCGACGAGCAGCACGCGGCCGGTGCGGTGCTCCTCGGCGAGGCCGTGCTGGAGCAGCCAAAAGGGCAGGCCGCTCACGAGCGCGGGCGGCACGATGCTGCGCGCGGGCGTACCGGCCGGGTCGAACTCCCAGGGCGGGTTGACCTCGGCACCAAACACGTCGCCGGCGAGGATCTCGGGCGACTGGAAGAACTCGTCGGCGTGGACGTAGCCGGGCAGCAGCACCGCGAGCGCGCGCAGGACGAGCAGGAGCGCGTACAGCGTGCGCCAGTGCCTCAGCAAGCGGGCGTCGGCCGGCGCTGCGGCCCCGGCGGCCGCGGGGTGCGCCATCGTGCGCTGCCCTGCTGCGCGCCCGGTGGGCGCCACACCGAGTGTTGTGGATGACGTCATCACTGAGCGCCCGCCCGGCGCGGCGCCCACACGAACAAGCGCCTTGGCAATTAAGCCGCTGCATCAGCTCGACGGCTGCCATTTCGCGCGCGCCTCGACGACTTTGGGGGGCGACGGCAGCGGTGTTGCCACTTGGCTGACGTGGTGCGGTGGTGGCTGCCGGCGCGCCAGCGCGGTGGATCGCTCGCGATGGGCATCGTTGTGCACCACTTGGAGGCCTCGCGGTCCCACCGCGTGCTCTTCCTGCTGGAGGAGCTCGGCGTGCCGTACGAGATCCGCCGCTACGCCCGCCACCCCAAGACGGGCCTCGCGCCGCCCGAGCTCCGGCAGGTGCACCCGCTCGGCAAGGCGCCCGTCATCACCGACGGCGACGTCACCGTCGCGGAATCGGGCGCCATCATCGAGTACCTCCTCGAGGCGTACGACCCCGAGCGCCGCTTGGCCCCGCCGCTGGCCGAGCGCCGCGCGTGGCTGCAGCACCGCTACTGGCTGCACTACACGGAGGGCTCCGCCATCCAGCCGCTCGTCCTCCTGCTAGTCTTCAGCAACCTGGAGCGCAACTCGCCCGCGGCCGTCCGGCCCGCGGCCAAGGCCGTCGGCGACGCCGCGCGGCGCAACTACGTACTGCCCAACGTGAAGCTGCACCTGGACTTTGTGGAGGCGGCCCTGGGCGACGCGCCGTGGTGCTGCGGCGCCCAATTCACGGGCGCGGACGTGCAGCTCAGCTTCTTCGTCGAGTCGGCCGAGGCCGCGGGCCAGCTCCGCCCGGAGGCGTACCCGAAGCTGACCGCCTACCTCGCGCGGATCCGCGCGCGGCCGGCGTACCAGCGCGCCCGCGCCCGCGGCAGCCCGGTCCTGGGCAAGATGTGACGGGATGCTGCTTGCAAGGGCAGCCTTTCGTGCGTAGGCGGTCGCAGCCAAGATGCCTGCGTGGTCTGCCCGGCGCCTGCTGGGCGCGCCTGCCACGTGGAGGTCATCATGTACAGAGTAAAGAGTTGTCTGTTGCTGCTCACTCCACGCCGCGTAAATTTGATTTTTGTATTTTTGTTTGGGCTCCGATTAAAGCGGAATACAAGGTTTGCACAGATGGCATACACGGCACGCTTAATCGGCGACCTTCTTCGAGCCGGTCGTGCGACCAGTCCGGCGGGCGGCGATGAGACCGACCTTGCGACCGGCCGAGGCGTCGCGGCGGATGGTCGACGGCTTGCCGATGTGCTGGTGGTTACCACCACCGTGCGGGTGATCGACCGGGTTCATGGCCACACCACGGACACGCGGCCACGAGTGGCGCTTGGCCTTGTACTTGTGGTAGGCCCGGCCGGCCTTGAGGATCGGCTTGTCGGTACGGCCACCGCCGGCGACGATGCCGACGGTCGCGCGGCAGCTCGACGACACGACCTTCTTCACGCCCGACGGCAGGCGGAGGCGGGTCTTGTTCGACTCGGGGTTGTGCGACAGGACCGTGGCGTAGTTGCCCGAGGCGCGGGCGAGCGCGCCGCGGTCACCGGCCTTCTCCTCGATGTTGCACACAATGGTACCCTCCGGCAACTCCGAGAGCGGCAGGACGTTGCCGACCGCGAGCTGCGCCTTCTTGCCGACGTAGATGAACTGGCCGGTGTAGGTGCCCTCGGTGGCGATGAAGAGCTCCTTGTTGAGCTTGTACCGGTACGGGTCCCGGAAGGCGACGCGCGCGAGCGGCGCGCCACGGCCCGGGTCGTGGATGATTTCCTTCACGACACCCTTCAGGTAGCCGTTCCGCTCGGAGTAGTCCAGGCCGCGGTACTTGGGCGCGCCCTGGCGGTGCTTCGTGTGCGACACGAAGATCGAACCCGCGCCCTTGCGCTGGCCACGAATGCGACGACCCATGGTGCTGGAAAACCGCGCGCGGAAGATCGAAAGGCGGGCTAGCGCGTTAGTCGCTCGCTGGCGCACTAGAAGGCGAAGGGTTGCAGGGGCGCACGCCCGTTCGCCCCAGCGCTTGCTCTCCCGAATGCATGCGATCCGCCATGCCCAGAGCGCGGCCGGTCGGGATCGCCAGCCATCGCGGCTCACACGCTCCATCCGGCATCGGCCTCGCGGCTCGCAGCGCGGGATCGCCGTCCGTGCGCGCCGCCGACCCCGCTGCGCTGCATCGTCCAGCGCCGCGCCGCTGCCGGGCGGCGGCCATTGCCGACCCGCGCCCCACCTCACGCCCATCGCCATCGCGCTGGCTGTGCCTCCATCACCACGCCCATCGGCGGCGCTGCAGCCGCTCCATCGGCATCGCGCATCCGCGGCGTCCGTCGTCCGTCGTGCTCCCCGCTGGCGCGCCGGATGCGCGGGGGGTGTTCGAGCGGCCACAGCGGCGGCGGCACGTGGGGGGCGTACCCTGCGTTGCGCGGCGGCGGACGGCCGTCGGACGGTCGGGCAGGGAGACGGTCGGGCGAAGCTGTGAAGTGGCCTCGTCGAGGGGCACCAACACGGTGGTGCTCCCCCACCAAACGGCAGAACCGCGGCAGAACCGTGGCGGAACCGTGGCAGAGCGGGGGTCGAGCGCCGTTCCACCTCCGAAGCCCTAGGACACGATGATGTCATACAAGGCTACCCCTAGCCCTGGCATCAGCTTCCTACCCCAAGCCCTAGCCCGTCGGCGTTTGATGACGTCATGAAGACACAGACCAAACCCTAGCCCCCCTGAGTGGGGTGGGCGGCCGGTGGCGAAGCGCGCGCGCCCGACGCTGCCGGGAGAGCAGCCAGGAGAGCAGCCAGGAAGGGCGCGCACACACACGACTGAGGCAGCAGAGAACGGCGCAGGGATCACTGCAGGACGTGCTGCTGGACTAGATCTCGGCGGTTCTCAACGAGATCGCCGCAGTGTTGACTCGACTGCATCGCCAAAGGGGGATGGCGGCGCTGCGGGACGCCGCGGCCCGCGGCAACGTCGACGCGGTCGCGGCGGCGCTGCGGACGGCGCCCGCGGCGCTGGACGAGCCCGACGACGGCGGCTGCACCGCGCTCCACATCGCGGCGAGCCGCGGGCACCTCGCGGTCGTCCAGCGGCTGCTCGAGGCCGGCGCCAACGCGCGCCGGTGCACGCGCGAGGGCCGCAATGCGCTGCACGAGCTCGTCGAAGGCAGCGGCGGCGGCGACGACGCCGCGCGGTGCGCCATCGCCGAGGCACTCGTGCGGCAGGGCGGCGTGCCCGTCAACAGCGCCACCGAGGGCGACGGCAACACGGCGCTGCACCTCGCCTGCGCCCGCGGCTGCGTGGCGCTCGCGCGGACGCTGCTGGGCCTGGGCGCGGACGTGCACCTGCCCAGCAAGTGGCACGGGCGGCCGCTGCACGCGGCCATCAAGTGCGACCACGCGGCCGCCACGCCCGCGCTCATCCAGCTGCTGCTCGACGCCGGCGCGGACGCGCGCGCGTACGGCTTTGCGGGCAGCGAGCCGCTGCACGACGCCGTGCTCTGCCACAACGCCGTCGGCGCCGTGACCCAGCTGATCGCCGCCGGCGCCGACCCGAACGCCATCACGGGCGACGGCGACGGCAGCGAGACCGGCAGTGGGCGCGGTCGCCCGTCGCCCCCGCCGACCACGCCGGGCAAGCGGCCCATCCACGCCTTCTTCATGCACGGCGGCCGCTCGCCCGACGTGCTCCGCGCGCTGCTGGCCGGCGGCGCCAGCGCCGTCGCCGTGGACGCGGACGGCCGCGTGCCGCTGGACATGGCCGACGACCACCGCGCCGACCCCGCGCTGCGCGCGATTCTGGTCGAGTTTGGCGCCGTGGACTGGCGCACGCCGCTCGACGTGGCCGTGCAGTCGGGCGACCTCGCGACGGTGCGCCAGCTGCTCACGGCCGATCCGGCGTGCGCCAACCCGCCCGGGCGGACGCGCGACGCGTCGCCCCGAGGCGACCGCCGCCGGGACGTGCGCCCCTCGCCGCTGCACGCGGCGCTGTCGCTGGGCGAGACAGCGATCGCGCTGGCCCTGATCGCGGCGGGCGCCGACCTCCGCGCGGTCGGCACGGGCGGCGAGTCGCCCGTGACGCTGGCCGTGGCCGAGGTGCGCGTGCCGGAGCTCCGCGCCATGCTGGCGCGCGGCGAGGTGGACGTCAACGCGCCGGCGTACCGGCCGGACTCGCCCGGCAGCCTGGACGCGGTGCGCCAGTCGCTGGCGCCGCTGCCACTGCCGTTCGACGCGCGCGACTACGTGGGAGGCGAGACACTGCTGCACCGCGCCTGCGACGCGGAGATTGAAGAGTTTGAGCTGGAGGACGACGACGGCGAGGGCGACGAATCGGGCGGCGACGGCGCGGGGTCCCGTGACGGCGCGGGCGGGGCGTCGCCGCGGCGCCGGCGCCGGTCGCCGCGGGGCAGCGACTACGGCCGGCTGGTGCAGGCCCTGCTGGACGCTGGCGCCCGCGTGGACGTGCGCACCGCCCACGGCCGGACGCCGCTGCACCTGGCCGTCGGCCGCATGAACGTGTGGGCGGTGCGCGCGCTCCTCGGCGCGGGCGCTGATCCGTTTGCAGTCGACACGGACGGGAACTGTCCCGTGGGCGTGCTCGCCAACTACATCCCCGACGGCGTCTGCACCAACGTGGCCACGCGGCGGCCGCGCGCGTCCCGCAGGGCGCTGCAGCAGCTGCTCGCCCCGCTGGCGCTGCCGGATCGGCAGCTGGCGACGACGGCGCCGGCCGCGTTTGCCGACGCCGTCGCCGCCTGCCTGGGCCGCCTCACCGTTTCGTCCATCCACGGGATCATCCGAGGCGCCGGCGACCGCACCTCGGACGACGAGACCGGTGGCAGCGACGTCGTGGGTGCTGATGGCGACGAGCAGCATGGCGGCGACGAGGAAGGCGAGGATGAGGAGGGCGGCGGCGGCGGCGGCGGCGGCGACGACGACGACGTCGAAGGTGATGGTGATGTGGAGGCCGGAGGCGATGATGACCTGTCGATGGGCGATGCGCGCGACGACGAGGCCGCGCCAGACGAAGATGCGGTGGACGAGCTGCGGCGGGCGCTGGCCGCCACGGAGGTCGCGGCCGAGCCCACGCCAGCGGCGGTGGCGGCCACGATTCGCAACGGCGTGCAGCGGACGGCCGAGATTGTGCATGCGCTCACCGTGCCGCGCCTGGCCGCGTCGCCGACCGGCCGGCTGCAGCGCGCCGGCGCGCCGCTCGGCGCCGCCTCGTGGATGAGCATGCACCCGGGCCTGGCGCCGCTCATCCCCGTGCTCAAGGCCGCGGCCGGCGACGCCACCGCGCCGGGCCCCGCCTACGACGCCCGCTGGCCGCTGCACGCCGCCGCCCTGCGGGGCGACGCCGCCGCGGTGCGGGCCGCGCTGGCCGCCGGCGCCTTCCCGCTCGCGCGGGACTGGCGCGGCCGCCGCCCGCTGTACTATGCGGCGGTCCGCGGCGACGTGGCCGTGCTCGACGCGCTCATGGCCGACGGGCGGGGCGCCGTGCTCCTCAAGTACGGTGTGCTGGCCGGCAGCGGCGACCGGATCAAGGTACAGCACGTCGCGGCGGCCGCCGGCCACGCCGCCTTTGTGGCCGCGCTCGCCGAGCGCGGCGTCGACGTGTGGCAGCCGGGCCTCAACATGCCCGTGACGACGCTCGTGCACTGCGCCGTCGCCAGCGGCGATGCGGCGACCGTGCGCTCCGTCCTCAGCCTGGCCCCGGCCGCGTCGCCGACGCCTGTTATGGCGGCCGCCCACGCGCCGCGCGCCGCGCCTGCGCGTTCCGAGGACGATGACGATGACGCGGCCGACGCCGCGGAAGCCGGCGACGGTGGCGGCGACGACGACGAGGATGTGCGTCCTGGCTTGGGCCACGCGGAGGCCGAGCGCGATGACCCGTTCCGGCCCGTGCCGCCGCTGCAGCTGGCGGCGCAGCTGGGCTGCGGCGACGCCGTGTCGGCCCTGTGGGAGCACGCGCGGCGCACGTCGCCTGCCCCTATCGCCGCCGCCGCCGCTGCCGCCGCCGCCGCAGCAGCAGCAGAGCTGCCATATGACTGGCCGTCGCTTCTGCACTGGACGACGGGGTCGGCGATGGCGGCCGTGCTGGCGACCGGGGCGGCGCGCGTGGATGTCGTGGACGAGCGGCGCGCCACGCCGCTGCACTACGCGGCCGCGCGCGGCGACGCCCCCGCCGTGCAGGCGCTGCTGGCCGCCGGCGCGGATCCGCGTGCCGCTGACACACAGGGCTGGGCGCCGCTGCACTACGCCGTGCTGAGCCCGGTCGGCACGGCCGCTGTAGTGGCGCTGCTCCAGGCCGCGGGCGCCACGCTGGATGCGGCGGACAAGCGCGGCGTGTCGGTGCGCGCCATTGCCGAGGCGCGCGGCGGCGTCGCCTGGCGCCGTGCCGTGCGCAACGTTTACGAGAAGCTGGTGGATGCCTGGTAGAGACTTGTATGCGTATTGTGTGCATGTATGCATAGGATGCTACTCGCCGGTGCTTGGTGGCCGTCGTAATCCGTAACTAGTGCTTGTTCTACCTGCCTGTTCTTCTACGTGCCCCTCCCCCTGTACATGCACCGCCGTATGCCCTGCGTGTCCTCTGCCCTGTGAGTCTGTACGTTGTACGTGCGCCTGAACCACCGTATTACCGGCATTTGAATGCCTTGTATGCTCCCTCCCTCAGACCCGTGCAGAGCCGCCGCTGCAGGGCGGCCACCGTGGCTGCGCTGGGGTGGCGTTCTATGCCTCGCATGCCTGGCGGGGGCGCAGGCGTGTGCATGACACGAACGGCGCGTTCCAAACGGACGCGCCGACGCCGCAGCGCCGAGCGCCCACCCGCCCTTCCACCGGGACAACCCGTTGCGCCACGCAGATCGCGGCGGAGATCGCAGGGAGATCTCTACGAATCGTTCAACGCTTTGGCTCGTGCGTCGACCCCGCTCGCCGCCAACGCAAGATCGGCGTGGCCGCCGCCGCCGCCGCCATGGACGCCCTGCTGCCGCAGTTGCAGCGCGCGTGGGCCGCCGTGCTCGATTCGCCGCCGCACTACCCGCTGCGGCACGCGTTCCGCCTGCCGCTCGACGTCGCCCGCTGGGACTGGGACCAGATCGCCGTCTTCAGCGCCCACGCCTTCCGGTGGGACTACGCCGTCACGCCCTTCACCAACTGGCAGGTCGTCGTCGGCGCATGGGCGGTCTACTTTTCCACCCTCCTCCTGCTCAAGGTGCGCGGCGGCGAGCGCTTTAGCTGGGGTGCAGGCGCGCCGCCTAACCTGGCGGGCGCGTCGCCCGCTCGTACCGCCTGCCCGCCAGCTGTTCATGCTCACCAGGGCGCAGCCGTTCAAGCTCACGGCGCTCATGGCGATCCACAACGTCGTCCTCATGCTCTGGTCGCTGGCCATGTTCGTCTTCATTACGCTCGACCTCGTCGAGGTCTACCAGGTACGGCACGCCGCGGCCACCGTGCTGAAGGCGGCTGCGGTGGTTCACGCCCGACCGCCTGCGCGTCCGTGCCGGTGCTTGGCGGCGCGGCCGCGCAGCGCGACGGCGTGGCCGCGCTCTTCTGCACGTCGCATGTGCGGCAGCTGCGCGGCCGGCTGTACTACGGGCTGTACGTGTACTACTTGAGCAAGTACTACGAGCTGCTGGACACGGTCATCCTCGTGCTGAAGAAGGTGCGGTCCCGATGCATCCACCCGCGCCGACCTGTCGAGGAGCATGCGACCTACGGCCGCGCCTGGCAGGCGTGTGGCGGCTGCGGCGGCGGCTGCGCAGAAACCGGTCATCTTCCTGCACTGGTTCCACCACGCCATCGTCATCGCCATGGCGTGGTCGTGGGTGCACTACGGCCTCGTCTACGCCAGGTGCGGCGACCAGCCGCGGCACAGCGCACGCCGGCTGACCGCGCTCACCACATGCGCAAAGGCGGCGCGGCGCAGTGGGGCGCAGCCTGGGCATGTGGGCCAACACGCTCGTGCACGTCTTCATGTACTACTACTACTTCCAGCAGGCCCTGGGCAACAAGGTGTGGTTCAAGGTACATACGCTTCCCGCGAGCGCCTGCGCAGAGGCTTGCCTGCTGCACGCGCTCATGCGTCATGCCAAGCTCGGCCTGGGCCATGGCGCGCGTCCCTCGTCACACCAGAAATACATCACGACGATGCAGATTGTGCAGTTTGGCGTCTCGTTCCTGCTGGCGCTGCCGTTCCTGTACTACCAGTCGAGCGGCCAGTGCCTGGGCTTGGAGGCCTTTGTGTTCAGCATGGTCTGCAACGGCATCTTCCTGTTCCTCTTCATCCGCTTCTACGAGCGCGAGTACGCCGCCAAGCGGCAGGCGAGCAAAGCTGCCGCCGGCAAGGACGACTAAGCTTGTGTTTGCGTTGGTGTGTGTGTAGCGCGGCGTGAACTTTTTGTGTGAAATCGGTGCAAACATGTGTAACCAATACTGTACAGCAGAACGTCTGAACCAAAGCATCCGCAGACTCGCACACGCAGCAGCGCAGCAACCACAGGAAACACCGTGCGTTCTAGGTGAAGAGCAGGAACTCCTCGCGCTCGGCCTCGCTCGCAAAGTTGGGCACCCAGTTGATGGTCTTGACCTCGTCCACCCCTGCGCCGCCGATCATCCTCCCTACCAACTCCACGTTATTTAGCACCACCACCGTTAAGTGCGCGGCCATCCTGCCGCTGCCACACCTTCTTCCAGCGAGGGCGGGTGGAACTTGGACTTGTACGAGTTGTAGGCAATCTCGGGGATGCGGCGGATGCCCGTCGTCTTCATGCGGTAGTAGTTGAGGTGCCGCGCCAGCTCGCGCGACGTCGCCATGTGGAAGATGCGGCACTTGTACCCTGCTCAGCGCAACGCCCGATCACGCGTCGCTTGGACCTATTGTCATCCACCGCTCCCGCAATGCGCGCTTGGCCGCGGCGGCGGCTCGCACCGCTCTCCTTGGCGATCTTGACAAACGTCATCCGGGTGGCGCGGTCGGGGCTGGTGTTGTCGACCACGACCGACTTTTTCGCCGCGATCGCCGCCTCCACCGCCGCGACGCACTTTTCAAAGGTCTTTAGCTCGTCCTGGGACCACCGCCCGGCGCTCCCCTTGCACAGCAACCACGGCCGTTAGTTGGCCATCCCACGCAGCACACGGTCAGGTCGTGGGGGGGTCGACGCACCCGGTTGACGCGGACGTAGCCCTTGGGCTCGAGGTACGTCTTGGCGAACGTGGACTTGCCGCTGCCTGGAGGCCGTCCAGCTCACCGACCGGCCATCGCAGCCCGTGTCAGAGCCGTTGATGCGGTGCGCGCCCGGCGCGGCCGGCCGGGCGCGCCGTACCGGGCCAGCCGACCATGATGACCACTTCCGGCACGTCGAGCGTGAGCGGCTGCGACGTGGGCGTGTAGAGCGGCAGGTTCGTCGGGACCGTGCGCGGGTCGAACTCGTGCTCAAACTTGGTGCACGCCGGCTCGCCCAGGAAGAGCTCGTCCGGCGTGTGGAACTGGATCTTGAGGTTCAGCGCAAACTCGCGGTCCGTCGACGCAAAGTCCTTCTTGACGCCGGCCTTCCAGCCCGCCACGCGCCCGCCGGCGTCGCCGCAAAACAGGCTCACCGTGCGGTCTGCCCTGCCGCACGCCCGACCGAGCCGTACGCCCCCCCCCAGCATGAGCGCACGGCGCCAGCTTCCCTTGGCTCGGATGACACTGTGACGGACCCAGCTCGATGTTGTTGTTAAACTTGGTCAGGAAAAACTTGAATGCGCCGAGCGCCGGCTTGCGGTACTGGTCGTCGTCCGTCGCAATAAACACGAGGAACGGCAGCCCGGTCTGTGCGGCGGCGGCCACACGCAGTGCGGCTCCACGCGTCTCAGCAGCAGCAGCGCGCTACCACGCGTGCACGCGCTCGACTGCCGACCTGCTCCAAGAACTGGTCAAAGCGGCCGAGGATGCTGGTCTCCTTGGGCCCGCCGCGCTTGCCCTTGTTTTTGTCGCGCTCGGACGAGATGCCCTTTTGGTTGCTAAAGATGACGAGCTGGTAGCCCTGCGCGTACAGCTCCTGCAGCTTGGCCAGCACGGCCGTCGGGTGCCAGTACTGCCAGTCGCTGGCGTTGCTGGCGAAGGTGTGGCCGCTCTTCGTCTTGACCAGCGTGTCGTCCTGGTCGGCCACGAACAGCACAGACGCACGAGGTCTACGCAGGCGGTAAGCCCAGGACGCCTCTGCCGTGCGCATGCGGGATCTGCACCGCCCGGCGTACAAAGTCAAAGGCGGCCATCTTGGCGCCGGCCTTGGCGTCGCCGTAGCGCTTAAAGATGAGCGTGCCGTGCTCCTCCCACGCCGTGCTGTCCAGCTTGGCCTTCTTGGTTGCGCTCGCCGCCACGCCGGCCCACGCGTCGAGCGTGCCCGAGCCGGCGGCCGCTGCCGCGGTCGCCGCGGCGCCACGCTTGCGAGACATGGTGGCGCACTTGGACGTTGCACCCAGCGGTGGCGGCGCTACGGTCCGCGCCGCCGTGCGTCTGTCACGCAGGTGGTCGTCGCGGTCGGCTCGCCTGGTCGTCGCGGCGACGCCTCCAGCTCCCACTCGCGATGCCGCTGAGTGGCAGGTGCTCTTCCTCCCGTCCTCCCGCACTGTCTGGCGGGTCTGTGTGTGTGTGTCCGCCGTGCGCCCGCCGTCGCCCGTGGCCGTCGTCGCCCGTCGCCCGTCGCCGTCGTCGCCGTCTGCCAACCCGTCGAGTGGCGCACCCGTTGCACGCGAGGAACCGCACGGCGCTGCCGCCTCGTCCTTCAGCCGCGTGCCCGGGCGTCTCTCCATGAATCCCACGCAGGTCGCATGCGTGCACTATCTTCTAGAGCATTCGTGCGTGCGTGCGTGCGTGCATGCATGCATGCGTGGTCGGGCATCCGAGGCATGGCATGCACCGTCCTGCCCATCGTCCTGCCCTGTGTCCTGCGTCGTCCTGCTTCGATCCTGCCGCCCGTCGGACGACCGCAGACACCACGCCCTCCATGCAGGCAGCAGCACGCAGCCATCCGCACCATGCGGTGCACCGTCGGTGTGGGCGGCGGCGGCCTATCCTCCCGCGCCGCTCATGTATGCCCATCCATGCCCCGCCTGCCTGCATGTCCAGCGCCGCGCCGCGTATTCCAGGAGGAGACGTAGTGGCCGCATGCATGCCTACAGACGGCACCACCCATGCATGCAGGCGCGGGCACGGAGCAGGCGCCTGCAGGGCGGGCCTCGTGACCATAGCATAGCGTACGTGCTCATGGGCACGCTGCGCACCCCATGGATGCCCTGCCTGCCATGCCTGCCTCTCTCGGCACGCGGCGGGCATAGTCGGCCGGCCACTCGTCACTAGGCGCCTGGCCACGCGAGTGCGTGCTCGCTGGTGCGCCCGAGGACACGCACGCGCCGCCGCCGCAGACGCGGGCGGACAAGCACACAGCCGAGCACGCCGGAAACACACCGCAGGCAAAAGCAGCTGCCTGGTGTGACGGACGGGGGACATGCGACGCGCCAACACCTGGGGGCATCGTGAGGACGCAACGGCCATCTCCACTCGTGCGGCACCGCCGTCGCCCGCGGGGCTCCACGGTCGTGCTACCGCCACCCTGCTACCGCTTCCGCCCGCCAAACGTACGGCGCCAGTCCAATGGCGCGGCCCGTGGGGCGGAGACAAGCGCGCTAACAGCGTCGTCGGTGCCCCGCCGGTGTGGCTGGAAGGCCGTTCAGCGACCCGCAACGCTGGCGGCCGGCGTGCCGCACCGCAGATCGGGGGGCAACCATGGAATTCGAGCTGACGGACTTTGAGGCGGAGGCCTACCACGAGCTCTTCACGTCGATCGTGCCGGAGGGCGAGACGGCCGCGCCGGCCATGGCTGCCGCGGACCTCTTCCGCGCGTCGCTGCTGCCGTCGATCACCCTCAAGGCGGTACGCGGTTGGCAGCGGCGCCGTCGTTGCCGCCATGCCTCCCTCACCGCCCCTGGCGGCCCGCTTGCCGCTGGCGCGCTGCGTAGATCTGGGACATGGTGCCGCGCGCGGACCCCGCCGTCTTCTCGCGGTCCGAGTTTTACGCGGCGCTGCGGCTCATTGCGCACGTGCAGGACAAGAAGCCACTTGCGCCGCAGCTCATGGCCGAACGTACGGGCGGCGCCCTCGTTGCGGGCGGAGGGCGCACTAGGTCCTAAAGCCTCGCCTTCGTCTTCGCGCGCCGGTGTATGCACAGCGGCACCGTTGCCGCGCTTCCAGCGGCCGACGGCCCCCGCTGCCTCGGCCGCGTCGTCGTCGTCGCCGGCTCCCGCGCCGGTCCCGGCGTCTGCGCTGGCGCAGGCGCCGACCGCGGCGGCGGGAGCGGCAGCGCCGGACGCGGACCGCATGCTGGCGCTGATTGACCAGGCCGCGGCCGTCGCGGGCTTCCCGCGCGGGGCGTTCGACCCGCTGGACTGGCCGATGGCCAAGCACGAGCGGGAGCACTACCTGAAGCTCTTTGCGATCCTCAGCCCGAGCGGGCAGCCCGTCCCGGGTGCGCCCCCCCCCCCCCCCCCCCCCCCCCCCCCCCCCCCCCCCCGCCCCCCCCCCCCCCCCCCCCCCCCCCCC
>Ga0180216_1002630_pt1 | contig 14765 bp, 15 predicted proteins | sample eDN3rd37CBELigMG_FD_128879 | JGI IMG/M metagenome (GOLD analysis project Ga0180216, IMG submission 128879) | Enriched Miracle-Growth compost microbial communities from Emeryville, California, USA - eDNA 3rd pass 37_C BE-Lig MG (version 2)... ... | reverse complement strand
TAGGCGCGCGACGGATGGGCCAGCCGGCGCTTCCACGAGAGGCTGCCCAGAATCAGCGTGCTGGTGAGGCCAAGCACCATGGCCGTCGGCTCGGGGACCGCGGCGAGCTTGGCGGCTTCGGCCTCGGTGGGCTTCGGGGAGACGTCGCCGGGCGTCTCGGGCGCGCGGCGGCCGCTTGGGAGGGGTCGATCCGAGGGTGGGGTCACGGCGTCCACGGCCAAATGGAGAGCCGCCGCGGCCGCCGGGCTCGGGTGCAGCGTTTGGAGGCTTAAGCCCGCGAGTTCGTCAACCCCGGCGGCGGCCCCGCGATCCGCCGGGTTCGAGGATTTCCGGGTCAACGTCACGGACTCCGCCCTGGCCAACGCCATCATGATCGTTCCAATCAGCGCCAGGGCGACCAGTCCGAGAACCTTGGGCGCGAATGAGGCGGCCATTGGGAACGAACCTCCAAACCTTCATGTTCACCGAAATGTCGGGCGCGGCGCGGGGCTCCCTCCAACGCGCCAATCACCGGGAAAGTGGCGGATGTCCTTCGCTCCGTTCACGGAAGGCCAACTTTACACAATGCCGGAGCGGTTGCCAAAAATCGTTGAACCGAATCAACGCCGGGGGATGCGATTTCCCGGAAATGAGTCGAAAAAACCTCGGCGCTGAAAGTTCTTCCGCGTTCGGCGTCACGGGCCGGCGGATGGGCCGTATTAGGCGACGCGCGCGGGGCGCTTTCCTTGGAAGGCGGTCCGAACCGCCGGGGGGACGCCGCGTCGTTGTGGCCGGAGTCCGAGGCGCGGGGGCCGGCCATCGGTCCCGAGCCGGTCCCGGCCCCTCGGAGGCCGGCCACAAATTTCGGGTCAGAACGGCCGACCCTCGTCGATCGGTTCGGCGATGTTGGCGAGGCTCTCGAACTTGGCGAGGTTCTTGCGGAAGGTGACTTTGACGTCGCCGGTGGGGCCGCTGCGGTTCTTGGCGACGATGATCTCGGCGATGCCCGGTTGGTCGTTCTTGTCGTAGTACTCGGGGCGGTGGAGCAGGAGCACCATGTCGGCGTCCTGCTCGATGGCGCCCGACTCGCGAAGGTCGGCCATCCGGGGGCGGCGATCCTCGCGGTTCTCGACGCCGCGGTTGAGCTGTGACAAGGCGATGACCGGAACGTGCAGCTCGCGGGCGAGGGTCTTGAGCCGTCGGCTAATCTTGGCGATCTGCTCCTGGCGGCTGTCGCGCTGTTCCTCGGCGTCGATGAGCTGGATGTAGTCAACGACGATCAACCCGAGGTCTTGCCGCATCTTCAGCCGACGCGCCATGGCGGTGATTTGGAGCATGTTGCGCGAGGGGGTGTCGTCGATGAAGATCGGCGACGACTGCATCTCGCCAAACGCCTTGCCCAGCTTGTTCAGCTCGCGGTAGTCCAGCCCTCGGCCGGTGCGGAGCTTGTGGCCGTCGACCTCCGACCGGGCGCAGAGGAGCCGCTCGGCGATTTCGATCCGGCCCATTTCGAGGCTGACGACCAGGGAGGGGATCTTCGACTTGATCGCGGCGTGGTCGCAGATGTTCAGCGCCAGGGCCGTCTTTCCCATGCTGGGTCGGGCCGCCAGGATGATGAGCTGGTCGGGGTGGAAGCCGCTGGTCACGTCGTCCAGGTCGACGAAGCCGCTGGCGACGCCGGTGACGACGTGCTTCTCCTCGGCGCGCCGGGAGATGCGGCTCATCGCGTCCTCCAGGACGCCCTTCAGCTCGTGGGTGTCTCCCTTGATCTGGTCTTCGGCGATCGCGAAGACCTTTTGCTCGGCCGTCTCCAGAAGCTGCTGCGACGTGTAGAGGTTCGAGTAGCCGTCGCGGATGATCTCGGTGGCGCTTTGGATCAAGCGCCGGCTGACCGACTTCTGGCGGACGATGTCGGCGTGGTAGCGCGCGTTGGCGGCGTGGGGAACGCTGTTGGCGATCTCCCCCAACAGCTCGTCGCCGCCGATCCGCTCGTAATGGCCGCCGCGGTCCAGCTCGTCGGGGAGCGTGACCGCGTCGATCGCCTTGCCCAGGTCGTACATCTCGCGGATCGCCTGATAGACGACCTGATGGGCCTCGCGGTAGAAGTCTTCGGGCGTCAGGATCGCGACGATGTCGTGGAGCACGTCGTTGTCGAGCAGAATGGCCCCCAGAACGCACCGTTCGGCGTCCAGGTTCTGGGGCGGCAGCCGATCCGTCACCCCGGGACCATCATCGCGCCTTCCCTTGCCGCCGCGCCCCTCCGCGCCAATTCCGTTGCCGTAAAACGGGACGGATGCCATGGCTGGACCCACTCCCCTCGTTGAAGCGAACGACTCGCGTCCAAGGCGTTCCTCTTGAACGCCATTCTGGATTCCTGAACGATTGTATCGGATGTTCCGTCCGAGAGCACCGTTGAAAAATCAGAAGGAAGCGCGACGGGGTTGGGGTTGATCGGGGCCGCGCGGTTGCGCGGGGAATGAGGGCGCGCGGGGCGAGCCTCATCTTTGGCGAGCGTGCGGCGCGAGCCCCCAGTCCGGGGAATGGCCCTCGGCAAGGAAGACAGGGGGCTCGCGCCCCCCGCTCTCTTCAAACGGCGGTTGGCGAGGGGCTCCGCGAATGAGGCGCTCGCCAATCTCTCCCTCTTGGGTCAGGAGACGACCTCGTCGGTGTGGGTGGGGACGACCCAGAGCTTGACTTCGGTCTCGATGTCCTGGCCCAGGTTGAGCTTGATCGAGTAGAGGCCAAGGTCCTTCAGCGGGCCTTCGATGCGGACGTTGTCGGTCTCGATGGGGAAGCCCTCGGTCTTCAGGGCGTCGGCGATCTGGTCGGCGTTGACCGAGCCGTAGAGGTGCCCCTCTTCGTTGGCGTTGGCCTCGATGGTCAGCGAGCGCTGAGCGATCTGGGCGGCCAGGTTTTGGAGGTCGGCGCGGCGGGCCTCCTCCAGCTCGCGGAGGCGCTGGCGGTGCTTCTCGACGATCCGGAGGTTGTGGGGCGTGGCGAAGGTGGCCAGACCCTGGGGGAGCAGGTAATTGCGGGCGAAGCCGGGGCGCACCCGGACCAGGTCGCCGGTGCGGCCGACGTGGGGGACGTCGTTGGTCAAGAGAACGTGGTGGTAGCCGTTTTTGGCTCGGAGCGGGTGGTTCTTGCGGCGCTCCACGCCCGGCTGGCGGGGGGGGCCGGCCGCGGCGGTCTTGGCCCTGGCCGAGCCGGAGTCGGTCTTCGCCTTGCCCGAGGACTTGGCCTTGCCGGCCTTCGGTTGAGTCGTCTTCGCCATGGTCGATTGTCGCTTTCGATCGAATGGGCCAATGCGCCGGGCGCGGGGAGCGTTCGCGGTTCGCTTCGTCTCCGGCAATTCAAAGCCGCGCCGAGCAAGGGATCAATTGAAACCGATCGGGCCGATTTCTCCAAGCGGGACGTTTGTGCGCCCGGCCGGTTTCAGATGGTCAGAACGGGATGTCGTCGTCGTCGTTGCCGAGGTCGGGCTCGGCCGCGGCCCGACCGCCGGAGCCGGCCGGGGGGAAGCCGCCGCGCCCGGGGCCGCCGTTGGCGCCTCCCCGGGGCTCGGCCGGGGCGCTGGGGGCGGAGCGCCGGCCGCCGCCGCCGTAGGACTCGCGCGGCGGGGGCTCGCCGTAGCCCTCGTCGTCTCGGGGGGGGCCGCCGCCGGAGTCGCGGCGGCTGTCGAGGAACTGGACCCGGTCGGCCTGCACGCGGACCTTCGACCGCTTCTCGCCGGTCGTCTTGTCCTCCCACTGATCCATCTTCAGCGAGCCCTCGACGAAGACGAGGCTCCCGCGGCGAAGGATCTGGCAGCAGGTTTCGGCCTGGCGGTCCCAGACGGTCACGTCGATGTAGAGGACTTCCTCGCGGCGCTCGCCGTCGCGACCCTGCCACGAGCGGTTCACCGCCATCCGCAACTCGGAGACGGCCGTCCCGCTGGGGATGCGCCGCAGTTCCGGGTCGAACGTCAGCCGACCCATGAGCATGACCCGATTCAAGTCCGGCATCGCCTCGTTCCTTTCCTCTGTTCCAGCCCCCCGAGGCCCGAAAAGTTCCAACATAAAGGTAGACGGCTGTTCCCTAGATTGCAAGGGAAATCGGGCGCCGTCGGGTGGAATCCGGACGAGGGCGCGGGGAGGGCCGGTCGATCGGCCGTCGCGTTAGTCGTCGCGACGCCGACGGCGCGGGCGGTCGTCGTGGTCGTCTTCGCCGCCGCCTTCTTCGTCGGCGTTGGGGTTGGAGGTCATCGCCTGGTTGACGAGGTTCTCCTCAAGCTTGGGGTGAACCTTGAGGATCAGCTCGCGGAGGATGACGTCGCTGAGGTGGCAGTCGGAGACGATCTCCTTGAGGTTGGCGCCGTCGGTCCGGAAGTAGGTCAGAAGGTAGGTTCCCTTCTTGTGCCCCTCGATCGGGTAGGCGAGCCGGCGCTCGTCCCACTGGCGGCTGGCGACGATCTCCGAGCCGTGCTTGGTGAGGATGTCGTGAACGCGCTTGACGGTGTCGTCCCAGGCGGCGGCCGCCTGCGCGCTGTCGAGAAGGAACATGCCTTCGTAGGTGTTGACGGACAAGTTTCGAGTCCTTGGTTCGGTTCGGGTTCGAGTTCGAGAAGATTCGGGATGGTCGTTGAGCTTGGACCGGCCTTCGATCTTCGCTTCGTCACGAGGCGGGGCCGTTGAATCGATTCATGGCCGCCTGGAGGCTCTGGGTGGTCCAGACGGCCACGGCTTGCGAGGCCAGGATCAAGGCGTCGTCCATTTGGGCCCGCTCCGCGCCTCGGAAGCGGCTCAGGACGTAATCGACGGCGAGTCCCGGTGGAGGCTCGCCGATGCCGACGCGGAGTCTGGGATACTGGTCGGTTCCCAGGTGGGCGGTGATGTCGCGGAGGCCCTTCTGGCCGCCGTCGGATCCGCCCGGCCGGAGTCGGAGCTTGCCGACCGGCAGGTTCAGATCATCGCAGACGACCAGGACGTCGGCGAGGTCGAGCTTGTGGAACCGGACGGCCTGACCAACCGAGCGGCCGCTGAGGTTCATGTAGGTGTCGGGTTTCAGCAGCAGGACGCGGTGGTGGTCGATCTCGATCTCGGCGATTTGGCCCTCGAACTTGCGCGAGAAGGTTGCCACTCCTCCGCCGGACGCCAGACGATCGACGAGTTCGAAGCCGACGTTGTGTCGGGTGCCGTGATACTTGGGGCCGGGGTTTCCCAGTCCCACCACCAGTTTGAAAGTCGCCAAGGCCGCGGTCCCCGGCGTCGAGGAGTCGTCCCGGCCGCCCGCCGCGTCCCGCCCGGCGCGGGTGGGGAGGCGTCGGGCGGGGCCGACTCGGTCGACGCGGCTGGTCGATTACTCGGATTCTTCCTTGCGCTCGGGCTTGATGACCTCGGGCTGGGCCTCGCCCGCCTCGCCCTCGGCCTCCTCGGCCGCCGCCTGGGCGATCGCGGCGATGTTCAGCACCAGGACTTCGGGCTCGAGCTGGGGAACCACGCCCTGGGGCAGGTTGAGGTCGCCCACGTGGACGCCCTGGCCGATCTTCAGATCGGTCACGTCGACGCGGATGACGTCGGGGATGTTGCCGGCGGGGCACTTGACCGTCAGCTCATGGACGAGCTGTTGCAGCCGGCCCCCCTCGGCGACGCCCGCGGCCTCGCCCCGGATTTCGATGGTGACCTGGGTCTCGATCAGCTCCTCGCGGTTGACCCGCTCGAAGTCGACGTGAATGATGTCTCGACCCAGGTAGTCCCACTGGATGTCGCGGATCAGGACCGTTTCGGTCTTGCCGTCCAGGTCGAACTCGGCCAGGTGGCCCGCGGCGGCCATCATGGACGCCACCTCGGTCTTCTCCATCGAGATCGGCACCACCGGCAGCTTGTGCCCGTAGACGACCGCCGGGACCCGTCCCGCCTTGCGGAGCTTGCGGGACGCGCGGCTGCCGGTCCCCTTGTTCTTGGCGGGGTCTCGTTTTTCGACCCGTAACTTGAGTGCTTCGGACATCGTCGCTCGCCTTGACCGGGCCCGCGCCTGGCGAGGTCCCGTAAAACTTGAAGATTCCTGGGCTTGTATCGACGCGGAACGCATCGGAGGCGCGCGGCGGCGAATCCGTAAAGCCGTCGCGGGCGCGTCGCGCCCATTCGAAAAATGCGGCCCTCGCGGCCGCGCATCGGGACATTATGCCGGTTCGCCTCGAATCGTTCAAGACGGTGGCGCGGCGCCGGGGGGATTTCCGGGCCCAGCGCGCGCCGGGTGGTTGCGATCGCCTGAATGGCCTCCTCACAATGGGGCGGTGGATTTCGAGGGGCCATTCGACGATGTGGGAGTTACCCGTGATGTTCAGCGCGAGGGCGGTGGGACTGGGGATGATTGCGTGGGCCGCGATGGCGGTCTTGGTGGGCCCGGCGACGCGGGCCGGCGACGACGCGCCGGAGGTCTCGGAGCGGGCGCTGAGGGTTCACGCCGCGGGGATGCTTTTCGACGGCCACAACGATCTTCCCTGGCTTTTGCGGGCCAAGGGGGACATGGGGCTTGAGAAGTTCGACCTCTCCCAGCGCGTCGAGATCGGCCAGACCGACATCCCGAGGCTCCGCGAGGGCGGAGTGAAGGCGCAGTTCTGGTCGGTCTACATCCCCAGCGAGCATCCCAACCCGACCAAAACCGTCGTCGAGCAGATCGACCTGGTCCACCGGATGGTTGAGAAGTTCCCCGACGACTTCGCCCTGGCGCTTACGGCCGACGACGTGGTGAAGGCCGTGGCCGAGGGGAAGATCGCCTCGTTGATCGGCATCGAGGGGGGCGTGGCGATTGACAACAGCCTCGCCGAGCTGCGGGCCTTTCACAGGCTTGGCGCGCGTTACATGACGCTGACGCACAACGCGACGCTCGACTGGGCCGACGCGGCCAACGGCGAGCGAAGGCACGGCGGGCTGACCGAATTTGGCGAGACGATCGTCCGCGAGATGAACCGGCTGGGGATGCTCGTGGACATCTCGCACGTCTCGGCCGAGACGATGGCCGACGCGCTGCGGGTCTCCCAGGCGCCCGTCATCGCCAGCCACTCCAGCGCCTTCGCCCTTTGCCCGGTCCCCCGCAACGTCCCCGACGACGTGCTGGCCGAGGTCAAAAAGAACGGCGGCGTGGTGATGGTCAACTTCTACTCCGGCTTCATCGTTCCCGGCTATTCCGCGAAGTCGCGCGCCGCCAAGGCCGAGATCCGCGAGAAGAACTCCGACGACAAGGAGGCGCGCGCCCGCGCGTTGGCCGAGTGGTTCGCGACCGACGCCTCGGGCGTTCGGGGGACAATTTCGACCGTGGCCGACCACATCGACCACATCGTCAAGGTCGCCGGGATCGACCACGTCGGCATCGGCTCCGACTTCGACGGCATCGAGAGTTGGCCCGTGGGCCTGGAGGACGTCTCCGACTACCCGCGGCTGACCGAGGAGCTTCTCCGCCGGGGCTACTCCGAGACCGACATCCACAAAATCTTGGGCGGAAACGTCCTCAGGGCCTTCCGCGAGGCCGAGGCCGTCGCCAAGCGCCTGCAAGCCGAAACCCCACCGGCCGTCGATCAGGTGAGCGAGAAGGTGGACGACGAGGATTAATTCACGGGCGCTTTCGTCTTCATCCCTTCTCCCCTCGCGGGAGAAGGTGGCCGAAGGCCGGATGAGGGGGAAAGCCCACCGGCTCTCGGTCGCGCCCTTTCTCCCCTCGCGGGAGAAGGGAGATGCATGCCCGCTCGGAGGGGTTTTCGGCCTGGATGATTTCCTACAGCGTCTTCAAATACTCGATCAGGTCGAATCGGTGGTCGTCGCTCAGCTTGTCGCCGAAGGTGTGGCCTCCGTTGCCGAGGCCGTAGCGCGACGAATCGAAGAGGAAATGGGCCTGGTGGGGGCTCTTGGGCTTCGGGTCGTCGTCGGGGGCAAGCTCCCGGAATTTCCAGCCGACGTTTCGCTGGTCGTAATGCTCGAAGTCGGTGGATGGCGGGCGGGTGAACCGCTTGGGCCGGGTCGGCGAGTTCAGCAGGGTGGCGAGCGTCGGGACCGAGCCGTTGTGCAGGTATGGAGCGCTCGCCCAGATTCCGACGAGCGGAGGCGCCTGGTAGCCTTCGCGGTCGAGGGTCACCGGGTGTTCCTCGCCGAACCAGGTGGCGTTGAAATGGTTGATCGCCAGGTCGGATAGCCCCTCAAGCCGCGCGGGGTCGGTCCCCACCACGTCGAGGGGGACGATCTCGCCGGGGAACTCGACCTTGCCGCCATCATAGGTTCCGTGGCACTCGGCGCAGTGCTTCTTGAAGACGCGCCGGCCGCGCTCGGCCTTCTCGGCGTCGATCGGGAACGGGTACTTCGGCGGCTCGATGCTCTTGATGTAGGCGTGCACGTCACGGAAGACGGGCTCAAGCTCCTGGAACTCCGCGAGGCTCTTTTCGGCCAGGAGGAATTGCATGTCGGCCCGCCAGGAGTCGGCCGGGGTGCGACCGTCGTAGTACATCACGTCCTTGTATTTGAGGGTCCACCAGGCGGGCGCGTCGAGTTCCGGGAGGTTGGAGCCCATCGGCAGCGGGAACACTCGGGGCGAGAGATCGGGGTTGCGGAAGCTAAACAGGACGATCGCCATCATGCCGGCGTTCGTCGTCCCCCGCGTCGTGTTGAGGATGAACGGCAAGAGCGGGGCGCGGCGGTCGTCGGCCCGGTACATGTCGAAGAAGAAGGTCTCGTAGTCAATCTGGGAATTCGGCATCCCCACGACGCCCCGTCCACCGATCGAGCCGCCGTGGCAGACCAGGCAATCGACCTGGAATCCCCGGGTCGTTCCGTCGTCCATGGTCGACCGCTTCAAGCCCATCGGCAGGCCGTCGTTGGGGACCACCGGGGGACTGAACCCGTAATGACGGGCGAAGGCCCGCGCGTAGCCTTCGGGGTCCTTGTCGGGGTCGGGCGCGGGCTCGTCCCAGAACTTCCCGGCCTCGCGATACGCCTTGTCGGACCATTGCGCCTTCAGGAACCCCTGCTCCACGATCGCCAGCCGCCCGCGCTCAACCGCCTCGGGATCGGGTTCCGGACGTTCGCCGGCCGCGGCCGGCGACGCGCAAGGCCCCAGCGCAACCGCGAAAACCCAGGCCCAACTTAGCCCGCCGATGATCGCCCTCATGGTTTCGGATCCCTGTTGTGATCGACAAATCTCGCCGCGGGCGATCCTTGCCCCCTCCAATCGTCATCCTATCCACGACGCGCGCCGAAGGGAAATCGGCGGGCCGGCTTTTGGAAAAAAATGTACAGTTTGTACGCGGGTCCATCGACTTAAGAGAAGCGAGCGGCTAAAATCAGCCGACCAAGCGGGTTTGGAACACGACGCGCGGATAATGATCGCGACGCGCCCCACCGAACGTCGCGGAGGAGGATCGCTCATGGGTCCCGCCGAGATCGTCGCCAGTTTGAAGGAGCTTTGCGCCGAGGAGGGGCCGAGGCTCAGCACCGAGCGGATCGTCGAATGGATCGACCGCGTGGACGGCTTCGGCTCCGAAGCCGAGTTGATCCAGTTCGCCAAGAAGATGAAGGCCCGCCAGTACGCCCGGATGCTTGAGTACGACGACGCCGAGTCGGGCCAGCGGATCAAGCGGCTCTGGAGCTTCCACGACTCGGCCCGCCGTCGCCGGTTCTACATCGACATCCTCGAGCTTCCCGAGGCCGAGCGCCAGCGGCTGACGCGCGAGTACACCCGGTTCCTCACCCAGATCCGGGCCGTCCGCAAGGCCATGTCCGACTACCTCGCCGGCCAGGCCTTCTTCGACTTCTACCCCGGCGAGGCCGAGGAGGTGGAGGAACCCACCACGGCGGAAGCGTAGAGGGCCAGTCGTGTTGATCCATGTCGCTCTCGACCCCGGCGGGAGGGGGCGCCTTGTCGGGCGCGGCGGCCGAGGGTTCGATAACGAGTTGTTTGCGCCTGGGGTCGGCGGTGAGCCATCGCGTCACATCCTCGGCCGGAAGCAGCGCGGACCAATCGATTGCCTCAACCGAGCGGATCGACCGGTCGAGCAGCAGCGTAAACGCCCATCGCTCCTCATATTTGGAACCGTACTCCATCCAGGCGTGGCCGAGAACGCGGGGGCTCGGATCGTCGAGGATGTATTGCTCCGGCACGAAGCCATCACACCACCAGGAACGGGCCACGGGGTGCCTGAGCCCTTGGAGTTCTCGGCACACGCGGTATTCCAGGCTGGACCAGTAGTCGCGTTCGTCCACGGGATCGCATCCTCACTCCGGCCGCGATCGGTCGGGAAAGGGGGCGGGGAGGCGGAAGACGGTGGATTGCTCGACGGGCTCGAAGCCGAGCGATTGGTAGAGGGCCAGGGCCGGCTCGTTGGCGGTCGCCGTCTGGACCTCGGCGTCGTCGTAGCCGTGGTCGCGGGCCGCGCGGAAGATCCCGGCCATCAGGAAGCGGGCGCAGCCCTTGCGACGGTGTTCCGGGGAGACGAAAACGTCGAAGATCCCGAGCCTGGTTCGACCGTCGAGGCGGCCGAACCAGGTCATGTCCCAGGTCCGGGCGCGGGCGATCTCGGCGCCGTCGGCGCGGGCGACGAGCCGGGCGAGGGTGAGATGGAAATCGCTCAGGGCGATGTTCTCCCACCAGTTTGCGGGCGGGGCGTCCTCCACGATCTCGACGGCGGCCTGGCGGCGGAGGATCGGCGAGCGGGGGTCGCGCGGCTCTGATCGGCTCAGGTCGAAGCGGAGGTGGACCGACGTGCTGACAGGCTCGTACCCCAGGGCCCTCAGCGCCCCGGTGAACTCGGCGTGGCTTGAAGGCGCGCCGGACGCCTCGGCGCCGGAGTAGAGCCCCCAGTAAAACGGGTTCAGCGGAAACTGACCGCCGCCGTAGATCACCTTGGCGCCCCCGCGTCGCAGGTAGCGCTCCGCCTCGACGATCAGGCCCTCGGCGATCGCCTGGGCGCCCTCCCCCGGCGCGACGGCGAGCATGGCGATGACGCCCATCTCCGGATTGACCTCGAACGGCCGATCGGGGACCGGCAGGTCGGGGCCGAAGCCGGCGTGGACGAAGCCCGCGATTTGCCCGTCGCGCTCGGCGACGATCAGCCCCGCGCGGTCGAACAGGACCGAGCCGAAGGCGTGCTCGTCCAGTTCGTGAACCAGGACCGGGCGGACGCTGGAACGCTCGGGAACCGACTGGTTCCAGATCGCCGCCAGCGCGGGGGGATCGGTGTTGAGGAATGGCCGGTGGTGGATCAAATCAAGCCCCGTCGATCGCGACCGGTCGGCGGCCCGCTCAGGGCACCAGGACCAGAACGTCGTCTCCCTCAAACTTCGCCTCGAAGACCTCCAGCTTGACCCTGGGGCCCAGCGGCGTCGCTCCGGTCGCCACGTTGAACCGCCAACCATGCCAGGGACAGGACACCATGCAGCCGTCGAGATCGCCCTCGGCCAGCGGCCCTCCCTGATGGGGGCAAACCCCGTCGATGACGTGGATCGCGCCGTCGACGTTGAACAGGGCGTAGACCCGGCCCTCGAACGCGACCTCCTTGCCCGCCCCCGGGGGAAGCTCGTCCCTGGTGGCCATCTTCACGTACTTCGCCATTCCGGTCGTTCTCCCGACGGCCAGTCCAGCCCGACGCTCGGCTTGGTGGTTCCGGGGCGAGGCGCCCGCCCGCCCAACACGGTAGCATATGCGCCGCCGGTCGGTCATGGTTCGGATCGAAGATTTTCCAGGGGCTTCGCGTCCTTGGAGCCACAGCCGTAGATCGAGCAGCGGCCGACGTACCGCCAGCACTCCAGATGATGGGGCGCGCCGCAGGCGTCGCAGACGACGACCGGGTCGGCGCCGCCGCCGTCGATCGGCTCGCCGCACACCTTGCAGATGGGGGGGCCGGCCTCCGGGTCGGCGTCGCCGGCCGAGTCTTCAAGCAGCGTGACGCCCTCGGCGCGGCGGCGAGCGACGCCCGAGGCGAGCGCGTCGCGCAGGGCCAGGGTCTCGGCGACGGCCTCGGAAAGCTCCTCGACGCGCTCGGCCAGGCTTCGGTCAAGCTGCGTCAAGAGCCGCTCGGGGCTCACCGTGATGTAGAGGCCGCCGGGGTGGACCAGGCGCTCCAGGCCCTGGATCGCCCACCGCGCCGCGGGTGAGAGAACGTCGCGGGCCATGTCGACGTCGTTGGCCTGGACGACGAAACCGCCGTCGAATTCCCGATCCCCGAGCCGGACGGGGTTGGTTCCCTTCAGCGCCCGCCGGGGCAAGGCTCGGCTGACCGGCGCCAGCTCGAGCCGAAGCGGGACGGCCTGACGGAACCGGACGATGATCCGTGTGGCGGGCGTGGCCGAGCCGCCCGGCCCCGGGGGCGCCAGGCCGACCCGAACCAGGTCGCCGCCGTGCTGAAAGCTTACGATCGGCGCGCCGGACATCCCCCGCGACTCGCACCGTCCTCCGTACCGCGAGGCCAGCCGCCGAAACGCCCGGTAACGGGCGCCGATCGCCCACGCGCCCACGGCCGTCAGCGCCCGGACGGCCCCGTAGGCGAAGAGCAGCAGCAATATCAGGCCGAAGAATCCCATCAACGCCACCAGGGAGAGAACGATTGATCCCACGCGCGGCCGTCGCTTTCACGTTCGATCCGAGAACCCCAAGGGAGATTCGCTCCGCCGCCGCCGAAATTGCGGCGGGAGGGCCTCAAGTCGATTGTCGCATCAAGGCGGCCTGGTTCTCAACCTCCGGCGACCGCCAGGGCCGCGACGTACCCGGGCCGGGGGGCGACCTCCCAAAGCGCCCAGCCCAGGACGGTCGGATGCGGGGCGCAGCGGACGAACTCGCGGCCGACGCCGCCGGCCCCGAACCGGGTCTCAAAACCCGTCGCCAGTCCCGCCAGGCCGACCCCCTGGGCTTTGAGGATCGCCTCCTTGCGCGTCCAGCCCCGGATGAACGCCGCGGGACGGTCGGCTTCGGCCACGGCCAGAAACTCCGCCTGCTCGGCCTCGGTGAAATAGGACTGGACGATCCGCTCGGCCTGCGAGATTGGCCGGGTCATCTCCACGTCCACCCCCAGCTCGCGCCGGCGGCTCACGGCGATCAGGGCGAGCTCTCCCGAATGGCTGACGTTGAAATGGAGCGCCCGGCGGTTTGGAGCGTCCTCAACGCGGGGAAGGACGGGCTTCCCCCCCGGCCCGGTCTGGAACGCGACCGCGGCGGCCGGCAAATCAAGCAGCCGCCCCAGGATCGTCCGCAAGGCCCCCCGGCAGCGGACGAACCGCCGCCCGTCGCGCGGTCGGACCAGCCGCTCGGCCCGCGCCCGCTCGGCCGGCGAAAGCCATTCCCACTCCGCCGACTCGGCGAACCGATCCCCCTCGATCCCCGCGGCCAGATCCACCACGTAAACGCGAACCTGGTCGTCTTCGAGATCAAACGCGGCGTCGGCGTCCTCGTGAGCGAACAGCCGGGGAGGTTGGACGAGCGGTTCGATTTCGACCACGGGAGGCGACCTTGATTTGGGATTAAGGAGCGAGCCCGGCGAGCGGTTCTCTTCGGGCGCGCGAGGCTCCCGCAGAGCCGGCGCTGGGCGTGGGGCTCGGCGGGAGGGTATGGCCCTCCCGGCCCCGTCCCACGGCTCGTCCGTCGGTAGGCCGCGCGACGCTCATCCGCTTACGCGCCGAGGCTATCCTCTTGTACCAAAACCTGGGATGATGTGGGCCGACGAGCCGCCGCGGCGGTCGGTTTTTTCCCGTGGATCCAAACGAGGGACGCGCGTCATGGACCTTCTGAAACGACCTCTCGGCCGGCTTTCCGTGTTCTCCAGCGCCGCGCTGCTGGCCCTGGCGCTCTTCGGCCCCTCGGCGAGGGCCCAAACCGCGCCGCCGAAGGAGAAGAAGCGGGTCGACCCCGAAATCAACCAGCAGTTCGAGAGGCCGGGCGTCGACGTGAAGGGGTTCGTCCGGCGGTTCGAGTCGGACGATCGCGAGGTTTCCGCCCGACGCGACGAGATCCTCGCGGCGCTCGACCTGAAGCCGGGGATGGCCGTCGCCGACCTGGGGGCCGGAACGGGCCTCTTCACCCGTCTCTTCGCCGAGAAGGTCGGCCCCGAAGGGAAGGTCTACGCCGTCGACATCTCGCGCGACTTCCTGAAGCACATCGCCGACGAGTCGCGCAAGCTCGGCCAAAAGCAGGTGGAAACGGTCCTTGGCGCCCAGGACGCGACGAACCTCAAGCCCGGCTCGGTCGACCTGGTCTACATCTGCGACGTCTTCCACCACTTCGAGGCGCCCGAGAAAATGCTCGCCTCAATCCACCGGGCGCTCCGGCCCGGCGGCGCGCTCGTCCTGATCGAGTTCGACCGGGTGGAGGGCAAGAGCAGCGACTTCGTCCTGAAGCACGTCCGCGCCTCCCAGCAAGAGTTCATCCAGGAGATCGAGCGGGCCGGCTTCAAGCTCGACAAGTCCAAAGCGGACAAGGAGCCCAGGTTCAAGGAGAACTTCTTCGCCCGGTTCCAGCGCGTCGACGAACCGGGCGAGAAGGATTGACCAGGCCCCTGGCCCGGAAACGGCCGAATGCGGGCCGGTAGCGCGCGGCTCCCGCCGAGCCGACGCCATGCGTGGGACGATCCCGGGAGGGTAGCGCCCTCCCAAGCCCACGCGCGGCGCCGGAATTGGGTTCGTTCGGCCAAAAAATCGCCTTATGGCGAGGGGTTTCGGGCGTCCGCCCGGATCGGTGGGGAGGATGGCGCTCTTCCAAAATCGCGACCTCCCGGATTTAGGCGTGACGAACCACCAGTTCCCGCGCGACCCCCAATTGGGTTCGTTCGGCGCGGC
>Ga0180216_1002629_pt1 | contig 14766 bp, 9 predicted proteins | sample eDN3rd37CBELigMG_FD_128879 | JGI IMG/M metagenome (GOLD analysis project Ga0180216, IMG submission 128879) | Enriched Miracle-Growth compost microbial communities from Emeryville, California, USA - eDNA 3rd pass 37_C BE-Lig MG (version 2)... ... | reverse complement strand
GCTTGCCAGCCTTGCTTGCCGGTCAGCGGCTCCAGCATCACGATCGGATCGACGGCCTTTTTGATCTCGGAGACAAAGACGCTGTAGTCGATGTCGTCGAACGCGCTCATCCGCAGGCTGATGCGGTACAGTTCTTCGCCGCTATCGGGATTGTAGGCCAGGTAGCCTCCCCGCTTGAACTGTTCCACTGCCCGCCGCAGTTGGAAATCCACTTCTTCATCGACGAGGTAGTTGGCCGGGGCTTCGACTTCGCGCGGCGTGAACGTGGCGATCGACAGTGTGGTATTGATGTGCTCCAGCGATTCCAGCGACTGGCGAATGCGATTGAGCAGCCGCACGTTGTCGATCATGGGCGGCCGGTTCTCGAGCTGCACCTCGCCGCCGGTGACGTTGGAGGCCAGGTCGAACCACGGCAGCGGACGCGCGGCCGAAATGCGATGCACCACGTTGGGCGATTGCCCGGTGGTGACCACCTTGGCGTCCTTGAAGCCGGCGCGATGCAGGGCCCGCTCCAACTGCCGGCCGGTGGCGTTGTATGGCAGCGGCTCGGTCTGCCGTTGGATGGGCAAGCCCGAAGCATCGGTGGCGGTGTCTTCAAACGCAAGCTGGAAGGTGCCGCCGGTCGGCTGGCCCTGCACCGTGAGCACAGCCTGGTTAGAGGTATGGATCACCACTTCCATCGGCACCAGGTCGGCCAGCTTGGATTCGATCCAGGCGTAATCGCGGATGATGCGCGCGTTGGGATCAAACAGCTTCATCAGCTTGACGGTGGTCTTCATCTGCGTGACGGCGCCGTAGCCCAGCACGGCGGTTCCGGCCAGCATGAGCACGAACACCAGGCCGCCGCGGTTGAGGACGAACCGCCCGCCGCTGCCAATCCAGCGATGCCAGGCCATCCGCTTGGGAGGCCGCTTGGCTGCCTGCCGCAGGGCGTCGACTTCGGACTGCTTGAGCGGCCAGATTTGCAGGGCCGCCGGCAGCAGGACGAACAACCAAACCAGTGCTGCCATCACCGCGATGGCGGAGAACACGCCGAACTTGCGGATCGGCACCAAGTCGCTGATGTACAGCGATGCCAGGCCCACGGCTGTGGTCAGGTTGGCCAGCGTGCAAGGCACCAGTGCCTTGCCAATCGCCCGGACGGGCGCGCCGGCCAGGCCTTCCTCGGCCACGGCGTCGCGATAGTAGTTGACGATATGAATCGCCCCGGAGACCGTCAGCACATAGATCAGCGAGGGCATCGTGAGCAGGATGGCGTCGACCTTGGCGCCGCTGTACCACACGATGGCCAGGCTGGTCAGCTCACTGAAGATCGACGTGAAGAACACGATCAGCGTGAGCTTCAAGTTGCGAAGGCAGAACATGCAGAACAGAAAGCCCACGCCAAACGACAGCATCGCCAGGCGGCGGAGCGATTCTTCGCCCTCGCGGTCGATGGCCATGTTGTCCACCGGCGGGCCGCCCATGTGTAACTGCTCGGCCGGAATATCGCATTCTTCGACGGCGATCCGGTGCAACTCGCCAACGGTGTTGATGAGTTCTTTGGTGGTTTTGAGCCGCCGCTCCTTGGCCTGCTTCTCCCAGTAGGCTTCGCGCAGTTCGCGATCGGCCAGCGGAATGACCACGCAGGTGAGCCGCTCCTGGAACGGCTCATTCCACTCCCAGCGGTACGGCTCGCTGCGCCCAGCCACCTGAATTACGATTTCGCCGCGATCAACGCGATAGGTCTGAGCTAGTTGGCGCACGGCGTCGGCCAGCGTGGGCGTTGGCACGCCGTTGATGCTTTCGACCACTTCGCCCTCGCGCACGCCGGCTGCGGCGGCAGCGGTCTCGATCTCGACTTCGTCGATTACCGGGCGGTCGGTGTCGCGGTCGGCCCGCAGACGCAGCCCATGCAGGAACTGCGGCCCAAACACCGTGCCTTGGAGGCGGGCCATGGCTTCTTCAGCCGGCAAGTTCAGCGGCGGCCCAGTAAGCTGCATCAGCAGCAGCGGGCCGGTGATGACGCCTTTGAACAGTTCAGGCTTATCCAGCACTTTGCGGGCGAGCAGGTCCAGCCGCTGGTCGGCCAAGGGAGCCGCCATGAAAAGCTGCCGGCGGAGCTCCAGTTGCGCGGGATCTTCTGGCAGCACCTCGCGATTGAGCCGCACGTATTCTTCCCACTCGGCGGCACGCTGCTGCTGCCACTGTGGATTGGCCATGTCGCGCCAGTTGGGCTGTTCGTCGTCGCCTTGCGTGAGCCGGGCTCCCGGCCATGTGAGCACCACGGCGTGATCGCTGCCGGCTCCAAAATGTTCCTGGAACCAGAGCAGGTCGGTGGTTTCTTGATAGGCGTCGGGCAGCCAGTCCTTCACGTCGTTGGTGTTGCTGCGCACCGCGAGCATGGCACCGGGCACGACCAATCCCAACACCGCGGCAAACACGCAGAAGATGGCGAACGAATGCCGCTCAATCAGCCCCTGGTAGAACTCTTGCAACTGCTTCATGAGGGCTTGCTGGTGGTTGGCACGAAAGGACGAGTGAGACAGCCGCCGGCGCTGCAAGGGCACCGAACCAGCGGCAATGCGCAGACCTGCGGCGCAAAGGACCGCAGAGGGTAGCGAAAGGTAATCATAGCGCCTACGTCGATCGGGCGAAGGCGCCCCAGCGGCCGATCGCTGGTGGCGGGCAAAGCTGCCTAGTTTTACGTCGCCGCGTTGTTACTTGCCGCGCATTGCCACATTTGCCCCGGCTGCCGCGATTGCGAATCCTGCCAGGTTGTGTGGCCCTGCTTCCCAGGTTGTGCAGTTTGCCGGATTGGTTTCGGGCGGCCGTTGCAGCAAGTTTCCCTCGCAGAAGGGGGGCGGTGTTGCAGCGTCCGCGGCACCAACATCGATGTTCATCGCGCCGTGCGGCTGCGGCGGTGCGGTTCAACCAGTTCGCGGCCGGCGCGGCAGCCGGCTTGCCAGCCCCTTTGCGCTAGCGGCGGGAACCGATATTTTGGCAGTTTCTGCCCTACCTTCCGCCGTTTCTCGTGATGCTTGCCGAGTGAACCATGAGTGCTGCCAAAAACGCCTTGATCAGTGTCAGCGACAAGAACGGCTTGAGCGAGTTCGCCCGCCGTCTGGCAGCCGCCAAGTTCAATATTTACAGCACCGGCGGCACGCGTAAGTACCTGGAAGAAGCGGGTTTAAAGGTTCGCGACATCGCCGAGTACACCGGCTTTCCGGAGATGATGGACGGCCGGGTCAAGACCCTGCACCCCAAGGTATTTGGCGGCATCCTCTGCCGGCGCGACAACGCCGAGGACATGGTGTCGGTCGACGAACACGGCATGGTGCCCTTTGACCTGGTGGTGGTGAACCTGTACCCGTTCCAGGCCACGATTGCCCGCGAAGGCGTCACCCCGGAAGAAGCGATCGAGCAGATCGATATTGGCGGTCCGAGCCTGGTGCGGGCGGCGGCCAAGAACCACGCCTTCACGGCGATTGCCACCTCGCCCACCCAGTACGACGAGATCCTGCAAGAGGTGGAAGGGAACGGAGGCATCAGCCTGGATTTGCGGCGTCGGCTGGCCGCGGCCGCGTTTGCCCGCACCGCCGCCTACGATGCGGCGATTTCCGCCTGGTTTGCCAAGTACACGGCACCAGAAGCTACGGCCGGCGACGAGGAATTGCCGGCGAGTTTGTCGCTCAACCTGCGGCGGCAGACCTCGCTCCGTTACGGCGAAAACCCGCACCAATCGGCCGCGGTGTACGAAGTGGCTGGGCAAGCCACGGCCCACACGCTGCTTTCGGCCAAGCAGCTCAACGGCAAAGAGTTGTCGTATAACAACTTGCTCGACCTGGACAGCGCGCTGGCCATCGTCCGCGGCTGGCCGGAGCCAGCAGCCTCGGTCATCAAGCACAATAACCCGTGCGGTGCCGCTGCCGCCGATAACTTGGCCCAGGCGGTTCGCAACGCCCTGGACGGCGACCCGGTGAGCGCCTTTGGTTCGGTGCTGGCGTTCAACCGCCCGGTCGATGTGGCCACGGCCGAGGTGCTGGCCGAGCCTGGCCGGTTCATCGAAGCGATTGCCGCGCCGTCGTTCGAGCCGGCGGCCCTGGAAATCCTCACTACCAAGCCCAAGTGGAAGGCCAACGTCCGCCTGCTGGAGCTGGGCGAGGTGGCCCCGCTGCCGCCGGCCGTTCAACTGCGGGCGATTGAAGGCGGCTATCTGGCCCAGCTCGCCGACACGCAGCCGGATGATCCCAGCGAGTGGAAGCTGGTCACCTCGCACGCGATCGAGCCGGCCCTGGAAGGCGAACTCCGCTTTGCCTGGCACGTGGTGCGGTTTGTGAAGTCCAACGCCATCGTGGTGGCCAAGGATCAATCGCTGCTGGGGGCGGGGGCCGGCCAGATGAGCCGCGTGGATTCCGTCAAAATCGCCATTGAGAAGGCAGGCGACCGCGTTGCCGGCTCCGTGCTGGCGTCCGACGCTTTCTTCCCCTTCCCCGACTCGATTGAGCTGGCCGCGGCTGCCGGAATCAAGGCCGTGATTCAGCCCGGCGGCTCGGTGCGCGACGAAGAAGTGATCGCCGCCTGCAATCAGTATGGGATTGCGATGATCTTCACTGGCCGGCGGCACTTCCGCCACTAATTGAATCTGCCGCGACCTACGCAACTATCTTGTTGTTAATGGGTTGCGCCGGTTGTACGCGCACTCACTTTGCGGCGGAAGGGGCGAGGCTCCGCCCCCAGCGGGGGCCGATTTGCGCACGCTTCTTTGAGCGCACAGTCCGCTTTTGCCCTCCCTGATGATCGGTTTTTGGTTAATCAAAAACTAGGTTTTGCCCGATGAAACAAGCGTGGCGTGTGGCTGGTGAGTGCACGCCCGTTGGTTCGTGGCAAAGGGAAGGGAGAAGGCATTGAAACGTGCTTTCTGGTTGTCTGGTTGGGCGTGGTTGACCGTGCTTACGGCCCTGACGGCCGTGAGTAGCGGCCAGGAGTCATCGCCGCTGCAAACGGACCGGCCCGACTTTACCGAGTCCAGTTCCACGGTTGGCCGCGGCCGAGTACAGCTCGAAGCCGGTTACCAGTTCAGCTACGACGACGCCGGCGGCGAGGTGATGCGCGCACACAATTTTCCAGATGCGCTGCTGCGCGTCGGCCTGACCGACGACATCGAGTTTCGCATCGCCTGGAGCTACCTGGTCGAGGAGTTCACATTGGGTCCGTCGGAGGATGGTGCCATCGACCTGTACCTGGGCACCAAGCTGTTCCTCATGGAGCAGGACGGCTGGATTCCGGAGTCGGCGATCATCCTGCAAATGACGGTGCCCACCGGCGCCGACGTCTTCTGCAACGATGAAGTGTTCTATGGTTTCAACCTGCTCTACGGTTGGGACCTGGCCGGTAACTGGACGCTGGGCGCATCCACCGGCGTGAACACCGGCGCAGAAGACTTGCTCGTGACCGGGGCCGTGCCCACGCTCAATCGCGATGGCCACGTGGTGACCCATCAATCGATCACGCTCGGCATCCCGCTGACGGATCGGCTGGGCAGCTTCGCCGAATACTTTGGTCTGTACTCGGTGGGCCGCGAGAGCAACTTTCCGGAGAACTACTTCGATACCGGCCTCACGTACCTGGTGACCGATGATTTTCAGTTGGATTGGCGCATCGGGCTTGGGCTGAACGAGCAGGCACAAGACTTCTTCACCGGGGCCGGTTTCGCGGTGCGGTTCTAAGCGTGGCGGCCGTCGCGGGCACGCTGGCCGCCAGGGTTTGCCCCTTGTATCCGCGGCCCAGCGCGCGAAGATAAACGGCAGACTTGCCCATCCGCTTACTCGCGAGGCCGCGCTGGCATGAACCCAACCGAAGCAGTTTTGGCATCCATCCAGGTTGGGCTGCCGCGCACGCTAGGTGAGGAACATGCGAACGATCCCATGGACCGCTGCTGGACCACGGCCTTCTTCAAGGAACCGGTCAGCGGTCCAGTGGCGTTAAGCCGGACGCAGCTCGAAGGCGATGGCCAGGCCGACGTGGTTCATCACGGCGGGCCGGAGAAAGCGGTCCTGGCGTACTCTGCCGATCATTACCCGGCCTGGCGGCAAGAACTCAGCCTGCCGGATCTGCCGTCAGGCGCGTTTGGCGAGAACTTCACCATCAACGGCCTCACGGAAGCCGACGTGTGCATTGGCGATACCTGGCAGATCGGGCCGGAGGTATTGGTGCAAGTCTCGCAGCCGCGGCAGCCCTGCTGGAAGCTGGCTCGGCGGTGGCGGATCAAGGATTTGGCTCTACTCGTGCAGCAGGCGGGCAGAACCGGCTGGTATCTGCGAGTACTCCAGCCAGGTACCGTGGAAGCTGGGATGACGCTCGTACTGCGCGAGCGGCCGTATCCCCAGTGGACGGTTGCCCGGGCGAACGAAGTGATGCACGTGCACCGCCATGACTTGGACCTGGCAGCCGAGTTGGCAGCGATCCCGCTGTTGGCCGGAAGCTGGCAAGACACGCTGCGCCGCCGCGCCCAAGAAGGGCGGCCCGGCGATACGGCCGCGCGGCTGGTGGGCGAGAACGGCTAACCGGGCTCCCCTCCCGCAAACGCACGGCGACAACAGCCCACCGGCTCAGTGCTTCTCCAGATACTCTTTGAGGGCCACGGCGCTGTTGTGCTGCTCATCCTTCGCTGCAAAGACGAAGGTCACTGTGCCGGCGGCGATGTGCTGTTTTAACTCGTCCAGCAGTTCACCTCGCTGCTTAAGTTCCGCGAAGTAGCGTTTGCGGAACTCGGGCCACTTCTCAACGTCGTGGTTGTACCACTGCCGCAGTTCCGTACTGGGGGCGATCTCTTTCAGCCACAGGTCGATGGCGGCCTTTTCTCTCTTCACCCCGCGCGGCCACAACCGTTCGACCAGAATCCGCAAACCATCCTCGGGCGAGGGGACTTCATACGCGCGCTTGAGTTGGATCATGGCATCGGCCCCTGCGTGATGGAGGTTGCCAGGTGCGCCATGCCGTGGGCGCAGAAAGAAAACGCCGGGGGATCATGCCCCGGCGTTCTTCTCATATCCATCATAGCGGTTATGGCCGGCCAGCGGGTGAAGGCCGGCAAGAATCGTCACGTCCGCAGGCTATAGACCTTCCTGCTCGGCAAGGGCGCGGAGGTTCACAAACACGCGCGGGTCGGCGTCCGTCCAATGGTGATCGGGCTCGACCATCACGGTGAATTCCACGGTGCCATCGGCGAAGCGGTACTGCCACTTCTGCTGCTGCTCGTCGACCTGCTCCACTTCGTGGGGCTCGCTGATGATCCCTTGCAGCGTCGAAAGCCGCATGGGGGCGGGGGTCATCTTCGACTGCGACCGCCGGCATTCGTTGAACAGTCGCGCCAGCAGTTCATCCTTGCTCGAGATTTGTTCGCCGCAACCGCTGAAAGTCACGAGCGCCAGCAACAACACTGCCCCGATCGTCCGCCGGCTTATGGTTGTCCATTTCACAGCCGAAATCCTCAACATTTCTCCCATCCAAGTTGGTGCGAGCGGAGCGGCCGGCCTGGCCGTTGTCATGGCGAACTGCCCACGGCGTCGTGCGCGTTGCCGCCGCACACCGGAATTGCAGGTCACTGTGCGCCACGTTCGGCTAGGTACTGCTTCTGGTACCGCACGAACCCGGCCACTTTGCGGCGGTATTCCTTGCAAAGCTCGGGGTAGCGGTCCGCCAGGTTTTTCTTTTCCTGTGGATCCTTGCTCAGGTCGAACAGCTCCTGCTTTCCACTATTGATGTAGAAGTGATACTTGTAGTTCCCGTCGCGGAGGCCAAACACCGGACGGCGGAACAGCGAGAAGAAATACAGGTGCGCATCCTCGCGATCGTTCAGCAGGTTGCGCCCCTGCCATTCATCCGGCGGCTCCTGGCCCAGCAACTCGGCGATCGTGTACGGCAGGTCGATAGCCTGGCACGGCTGTTCGATTCGCCGCGGGTATTGCTGGAGCGAGGGGTGGATCATGATCAGCGGCACTTGCACCGCCGTGTTGTACACGCTGTAACCGTGCAACCACTGGTTGTGCTGGCCGAAGAACTCGCCATGATCGCCCAGGATCACCACCAGGGTCGATTCGTCCAGCTTGCGCCGCTTCAGTTCTTCGAGCAGCTCGACAATCTGGCGGTCGGCGTTGCGGATCGCATTGAGATAGCGATTGTGCATCCGCGTCGCTTCTTCGTCGTGATGCTCCGGACCCAGCGGCAGCGGATTGGGACCGCCCACGTACGGGTGATGCGTTTCAATCGTGAACGCCATCACGAAGAACGGCTGGTCTTTCTCTTCGATCCAGTTGAGTGCCGCCGAGTACATGGCCGCGTCGGTCACGCCCCAGGAGTTGACGAACGGACCGGGCAGTGTTTCGGCGTCGATCAGCGTGGCGTCTGGCCGGCGGCCGAAATAGCCGTCGCGGTGCTTCCAGCTCCAGTAACCGGCGTGCAGGTAGCAGCTCCGGAAGCCGGCCCGATCGTTGAGCCATTCGCTCAGTAGCGGCACCTGGAAGTCGGGATTGTCGCGAACGATCAGGCCCCAATCCGGACGCGGATAAACGCCCGTGGTGATCGAGACCAGGCTTTTGCAGCTATAGGGGCATTGAATGTAGAAGTTGTCGAACACGATGCCGTTGCCGTTCTGGGCCAGGTAGCGCTGCAGCTCAGGCGTCGTATCGTACTTGGCTCCGTACAGGCCCAGGTATTCGGCCGAGACCGATTCCATCACGATCATCAGCACGTTCTTGGGCGGCGCGACATTGGGCGGCAGCAAGGGCGCCACCTCGTCGGCGTCGTCGGCGCGGGACGAAAGGATGTCGCTCTCATCGGCATCTTCCATCGCCAAGAGCGAGGGCAGCGAATCGTCGACCACCAGCTCGCGAACCCACGAGTACAGGAACGTGGCGTGCGGGTTGGCCGAGATCCGCCGTTCCCAGCGATCTTCCTCGGTCCAGGAGTAATGTACGTAGGCTTTGCACACGCCGCCGTAGAGCAGCACCAGCAAGGTCGCCAAGGCGAGCGGCTTGGCAGAGACGGCTCCGGCACGGCGCACCCAGCGCAGTTCGTTGCCGACAAAGAAGCCCAATAGCAATACGATCGGTACCAGGATCAGGCCGCGAATCACGTCGCCGTTGACGTACGACCACAGCGAGGAGGCCATCACGTCCATGTGGCCGAGGAAGGCCAGCAGGCGATACGTGATCATTTCTGAAGTCACTTGAAACACCCGGTGACTGGCCACGGCATACACGCCCGCCAACAGGTAGATGGCCAGCAGCGCGAAACGCCACAGCATGGCCGACCAGCGATTTACGGCGGCCACCCGGGTAAAGAGCCAGCAGACCAAACCCAGGCCGAACACAAAGCAGGCGTCGGCCGAGTACACGATGGCCAAGCGCAGCAGCCAGCGAACGAACTCGCCGACGGTTTCGACCGGGAAGGGCAGCAGGGCAATTTTGACGAGCAGACAGATGAGTGCCAAACCGATCGTCAGCGCGAAAACGGTGCCGCGATCGTGCGTGAGCCGAGCCGCCTGGGCGCGGCTGGCATCGCTAGGCGCTTGCACGTTCGGCAAGCTGGCCCCCCTTGCGACATCCATGTCGTTTCTCCTGGCCTCGTGCGTAGAGGAGTGCGGGATGCTTCCTACAAAATGCGGACGTTAGCCGCAAAGCCAAGTCGCAGTCAACGCCGGTTTACGCTGGCGGAGCAGTAAACGGCGTGGATGCGTGCCCTCCGCAGCCGGTGCTATCACCGCTCTGGGAGGGGAGCCGGCCCAGCGGTCCAATCGCCCTAGGTCCAGCAGCGTAGATCGCTTACAATGCCGGCCGCAGTTGGGGGGGCCGATGGTGCGCGCTGCCCGCGGCACATTGAAGCCCGCACCACATCACTTGAAATCCACAAGGAGCGGCAAGGATGCCCAACCTTGGCAGGCGTAGACGCGGCCTCAGCGGCCCGCTTGAGATAAAGCCGTTCACCACCGCGGCCACCACGGCGGCTGCCATAGCGGTTCGCCGTAGCTGTTGGCGGGCCATCGCTCGGCTGACGCTGTGCGCGATGGTTTTGGGCAGCGTGTGCTTCGTCACCGCGCCAGTATGGGCCGTCGAACCGCTGGTCAGCCGAGCCATGGCGCAGGACGCCACGCTGTGGGCGATCGATTTTGTCGATCAGCAGCACGGCTGGGCCGTCGGCGACCGCGGCACCATCTGGCACACCAACGATGGCGGCAATACCTGGGCACCTCAGCGATCGCCCGTGACCTGCCCTCTGACCGGCCTCGACTTCTTAGATGCCCGACATGGCTGGGCCGTCGGCGGCTGGTTCGATCCGTACACGCATACTTCGCGCGGCGTCATTCTCTTTACCAACGACGGTGGCAACACCTGGACCGAGATCGAACAGGCCGTGCTGCCCGCCCTGCGTTCGATCAAGATGATTGATGGCGTGCGCGGCTTCGCCTGGGGGCAGCCTTCAGGTTTGTACCCTTCGGCCGTGTTCTCTACCGACGACAGTGGGCGGACCTGGATACCGCTTTCGTCGGCCGCCGTGCAAAGCTGGGAAGCCGCGGATTTTGTTGATGCCTTCAACGGCGCGGTGGCTGGGCAGCGTGCCACGATGGCCGCCGTGCGACGACGTGCCTTGGAGCCGGCCAGTTTCCCGACGGTTGGCCCGCGGCATGTGAAAGCGATCAAGTTGCAAGCCACCGGGCCGGGCTGGCTCGTTGGCAGCGGCGGTCTGGTGCTGATCACCGCCGATCAGGGCCGCACCTGGCAGCTCCCGCCTTCGCCGCTTCCCCCGGCAGCCTACCAGCAGTTTGATTTTGAGAGCGTAACGGCCATAGGTCCGCACTGCTGGATTGCCGGCAGCCCTGGCTCACGCATCCTGTACACGCCCGATGCCGGTCGCACCTGGCATTGGCTCGATACTGGCCAAAGCCTGCCGATTCACGACCTGCGATTTGTCGACGCCCAGCACGGTTTTGCCTGTGGGGCCTTGGGAACCATTCTGGCGACCAAAGACGGCGGCCGTACCTGGCGGCGGCAACGTTCCGGCGGTTCGCGGCTGGCTGTGTTGGCGCTGTTGGGCGACCAGCGCGGCATCGGCTGGGAACTGTTTGCGCAGGCCGCCGCCGGTGAAGGCTACCTGAGCCACATCCACGTGATTGGCACCCAGGCCGCGGCCGATACGGCGTCCGCGCAGCTTCCGCATCGGCTCCATCAAGCGAGCCTGGCCGTGGGAGCCTGCGGCGCGAGCATCGCCTGGCAGTTCCCGCTGCCGGCCGACCAGGTGACCACTGGGCCAGAGCAAATCGTTCAGGTGTGGGATCGCTTGCACCAGCGGCAAGGCTTAACGCGGCTGGAGGAACACCTGGTACTGCAGATTCGCCTGTGGCAGCCTGAGGTCATTGTCACTCACGCCGCCACGCCGGCTGGCGCCGATCCACTGGATCACATCCTGAGCCAGGTCGTGGTGCGGGCGGTCGACCTTGCGGCCAATCCCGAACAGTTCCCGCAGCAGATCCAAGGTGCCGGGCTCAAGCCGCACGAAGTGAAGAAAGTGATCGGTGCCTTGCCGCCGGGACAAGCGGGCGATTTCACCGTGGCGACGTCGCAGATCGTGCCGCGGCTGGCACACTCGCTGGTCGGCATGGGCGAATCGGCTCGGGCTTTGTTGAACGATTCGACCGACGTGCCCAACTCCTGGGGCTTCCGCCTCTCGCATAGCCAGATGCCTCCGGACGCGGCCCGCCGTGATTTGATGGCCGGCGTGATCCTTCAGCCAGGCGGCGACGCGCGGCGCACCCTTGACGAAGCTGCCGGCAACACCGACCGCCTCCGCCACGTGCAGCAGTACCAGAACGTGCGCAACATCATCCGCCGGGCGGAAGCTAACCCGCAGCAACGGGCTGGCCTGCTTTCCGGCTGGAGCCAACTGACGGTCGACCTTTCGCCGCAGGCTAAAGGCCAACTGTTGTTCACGCTGGCTCAGCAGCATCGGGCAGCCGGTCGTTGGAGCGAAGCGGCCGAAGTCTATCAAACTCTGGTTCGCACACATGCCAACCATCCCACCGTGCCGGCGGCATTGGCGTGGCTGACACATTATTATTCCAGCCACGAAATTGCGCACTGGATGGCGAGCGACACACCCGCAGGCATGCAAACCGCCGGTGGCCAGACACTGCTGGAGCCGAACCTGCTGCCGGCCCTCGCCGAGGGCGAAGGCAAACTGCTGGTCGAGAAACGCGAAGGGCAAATCGTTCTCGGTCAGGGCCAAGGACAAATCACCATCGAACACGGCCAAGGGGCCATCGTCCCAGGCCAGGCCGCCACGCCGGAAGCCATGCAGGTGATCCGCGCGGCTGCCGAGACGCCCCTTAACCCGGTGGCCACTGGCAGCCCACGGCTCAATCAATTGCTCGAACTGGCGAACCTGTTGGAGCGGCGTTATCCCACGCTGTATGCCGAGCCCAGCTTGCGGCTACCGCTGGCGACGGCGCTCGCCCGCGAAGGCAAGCCGGAAGCCGTGCAGCACTACTGCCAGTTGCTCATGAGCACGCGGCCCCGCGATACCTGGTGGCGCTGTGCCGCGGCCGAACGTTGGCTGGCGGAACAGGCTGGCGCGCCGCAAACTGCCGAACGCCAACCGCCCAAGCCGGCCGTGCTGTGTGCGCCGGCCACAGCCAAGCCATATCTGGATGGCAAGCTCGACGACGATGTCTGGCTATCCGCGCGGCCAATTGAGCTGGCGAGCCCCGCCCGCGATGATGGCGAATGGGGCGCGGTGGCCTACGTGGCGTACGACGATGAGTTCTTGTACCTGGCGGCCACCTGTCGTAAGGCGCCGGGCGTGGAATACCCGGACGCGTCCACGTCTCGCCCCCGCGACGGCGACCTGAGCCGCCAGGATCGGGTGGAGTTCTTCATCGACATCGATCGCGACACGGCTACGTATTACCACCTGGCGATCGATCAGCGCGGCTGGCCGAACGATGCCTGCTGGGGCAACAAGGGCTGGAACCCTTCGTGGTATATCGCCGTCGATAAGAACGAGGCCAGTTGGACCGTGGAAGCGGCGATCCCGCTGAAAGAACTGACGCCGCAGACGCCGGCTGCCGGCACCGCCTGGTCGCTGGGCGTGCAACGGATCGTGCCGGGCGTGGGCTTCCAAAGCTGGACACAGCCGGCCGCGCCAACGCCTCGGCCCGAAGGCTTTGGATTGATGCTCTGGCAATGAACCGGGGCAGGGGCGCAGGCGGAAACGCGAATTGGCCCCGCTGCTTGCCTGGTGATTAAGCGATCAGATCGAGCAGGCTGCCTTTGCCCATCTCGTGGCTGAGCCGGGCAGCCGATTCCAGCAATTGATTGACGGCCTCGCCTTGGGCTTCGACCACGTCAAGCTGCTTGCGCAACAGCGCCGTCGAAAGCTGGCTGGTAAAAGCCGCTTGCTGCGCTGCGATCACCTGACTGATGGCCGGGTCCATGATGGCACGTTGTGGCGATTATGCCGCCTGCGGGGTTGGTAGGGAGCCACGCATCAAACGCGACTCTCCAACGTATACGTCATCCATCGGCGCCGCGCGCCAGCGAACTTGCCAGCGATTGCCCAGGGTAGGGTTAGCGCGACTATGAGGGCAGCAGCGCCGGGCTGCCCCCCCGTGAGGGACAGGCGTTCGGACACATGGGTAACACCGGCACGCCAGCGCGGTCCTGCTACTGCCGCCGGGCCAGAATCCAGCGGATCAGCCAGGGATAGTTGCGGTTGCTCCAGGTGATGAACCAGGCCGCGAAGCTGGCGAAGATCTCTTTCTTGTTCTTGCGGATCGCCTTGATGATCCGGCCGGCGACCGTGGCCGCCGACGGCGGTTTCCGCTGCCGCCAAGGCGTATCGCCCTTGGCTTCGATCATCACGTCGAAGATTTCCGTCGCCGTGGTGGCAGGGCTAACTACCAGCACGTCGACACCGCCGTTGTGTGCCTGCTCGGCCCGGAAGGCATCGCTGAACCCGCGCAGGGCGAACTTGCTTGCGCTGTATTCGGAGAGCTTGGGCAGCCCCACGTGGCCCAGCGTAGAAGCCACGTTGACCACCATCGGTTGCCGGCCGGCTTTCAGCTCCGGCAGGGCCTCGCGGATGAACTCCAGGGGCGCAAAGAAGTTGACCTCAAACACCCGCCGCAGCCGGGCGGGATCGGCCGTATCAAATGGGCCCATCGCCCCGATGCCGGCGTTGTTGATTAACAGGTCGAGCCCGCCGAACGCTTCCTTGGCTTTAGCCAGGGCGGCTGCACGCACCGCCGCATCGGTCACGTCGCCGGCCACGTAATGGAACGTGCCAGGCATCGTTGCGCAGCTTTCGGCCAGGGCTTCGAGGCGTTCAACCCGCCGGGCGATGCCCACCACGTGGGCTCCCTGCTGCACAAGCTGCAACACCAGTTCGCGGCCAATGCCGCTGGAAACGCCCGTGACGATGGCTCGGATGCCGGGAATACTGCGTTTAGCCATAGCTTGCCGGGTAAGGAAAAGGCGGAAAACCATCAAGCGAACTCAGCGACCTATGGTAGTCGCCGGCCGGCCCACCGCCCAGGCAATCGGCTTACAACGCGGCAAAGTTGGCCAGGATGCGCAGCCCTTGAGACTGGCTTTTCTCGGGATGGAACTGCGTGGCATAGAGATTGTCGCGCCAGATCGACGATGTGAACGGCACGCCATATTCCGTGGTGGTGGCGACCACGCCATCGTCCTCAGGCACCACATAGTAAGAATGGACGAAGTACACGTGGGT
>Ga0180216_1002628_pt1 | contig 14767 bp, 18 predicted proteins | sample eDN3rd37CBELigMG_FD_128879 | JGI IMG/M metagenome (GOLD analysis project Ga0180216, IMG submission 128879) | Enriched Miracle-Growth compost microbial communities from Emeryville, California, USA - eDNA 3rd pass 37_C BE-Lig MG (version 2)... ... | reverse complement strand
GCGTCGTCGTCCGCTGCGTCGTCGTCCGCTGCGTCGTCGTCCGTCGCGTCGTCGTCCGCTGCGTCGTCGTCCGCTGCGTCGCCGTCCGCCGCGTCGTCGTCCGCTGCGTCGTCGTCCGCTGCGTCGTCGTCCGTCGCGTCGTCGTCCGCTGCGTCGTCGTCCGCTGCGTCGCCGTCCGCCGCGTCGTCGTCCGCGGCGTCGCTCACTGGCCAGTGCCGCCACGTGGCCAAAGATGACGTCATCGAAGATGGCGGCGATGGCGGCGGCGGACGTGCGGCGGGCGCGCCTCCTGCGCGACGCCCTCGCGGCGGACGACGCCCGCGCTGCCGCCCGCGCCGCCCAGGCACTCGCCAGCACCGCCCTGACGCCGTCGGCCGCGTCGCAGACCGCAACGGCGACGAACACGGCCGTGTCGGCACCGCACGTGGACGCGACGGGCACGTTGGTGCTGCCGGCCCCGCTGGCCGCGCCCGGCGCATGGGCCGCCTGGCACGCCCTCGCCCAGGCACCGGTGAGTGGGCCCGCTGTCGCCGCGACGTCGGCGACAGCGGCGGCCGTCCGCTACCTGCGCCTCGGCCGCGCGCGCGACACGCTCGCGCTGGACCGGGAGCCGCCCACGCCGGACGCCGCTGCGCGCCTCGCGCACGCCGCCGCGCTGTACGTCGTCCTGCGCCTGCACCTGGCGCCAGCTGCTCCAACCGACCGTGCACTGGTAGAGGCGCGGGCGCTGCTGACCGAATCTCCCGCGGTACGCGAGGGCGAGCCTCGCGGAAGAAACCCGACAGGGTGCGCGTCTGACGCACACCCGTCCAACCCGTCGCGTCACTATGACAGGCACTGGCGCCGAACCTGCGCGCCGCCGTCGCCGTGGAGCACTGGCAGGTCGCTGTCCACGCGGCGCGCCTGCGGCTGGTGGCGCCTGGGCCGACCGCGTCGGTCCTCCATGCGGTGCTCGCCGACCTGCTGGACGAGGCACGACGCCGCATCGAGCTGGACGGGGCGCAGGCCGAGCGCCGCCTGCTGCGCAGCACCGCCCAAGTCACCGCCTACGCCTCGCTGGCCGGTGACGCCCGGTTTCGCTTGGTACGCGCTAAGGCGTACAGCGCCTGCGATGGCAGGATTCCTGCTAACGGCGACCTTGACCAGCAGTGCCCTGGGCCATCCAGGTGCGTGCCAACCTGGCCGAGCTCGCGGCCAACGACCAGGCGCTGTCGCCGGCGGTGTACACCGAGGCGGTGCTGCGCGCTGCCCTTGCTGCATATGAGGCGTTTCCCGACAGCGACGACGGCGCGGCCGCGGTCGCCGTCGCCGCGCGCGTCCTGATGGCCCAGCCACCTTCCAGTATGTGGCTGGGGTGCCCGGTGAGCAGACCGCACGCGTCCATGCTGATCCAGGGTGCCGCCGCGAACCAATGCCGAGTGCCTCGGGCGCCGCGCTACCCAGACGAATTGCAGCGGATGGTGGTGCAGGTGCAGCGCCTCCTGCCGATAAGCGCCCTGACTAGACTACCGCCGCGGTCGCCGCGGTCGGCGCTCGCGTGGCTGTGGCTGGCGGCCGCCTTGACCGCCTTGGCGGATGTGTCGCCCGCTGGGCCGGCCCCAGCGCTCGATGCCCTCGCCACCATGCTGCGCGCCGCCGGGCCGTTGTGCAGGTAGGGCGGCAATACCACCCCCCCGGGCAAACTTCGCCTACTTGGGTCTAATAACGCCACGAGGCGGTGTTGGGCCCTTGCGCTCGCAGTGCCTCGGCGACGGCGACTGCCAGCGTGCTGAACGCGCTGATGGCGGTCGTTGCGGCCAGCTTGGACGACGCGTGGGTGCCGACGCTGGTGCCTGCGCTGATCGAGGGCTGGTCGGTACCGGAGCCCGCTGGCTGTGCCGAGGGCACGCCGCTGTTGCTGCTGCAGTGGCTCCGTGAAGTGACGGTGCAGTTGCTGGGCGCCGCTGCCGAACCAACCGCGCCCTCGGCGGCCGCCCGCGCCGTGGCGTACCTCTGCACGGTGCTGGCCGTGCTGGCGCCCGCTGAAGCGCAGCCGCTGCAAGGGCAAGCGCCTGCTACGCTCACCGCCGCCGTGCGCACTGCGCTGCTCGCCGGTGTGCTCAGTGGCGTGGCGGAGGCGCTGGCCCACCCCGCCGCGGGCCGTGCGCTGGCGCCGGCGCGCAGCCTGGTGGCCAGCACGGCTGCCCAACTGGCGCGAGCGCTGGAGGTCCTGCCGCAGCTGGCCGACGAGGGGTCGGCCGGCGCGGAGGAGCGGGCGGTGCTCGTGCTGGAAATGTACGCCTACGGCCACTGGCTGCTGTCGGCGCAGGTGTGGGCGGCGCTGGGCGTCGCGACCGGCGGTCGGTTTCCGACGGTGGGATCGGCGACGCAGCGGCCGCTGGCGCTGGTCCAAGCGCTGAGCACTGGACCGCGGTGGCTGCGGCCCGCGGCGCTACCAGCGCTGTCGGCGCTGTCGCAGCGGCCGCCGCACGGCGACGGCGCCGTGCGCCGCGAGTGGGCGCGCCTTGCCGACGTGCCGAGCTTTGGCGCGGCGGCGACGATGCCGTGGCCCACGGTCGCGCAGGTGCATCTGCTGGCTGAGGCGGCGCTCGTGGACGCGCCGTGGGCCGTGGCCGCCGCGTGCGTGGCGTGGCTGGAGCGCGCGACCGCCGACGTCGCAGCGGCGTGGGCGCCGGCGGATGCCGTGCGCGCCGCGGCCCTGGACGCCGACGGCAGCAGCGGCCCGGGCGCCCCCGACGCGCCGACGCCGCCACCGCTCGCCAGCTACTTTGCGGCGCTGCACACCACCGTCACGTTGCTCCTCAGCCTCGTCGCGCGTACCCACCTGCTCCCGCGCCTGGCCGACCGCCGCGACGGGCGGCACGACTCCGCCGGTACGCGCGCCGTTGGCAGAAGGCAAGAAGCGGCCCGCTCAGCAGGCTCAGCAAATACGCAGGTTGAGCGAGGAGCGTGGGTGAGCCAGGCACGGCCGACGTGGCGTTGGCCGCCGTGCGCTGCTGCCGCAATCTGGGCTTTATCTGGTTGCAGGCGCCGGAAAGGTGCGCTGAATTTTTACTTCTTTTTGACCGCGCCAGAGCTCGGCCACTGTGCTAACGCCGGAGCGTGGCGGTGCGTGGTGCATGCGTTCGTCGCACAGTTTTGCCAGTTACCGCGCGCTGGTCGATCAGCTGGCCGCTGGCCTGGCCGGCAGCTCGCTGGTGACCCCTGCCGCGCTGGCAGAGGCGCTGCAGCCCGACCGTACGTGCGCAGGCCAGCCGCAACCTCGGCCGCGCACCATGTGTGGCTTGCTGACAACACGCTCCGGCCAAGGGGCGCTGTAACGCCCGTCCCTGTAGACCCGTTCGAGACCGCGGCGGGGCCGGGCGAGGTGGCGGTGGCGCTGGACGTCGGCGCCCGGTGCTGCGCGTGGCTCGGCAACGACGTGGTCGCAGCGCGCATGCTGCCGCTGGTCCAGCTGGCGCTGCGGCACGGCGCCGCGGTCGTCGCGCGCGGCGCACACCACTTCATGGTCTGCGCCTACCAGGCGCGGCTGCCGGTAGCCGTGGAGCAAACCGTTGACTACCTACCGCGGCTGCTGGCGGTACGCCGAGGCACGAGCGACCCCAAACATGATCATTCCTCTGCTCATCCAGGAGCGGTGTACCTTTTGGGACACCCCTATTCTCGCTCAGAGCTTCCCCGGCGAGCTGGACGCGCCGACGTTCCGGCTGGACTGGACGAACGCGCTGGGCGCGCTGAACGGTGCCTACGACCCGCTGGCGATGTGGATGTTGCAGCAGCTCCTGGGCCGAGCCGCCTCCCTGGCCGCGCCGCCGCTGGCGCGCGCGCTAGCAGCGCTCCAGCGCCTTGGCCTGGACGACGACGTTGGTGGTCGTACGAGTGCACCGCCCGATACCGCGGCGGCCGCGGCGGCGCCCGAGGCAGTGATGCTGCGGCCGCCGTCGGGAACCGAGGCTCTGGGCCGCGAGATGGTGGTCCAGCAGCTCCTGGCCGTGTTTGTGGCCAGCGCCGATGTTGTCTCAGTGCCCGTGCTGCTGTGGATGCTGCCCATCCTCGACGAGCTGCTGCTCGGCGAAGCCGCCGCGCTCGTCCCCGTGCGCCTCCTCACCAAGGTCGCGTGTGAGCTGTGCGCTGATCCGGGTGCGGCTGCCCGCGCTAACCATTGAACAGCAACGCGATTCGGGAAGCACGGCGCGCGCGTGCAGGAACTGTACGAGACGGTGTCCACCAACTACAACCATCGCACGCGGGACCTGCTGACGCGCTGGTACTTGGAGCGGCGGCGGCGGCTGCCGGATCCGGCCACCCTGCCGCCTCCGCCCATCCCGCCATCGGCCATGTAAACAACTGTGTACAAAAGGATATAATTGCTTGTACAGATTGCTTGCCAGGACACCGGTGTACGCTCTACGCGCCCTCCCGCGCTGCCCCAGCGGTGGTGTGTTGCCTTGGGTGCGACGGGCAGCGCCTGGAGCTCGTGGCGCGCTGCTGCAGCGGCGCCGCATCGAAGTGGTGACGTCATAAGGCTATGACGTCATACATGGTGGCGCCACGGTTGCGCCACCGTAGAAAAGGCGCTTTCTTCAGAGGCGCCGCTGTGAAGCGAACGGCTGCTCATTGTGGAGACGCCACGTGGCGCCGGCGACGACGCAGCGGGACGACGGACGACGCAGCGGGCGAAGCACGGCGAGGACGGCGGCGAGGCGTCGCAGGCCGCACGCCGCACGGCCACGCGCAACGTCTTGGAGCGAACAACGGCACGGCTCGTACACCTGGACGACGAACATCGTAGCCCGCCACGACCCAGATCGGGCGACCGCGCCGGAGCGAGCATGGCGTCCAAGGCCGGCACGCCCGCCAAGGGCGCGGGCCCGCGCCCCGCCGGCACGACGGCGAATGGCCGGCCGACGCCCAGCGCGCCCAAGCTGGCGACCACGCCCGCGTCGGTGAACAAGCGGCCGCTGGCCGCGGCGTCGCCGGGGTCGGTGCATGGCAAGCCGAGCGTGAGCAAGGCCGCCGTACGTTCTGTGACCGCGATGCGCGCCTGGCCTGGCGAGCGCCGTTAACCATAAACGCGCGCCGTTGCTACGGCTTACTCGCCACTCAGGTGCCCGCGAAGCGCGCTCGGCTGGAGCCCGCTTCGGACGAGGACGAGGAGGGCGACGACGCGATCGACGACGACGAGGACGACGAGGACGCGGGCGACGACGACGCGGGCGACGACGAGGAGGGCGAAGAGATCGACGAGGACGACGAGGAGGAAGAGGGCGAAGAAGAGGAGGAAGGGGACGAAGAAGAGGAGGAAGAGGAGGGCGATGATATCGAGGAGGACGACGAGGAGGACGAGGACACACGTCCAACTTCTGCCCCCGCCAAGAAGGCGGCAGCGCCGATGGCCAAGCCGGCCAAGCCCGCAGCGGACGAGGACGAGCAGGGCAAGGACAGCAAGGTCACCTTTGAGAGCCTCGGGCTGACCAAGGCGCTCTGCGATGGTGCGTGCGTGACGCCACGCGGCGGTGGGCTCGAGGACTTGCGCGCTAACTGCGCAGTGCCAACCTTCGTCTCCGTCTGTTCAATAGCGTGCGCGGCCATGAAGTGGACCGCCCCCACGCAGATCCAGCGCGACGCCATTCCGGTGGCGCTGCAAGGTGCGTGTTCTGCGCGCCACAGCGGTCATTGTCTGCTCCCCATTCCAACCGGCTCTCTACCCAAAGTCGTCTGGGAGCCTTGGCCGCCTAGGCCGCGACATTATCGGTCTCGCCAAGACTGGCTCCGGCAAGACGGGCGCGTTCGCCCTGCCCATCCTGGAGGCGCTCCTGAAGAACCCGCAGCCGCTCTTTGCGCTGGTGCTGGCGCCGACGCGGTACGCCGACGCTGCACGGCCGCCGGGCCGGGGGGCGGGGTGCACGCGGCAAATGGCGCTAATGGACCGCTACCACTGGCATGCCCCGACGTTTCCGGGGAGCGCAGCGAGCTGGCGTTCCAGATCGCCGAAAACTTTGAGGGCCTGGGCGCCAACATCGGCGTGCGCACGGCGGTCATTGTCGGCGGTGTCGACAACATGACCCAGGCGATCGCGCTCTCCAAGCGCCCGCACATCGTGATCGGCACGCCCGGCCGCATCGTCGACCACCTGGAGAACACCAAGGGCTTCCACCTGCGCACGCTCAAGTTCCTCGTGCGCCCCTCGTGCATGTCGCCGCCGTCCGTGCCCCGCAGCCCCGCTGACAGCGCCACCGGGGGGTAGAGAGGTGCGCTCGCGCGGGGCACGGCGCGCGCAGGTCATGGACGAGGCCGACCGCCTGCTGCACATGGACTTTGAGGAGGAGATCAACAAGATCCTCAAGGTGATCCCCGCGCAGCGGCGCACGTACCTCTTCTCGGCGACGATGACCACCAAGGTCGCCAAGCTGCAGCGTGCCTCGCTGACTGACCCGGTCAAGATCGAGGTCGCGACCAAGTACTCGACCGTCGAGACCCTGCTGCAGTACTACGTCTTCATCCCGTCCAAGTTCAAGGACGTCTACCTGACCTTCATCCTCAACGAGCTGGCCGGCAACACCGTCATCGTGTTCACCAATACCCAGGCGTCCACGCAGCGGCTCGCGCTCATGCTCCGCAACCTCGGCTTCTCGGCCATCCCGCTACACGGCGCGCTCAGCCAGCCGCAGCGTCTGGGCGCGCTGAACAAGTTCAAGTCCGGCTCGCGCAAGATCCTGCTGGCCACCGACGTCGCGAGCCGGTGCGCGGCGCGCGGGCCGCGCGTGGCCGGGGTGGAGGGAGCATGTGCGATGTGCTAACCGCGGCGCTTGGCATAGCACCGGAGGCGCGTCCCACCGCGACCAGTGGCTTGGATATCCCCGCCGTCGACGTCGTGGTCAACTACGACCTGCCCCAGCACTCCAAGGACTACATCCACCGCGTCGGCCGTACCGCGCGCGCCGGCCGCTCCGGCAAGTCCATCACCTTTGTGACGCAGTGCGTTTCGCGTGTCCGCGTGCGAACGCACGACGTGTGGCTGTGGGCTGAACGCCTCGGGCCACATGCCATGTGGTGGACCGAACCGCCAGGTACGACGTCGAGCTCTTCCAGCGCATCGAGGAGCTAATCCAGCGCAAGATGGAGCAGTTCCCCTGCCGCGAGGACCAGGTGCTGCTGCTGTCGGAGCGCGTGAGCGAGGCGCAGCGCATCGCCGCACTGGTACGACGCCGCGGGGGCGAAAGCCGGCAGCCAGCGCTGGGGCCGTTAACCGACGCCGGCGACCGCTTCGCCCCCCCCCCTCGGATGCCGCGGGGCACAGGACATGAAGGACGCCGGGTTCCGCAAGGGCGCGGGCGCGGGCGACGACGGCGAGGAAGAGGACGCCGGCAAGGCCCGCCGGCCTGGCGGCGGCGGCCGCGGCGGTGGTCGGGGCCGGGGCCGCGCCGGGGGCGGCGGCGCCGGCGGCCGGGGCGGCCGGGGCGGCCGGGGCCGTGGGCACAAGAACCGGTAAAGTGCGCCTACGTGGTGCGGACCGTGCCGCAGAGAACATGTACAGCACCATGTATAAAAGTCTCACAATACAACGCTGACACGCAGCCGCTCTACCTCCTCTTCTTGGCGGGCCGGTCGTCCTCCTCGTAACGGCCGCGCTTCTTTAGGTCCTCTGTGAGGCGGCAGGAGCGCCCGCAGCCAGCGCGGGCACCGCGTGAGCATCGACGCACACGTGGCCCGTGCCTCGCGCACCTTGGCGGGCGCGGCGCACCTTCTTTGGCCTCGCGCTCGAGCTCGTCCCAGTCTTTCCCTTCGTCCTCGGACTCCTCGTCCTCGTAGTCCTCGTCCTCGTCCTCGTCAAACTCCTCGTCCTCGGTGTACTCGTCCGAGGACTCTTCCTCCGACTCGGACTCTTGGTACTCGTCCGACTCCTCGTCCTCGTCCTCGTCCTCCTCGTCCTCGGCCTGCTGCGAGCCAACAGAAGAAAACGGGGCGAGCACGGTTAGCAAGGCGCCTCGGACATGTACGGCCGGGCGGCGAGGTCGGACGGCGGACCTCGTCGTCCGAGCCGATCTCCAGGACGTTCTTCCAGCCGCCGTCCTCGAAGAAGCCGTGCGCGTCCTCGGTCACCGTCTTGAGAATCTGCGGCCACTTCATGTTCATGCGCGACTCGGCGAACGGCAGGTCCATCGAGCTGATCGGAGCAAGGAGGAGGAGCGGGGTACCAGGGCGCGTGGTCTTAGCGTGACCGTGCGCGAAAGGATTCGCCGCTTGGGCATCGCCGTACTCGAAGAGCTCCTGCACGTTGGGCAGCTGCTTCATGTCCACCGTCGTGATGGTCGTCGGCGGGCGCTTAAAGTCCTTGTACACAAAGACAATGTCAAAGTTGCGGTTGCCGTGCTGTTGCAGCGGAACTCGCACCCCACCAACCGCTATTTTAGCCTGCCGCCACCGAAGGGATTTGCTTGCCCGAGGGGCTGCCCTCGGCGCACCTGCACGCGCTCGAGCGACACAAACTCGACGTCGTCAAAGGTGACGACCATGAAGGGCAGCTCGGTCAGGTGCACCAGCGCGTGGGCCGTCGGCTGGATGAACACCATCGACTTGCTCGGCACGCCGTCAAAGCCGAGCTCCCGGTCGGTCGTGTCCAGGTCAACCTTGCCGTCGCTCTGCCGGGGCGAGCGGCCGGTGGTCCTCCAGGCCAGTTCTGCGTGAGGGCCTAGCTCTCGCGCGCCGCCTCAGGACACCGCGTTCGCGCGCACCTTTTCGGCAATCCGGAGGCCAAAGGCCTTGAACTCCTTGTCGTGCGCCTTGCGCTGGCGGCGCTCGCGCTCTTCGGCCTCGATCTCGTCCTGGTCGAACATGTCGCCACGGCGGCGGCCGGCTGTCGCGAAGAACAGTACGCGTGCGAATGGCAACAGCACAATCGTTAGAGCAAGCGCACCGGCCGCGATGGCGCCGCGCGCGCAGACGCACCGGTTTCGTCGGCGGTGTCGTCCACCACCTCGCGGAAGAATTGGACATCCTGCGTGGCGCGAGGGCGTCCACGCAGCAAACGCGACCACAGTCAGCATCGCGCGTGCGGCGGGTCGCGACCGGGACCATCGCGACAAACCTTGGTCTTCTTGTTGCCGACCATGATCGGGTTCTTCAGGTGCAGGTGCAAGATGGTGATGACCTCCTTGGTCTTGCACGGCTGGAAGATCAGGTGGCGGATGTTGCTGAACGGCACGTCTGTTCGTGCGCCCGCCGATGCGCCCCCCACTGCCAAGTCAGCGACGACGTGTCGCCCCTGGTCACCGCCCACGTCAGCGCCTGCACGACGGACCGATCCGGCTGCCCTTGGCCGAGCGGTAACGGATGCCGTTCTCGTGGATCTCGACGGTGCCGAGCACGCGCTTGGCGTCCGGGTTGGGGCGCACCATGACGTCCTGCAGCGCCTCGACGCGGCCCTTGGAGAGCACGAGCTCCTCCTGCGCCACCAGGGACTCCTTGTCGCGGCGCTCCGCCTCGCTGGTCTTGAACTTCTTGATGAGGTCCTTGATCTGGTTGGACACCAGGTTGAAATTGGTCGCCTCCAGCGAGCGGAAGGTCAGCTCGCGGATGTAGGTTGGCTTCTGGTCGTCCTCGCGCTGCGCGGCGCCCACGACGGAGATAAAGCCATCCCGCGTTAGCGTCCGGCGTCGCAAGCGCGCAACGGACGGCCGCGCAGGCGTACGCCGACGTCGATGCGGGCGCCTTGGCCCTGGCCGGGCAGGTTAAAGTTGATGCGCAGGCGCGACCACTCGCCGCCGTCCTCGCCCTTGGTCAGCGCGACGCTCTTGACCGTGGCGATGTGGAAGGGCACAGGTACGCCGTAGATCGGCACCAGGATGGCATCGCGCTTGGTGTCCACAAAGATCTGCCCGGCCACGCGCATCGGAACGCAGCTACAGGCGACAGGGGTTAGCCTCAATCCGCCATTTCAGCGCTGGCGGCGTGTCGCGCACCGACCTTGTTGGGCGCGAGCTCGCGGGGAAAGTACGAACTGTTCTTGTAGGCCTCGACGCGCCGGACGGCCTCGGCGGGGTCCTCGGCGGTGGCGCTGGCGCCGGTCTGGAAGCGGCGTAGGTTCTGCCGCTGGCGCTCCTCCCAGAGCTCCTTCTGGTGCTGCTGCCGTGCGCTCTCGGCCGACTCGTCCCGCTCCTCGCCACGCGTGCGCGAGCGCACGACCTTGCTGCCGGGCCCGGCGGCGAGGGCGTCCACGGTGAGCTTCGCGGGGGCGGCCGCGCCGTCGTCGTCCTGCAGCTTGTACGAGACGTCGTCCAGCGCGCTGCGGTAGTTGGTGAGGATCACGGGCGCACCGTTCGTAACTTGCACCGTGTCGCCCAGCAGGAGCGAGTACCTGCGCCGGCCGGGCGCGAGCGAACGCCAGGCGGAGGCCGTGGTGAGGCGACTGCACGCCGTCTGCCCCGCACCGCAGCGGTTCGGCACGTACGGGCTCTCTCTGGGCGACTTGGCGCTGGGGTTGGGAATGTCCTGCAGGCCGATGAGCAGGTTGAGCACCATGCCGCTCTGGAGCTCGTGCGTCGTCTTCTCGTTGATGACCAGCGCGGACTCGCGGAACTCGAGGCCCGTCTGGGCGCAGGCACAGCCATAGAGGAGCCAGAGCGCCGAGGTGAGCGCCGCGGTGCCGGCGACGCTCACAGGGGTGGCGGCGAACAAGGCCGTACGCTGAAGCCAATGTTCTTGGTCTTGAGGAAGTTGTCCTTGAGCGCCGGCTTGTGCGCCTCGACGTACGCCAGCGCGCCCGCGTAGACGTCCGAGAACTTGGTGCCAGGGCGCAGCAGCGACAGCACGTGCTTCTGCAGCTCCAGCAAGAACTTGTAGTTCTCGTCGTGCTCCTGGCGGTTGGAGGAGCGGGCGAGCAGCCGAGGCGGGTGGCGTCAGTGTCGCTCGCTCGCGTAGCACGCCGGCGAAGCGGCCGTGCCCGTACGGGCGTGGCGTCGATGAGGAACGTGCGCGCGATGTTGGTGCAGAAGCCCTTGTAGCGCAGGCCCGTGGCGACGACGATCGTGCCAAAGTGCAGCGTGTCCTCGTTCGCGACGGCGGACGGCTTCAGGTCGTACACGCCGCCCGACTGGATGATGGGCAGGTAGCAAGTGTCCACCGAGTCGAGCGCAATCTGGTGGGCGGAACAACGGCGCTAGGGCGCCTCACAGGGTAAGCGCGCGCGTCCAAGGAGCGCGGCGGCGCATGCCAGCGGGGCGCCAAACGCACGTTGTCGGGCAGCTTGACCTTCTTGCGCATGGCCTTTTCGTCGCCAATGACCCGGTCAATGTCCTCGGCCAGCTGCACGTGGGTGACTTGGTCGCCCTGGTCAATCACGGTCTCGAGGCGGTCCACGATGTAGTTCTTGAGCAGCAGCGACGTCGCCTCGGCCGACTTGGCCACGTCCCGCTGGAAGGCGTGCGCCCGGACGCGGCGTCGTCGCGGGGGGGGGGGGCAGCCACGGTAAGCGGTATGGCACTTGGCGGCGGCGGGCGGAAACGCTGCCACCGTACCAGCTCGTCCTCGTCCTTCACGGCCAGCACGAGGGCGACGCCGGGCGCCATGTCCACCTGCCCCGTCGAAAAAGGACGAGCCGCCGCCCACCGATGGTCAGCGCCAGCTAGACCCCAGCAGCATGCTGCTTGTTTCGCAGCGTCCGACCTGCGTGAGGCCGTGCCGCTGCGTGGCGGCGTTCCACGCAACGTGGAAAGGGTCCTCGGTCTGAATGTCCTTCTTGAACACGCCGATGCGCGACTACCCCACCGAGCAGCGCAGCGACCAGGCGTGGCGCCCTATCAGCAGGCGTCCACTCGGGATGACAGCCTTGGGAGGCGCACGCACCACGCTGCCGCTGCCCTTGACGATGGTCAGCACCTCGTCAAACTTGGTATCGAAGCTGTCCGTCTTTTGGCGCTCCACGATGCGCAGGGGCACGGCGTTGGCGGCGCCGGTCTGCAGCGTGGCCAGCAGGGCGGCTGCACGCGGCACGAAGTGGACAAGCAGGCGCGACACGATGAGCGAGGACCGCATCGGAGGGAGCGCAGGTGGGCATGCGTGCGCACCCTTCTTCGGGGACGCCATGAAGATGGCCTCGGTCCGCGTGATCACGAGCAGCGTGTCCGGCATCTCCAGGCCCTCGAACAGCCAGTTCTGCCGTGGCCACCGCCGACGGCGGGCTAAGAAGCACGACCTCGGCGAGTCAATGCGAGGCCGCGCATCGCTTCGTCGCGCGGCGTGGCGGTGCGTACGTGGATGGCCACCGACTTGGAGTACGGAATGTCATCGTTCGACTTGCCCACGGCAACGGCCAGGGCGTCCGCCCCGCCGTACGCGCTGCCCTCGCCGGCGCCGGTTGCCTGCCGCCACTCGCTCGACCGCCGGGAGGGGGGGGGGGACCCGGTACGCGGCGTGAGTCGCTGGCGGACGGCTTGCAGCCTGGCCACGGGGCGCGGTGGTCCCTACCTTCCAGTCGTTCACCAGCCGCGCGAGCCGGCGGTGAAACACCGCCGGGTTCAGCTCGGCCTCGGCCATGGTGGCTGGCGTCCGACCGGACCAGAAGGAGTGCTCAAAAACGAGGCAGGACTGGCAGCCACACGAACGTCCAACTGCGTTCTGCAGGTTGTTCGGCCGCTAGTCGCAGTCGTGGTCACTGTCACGTCGTCTCTGTTAGGCGGTCTCCGCGGGGGTGTCGGCGTCCGCGTCCGCGTCCGCGTCCGTGTCGGCGTCCGCGTCCGCGTCCGCGTCCGCGAAACTTTTTTTTTCGCGCCACTTTTTTTTTCGAAACCTTTTTTTCGCGCCACAACCAGGGAGCACCAGGAGTGCTCACGATCACTTCGCGAGCAGTCCTGGGCGAGGAGTCCTGGCTCCTGGAGCGAGGAGTCCTGGCTCGAGGAGGGTAAACGAACCGGGGGGTACGTGCCGGGCCCGAGGGCGGCCGGCCGCCGTCAGTCGCCCCTGCCGCCGCTCCCCCGGTAGCGGGTCGCGCCGGGTAGCGCCGCCGCGAGCAGGGCAGCGCCGCCGCCAGCAGGCCAGCGCGGGGCCATCGGCAGGGAAGCGCATGCCATCGGCACGTCAGGGCAGCGGAGGTGGCCAGGCGGAACCACTCGCCGCTCTTGTCAAGGAGGGCGCACGCGACGGGAGGAGAGCACAACGGCGCGCACAGGATAGCGTTTGTAGCAGTGGGTCATCGTCAAGGGCACTTCGATGGCAGGGATCGTGGGCGGGAATAGAATGCGCAACTCTTCTTGGTGAATATATTGCCTTGTCGGCGTCAGCGCTCTTTTCCGAGCGGCGAGCGCGCGAGATGCCGAAACTCGCAAGTTGCCGGACGGCGGCGCCAGCGAGCCGGGACCGCTGCAGAATTCCGATGGGCGCTTGCCCGCGAACGCGGTGGAATGGCTGGAGATGGCTTGGGAAGCTCACCGCGATGTCTGGCCTGGGAAATTAACAAGCCAACCAGCGTCTTTACCCTCGGCCTTGCCAACTACTGGGCGAGGACCTGGCCTTGATGTTGTGGTCGTGAGGCACACCGGCACGGCTGTGATGGACAAGCCGCCGGCATAAGCTGGGATCGCGGAGATGACCTGGTTAGACGCCGTCAAAGTGTACGTCGGCACCATGTGTCGACGTTGTGAATCGTGGACTCGCTCGGAGAGGGCGAGTGCCAGAGGCGCCGCTCGCACGCGGCCGATGAACTGGTCGACAGGCCTAGCCAGTCGGGCACCGATCCGCGGCGTGTCCAGCACGACCGTGGCAGTCCGGGGGCACATGTGTTGCCCTTGCGTTGCTGGGCCTTGCTTTGGACTGCAGGTCAACACCGGCGTGGCACCTCTGGCATGCCCGTAATTGGCGATCAAGGCGGACCGGACGTGGTTCCTGACCTGGGCTTGCGACCGGTGGGCCGGCGTCGGAAGCCGGGCGATGGAGGCGCTCACAACATGAGGGCCTGGCGACGGACGACGAAGGAGCCTCGCGACCGGCGGGCTGGCGCCCGGTGCCGGGCGTTGGGGCACTGGCAGCATGAAGCCCTGGCGACGGACGACGAAGGAGCCTCGCGACCGGCGGGCTGGCGCCCGGTGCCGGGCGATGGGGCACTGGCAGCATGAGGGCCTGGCGACGGACGACGAAGGAGCCTCGCGACCGGCGGGCTGGCGCCTGGTGCCGGGCGATGAGGCACTGGCAGCATGAGGGCCTGGCGACGGACGACGAAGGAGCCTCGCGACCGGCGGGCTGGCGCCCAGTGCCGGGCGATGGGGCACTGGCAGCATGAGGGCCTGGCGACGGACGACAACTGAGGAGGGTACCTGATAGAAGACGCTGTGCAGATGTGCTTCTGCTTCTGGTTGCAGTCTGTGGATTCGAGTGTGCGTCGCGAAGCGCTGCCAGTGCAGGGACAGCAATTAGCCGAAGGCGGTGGGCGCCCTCGCCCTGAACTGTCTGCAGGGATGGACGCTGGCGCACGCGCGCCCGGACATCAGGTGTATGCGCCATAGCCCTACTGGGGTTGCGCACGCATCGCTGTGGGTGTTGAATAGAGCGTTTTGCACAACAAAGGCGTGTGCGTGGTTGAGAATGAACGGAAAGCGCTGCCTCTAGCTTGCGACTCGCGCGAGACGACCGCCCATTACCGACCATGGGCGCCTCCGTCGGCAACGGACCTCTGTGCACCCTGCCAGCAATGTTGACGGCCGGTTGATATGTTGTGCTGGCTGCAATGGTGTGCTCCGTGCTGGACCGGCACTTGCTGCGCCAGACGATGCAAAGT
>Ga0180216_1002625_pt1 | contig 14781 bp, 11 predicted proteins | sample eDN3rd37CBELigMG_FD_128879 | JGI IMG/M metagenome (GOLD analysis project Ga0180216, IMG submission 128879) | Enriched Miracle-Growth compost microbial communities from Emeryville, California, USA - eDNA 3rd pass 37_C BE-Lig MG (version 2)... ... | reverse complement strand
TCTCGCCGCGCTCAAAATCGCTTCGTTGGTGTTCTTGACGATCCTCCGGTCGTGACCGTAATAATGAGCCGTGCCATGAACGCCCGCTTCGATGCGTGCTTTAGGTTGAGCACGCGTAGAAGAGGGCCATGGGACGAAAAGGCCCAGATCAACAGCCTCGGGAGAAGTGGGGCGAATGCAACCCACGGGCACGGAGTGTGCGCCGACTTCGACGAAAACCTCCAACAGCGTTTGAATGTTGGGACGCTCGAATTCGACGCCAGGACACGCGCGATGGATCGCGGATTCGCAACATATACGGGCATCTCGAAGCGAAGAGGACGAGGCTGGGAAGCCGATTCGCGAGCGACGCCGAACCGAGGGACGGGACGGCGATCCCGCCGGCCGTTTCCACCCCCGCTCCCCGCCGCAAACCACGAGTCGGCGTCCCGCCGGCGACGCGTCCCGCGATTGCACAGGAACACCTTCACCATGGACCTCGCGAGTCACGACATCATCGAACTGCGAGACGAATTCTGGACGGCCGCGCGATCGAGGGCCGAAGCGTACGCCCCCGCGAAGGCCGCCTTGGATTACGCGATCGCGACGACCTTGCTGCTCTTGACCGCGCCAATCGCTCTGCTGGCGATGGCGCTGGTTCGACTCACGTCCGATGGTCCGGCGCTCTACCATCAAAGGCGCGCTGGGCTTCACGGCCGAGTCTTCACGATCCACAAAATACGGACGATGTACAGGGACAGCGAGGGAGGCGTGGCGCGGTGGTGCCTGCCCGGAGACCCGCGCGTGACTCCGGTGGGACGGTTTCTCCGCTGGAGCCACATCGACGAGCTGCCCCAACTGATCAACGTCCTGCGCGGCGAGATGAGTCTGATCGGCCCCCGGCCCGAGCGACCCGAGTTGATCGGCGAGTTGGAGCGGGCGATCCCCTCGTACCGGACGCGGATGCTGGTCCGGCCGGGGCTGACCGGTCTGGCGCAGATCCAGCTTCCTCCCGACGTCGACCTGAACAGCGTCCGTCGGAAACTGGCCTGCGATTTTGAGTACATGAACTCCATGAGCCTCCAACTGGATCTGCGGATCCTGGCGGGGACGGCCTTGGAATGCCTGGGGGTTCCCGGGGAGCGGATCGGCCGGCTGCTTCGGCTTCCCAACGGCCGCGACCGAATCGCGATCCAACCGGTCGACCCGGAGCGGGACATTCCCCCGGCTCCCAAGACGGCCACGTCGCTTCTCGGTTGAACTCGACTCATCGGAGGCGCCAAGCGCGGCGCCCCCTGGACGCGGGGCCCCAAGATGAATCCCACCAACGACCGACGCCAATTCACTCCCTCCACCGCCCCCACCCAAATGATCGTCCCGGCCGAAACATCGTCCGCGCCCGTTCAGGAATGGCTCCCCAGGCCGGCCTTCGCCGCGGGGACGCCCGGGGCAATCGCGACGCCGGCGATCGCGGGGGCGCCGGCGGCCGGGGCGATCGAGATTGATCCGATCGCGCTCTTGAAGGCGACGCTGCGGCGCTGGCGGCTCGTGATCCCCCTGGGGCTGCTTCTGGGCGTCGCGGCCGCGGTGGCCGCCTGGTTCGGCATTTCCCCGCCGAAATACACCGCGACGGCGCGTCTCCTCGTCCCCGAGGTCCCGCCGCGGTTCATGTACACAACACGGGAGACGGGGACGAACTATCAGATTTTCCGCCAGACCCAGTTGGTCCTCATCAAGAGCCAGAAGGTCCTCGACGCGGTTCTGAGAAAGCCCGAGGTTCAGGCACTTGAGGAGATCCGCTCGCGCGAGGACCCAACCGCCTGGCTCCGCGAAAACGTCAACGCCGACTTCCCACAAGGAGCGGAGGTCCTTGAGATCCGGATGAGCGGTTTCAATCCCAACGCCCTGGCGACGATCGTCAACGCGACGAACGACGCCTACCTCAACGAGGTTGTCAACGTCGACTACAGCGGCCGGCAGGAGCGGTTGAAGAAGCTTCGCGAGTTCGAGAAGACTCTTGCGGATAGTTTGCGCAATAAGCGCGAGAACCTCCGCCGGCTGGTCGAGGCGTCGAGCGCCGGCGACAAGGCCACCCTCGGCGTCCTCCAGCAGTTGGAGCTTGATCGTCAATCGTCGATGCGGAAGCAACTGGTGGACGTACAGGCCAAGCTGGCGCAGGCGCGGATCGAGCTTGCGGCCAAGGAGGCCGAACACGAGGGAACGGAGGAGCTTTCCGTCGACCAATTCAAACGCTTGGTCAACGAGCGACTCGACAAGGACCCGGTTCTAGTCAGCCACACCCAGACTATCGAGCAGTACGAGGACCAGGTCAAGCAACTCAAAAGGACGGCTCGAAATCCAGGCAAGGACCCCTTGGGCGTGGCGTTGGAAGACGCCCTGAAGGTCGAGCGAAGAGCGCTCTTCAAGCGGCACGAAGAGATCCTCCCCACCATCGAGACGGACATTCGCCGGCAAATCGAGGGGGCGGCCGAACGCGACCTTCGCCCCCTTCGATCCGAAATCGACTTGTTGACGCGTCTCGAGGACAAGTACCTGGAGGAGATCGACAAAATCCAGGAGCAGCGCGTTGAATCGAATCTGGCAACATTCGATCGGGAATTACTCGAGTCGGAGGTGAAGCGCGACGAAAAGGCCACGAGTGATCTGGGCGACGAGATCAAACACCTTGAGATCGAGCTGGATCTGGCCCCGCCGCGCGTCCAAGGCATGGAAAGGGCCTTGGTCCCCCGGGTCAAGGACAAAGACAAGCGACCGGTAATGGCCAGCGCCGCGGGCCTCGGCGTCTTCTGTCTGATCGCCCTGGCGATCGGCTTTTGGGAACACCGGGCCAGGCGAATCACCTCGATCGACGAGGTCGCCGGCGACCTGGGCCTGGCGATCGTCGGCTCGATCCCCCAGCTTCCCAACCCCGGACGGCCCTCCCGATCGATGAACGCCCTGGAGTCTCCGCGACAGTCGGTTTGGAACAATCTCCTGATCGAATCGGTCGACGCGACCCGCACCATGCTGCTCCGCGCCACCCAGGCCGAAGGGCTGCGCGTGGTCATGATCACCAGCGCCAACGTGGGGGAGGGCAAATCGACGCTCGCCGGCCACTTGGCGACCAGCCTGGCCCGCTCGGGCCGGCGCGTCCTCCTGATCGATGGCGACCTGCGCCGACCGATCGCGCATCGAGTCTACGACGTCTCCCTCTCTCCCGGCTTCTGCGAATGGCTGCGCAACGAGACGCCGTTCGATTCGATCATCCGCGAGACCGCCGCGCCGAACCTCTGGCTGGCCCCCGCCGGCCTCTGCGACGCGACGGCCCTGGCCGAGTTGGCCCGGCGCGACCTCGGTTCGCTTTTCGTCGACCTGAAGGAAGCCTACGACTACGTCATCGTGGACTCCTCGCCGGTCCTGCCGGTGGTCGACGCCAGCGTGATCGGCCAGCACGTCGACGCCGCGTTGCTCTCGATCATGAACGAGCGGAGCCGAACCCCCGAGGTGCAGGAAACCTACGAGCTGCTCAGAGCTCTCGGCGTTCGCGTGCTGGGGGCCGTCATCGCGGGAACCAGGGCGCGGCGGACCCATTATTCGTCCTATGCGTATTACGGCGTCGATCGCGGCGTCCCCCCTCTCGACCAGGGCTGAGCTTAAGCGGAGCGGATCGCGCCCGACGCCGGCATCCTCTTGAAGTTCTTGGATCGACACCTTGATGATCCTCGCCAAACCTCCAAGCGACATCTTGTTTCTGGCCCACCGTTTCCCCTATCCGCCGGACAAGGGGGACCGGATCCGCTCGTTCCACCTGTTGAAGTGGCTCGCGGGGCGGGCTCGGGTGCATCTGGCGACCCTCGCCGACGAGCCGTTCGAGGCTGAATCGGCGCGGGCGCTGAGCGAGCTGTGCGCGACGGTCTCGGTCCACGAGATCACCCCCGCCGCGCGGCGGCTCCGGTCGGCTTGGTCTTTGGCCCGGGGGCGGACGGCGACGGAGGGGGCCTTCCAATCCCCGTCCCTGGCCAGGACGCTCGACGACTGGGCGAATCGGATTTCCTTCGACCTGGCGATCGCCTCGTCCTCGGGGGTGGCCCCCCACTTGCGTCGGGCCTCCCTCCGGGGCGTCCCGGCGCTGGTCGACCTGGTCGACGTCGATAGCCAGAAATGGCTCGACTACGCGCGATTCAGCCGTGGGCCGGCACGCTGGCTTTACCGCCTGGAGGGGGCTCGCCTGCGACGGGTGGAGCGCTCGATTCCCTCCTGGGCGATCGGGGCGCTTCTGGTCAGCCGCGCCGAGCGCGACCTGTTTGGCTCGTTCCACGACGCGACGGGGGTTCACGTTGTTGAAAACGGCGTCGATCTGGAGGCGCTGGCTCCCCGGGAGGAAGTGGTCGAGGAACCCCAGTCGTGCGTTTTCGTCGGGGCTCTGGACTACCGACCCAACATCGACGCGATCCGCTGGTTCTGCCGGGAGGTTTGGCCGGAACTGCTTCAACGGCGCCCCGACTCCCGTTTGCGGGTCGTCGGCCATCGTCCGGTCGCCGCGGTTGAGGAACTGGGCTCAATTCCCGGTGTTGAGATCGTCGGCCAAGTTCCCGACGTCCGCCCCCAGTTGGAGAGGGCGAGCGTCGTGGTGGTTCCTCTGAGAATCGCGCGCGGCATTCAGAACAAGGTTCTCGAGGCTCTGGCGATGGGCAAGTCCGTGCTCGCCTCCCCCGAGGCTCTGAAGGGGTTCCGACCCGACCTGGACGTCCCCGTCCGGTCGGCCGCGGCCGCGGGCGAATGGGTCGAGGGCCTGCTCGCGCTCTTCGGCGACGCCGAGGAGCGCCGCCGACTCGGCCGCGCCGGCCGCGCCTTCGCCTTGGCCCATCACCAGTGGGACCGCTGCCTTGAGCCGCTGGCCGAGATCCTGGGCGTCCCCGCCGCGGCCGCCCGTTCCCAGGGAGAAAGGAACGCTCGCCCGTGACCTCAGCGACCGAATTGTTGAACAAGATCGAGGAGCCCCCGTCGCCGACCGCGGCTCCGGGAACCGACGCGCCCGAGTCGGCCCCCAAGCCCCGAATCATCGTCGAGCCCTCCTCCGGGTGGCGGCTCGTCGATCTGGGCGAGATCTGGCGCTATCGCGAACTCCTTTACTTCCTGACCTGGCGAGACGTGAAGGTCCGCTACAAGCAGACGGTCCTCGGCGCGGCTTGGGCCGTGCTACAGCCTCTGGCGACGATGCTGGTCTTCAGCCTCTTCCTGGGTAGGGTCGCCCGCGACCCCGGCTCGACCCAGCCCTATCCGCTGTTCGTTCTCGCCGGCCTGATCCCCTGGACGTTCTTCGCCAACGCGATCTCCACGGCCGGCCTGAGCGTCGTCGGCAGCCAGAACCTCGTGACCAAGGTCTATTTCCCCAGGCTCATCATTCCGATGGGCGCGGTGGGCGCGGGAGTCGTCGACTTCTTGATCGCCTTCGTCCTGCTGATTCCGGCCATGGTCTGGTACGGCGTGGCGCCCAACGCTTCGGTCGCGGCCCTGCCGATCACCGCCTTGGGGCTGGGGGTCGCGGCCCTGGGCGTGGGAACCCTGCTTTCGGCCCTAACGGTCGCCTATCGCGACTTCCGGCACGTCCTCCCGTTTCTGACGCAGTTCTGGATGTTCGCGACCCCCGCCATCTACCTGCAATCTCAGGACGTCGTCGGATCGAGGCTGGCGCGACTGCTGCCGCTCAATCCCGCGCAAGGGCTGATCGACAACTTCCGGCGGTCGCTACTGGGCGAGCCGATCGACGCATATTCGCTAACCGTCTCGCTGACCGTCGGCGCGGCCCTGCTCCTTGTCGGCTGCCTCTTCTTCCGCCGAGTGGAGCGCGACTTCGCCGACATTATTTAGACCTCGGAGCGGACACTCGGAAGGGCCGGCTCTTCTTCAAAACCGCCGCCGCGCGGCGATCCACCTCCACGAGATCGGGTTGAGACATGGAACGCATCAAGGTTGGCGTCGTCGGCTGCGGTTATTGGGGACCGAACCTCATCCGCAACTTTTCGAACTGCTCCAAAACCGAATTGGTCGCCGTGTGCGACTCCAATCCGGCGCGGCTGGAGTCGGTCGGCCGGGCCCACGGTCATCCGACCCTCGTGGGCTCGATCGACGACCTGTTGACGCTCCCAATCGACGCCGTGGCCGTGGCCACGCCGGTTTCGACCCACTTCCCGATCGTCTCGCAATGCCTCAAGGCCGGCAAGCACGTGATGGTCGAGAAGCCGCTGGCCGGCTCGACGCGCGAGGCCGCCGAGTTGGTCGAATTGGCTCGCGACCTGAACCTGACGCTGATGGTCGACCACACCTACGTCTTCGGCAACGCGGTTCGCCGGATCAGAGAGATCGTCCAATCGGGAGAGCTGGGCGAACTGTATTACGTGGACAGCGTGCGGATCAACCTGGGACTCTTTCAGCGCGACGTCAACGTGATCTGGGACCTCGCTCCCCACGACCTGTCGATCGTTGATTATGTTTTGGGGCGCGAGCCCCGGAGCATCGCGTCTTGGGGCTGCGCCCACGCCGACCCCGCCGTCGAGGACATGGCCTACGTCAACGTCGACTACGACGACCGGATGCAAGCCAACTTCCACGTCAACTGGCTCTCCCCGGTCAAGGTCCGCCAAATGATCTTTGCGGGCTCGCGCAAAAGCTTGATCTTCAATGAATTAAACCCCACGGAACCGATCAAGGTCTACGACCGGGGGATCGACCTGGGCTCAAGCCTCGACGAGAGGCGCACCCTCCTGGTCAGCTACCGTTCCGGCGACGTGTGGAGTCCCCACATCGAGCCGGGGGAGCCGCTGCTGGCGGCCGTGAGCCATTTCGCCGACTGCGTCCGCGACGGGACGACGCCCATCAGCGACGGCCTCCTGGGGCTGCGGGTGGTCCGTCTCCTGGAGTCGGCGACCCGAAGCCTCCGCGCCCAAGGGGGGCGCGTCGTTCTTTCCCAAGGGACCTCCTCGAATGGCCTCGCCCACCCGCGAATCAACGGATCGGTCGAACTTCAATCGGATCGCCCCGGACGTCCAACTGGGGAGAAACGTCGTCCTGCACGGGTTCGTTAACCTCTACGGCTGCCGGATCGGCGATGAGACGCGGGTCGGGACCTTCGTCGAGATCCAAAAGAACGTCGTCGTGGGCGCGCGGTGCAAGATCCAAAGCCACTCGTTTCTCTGCGAGGGCGTGACGATCGAGGACGAGGTGTTCGTGGGGCACGGCGTCCTCTTCATCAACGATCCCGATCCCCGGGCGACCACCAACGGGGCGCTGCAAACCGAAGCCGACTGGCGGGTCGCGCCCACTCTCGTCCGCCGGGGAGCGTCGCTGGGCAGCGGCGCCGTGATCCTTGGCGGGGTCGAAATCGGCGAGGGAGCGCTGGTCGGCGCGGGGGCGGTCGTCACCCGCGACGTGCCGGCCGGCTCGGTGGTCGCGGGAGTCCCCGCGCGGGTGTTGCGTCAACGTTGTCAACCAGGAGCCTCGTCATGAGAACGGCCGCCGCCCCCGAATCCCCGTCGCAGCCCTCGGCCGAGCAAGCCGAGGCCGTGATTCCGGTCCTCGACCTCCGCGCGCAGTACGAGACGATCAAGGACGAGGCGCTCGAGGCGATCCGCGCGACGGCCGAGCGCTGCGCCTTCATCCTCGGGCCCGACGTCGCCGACTTCGAGGAAGCTTTCGCCGCCCACGTCGGAGCGAGGCACTGCGTCGGCGTCAACTCGGGAACGTCGGCCCTGCATCTGGCCCTGATCGCCGCGGGAGTCGGCCCGGGCGACGAGGTGATCACCACGCCGATGACATTCGTGGCCACGGCCTGGGCGATCAGCTACGTCGGCGCGGCCCCCGTCTTCGTCGACGTCGACCCCGTCTCGCGCACCATCGACGTCGAGTTGGTTGAGCGACGGATCACCTCTCGAACCCGCGCCCTCCTGCCGGTCCACCTGTACGGCGGGACCGCCGACATGGAATCGCTTCTGGAGTTGGGCCGCCGCCATGGAATTCCCGTCATCGAAGACGCCGCCCAGGCCCACGGCGCTCAAAGTCGCGGCCGGGGGGCCGGGACGATGGGGCTCGCCGGCTGCTTCAGCTTCTATCCGGGCAAGAACCTGGGGGCGTACGGCGAGGCCGGCGCCCTGGTCACCGACGACGAAGCGGTCGCGCGGCGGGCCAAGGCCCTCCGCGATCACGCCCAGGACCGCCGCTACCATCACGATGAAATCGGCTACAACTACCGGATGGACGGTTTCCAGGGGGCCGTCCTGGGCGTGAAGCTCAAGCATCTCGACGCCTGGACGGAGGCCCGCCGCCGGCTGGCCAACCGCTATCTCGACGCCCTGGCCGACCTGCCGCTGGGGCTGCCGAGCGAGGCCCCGGACTCACGCCACGTGTGGCACCTGTTCGTCGTCCAACACCCCCAGCGCGACCTGCTCCGGCTTCAGCTTGAGCAAAAACGCATCCAAACGGGCCTGCACTATCCCGTGCCCGTTCACTTGCAGAAAGCCTACGCCCATCTGGGCCACCGCGAGGGGGACTTCCCGGTCGCCGAGCGGATCGCCCGGGAATGCCTGACCCTGCCGCTTTACCCCGAGCTGACCGACGCGGCCCAGGACCGCGTCGTCGAGGCCCTCCGCGACGCCCTCCAAGGAATCGAGTGAAGTCATGAACCAATCAACGAAATCGCCTCTGGAGGGCTCCACGGTCCTGGTGACCGGCGGAGCGGGGCTAATCGGCTCGCACATCGTCGACCGCCTGGTGGAAAGGGGAGCGGGGGAAATCCGGGTGCTGGACAACCTGGTCCGGGGCCGGATGGAGAACCTCCAGGGGGCGATGGCGCGGCGGCCGATCCGAGTCATCGAGGGGGACGTCCGCGACCGCTCGACCGTCCAACGGGCCGTGGCCGGCTGCGACTTCGTCTTCCATCAGGCGGCGATTCGGATCACCCTCTGCGCCGAGCGGCCCCAGGAGTGCGTCGACGTCCTGGTGGGGGGGACGCTCAACGTGTTCGAGGCGGCCGCGGCCGCGGGCGTCCAAAAAGTCGTCTACGCCTCGTCCGCCTCGGTCTACGGCGGCGCCGACGTATTCCCGACCGACGAGCGCCATCATCCGTACAACAACCGCACGCTCTACGGCGCGGCGAAGCTCATGGACGAGGGGATCGCCCGCCACTTCCGCGACATGGAGAGTCTGGCCTCCGTCGGCCTGCGATACTTCAACGTCTACGGCCCCCGGATGGATTACACCGGCGTGTATACCGAGGTCTTCATCCGATGGCTCGACTGCGTCGACCGGGGCGAGCGTCCCCAGATCCACGGCGACGGCTCGGCCACCATGGATTTCATCTTCGTCGATGACGTGGCGCGGGCGAACATCCTGGCGATGGAGTCGGATCGGAAGGACGACGTCTACAACGTCGCCAGCGGGACCGAGACCTCACTCTTGGAGCTTTGGGGGGCGATCCGGGAGGTCACCGGCGCGCGGGGGCTGGAGCCGGAGTTTCATCCACCCCGCAAGGTGAACCCGGTCCCCCGCCGGCTGGCCGACGTTCGCAAGGCGCGCGATGAACTGGGGTTCGAGGCCGAGGTCTCGCTGATCGAGGGGCTGAGCAGGTTGCGGGCCTGGCAGCTTCGGGTGACCGCCGCGCCGGAGGTCTCCGTCCCATGAGCGCGACTTTGCGATCGACGATCCCCATCAGCCGGCCGAATTTGGGAGAGGAGGAGGCCGCGGCGGCCCGCGAGGCGATTCTCTCGGGCTGGGTGACCCAGGGTCCCCGGGTCGCGGCCTTCGAGGAGGCGTTCGCCGATTTCGTCGGCGCCCGCGCCGCCGTCGCCGTCTCAAGTTGCACGACGGCCCTCCACCTGGCGCTTCACGCCCTTGGGGTCGGCCCGGGCGACGAAGTGGTCACGGTTAGCCACTCGTTCATCGCCACGGCGAACGTTGTTCGTCAACTCGGCGCCGTCCCGGTCTTCGTGGACATCGATCCGCGAACCTACAACATCGACCCGTCCCTTATTGAGGCGGCGATCACGGAGCGGACCAGGGCGATCATGCCCGTCCACCAGATGGGCCTGCCCTGCGACCTGCCGGCGATTATGGAGATCGCCGATCGGCGAGGGCTTCCCGTCGTGGAGGACGCCGCCTGCGCGATCGGCTCGGCCATCCGGACGGGCGACCGGATCGAGCGCGTTGGCCGGCCCCATGGGGCGGTCGCCTGCTTCTCGTTCCATCCCCGGAAGCTGGTCACCACCGGCGACGGAGGGATGTTGACGACCAACGACCCGGAACTCGACCGCCAATTCCGGTTGCTCCGCCAGCACGGGATGAGCGTCCCGGACACCGTTCGGCACGCCGCGGCGACGGTGATCTTCGAGGAATACCCGGTCGTCGGCTTCAACTATCGGATGACCGACATTCAGGCGGCCGTCGGCCTGGTCCAACTCGGCCGACTGCCGGGGATGCTCCGGGCCCGAGGCCGGATCGCCGAACGGTACGCGGCGGCCCTCGCCTCGATCCGGGGGTTGGAGCCCCCGTTCATCCCCGATGGCGCGGTTCCCAATTTCCAGTCGTATCCGGTTCGCGTGACCGCCGACTTTCCAATGAGTCGCGACCGGCTCATGCAGGCCCTGTTGGATCGGGGGATCAGCACCCGCCGGGGAATCATGAACGCCCATCAAGAGCCGGCATATCGAGATCTGCCGGCGGGTCCCCTACCGGTTTCGGAGCGGGCTCGGGACGAGGTGATCCTCTTGCCTTGCTTCGACGCCCTGAGCGAAGCCGACCTGGATCATGTGATCGACGCCCTGAGTGAGTTGGCCGCGGGCGATGGGGAGGACATTCAAAGATGAAGACCCTGGTGATCCTTGGCTCCGGCGGCGGAGCGCTGGACGTGCTCGACATCATCGACGCAATCAACCGCGACACCCCCGTCTGGGAGGTCGCGGGCTTCCTCGACGACGCCGCGGAAGTTGGCGGGCTCGTCTGGGGTCTGCCGGTACTGGGGCGGCTCGGAGACGCGCCTCGGTTCGCGGACGCCTGGTTCATCAACGCGATCGGCTCGGATCGGAGCTTCCGCGATCGCCCCGAAGTGATCGCGCGAACGGGAATTCCTCCGGATCAGTTCGCCACGATGGTTCACCCGCTGGCCTCGATCTCGCCGCGGGCCCGGCTCGGCCGGGGGACGAGCGTCGGCCCCGGGGTGGTGATCGGCGGCGGCGCGACCATTGGGGACCACGTCACCATCTGCCCCGGGACGCTGATCGGCCACGACGCCTCGATCGGCCCCTACTCGATCCTCGCCCCCGGCGCGATCGTCAGCGGCGGCGTTCGGATCGGCCGAACGGCCTACGTCGGCGCGGGGGCGATGATCAGGCAACGGTTGCGGATCGGCGAACGGGCGCTCGTCGGTTTGGGGGCGGTGGCGATCCGTGACGTCCCCCCCGACGCCGTGGTCGTCGGCAACCCCGCGCGGTCGCTCACGCCGCGGAATTCGATGGAGACGTCCTCGTCCCAACTTGCCGGAGCCCTCGCATGAGCACCGTCGACGTGATCGTCCCCTGCTACAACTACGCGCATTTTCTAGAGGAGTGCGTCGAGAGCATCCTCTCGCAATCACACCGCGATCTTCGGGTGCTGATCATTAACGACGCCTCGCCGGACAACACCCACGAGGTCGCCCAGGAGCTTCTCCGTCGCGATCCGCGGGTCCAGTACCTTCGCCACCCAGTCAACCGCGGCCACATCGCGACCTACAACGAGGGCCTCGAATGGGCGACCGGCGAGTACACGCTTCTGATCTCGGCCGACGACATGCTGACGCCCGGCTCGCTCGAGCGAACCGTCGAATTGATGGACGCCCATCCGGAAGTCGTCCTGACGCACGGCAGGGCGATAGTAATCGAGCCGGACGGGCGGGAGACGGAGTGGGAGAAGAACCACGCGCAAGAGACGTTGATCGTCTCGGGCCCTGAGTTCGTGAGATCGCTCTGCGAACGGTGCGGCAATCCCGTCCAAACCCCCACGGTCGTCGTTCGAACCGACATTCAGCGGCGGATCGGGGGGTATCGCGCGGACCTGCCTTATACCGCCGACATGGAGATGTGGCTTCGTTTCGGGGCCCATGGTTGCGTGGGCTACCTTCCCGTGTTCCAGGCGCTCTATCGCCTGCACGCCTCCAACATGCATCTCCAATCCAATCACGGAGATGATATGACCCATCAGTTCCTGGCGTTCCAGTCGCTGTTCAACCACTACTCCGACCGACTCCCAAACGCCGCGGAACTCCACAAGTTGGTGACGGATCGGGCGTCGAGAATCGCGCTCGTCTCCGCCTACGAGGCCTTCGAGAAACGCGATATCGCGCGGTGCAAAAGCTTTCTCAAGTTCGCCGCCATGTGCGATCCCCAAGTCAATACGCGGAGAATCTATCGGCGCATGCGATGGAAATTACTCTTGGGACCGAGGGCGTGTTCGACGATTCGACCGATCCTGGACCGCGCGGCCTCGGCCTTCGCGATGGAGCGACCCCAATCGCCCAACTTCGAAGGCGTCACGCCTTGGTGGCGATAGCCCCGGGGCCGATGTTGGCTCGGTCTCCGGGCCCCTCCGAACGACGCCGGACTTCCTTCCCCATCTGGAGCGAGGCCCCATTCATGATCTCGGCTCAAGCCGTCTCGAAATCCTACAAGCTCGGCGAGCGAGGGCGCGGCGGGCGCCTCACGTTGGCGGAGACCCTCGATGCAGGGCTCAAACGCTCCCTGCGAAAACTTCACCGCTCGGGGGGCGAGAGCGGCGGAGTCGGGGTCGGGCAGCGACCGGAGCGCTCCCTTTACAACGCCTTGAGCGACGTATCGTTCGAAGTCAGGGAGGGAGAGGCGGTGGGCCTAATCGGCCACAACGGCGCCGGCAAATCGACCCTCCTGAAGATCCTCAGTCGGATCACGGAGCCGTCCTCGGGCCGCGTCGAGATGCTCGGCCGCGTGGGGAGCCTGTTGGAGGTCGGGACGGGGTTCCATCCGGAGTTGACCGGGCGCGAGAACATCCTCCTCAATGGCGCGATCCTGGGAATGCCCCGCCGGGAAATCCTGCGCAACTTCGACCAAATCATCGACTTCGCGGAGATCGAGGAGTTCCTCGACACGCCCGTGAAGCGCTATTCGAGTGGAATGTACGTTCGACTCGCCTTCTCGGTCGCCGCCCACACGCGGCCGGACATCCTCTTGATCGACGAGGTCCTCGCGGTCGGTGACCTGAAGTTCCAGCGCAAGTGCATGGACCACGTCAAAGGCTTGATCGCGAGCAACGCCACGGTGCTTTTGGTCTCGCACAACATGTTCGCCATTCGGTCGATCTGCGACCGCGCCCTCTATCTCAATCACGGCCGGATGGTCTACGACGGCCCGGTCGACCGCGCCATCGAACTCTACGAAGCCGACAGCCAAATGCGAACGCCGGCTTGGGCGGAGTATCAGCTCGGCAAGTCGCCGAAAGGGCCAGTCATCGACATCACCTCGATCGAATGCCTCGACGAGCGGGGACGGCCCCGAACCAGCTTCACGCCCGGCGAGCGGATGCGCGTTCGAATCGGCTACGATGCTTCCCAGCCGCTCAGAAGCCCAAACTTCATCGTCGCCGTGATGCGCTCCGACAACGTCGGTTGCTGCAACTACAACACCGTCATGGACGAGGTCGACATCCCCAGCGTCGCCGGCCCCGGCGAGGTCGAGTTATTGACGCCTCCGCTGAAGTTGGTCTCGGAAAGTTATTCGCTTCAAGTCCTTGTTCGCGACGATCAGTTTCAGCGGCTTCACTGCGCCAGGATCGGCCCGTCGTTCCAGATTCGCGACGATCTGCTCAGCACCCATTTCGGGGTCTTTCACGAGCCGGCGACGTGGACCGTGCGATGTTGAATGTTGAGACCCGCCGCCGGTCGCTCGCCTCGCGCCTCCTCGTTCCGCGGCCAAGACGCCCCGCGTTTTAGGCCACCGTTCCATTTGAGACGCGCACGACGAGCAGGGGCATTATGAGAAAGGCTCGCGCCGGGCTTCGTCGCGCGGTCGCCGTCGGAGTGGTCCCAGGTCTCTCTCCGCAAGCGGCGGGAACCCCCCGTCCTCCGCTCCCAAGGACTCCCATGGATCGCACGCTCGTTGCTCTTGTGACCGATCGGGGGTTCCTCGCTCCGTCGATCAACGCATGCCTTCAGCTTGTCGACCAACGGATCCCGGAACTCGCCGACATCGTCGTGTATTTGGTGGATGTGGACCCCGAGACAGTCCAACAGTTGAGGGACCATTTCTCGCCGCGGGGCATCCAGTTCGAGTCGCTCGAGTCGAGGTCGTTCATCCCTCCGAGTCGCCGCCGGTTCGAGAGCCGCCACTACCCGGTCTCGGCGCTGGCGAGACTGGCGTTGACCGAGATCTTCCCCCCGCGCTACGACAACGTCGTTTACCTCGACGGCGACATTCAGATCGTCGGCGACGTCAGACCGCTGATCACGTATAAGGCCCCCGAGGGTATGATCGCGGCCGCTCGCGATACCTTCTGGCTTCAGATTGTTCTGGATCCCGGTCACTGGTCGCCGAATTACATCAAGGAACTGGGAATCCTCGCCTCCCGCGAGGTATCCGCCGATGGGTATTTCAACTCGGGCGTTCTAGCGTTCCGACGCGAGACCTGGCGGGAAATCGCGCCCCAAGCCCTGGATTTCTATTTCGATCACCCACCGGCGTGCCGCTTCTGTGACCAAAGCGCCCTCAACGCCGTTTGCGCGGGCCGAGTGGTCCACTTGTCCCCGGC
>Ga0180216_1002622_pt1 | contig 14788 bp, 14 predicted proteins | sample eDN3rd37CBELigMG_FD_128879 | JGI IMG/M metagenome (GOLD analysis project Ga0180216, IMG submission 128879) | Enriched Miracle-Growth compost microbial communities from Emeryville, California, USA - eDNA 3rd pass 37_C BE-Lig MG (version 2)... ... | reverse complement strand
GAGCCGGGCGGGCCTTCGGGCTTGCTTGGCGTTGTGGCTTGGCACCTGGTCTTCGGACTTGCAGAGGTTGTGTATTGGTGGCTAGCGATGGCTATCGGTGTACAGCCTTGACCCCAAGCGTGCCTAGCCTTGGAGACAGTGTACACTGTGTACGTGATTGTAGAAGAGCAGCCGCTGCTTCGCCGCTGCGGCCGAACACTCTGGCACGGGGTAGGCTAGGCTCAGGCGGGGGGGGCTAGATTGAGATAACATGATAGTGTTTCTATTTGCAGTAGGGTCTACATGGACTCGACGAACACCATGGCCGATCCGTCGATGTGCCACTGTCGAAGCTGCACGTGTGTAGCACCTGCATCGGACCGCTCCCCACGCATAAGCTCAAAGCGACTGACTGCGTTAGCATAGGAAGAGTGCGCGTTGCTCCACCACAGCTCGTCCATAGTGCGAAGGATCATCGATGAACCGAACAAGCTTTGATCGTCACGGCGCTTCCGAAAATGATGGCTTAGTTTGTAATCATCTCCTTCCATTCCATCGCCCCCGGAGGGCCGAATCCCAGGCGCATTACCATTGGGGCCTGCGTGACGGCATCGGTGCTGCCGTTGCGTCAAAGCGGCGGCGTGCCCTGCAAGCATGCATTCCCCGCGCAATGCGGCCAACGGTAACCCATTAGTACAAGCTCGTCAGCGGCGCCACTCTCCACCCAAGACCCCGGGCTGCGGCGGTTCAGGACCCCGCCGGTCAAGGCAGGGCCGAAAGAGACGATCAGCACCAGCACAGCACGCGCCCAAAGGCGCGGCGGCTCCTCAGTCCGCCCGTCTCTATGTTTGTCGTCACAACCGCGACGTTGCCCCACGGCCCACCCCGCGCGACGCCAGGCGCGTTCGTACCGTCAGCGAGCGTTTGCCGCCGCCGTGGGCGGGCCAGCTCGAGCCGTGCCGAGACAGCGTCGAGAGGACGACGCTGCAGTCGCAGCAATCACCCACGTAGCGCACGACGGCCTCTGTCAGCACGCGGTCGGCGTGAACGACATTCGCCGCCACCACTGCACAGCAAGCGAGGCCTCCGACAAGGCTGAAACTTTTGGACGGACACCGAGCGTGCTCTTCCCCACTATATGGTCCAAGGACAATCTTCATAGGCCGCCTCCCAGGCTCCGCGTCCCCAAGGTCCGGTCCCAGCAACGTACCCAGACCAGCGGCGAGCTCGCCCGAGAGGCCAGTTAAGGTCGTGGGCGCGATGGAAGCACCTGCCGCGGGGGCACAGCGGAGGCAACGGCGCCGCACAAGTTAGCTGCGTGCTCCGCCGGCGGTGACGACCACTCAGATTCCACGCCCGGTGACCCTAGGTGCCCGTGCATGTGGCTCAGGTGTGCTCTGGTCCTCTGCAGGCGTCGCGGTCCACAAAGGGCCCGCGCCAGCTCGGAGTTGGATTTATTCACTAGCATCATTGCCACTGCCCGGTGCGTGCGCCCCCTCCTCGGCCTTACCGTCCCGCCGCCAGCCACCCGGCTTCGCCCCGCCCCGCCCATCACATCCCGCCGCCATCCGCCCCCCCACCAGGGCGGATTGCCGTACCATCAGCTGCAGCATCGGTGCGTCGGTCGGCGCGCGGGTCGATGGCGGTGCGCGGGCGCCGTCCCCCCTCCCCAAGGGCGCGGCGCCGCCAGAAGGACGCGGCTCATCCGCCCATCATCGCCGCCTCGCCGCCGGCGCTGCTGTGGGTCTGCTAGGCATACTATGAAAGTGCCCCGCAAGTGGGTGCCCCGCGAGTGCGCCAGCTCACTTTTCCTCATCTCTTGCTGATCCCTCGACCTTCGCCGGTGCCGCACCGCGCGCCCTCCATCGGCCGCCACCATGCCGCCCAAGTTCGACCCGTCGGCCGTGGTTGTTGGTACGCTGCGTGCCCGCCAGCATGCACCGCGGGGGGCAGGATGCGCGGGCACGCCGCGGATGGATGGCGCACGGTGGAGCGATGGGCACGGCGCGCGATGGCCGGGTGGCCTGCGGCCACGGCGCTGCCGGCGCACGCATGGACATGCGGAAACGGCGTGGAGCACGCGGCGCCCCGCGGCGCGCAAAGGCGGTCGGCGTTGTGAGGGCGACGGGGGAAAGGCGCGGCAGCGCTGGAAGGCGTTTGCAGCCGACGTGCTCTGCTGCCAGCCGCCCATCAACGGAACAAAGACGCTAATCGCCCGACGTGTGCTCGCCTTGCCCGCGACCGCTCGCGCAGTCAACCTCCGTGTCACCGGTGGTGAGGTTCCCGGTGGTTCGTCGCTGGCCCCGAAGATCGGTCCGCTCGGTCTGGTACGTGCGCGGGCCTTCGCGGCAGAAGAAGAGCTCGCGCGCTGTACGCCGCTTGCTAACCAGCTGCGCTGGACGGCTGCCGCGCCCGGTGGGTGCACGGCGCGCCTGCGTGCGTGCGCGGTCGGCCCACAGAACCCGAAGAAGGTTGGCGATGACATTGCCAAGGCCACCTCGGACTGGAAGGGCCTGCGCGTCACCGTCGCCCTGACCATCCAGAACCGTGTGGCCACCGTCAAGGTGATCCCGTCGGCCTCGTCGCTGATCGTCAAGGCGCTCAAGGAGCCGCCGCGTGACCGCAAGAAGGTCAAGAACGGTACGTGGCCTCGCGGACGACGCCAGCTGCCGACACTGTGGTGCGTGGTCCGGGTCGCTAACGCCACCACTACGGTCGTGCCGTCCCGCGGCCCTGTTTTGCGCCTTGCAGTCAAGCACGACGGCAACATCCCGCTGTCGGAGATCTTCGCCATCGCACGAGTCATGCGGGACCGGTCCATGGCGCGCGAGTTCGTCGGCACCGTGAAGGAGATCCTGGGCACCGCCCAGTCGGTCGGCTGCACCGTCGACGGCCAGAACCCGCACACCATCATTGAGAAGATCGACGCCGGCCAGATCGAGGTCCCCAGCAAGTAAAAACCAAGAAAAATCTATACCCCCAATGGCAAGTCTAACCCGCTTGCTTTGTACACAGTGTGGCGTGCGTTCGGAATGGAGGGCTCGCGCCTGTTCGTGAGTTGTCGGTGCGGCGGAGCCGTAGCGCTGGCTAGCAGCGGGCTGGCGGCCGCCGTTCGTTCGCTCTGCGCGAGCGTGCTGGAGAACGCGCTGTTGCAGCATAGTCCAGTTTAGCCGACAGAGCGTATCATCCAGAGAACGCATGAACGTCCACCCGGGATGTGTGTATAGCATAGGGAGCAGTGGAGCAGCTCCAATGCGAGCACCTAGGTTGCACAGCAGCCGCGCAACAGAAGCATCCCAGCGTCCAACAGGATGCACGGGCACGCAGTAGCAGTTTGACCCGTCGCCAACTGCTGCGGCGCGTGGATCAGTAGGCCGAAAATGCAGTAACCGTTTCAGCAGCTCCGCCAAAAATGCAGAGTCACGCATGATATGCGCTACAGCTTGGGCGGTGGGGCACCGTGTTGGGGCGTGCAACTTTGCTCCCAGCATGTTGTGCTAGCCGTGGTCGGGCATGCAGGCAGGCGGCGCGGCATGTCGCTGTTGGACTTGGAATTTTTCTTTCTTTTTTTTTTTTAGGCGGGCGCCACATCAGAGATCGGTTTTTCGTTCGTTTTCAAACGGCGGCTGCGTGCGCGTTTCTGCGTCGTTCGCCTTCGTCGCCCTGTTGCGCCCGTGCTCCCCCCTGCCCCCACGCCACACGCGCCGACACACGGCAGCGGCGGCGGTGAACACACGTCGCTGCCTAGAAGCGCACGCGTCTGCTATTCGCAAGAGCAGGACCGGAGGGCATCGCTTCGCTGGCGCGCCCGGCGGCACCTCGCCGACACGGAGCAGCGCGGTGCCCATCCAAGCGCGGAACGGCGACCTTTGGCGCGCGCTAGGCGGGCGCCGACGTGCGCACGGTGCTCTCCTTTAGGCTCGCACGCTGCTCCAGGTGCTAGCAGCTGCGGGTCTGTGGCCGTGGGTGCACCTAGCCCCCCTCCCAGCGTCGACGCCATCTGTAGCCGTTCGTCGTGGTACGTCGGGAGAGGCCGTTACGCCGCGCGTCGCCGCTGGCACCGTGGGCGGCGCCTCCGATGCTGACGCACTATGCTGCTCGTGCCTTCCCACGCGTATCCGTGTCCGCCAGCTGCCTTCGCCTAGTGGCCATTGCTTCCGGAACGCGCGGCCTTTGCGAACCGCGCGCTTCCTGCACAGCACCGTTCTTCGGACCGCTTTGCTGAGCTGTGCGGCGCGGAAACGCCCGCTGACGCACCGCCGCCATGGAGTCATTACTGGACTTTTCGGCGCCGCTCAACGTGAAGCTGCTGGAGAACCTGCGCCAGGTGGTCGGCGCGCCGGCCACGCCGCACGCCGAGGTGCGCGCTGCTGGCTCGAGGCGTAGGCCTGGGGCGTCGCGGTCAAGGGGGGTACTGACGGGCTGGCGATAAGCTCGCCACTGGCGCCGCCGTGCGCTCCCCCTAGCGCATGCGCGCGACCGAGGCGCTCATGGCCTTCAAGGCCCACCCGGACGCGTGGACCCGGATTGACGCCATCCTGGCCAGCGACGTGAGCGTCGACACCAAGGTCGGCCCCCGTGCCTCGGCCGTCGTGCCATGTGCTGCCGGAGGGGGCGGCAGGCTGACGGCGGCATCGCGACGTGACCCTGCGCTTGACACGCCACCAGGTGTTCGGTCTGGACATCCTCGTCGAGATGATCAAGTCGCGCTGGAAGATCATCCCGCGCGACCAGCGCGACAGTACGGCCGCGGCTGGCGGCTGCGCGCGGCGACGACAGCGGCCCGGGTGCTAAGCCAGGCTGGAGCGCTCGGACCATGCGGCGGCTGTGGATCCCGCAGGCGTCAAGAACTTCATTGTCGCCATGATCATCCAGACCTCCAGCGTCGAGCAGCGCGGGCCAGGGAAGCTCTACCAGAACAAGCTCAACACGGCGCTGGTCGAGGTGCGCCGCCCCGTCTGGTAGCACTGCGCGCGCGTGGTGCACGTCTGAAGCGAGCCGCCGCCGCCCGCATGCGTCGCTGCGGCCCCGCAGATCCTGAAGCAGGACTGGCCGCACAACTGGCCCTCGTTCATCAGCGACCTGGTCGGCTCCAGCAAGACCAACGAGCTGCTGTGCGAGAACAATATGCGGATCCTGCACCTGCTCAGGTGCGTGCGTGCGCCGCGCCCGCACCGGCGGGTGCCTGCTGATTGCCGCTGACACGGTGCGCGATCGCCGCACCTCGCTGGAGCGCGCCGGATGCAGCGAGGAGATCTTTGACTTCTCCGCCGAGGAGATGGTCTCGCAAAAGGTCAAGGACCTGAAGAACCAGCTATGCGGCGAGTTCTCGCAGATCTTCCAGCTGTGCATGCTGGTGCTCAGCAGCGCCACCAGCTCGTCGCTGCTCCTCCAGACGCTCAAGACGCTCCTGCGTTTCCTGAATTGGATCCCGCTCGGCTACATCTTTGAGACCGAGCTCATCCGCGTGCTGGTGGAGAAGGTGGGCGCCGCCGCATCCGGACGGTGGGCCGCGTTGCCGGCGCCGCTCACAGTCGGTCCGTGGGCGGTGGTCCGCGCCCCATGCGCCGCCGGGCCCCAGTACTTTGTGGTGCCGGCGTACCGCAACATCGTGATCCAGTGCCTCGTGGAGATTGCGGGCCTGAACGTCGGCAACATCTACGACGAGCAGTTCAAGTACCTCTACAGCGGCACCATCCAGCAGCTCGCGACCTTTTTGCCGCTGTCGATGAGTATGTCGCCACGCCAGCCCTGCCGTTGGGAGGAGAGGCCATGCGCGGGTGCTAACAACGGCCGGTCCCGGCCCGTGCCGCCCGCCACGGGCAGGCATCCGCGAGATCCACGCGCGCGGCGTCAACTCGGAGCAAGAGTTCATCCAGCAGCTCGCGCTCTTCCTCACGTCCTTCTTCCGGGAACACGTCGCGGTATGGGAACATTTCCCGCGGCCAGCACCGGGTTTCCCATGCTGTGGCGAACTAACCGGCGCGCCGGGCTGCCTGCTTGCACCGATGCGGAGCGCCAGCTGATCGAGGGTCCGGACATGGCCGCCGTGTTCAACGCGGGCTACCAGTACCTGCTGCTGGTCTCGGACGTGGACGACCGCGAGATCTTCAAGATCTGCCTGGAGTACTGGAACAAGCTGGTGCGTGCCCGTTGCGGAGGCAGGGCGCTCCTCGCGAGGCGCGCTCACCTGGTCGTCGGCCGCGCGGTCCGACCGTTGCTCGTGCGGCGCAGGTCGAGGACCTCTACCGCGGCCCGTACCAGTCCGGCCTGCTGCTGAACGACGGCATGGCCGCCGCGAACGCCCGGCGCGCCATGTACGCGCCGATCCTCTCGCGCCTGCGGCTCATCATGATCGAGCACATGGCCAAGCCGGAGGAGGTACGGCGGCGGCGTGCCAGCAGCATGCGTCGGATAGGCGGCGCATCTCACCCGACGGCCAACTGCATCGATCGTGTTGGCCGGGAAACCAGGTGCTGGTCGAGGAGCGCGACGGCCAGATCCAGCGCGAGCTGCTCAAGGACACGGACACGATCGCGCTCTACAAGAGCATGCGCGAGTGCCTCATCTACCTCACGCACCTGGACCCGAGCGACACGGAGGAGATCATGAACACCAAGCTCGCACGACAGGTGCGCACTGCTCTGTGACGCCGGCCGCTGCCGCCGCCGATGGGTATTTCCTGACGCCGGCGCAGCACTTTGGTGGCACGGGTCTGGTGCCGACGCAGATCGACAACTCGGAGTGGTCGTGGTCGAACCTGAACAAGCTGTGCTGGGCCATTGGCTCGATCAGCGGCGCCATGGGTGCGTTGCACGACGCGGCTAGCGTACCGTGGTCGCTATCGGGCGCCGCGCTCATGCCGAGCCGCCTGCTTGCTAGTGGCTCATCCCTGCGTGGTCAGGCGAGGAGGAGGAGAAGAAGTTCCTGGTCTACGTCATTCGCGAGCTGCTGAGCTTGGTGGAGATGAAGCGCGGCAAGGACAACAAGGCGGTGGTTGCCAGCAACATCATGTACATAGTCGGGCAGTACCCGCGGTTCCTGAAGGCGCACTGGAAGTTCCTCAAGACGGTCGTGAACAAGCTCTTCGAGTTCATGCACGAGCTGCACGAAGGTCTGCCGACGCGCCGCTTGGGCCGCGCGGTGCACGGGGCCGTGTGCTGACGAGCCGGCGCAGCGCTGGCCCGAAACATGGGTTGGGTGCCGGCCGGCTTGGCAGGCGTGCAAGACATGGCGTGCGACACGTTCATCAAGATCTCGCAAAAGTGCCGCAAGCAGTTCGTCATGTACCAGCCGGGCGAGGTCCAGCCGTTCATTGAGGAGATCCTCAAGAACATGCCGACCATCATCCGCGACCTGAAGCCGCACCAGGCATGTGCTGCGCGCGTTATGGTCGCCGGCCGGCGTCGTGGAGCTGGCTGACCTTGCGCTTGGCGCCAATGGCCGCGCGGCGCGCGGGGCCGCAGGTCCACACCTTCTACGAGGCGGTCGGCTACATGATCCAGGCGCAGACGGACTCGGCGGTGCAGGAACGGCTCATCGTCAAGTTCATGGAGCTGCCCAACTCGGCGGTACGCGGGCATACGGCTCGCAGCGGTTTCGAGCAGGCGCCGGCCCGTTCCTGACACCGGATCCTTCCCGGGGGAACGCCGCGGCGCTGGCGCGCACAGTGGGACCAGTGCATCCGGAGGGTCGGGCAGGACCCCAACAGCCTCGCGGACCTCGAGGGCGTGACCAAGGTCTTTGTGAACGTCCTCAAGACCAACGTCTCGGCGTGCACCGCGATCGGCTACCCCTACGTCGTGCAACTCAGCCGCATCTTCTTGGACATGCTGAACCTCTACAAGATCGTGTCCAACGCCGTCACGGCGGCGGCGCTCAGCGGCGGTAGGCTCGACTCCGGCACATGCAGACGTTGAAGGAGCGGACGGCACTGACCCGGCGGTCGGCACGGCGTCCCTGCTGGCACCTGGCGCGCAGGCGTGAACACCCAGACGCCGACGTACCGCCAGCTGCGCGCCATCAAGAAGGAGACGCTGAACCTGCTGGACACGTTCTTCACGAGCGACGCCAAGGACCCGAAGACTGTGGCCGACACGTTTGTGGTGCCGCTCCTGGACGCGATCCTCGGCGACTACCAGTCGAGCCCGCCGATCACGCGCGAGGCGGAGGTCCTGTCGCTGATCGCCACCGTCGTCGAGAAGCTGCAGGTGCGCGGGCAGACCCACCCGCCCGAGGACATGCCTGCGGCGGTCCGCCAATGCAGCGCGAGCGCGCACGTCTCGCCTCTGGCCGTTTGGTCTGTCGCAGCTCTTTGTGATCGACAAGGTGCCGGCCATCCTCGAGGCCGTCTTCCAGAGCACGCTGGACCTGATCACCGCCAACTTTACGGACAACCCCGACCACCGCGTCAACTTTTACCGTCTGCTGCGGGCAGTGGATACGCATTGCTTCCTGGGTGCGCGAGCGCGCAAACGCAATGTCGTGCAGCCGCCGCCCGCGGCGCTCATGGCGCTCTTCCTGCCGTCCAACGTTGCAACGGCCCCACAGCGCTCATCCGGCTGCCGCCGGTCCAGTTCAAGCTGGTCATCGACGCGATCGTGTGGGGCTTCAAGCACATCGCGCGCGATGTCTCCGAGATGGCGCTGGAGCTGTTGCTGGAGCTGCTGGTGCGTCCGGCAGTGGTGCAGGTAGACCGGTTGGGCCGCGACCAACGCGCGCAGGCCGCCCCGTTTGGTTGCGCATGGCCGCCCGCAGAACAATGTGCACCAGTGGGGCTCGTCGGACCCGGCGGGCGCGACCGCGTTCTACCAGCAGTACTACCTGCCGCTGCTCGAGGACATCTTTGTCGTCCTCACGGACCGCGAGCACAAGTCGGGTGCGTGCGCGTCCGGCCGCGATCGCGACGCGGGCGTAGGCGTAGTACCATGTGACCCACGCATGAGCACACGCGCACCTGTACCCTTTTGGCGCCGCGCGGCACAGCGTTCAAGCTGCACGCGCAGGTCCTGGCCCACATGTTCAACCTCGTGGAGAGCGGCCAGGTGCAGGCGCCGCTGTGGAGCCCGGCGACGTCGGTGCCGGCGGGCATGACCAACCAGACGTACCTGCGCGAGTACCTCGCCACCAAGTTCCGCGCGGCCTTCCCGCAGCTGAACAAGTGCGTTCCGGCTGGCCGCCCCATAGCAGGCATGACGCGGGTTGAGCTGACCGCCGCCCTTTGGGTGCGCGTGCGTGCGCATGGCGACTGGCTGTCGAACCGCGCAGCACGCAAATCCAGCAGTTTGTCACGAGCCTGTTCGCGCTGAACCGCGACATCTCGGCGTTCAAGTCGACGCTGCGCGACTTTTTGATTTCCCTCAAGGTGCCGCGCCCGTGCCCGCACCTGCTGCGCTAGCGACGGCTGCGCTGGTGCGTGCTGACCCGCCGCATCGAGGGCGCAGGGCGCTCCCGTTTGCACAGGAGTTTGCCGGGGACGACAACCAGGCGCTGTTCACGGAAGAGACCGAGGCCGAGCTGGCGCGCAAGCGGCAGCAGGAGCTGGAGCAGGCCATGGCCATCCCGGGCATGATCCGGCCGCAGGACCGCCCGGACTACAACATGGGCGACTGAGCCGCGGCGCGCAGGTGGCGCGGCGCGGGTGCTGCGCACTCGGCCGTTGCGATGGTGCTGCCAGGGTCACACCTGTGCGCTATACTGTATGTAGATGCCTGTCGAGATTGTGTTCTTTGCTAGAGTACAAATACATCTGCAGCGACCGAGGAGCGCGCGCCGTCGCCCGCAGTTTGCGCGGCTGTACACGGTGGGGCAAAGGAGGCACTGGCATCGCGGAGCGAGCCTACCCGGACTTGCGCGGTGCTTGGAACTCCTGCGCGCCAGCGCACCCATGCGCCGGGCAACCCCCCCAGCACGGGGAAGCCGTCAGCTCATCGGTCACAGCCACACACCGCGAACCGCCCACGTGCGCCGCACGTACGTCTTCGCTGTCCGAGCCGGCGCCGACGCCGCCGTTGGATGCGGGCGCCTTCCACGCACGGGGAAGCGTCGTGTCGACGACGCCGTTGTGCCACGTGCCCTGCTCCAGGCCGGCCTTTTGGTTCTTCTCGTGCTCCTTGGCAATGAGCTCGGCGGTGCCCTTCCAGCCGCGGTACCGCTTGAGGTCGCGGCTGCCCAGCAGCCGCATCGTCTTGACCGCCAGGAGCTTGGTCGACTGAGGGCGGCGCCTGCCGGTGCGCGTACGCGCTGCGTTAGGTTGCAAGCGCCACTGTCCCAGGGGGGCGTCGGCACGCAGCGTACCCATTTCGGCAGCAGCTCGCGCTGAATGTCGGCGAAGCGGCCGACGCCGAACCGCTGGATGCCCTCGACGAGGGCCTGCTGGTCCGCGGGCGTCCACTTGTGCTCCTCGATGTCAACCTTGAGGCTGAAGTACGCCTTGTTCAGGTTGCCGTCGCTGTCGATGATGATCTTGGTCTCCGGGAACTCCCTGCGGATGCAGAACGCCTTGCGGAGCGTGCGGACACGTTCCTGCTTTTGCCGGTCGAGCTTGGTCGGCGACAGCGGCGCGTCGACCTTGGTCGGCGACAGCGGCCCGCCGAGCTTGGTCGGCGACAGCGGCGTGCCGGGCTGGGCGGCCGCGACGGCGGTGGTCGCCATCTTGTCGGTATCTCGACGCCCAGCAGCGTGCGCTCTTGTCCTTGCCCTCGGCCTTGCGCGCGTCGCCGTCCGCTGCGTCGTCGTCGTCCGCCGTTTCTTTTGATTTTCGCGCCAAATTTACCCCCCAGCGTTTCCAATAGTCCCCCCAAATGCGGGGCGCATTAGTAGCAGGGGTCTCTCTCAGACGAAGCGCCTTTGTCGCTAGACAATTCGTCCACTGGAACGACAGAATTAACCAGTTCTGCCGGTGGCGTGGTACTATGGCGGCCGTGGGACGCGGAGGCACTTCTGCCACTGTTCAACCCCACCGCAGGGCGACCATGGCGGCGCCGCGCGCGACGGCGGCGGCAGCGGCGGCGACGGCGGCGGCCGCGGGCCCGCGCCGCGCCGCCGGACGGCCATGGCGTGCCCTGCAGCCCGTCTGGCAGGCGCAGCGGACCCCATGGCTGCTGCCCATGCGCCTGCTCCCGCCCACGCAGCCACAGCAGACGCTCGCGACCAAGGCCGCGGCCGCGGCAGACGCCGCCGCCGGCGAGGACCTCATGGGCAAGATCGTGTCGCTGTGCAAGCGCCGCGGCTTCGTGTACCACGCGGCCGACGTCTACGGCGGCCTCCGCGGCTGCTACGACTACGGCCCGCTCGGTGCGCTGCTCAAACGGAACCTCGTGGCAGCCTGGTGGCACAGCGTGCTGGACACGCGGCCCGACGTCGTCCCGCTGGACAGCAGCATCCTGACGCACCGGAGCGTCCTGCAGACCTCGGGCCACGTCGCCAACTTCTCCGACCCGCTCGTGGACTGCCAGCTCAGCAAGGCGCGCTTCCGCGCCGACAAGGCCGGCCCCGTGCAGATCGGCGCCGACGGCCGCCTGGCGATCCGCGCGCCGGACCGCCCGACCGCGGAGGCGTGGCGGCGCCAGATCGCCGAGCAGCTTGCGCCGGGCGCTGCCGTCGAGCGCAAGGGGCCCAACGTCGTGCTGCGCGTCGTGGGCCAGACGGAGGGCGCACTGCTCGTCGCGCCCGCCGCGGGCGACGGCGCGCCGCCCGTGGCCGTCCCCTACCGCGGCTACGCGAGCCCGGCGACCAACTCGCCGTTCCTGACGCCCGAGCGGCAGTTCAACATGATGTTTGCCACGTCGCTGGGCGCGGTCGACCCGATCGACGAGGTCGTCAACGCCGTGTGGACCGACCCGGCCGGCTGCGACCCGGCGACCGGCGCGTGCCCCGCGCCGCCGCCGGCCACGCGTGCTGCGGCGGCCGAGCGAGCGCGCGGCGTGCTCGAGGCGACGCAGGTGTACCTGCGGCCCGAGACGGCGCAGGGCACGTTCACGCAGTTCAACAACATCGTGGCGGCGACGGGCCTCAAGCTGCCGTTCGGCGTCGCGCAGGTGGGCAAGTCGTTCCGGAACGAGATCACGCTGGAGCACTTCGTCTTCCGGACCGCCGAGTTTGAGCAGATGGAGCTCGAGTACTTTTGCCCGCCGAGCGAGTCGGCCGCGTGGTTCCAGTACTGGCGCGCCGCGCGCATGCAGTGGTGGCAGGCGCTGCTGCCGCACTCGCACGACCGGCTGCGCTACGTGGACCACCCGCCTACCAGCCTGGCGCACTACTCGTCGGCGTGCACCGACATCGAGTTTGCGTTCCCGTGGGGCTGGGGCGAGCTCGAGGGCGTGGCGCACCGCGGCGACTACGACCTGCGCGCGCACGCGCAGGCGACCGGCCGCACGATGGCCGCGCTCGAGGCGGACGGGCGCACGCGCGTCACGCCGCATGTGATCGAGCCCGCGGCGGGCGTGAACCGCGGCCTGCTGGCCGTGCTGGCGGACGCGTACCACGAGCGCACCGTCGCGCCCGGCGCCGCCGAGGAGAACGGCGGCAGCACCGCCGCCGCCGGCGCCGGCGCCGCGGAGGAGGTGCGCGTCGTGCTGCGGCTGCACCCGGTGCTGGCGCCGATCAAGGTTGCCGTGTGCCCGCTGATCAAGCACGAGGGCATGGCGGCGCGCGCCGAAGCGATCGGCCTGGAGCTGCGGCGGCACGGCATCTCGAGCCGGCTCGAACACTCGACGTCGCTGTCGATCGGCCGGCGGTACGCGCGGCACGACGAGATCGGCACGCCCTGGTGCGTCACGGTGGACCACCAGACGCTGGAGGACGGCACCGTGACGGTGCGCGACCGCGACACGATGCGCCAGCACCGCATGCAGGCGGAGGACCTGCCCGGCTGGGTGCAGCGCGCCACCGCGCTCGGTGCAGCGCTGCCGCTGCCCCCGCTGCGCCCGCAGTAACCAATCACTGTACATAAGCGCAGTGTATCATGTACAGCGCACGCACCACTCACTGATTGCAATGTTTTTGCCACCGGAGCGGAAGGGTTTCTGGGTTTATTGCCGGCAACGGAGTACACAGACCCACGGAACAAGAAATAATCAGGGCGGGGCGCCTAACGCCGGCGTGTCGGGAGTGGGTGCGTCCCAGGACGGCGGCGTTGCGGGGGCGCCTTACACGGTCTGCTCGGGCGACTCCTTGGTGTCGAAGGTGCGGTTGATCGGGCCGGTGAAGCGCTGGTTGACAACGACGAGGCGGAAGGCGTTGAGGATGCCCGCGATCGGCGGCACGAAGGCGTTGAACACGTCGATGGCGTAGCGGACGAAGACCAGCAGGCCGCGGAAGACGGCAAGCAGGTACACCAGGGTGGGGTACACCGCCACCGAGTAGATGGTGAAGAAGTACGGGCGGACGATCTGGTCGCCAATGACGAGCAGCGGCACGACGACGATGCGCTTGAAGAGCCAGGCGACGAAGCGGACGGCCTGCACGATCAGGGTCGAGACGATGGTCAGGACGAGGCGCAGCACGCCGAAGAACTCGGCCCAGGCGCGGTTCATGAACTTCTCGACCTTGATGACGAGGCGCTCGGTGACGGCGCCGCTCGAGCCGGCGTACTCCTCGGAGGTGTACTCGTTCGTGTCAATGCTGTCGAACGTCAGGGTCTCGTAGTCCGGCAGCGACGAGCCGTTCGGGCTGGGCGACCGGACCGACGTGCCAAGGCGCAAGGGCTAATAAGGTCAGCACCGGAACGCGTGAGGTGGGCGAAGGGCGTGGGGACGCACAAGAAGACGAGCGACGACGGGGACGGGACCTCCGTGGTTTTCTCGACCTTCTTGGGCTCGGTGATGGCCGGCGCGGTGGCCGCGGCCGGGGTCTCCGGGGCCGAGGCGGCGCCGGTCTCGACGGGCTAGTGCGCGCGGCCCAGGAGACAAGGCGGAATGGAGTGTGAGCACGGGGCTGGCGCCGCGGGGTCAGGAAGATGGCGGGGCGGGCGCGAACGTACCGAATCCTTCTCCTCCGCCATCATGTCGGCTGGCAGTGGCGCGTGCGCTGAAGCGGCGGCTGCAGGAGAACGGCGTACAGATCGGGCGTGGAAAAATCGGGTTAGTCAACCCAGTGACCGCGCGACGCAGCGAGTGGCACAGCACGTGCTAAAAAAGAGGCGGAAAATTGTGCCGGGAGGAGCACAGGAGGGAATACGAAAGAGGAGGGCGCGGAAGTGGCGTCCGCGTGAGCGGCGCGTGCGTGCGCGTGCGTGCATGGACGCTCGCCACGTGCAGCAGGAAATAAGAGCGTAAAAGATACGCCTATTCAGAAATCGAGCCAAAGAACAAAACCGGAAATAGGCGCACCGCTGCACAGCCCGTTCGCGCCTCCCGCCCACGCCGCACGGACACGACGTCGGCCGCGTCAAGCGCCCGCAGCTGCATGGGCGTCCGCCGCTGCCGCGTCCCCGATTTCCACACGCAGATCGCCAAAATCGCCCAATGAAGAGAAAAAAAGCACCTAACCATTTCACGCTACAGAGGGAGAGGGTGGAGAGCGGGCACAGGCTGCGAGACGAACAGGTGTTTGTGGGCGTCCTTCGATGCGCTTTCTAAGAAAGTAATGAGGAGAAAGAACATCGTACCGAAAAAGAAGAAAAAGTTGATTATTCGGAAGCGAAAACGCGTTCCGGAAAAATGTAACGGCCGTACGGCTGGCAATTATCCTAGCACGCACTAATCTCGGTTGTTCGAGCTTATCCTGTGTATGTGACTGCAGCGATGCCGCGTGTGTAATGTGGCGCCTATTGCTGAGTATTGCCGACGTGCGCAGTTGCTCGTAGTTG
>Ga0180216_1002620_pt1 | contig 14793 bp, 12 predicted proteins | sample eDN3rd37CBELigMG_FD_128879 | JGI IMG/M metagenome (GOLD analysis project Ga0180216, IMG submission 128879) | Enriched Miracle-Growth compost microbial communities from Emeryville, California, USA - eDNA 3rd pass 37_C BE-Lig MG (version 2)... ... | reverse complement strand
GGCTTTCGCTGTTCACTGGCGGAGCTGTTTCCGCCTAGAACGTAAAGCGGCGTCGCATCCTTGGAAGCAGATACCACCAACCCTTGGTTCAACATGGCAACGGATACCAACACTGCCCGCGAAGCCTGGGAACGGGCCTTGGCTGCCGCCACCACGCGCGACGCCCAGTTCACCACGGTCAGTGGCCGCAAGATCGAGCCGCTGTACTATCCGGCTGAGCCCGACCCGTGGTACGAGGAGCAGCTAGGTTACCCGGGCCAGTTTCCATTCACCCGCGGGATTCACGCGAATCTGTACCGCGGCAAGCTATGGACGATGCGGCAGTTTGCCGGCTTCGGTACGCCCGAGGAAACCAACGCCCGCTTCCGGTTCCTGCTATCGAAGGGGCAGACGGGGCTATCCACCGCGTTCGACCTGCCTACGTTGATGGGCTTGGATAGCGACCATCCCAACTCGCAGGGCGAAGTTGGCCGGTTGGGCGTGGCGGTGGATACGGCCCGCGACTTCGACCGGCTATTCGAAGGCATCAACCTGGGCGAAGTCTCCGTCTCGATGACGATCAACGCCCCGGCGGCCATCGTGTTGGCCTTTTACTTGGTGGCGGCCGAGCGGCAAGGCGTGCCGTGGGATCAGTTGCGCGGCACATTGCAGAACGACATCCTCAAGGAATACCACGCCCAGAACGAGTTTGTCTTTCCGCCGCAGGAAAGCGTGCGGCTGGTGGTCGATACGATCGCCTTCTGTACCGAGCATGCCCCGCAGTTCAACCCTGTTTCGATCAGCGGTTACCACATCCGCGAAGCCGGCAGCACTGCTGCCGAAGAATTGGCGTTCACGCTGGCCGATGGTTTCCACTATGTCGAGCAGACCATGGAAGCCGGGCTGGGCGTCGACGAGTTCGCCCCGCGGCTGTCGTTCTTCTTCAACAGTCACAACGACTTCTTTGAGGAAATCGCCAAGTTCCGCGCGGCCCGGCGGATTTGGGCTCGGCACATGCGCGACAAGTACGGTGCCCAGAACCCGCGAAGCTGCATGCTGCGATTCCACGCCCAAACGTCGGGTGTGAGCTTGCAGGCCCAGCAGCCCGAGGTGAATGTGATTCGCGTGGCCTACCAGGCGCTCGCGGCCGTGCTTGGCGGTTGCCAGAGCCTGCACACCAACAGCCGCGATGAAACGCTTTCGCTGCCCACAGAGGAAGCGGTGACGATCGCACTACGGACCCAGCAGGTGCTGGCCTACGAGACCGGCGTGGCCAACTCGGTCGATCCGCTGGGCGGCAGCTACCAGGTGGAAGCGTTGACCGACGCCTTGGAGCAGGACGCCGAGGCGATCTTTACCGAGATCCAGGAACAAGGCGGCATGATCGCGGCCATTGAGAAGGGCTACTTCCGCCGCCGCATCGCCGAAAGCGCGTTCGCTTATCAGCGTGAAGTCGATGCCAAGCGGAAGCTAATCGTCGGCGTGAACGCGTTTACCGACGATTCCGGCCTGAACGTGCCGACGCTGGAAATCGATTCCTCGGTGGAAGTCCGCCAGCGGCAACGTCTGGCCCAGACCAAGGCCGAGCGCGACGCGGCCACGGTCGAAATGTCGCTCGATCGCATTCGCAAGGTGGCCGCCAGCCGCGAGAACCTGATGCCGGCTCTGATTGATGCCGCCAGGGCTGACGTCACGCTAGGCGAAATGGTGGCTGCCCTGGCCGATGTGCTGGGCCGCTACCGGCCGACCAGTTAGTTCCTGTGGGCATTAGCTAAGCTGTCCCACAAATAATCCGAATTGAGAGCAACGATGCCTGCCGTTCCATCCGCCAAACACGCAACCAAGCCGATCCGCGTGGTTCTCGCCAAGCTGGGCCTCGATGGCCACGATCGCGGGATTCAGGTCGTCGCCAGGGCGTTGCGCGACGCCGGCATGGAAGTCATCTATACCGGGCTGTGGCAATCGCCCGCCGCCGCGGTGCGCGCGGTCGAGGACGAAGATGCCGACGTGCTGGGCGTGAGCCTGCTTTCCGGCGCGCACATGACGCTGGTGCCGGACCTGATGAAGCGGCTGCGCGAGCGAGGACTGGACGACGTGACCGTGTTGGTGGGCGGAATCATTCCGGAATCTGACCTGCCGAAGCTGCGCGAGCTGGGCGTGGCTGAAGTGTTCACGCCGGGAGCCTCGCTGGATGAGATTGCCGCTTTTATCCGGCAGCGCGTTGCGGCCAAGGCCGCCTGAGGCTCAATAATTCGCCTCGACGCTGCTCAGCTCGGCCGCGGTTTGTTCGTCGGCTTCGAGCGTTGGCATTTCCGGGGCTACTTCGTCGGCCACGAGCGGCAGCCGGATCACGACCGTGATACCGATTGCAGCCAGGGCCAGCAGCAGCCCGATGCCCCAGGCTGGCAGATTGCCTAAGACGATGCTGGCGGTCACGCCGACGGCGACCACGGCCAGGGCCAGTACCTTCACTTCGCGGCGAACGCCGCCCCGCTGCTGCCAGTCGCGGAGGAATCCGCCCAGCAGCCGCGAACGCAGTAGCCGCTGATTGAGCCGCGGCGACGAGCGCACATAGAAGAAGCTTGCCAACAACAGAAATGGCGTGGTGGGCAGCAGCGGCAAGAACGCCCCCAGGGCACCGAGCCCGACGAAGAACGAGCCGAGAACGACGTACAGTCCGCGCCGCCAAGGGGGCAGTTCGAATTGTCGGTCCGGCGGAATCATCGTGAAACTACGGGAAATCGGCGGAGCGGTGCTTGCCATGGAGCGGGCGGGACCTCGGATTGCCGTGAGTATACGTAATCATACGGCCAAGGGGGCATCCTGCAATCGTAGTACGCCCCCAGCGGCGCCACAGCCTTGCAGCGGGCTCAGCCCGGGAATTGTTACCAACAAACGCGCGAACGCCCGGTCGTATGTATGGCCACCCGTTGATGGACGGCAGCAAGAACGATAACGCACTCGCCCGATTGGCGGGGCAACCTATACGCCGCTGCGAACGATTATGCGCGCGTATTCGTAACATATAAGCAGCGGCGCACGGGGCGCTAGAAACAAACGCTCGCGTGTACTGGCTGCGGCGCGTGAACCTATCGGGTGAGGCAACCGCCTGGGCAAGCGGATGGCTGCGGCGATTTGACGCCCCGCGGCTGGCCGGTTGCTCGGCGGTTGACACTTTGGCTGTTTTACCCTTTCAGAGGTTGGCTCTTGTTGCCTGGGGATTCGGCACGCCCTAAAATAGCGGCACATCCCGCAAAGTCGGCCAGTCTGACCCCACCCTCACAATCGCCTGCATCGGCGCGGCAATTTAGGTCAACTTTGTTGCTAACGCCCCAGGGCAACGAAGAATGGAGTGACGTCCTGGGAGGACTACGCTCCGGACCTGTGAATCGAATTAGGCTCGGCCCATCTGCAACTTTCTCTCGCCAGGTTTTCCAGGTACTTCCCTATGCGCAATCCGTTTTCGCGTCGGATGTGGATGGCCGCGGTCGCTCTTGTAGCACTTACGGCCACCGGGGCTCAGGCCCAGAACGATGACAACGCCAAATACACGAACCTGATCAAGGACGCCAAGGTTCAGTCCGGCCTGTTCAAGCTGATCCAGAAGGACGGCCGCGTGTACGCCGAACTGACTCCGGCGAACCTCAACAAGGACTACATCATCGTCACCTCGATTGCCCGCGGCATCGGCCAAGGCAGCCTGCTGGGCGGCATGTCGTGGGGCTTTGGCGATGACTGGTTGTGGCAGTTCCGCAAGGTGGACGACAAGATCCACGTGGTCCGCCGCAATATCCGCTTCACGGCCAAGAAGGGTACGCCCGAAGCGAAGGCCGTTGAACTGGCCTACACCGACAGCGTGCTGTTCGCTCTGCCGATCGTGGCCAAGTCGCCCGGCGGCGGCATGGTGATCGACCTCGATGCGATCTTCATGGGCGATCTGCCGCAGATTGGCCAGGTGCTGCGGGGCTTCAGCTTCACTAGCTCGCGCAGCACGTGGTCGGTGGTGAAGGCCCTCCGCGATAACGTGGAACTGGAAGTCGCCGCCACGTACGCCTCCAGCGGCGCCATGACGCTGGATACCGTGCCCGATAGCCGCGGCGTGACCGTCAATGTGCACTACTCGATCAGCGCGCTGCCCAACACGGGCTATCAGCCGCGGCTGGCCGACGACCGCGTGGGCTACTTCCTCACGGTGATCAAGGACTACTCCAAGCAGGGCGAAGAAGACCGCTTTGTCCGCTACATCAACCGCTGGGATTTGCAGAAGGCCGATCCTACCGCGGACCTATCGCCGCCCAAGCAGCCGATCATCTTCTGGCTGGAAAAGACGGTGCCGTTCAAGTACCGCAAGACCATCCGCGAAGGCATCCTGGAGTGGAACAAGGCGTTTGAGAAGGCCGGCTTTGCCAACGCCATCGAGGTGCGGCAGCAGCCCGACGACGCCGACTGGGAGCCCGAGGATATCAACTACAACACCTTCCGCTGGATCACCTCCAGCGCCGGGTTTGCGATGGGCCCCAGCCGCGTGAACCCGATCACCGGCCAGATCCTCGACGCCGACATCATCTTCGATGCCGACTTCCTCACCTTCTGGAAGGAAGAGTACGAGATCTTCTCGCCGGAGAAGGTGGCTGCCATGACGGGCGGCCCGCTGACGCTGGAAGAATACCGCCAGCAGATGCTGACCAACCCCGCCGGCCACCGGCACCACGCCGGCTGTGCCTGCACCTACCACAGCGGCTTGGGCCGCGAGTTGGCCTTCGGTTCGACGGCGCTGTTTGCCCGGGCGGCCGACGCTGCGCAGCTCGCCGCCGAACGCGAACGGATGCTGATGCAGGGCCTTAAGGAAGTGGTGATGCACGAGGTGGGCCACACGCTCGGCCTGCGGCACAACTTCAAGGCCAGCACCTTCCTCAAGCTCGAAGACCTCAACAATCCGGAAGTGACTTCCAAGACCGGCCTCACCGCCTCGGTGATGGACTACGCACCCTCGTACATCACGCCCAAGGGTGTGAAGCAGGGCGACTACTACTCCACCACCATTGGCCCCTATGACATGTGGGCCATCGAGTACGGTTACAAGCCGCTCTCCGGCGGCACCCAGGGCGAAGTCGCCGAGCTCCGCAAGATTGCCTCGCGGGCTGGCGAACCTGGCCTGGATTACGCCACCGACGAAGACACCCGCGGCATCGACTCCGATCCGCTCAGCAACCGCTTTGACCTGAGCGCTGATCCGATCGCTTACGCCAACCAACGGGCTGAGCTGATCAAGGAGCTGTGGCCGGGCCTGGTGGAACGCGTCACCGAGGAAGGCGACGGCTACCAGCGGGCTCGCCGCGCGTTCGGCGTGCTGCTGTCCAATCACGGGCAGGCTGCCTGGTTCGTCTCGCGGTTCATCGGCGGCGTGTACGTCCACCGCGACCATCGTGGCGATGAAAAGGGCCGTCCGCCGTTCAAGGTGGTCGAGGCCGAGAAGCAGCGTCAGGCTCTTGAGTTCCTCGAAAAGCAGGTGTTCAGCGTCGAGCCGTTCGACTTCCCGCCCGAGCTGTACAACCACCTGGCCGCCTCGCGCTGGAACCACTGGGGTACGCTCCAGCGGGACCGGCTGGACGTGCCGGTGCACGAAGTGATCGGCATGTGGCAGGACCGGATTCTCCGGCAGATGCTCAACACCCTGACGTTGACGCGGCTGCACGACTCGGAGTTGAAGGTGCCCGCCGATGAGGACGCGTTCACGGTGGCCGAGCTGCTCGATGGGCTCTCCGGCGCCATCTTCTCGGAGCTGAACGACATCAAGGAAGGCGAGTTCACCAACCGCAAGCCGGCGATCCACAGCCTGCGTCGCAACCTGCAACGGAACTACCTGGAGCAGTTGTCGAACCTGGCCCTGGGCAACACGCAGGCTCCGCGTGACTGCCAGGCCGTGGCTGCCGCGCAGCTCAAGGACATCGACAACCGCGTGAAGAGCCTGCTCAAGCGCAACAAGGTCAAGCTGGATACCTATAGCAAGGTACACCTGGAGGAGGTTTCCAGCCGGATCGAGAAGGTGCTCGACGCTCGGATCGAACTGGCCCGGCCGTAAACGCGGCCACGGCCTGACACGGCCGGCGGATCGCTACCCAAGCTGGGTGGCACGCCGACAGAATGTGCCCCTAACCGCGGGCGTCCTGGGGAAGCCGATAGCTCCCCGGGACGCCCGTTTTTGTTTGCGCGCTGTGGTTGCCGCAGCCCCGGCCCCCAGGAAGTTTGGGGGGATTGGGACAAAGGTTTTGAATTTCGGCACCGACCTTGCCAGAATACTCCGACGTGGCCTCCCTCGATAGTAGGGCTGTGGGCGGCGGACCTGCGGCCTTCGAACGATGAATGGGCATTTAGCCTGTAGCAAACGGCTCCGGTCGCCGCCTTGGGGACCAAACGCGTCCCCCCTGCCCTACCCGACCGGGCCGCGCGATTCCTGCGGTTGACTGAGCTACTTCTCCACCCGTTGCGAGAGAGTTGTTCGATGCATCCTGGAGAGCGCAAAGCCACTCGCGATAAGGACTTTTCCCAGCTCGACACCTCGGTGGCCTTCGCCGATAAGACCACTCGGGGCCGCTTGGCGGCCACGTCGGCTGGTTTGGAACCGGCCCCCCCCAACGCACCGCCTGAGCCGGGGCAACCGCCGTCGCAGCCCGATGGCGAACTTCAGACGCCCGTGGAGGCGACCCAGGCCCCGGCACGTCCGCCGGGCCCACGGAACCGCTGGCTGGGCTTCGAACACATCCGGCCCATGCGGCGCGACCTGTTGGAGTTCGGCTTGGGCCTCGCTCGCGACTACGGCGATGCAGCCCTGGTGCGAATTGGCGGCGTGCGGATCTTCCAGTTCGCCCATCCGCAGTACGTGCAGGACGTGCTGGTGAACCGGGTAGACGACTACCGCAAGCCGGCCTTCTTCCGCCGCGTGTTTGGCCGCTGGATTGGCGACGGTATCGCCACTAGCGAAGGGGCGGTATGGACGCGCCGCCGCCGCATGGTGCAAGCGGCGCTGCAACGCATCCCGCCGGAGGTCGAGGCCGATATCACCAACCGCCACGTCCGGCGGCTAGTCCTCAGCCGGCTGGGCGAGCGGATGGATATCAGCGGCGCGCTACAGCGCGTGGCGTTCGCCGTTGTGACCGAGGCCGTGTTCGGCCGGGCTGTCGAGGACCAATGCGATTGGCTGTTCGACCAGTCGGAAATCCTGCAGTTCGCCGGCGTGGCCAAGATGAGCAGCTTCTTGCAGGTGCCGTACTTCATCCCGTCGCCCGGCAATCGCCGCATCGCGAAAGCCACGCAGCCGTTCGATGACGCCGTACGCGAGGCACTCGCCCGCTGGCGCGGACCCGAACCGCCCGAGCACTCAGACCTGGTGGGCGAGCTTTTGACCGCTCGCGACGAACAGGGCGTGGGGCTCACCGATCACGAGATCCGCGACGAGGCGGTGACGATGATCTTCGGCGGCAAGGAAACCGCCGGCTTTTCGCTGGTGTGGACCGCCTACCTGCTCGCCCGGTATCCGGAGGTGCAAGAGAAAGCCATCGCCGAGGTCCGCGAGGTGCTGGGCGGCCGCGAGCCGACAGCCGCCGACGTGAACCGCCTGCCCTATCTGGACTTGGTCTGCAAGGAAGCCATGCGGCTGTACCCGCCGGCCTACATGATGTGCCGGCAGGCTCTGCGCACCACGCACGTGGGACCGTACCGGATTCGCCGGGGCAACTTCGTGCTGATTTTGACCTACCAGATCCACCGTGATCCCCGCTGGTTCGACGATCCCGAGGAGTTCCGACCCGAGCGGTTCGCAGGCGGCTTGCCGAACCTGCCCAAGTTCGCGTACTTTCCGTTCGGCGGTGGCCGCCGGGTGTGCGTAGGTGGCCGGCTGGCCATGCTGGAATCGATCCTCTCGTTGGCGTCGATCCTCCAGCGATGCCGCATGAAACTGCCCGACGATCACGTGCCGCCGAAGCTGGGCACCGACGTGGCCCTGCATCCCAAGGGGCCGATCGACGTCATTTTGGAGCCGCTAGAAGGCTAAGAAGCCGGGCTTTTCCGAGGCTCCATAGGCCTGCGGCAAGCGGTGTTCCAGACAGGCAAATGCCATGCGGCGGCTATTTTGACTGCCGTGGTGGGAAATATTTGCGCGGCTACCGGTCTGCGGTTTGACGGCCCGCCAAACGCAACCTAGTTTTCATTTCAACTCGTCCTATCGACGATCCGGCATATCTCGGAAGTTGGCCGGCGGTTCGATTCTGAACCCAACCGCACGGCAGCCGGGCCTTTCTGTGGCATCCCTAGGATCACCCGCCGGGGCAACCGCATCCGCGGCAACACCTGTGCTGCGGCTGACGGCCAAGGCGGCCATTGCGTCCTAAGCTGCTTCTCGACCGAAGGTAACCCACGGGAGCCTGGATTCGTAGGCATCTCCGGTCGGAGCGAGGGACAGTCCAGCGCAATCATCCACACCGTTCATCTCTACGAGGCTCAAGCTATGGCGGCGGTATTCGCGGCCGAAGTGGCCCATTCTGCGTTCCGGGTTCCCTCCACGGCCAACCACGAGAATGACCTGCGAGCCCAGGTCTGGCGGATTCTGGCAGGCATTTATCCGCTCGAACAAGAACGCCGCGACGGAGCCCGATTTCCCTATCCGAGGCTGATCCGGCTGCTGCCGCTGGCGACGGACGGCCAGCCTGCCAGCCGCGCGCCGATCACCGTGGTCGGCAAACACCTGTCGGAAGATGGCCTGGGCTTTTTTCACAACCAGCCGCTGCCCGACCGGCACATGCTGGCCGAATTGGAGCTGCCAGGCGGCGGGACGGCCACTTTTGAAATCGTGCTGCGATGGTGCCGGTTTCTCCGCGACGGCTGGTACGAAAGCGGCGCCAAGCTGGTCCGCGTGGTCAGCACCACCTGATGGGCCGCGCGATTGCGGCCCAAGCCGGCTATTGGCTGCTGCCGGCCTTACCGGCCGCTTGCTGCACCTTCAGCCCATTGGGGATGAGAATCTCGCTGGCGCCGTCCTTGTCGGCGGCATATACGGTCACGGTCTGGCCGGGCTTGGGGATCACGCTTTGTCCGCCTGGGCCGGCCCAACCAAACGGACGGCGGCTGGCCTTCCAGGTGCGGACAAATACGTGCTGGCCCGGCTTGACGCCTTCGCCCTTGGCCACGTTGGTCACATCCAGCTCGATGGCGTACAGCGTGTCAACGAACTCCGCCGATTGCTTCTGCTGCGTGGCGGTAAACACTTGCACGACCTTGCCGGTCACAATGAGGCTGGATTGCTGTTCCAGGTCCACCTGCGAGAGCGGCGGCAACTCGGCCAAGGCGGGGCGGGCAAAAACGGCCAGGGCGGCGATCAGCAACAGCGCGCGAGACATGGCGGATTCTCCGGTAGCGTGCAGGGGAACGAACGCCACCGAGGATACCAGCCGGTGAGCGGTCGAGAAAGTCGGGCGGAATCCCATCCCCCGCGCAGCATCGCAGCCGCTGCCCAAAACCGCTGGTTCAGCCGTTTCTGGCAGCGGCGGCGGTGGATTGGTGGCCAACTGGGGCAAGAACGCGCGTGAACGACAGGCTGGGCGCGCAGCAAAACGCCCTGCCCTACAAGGCCCGCGCATCGCTGCGGGACGCGGCGCCCATGGATCGAAGCAGAGTTGCAGCTCGGCAGCGCCCTACGGCGGGGCGCCCGGCCGGCAAGCCCGGTCTTTAACGGAAGGAGCGGTTGCGACGCGCCCGGCGTTCGGCCCGCAGGCGTGCCCGCCGCTTGGATTCGCTCGGCTTCTCGTAGTACTCTTTCCGCCGCATTTCCTTCTTGATACCGCTTCGCTCGACCAGCTTGCGGAAGCGGCGGACCGCTTCGTGAATGGATTCGCGATCACGCAGGGTCAGTTTGACCACATGTTCCTCCTGTGTCAGGCCAATGCAAATGATCGTTCTAACGCATGCAAAATGCCGGCTACACTTCCCCGGCAAACTCGCTACTATAGCATAGCCGCGAGACTGCTGGCAAGCGACTTTACCAGCCGCCGCAGCTGTCTGCAACCCCTTAGATACCCGCAGTTTGCGTCCAGCGGACAGTCGCCCTGGCAAGCCTTGCTAAGGTTCCGGCGGCACCTCGGCCGATCCCCACTTGCTGAGCAGGCTACCACCTGCCCAGCCGCAGGGCCAATCACCGCCAGGTGGGGGCGCCCAAAAAAACGGTCAGCGTCCCGCGTATAGTTCAGCAGGCCGCGCCGCAGTGGGGGGGCAACTCGCTTTCACTGCCGGCAGGCTCGTGGACATCTATCGGGTGCATAAGATATTGGCATGAGAGGTTGCCGCGGTTTCGGTTTGTGCGGTAGCTTCCCATCACGCGTTCAGGAGTGACTGCCACGGCCAAGTCGTCCAAATCCGGCAAAAAAGGTGACCAACCCCAGGAAAAGGTGGTCGCCCTCAATCGCAGCGCCAAGCACGAATACGACATCCTCGACACGCTCGAGTGCGGCATCGTGCTATGCGGGAGCGAGGTGAAAAGCCTGCGCGCCGGCAAGGCGTCGCTGGACGAAGCGTACGGCCGCCTCAAAGACGGCGAGGTGTACCTGGTCGGCTGCGATATCCCCGAATACGTCCAGGCCAACCAGTTCAACCACCAGCCCCGCCGGCCCCGCAAGCTGCTCCTGCACCGCTCCGAGATCCGCCGCTTTGCGAATCGGGCCTACGAGCAAGGGCTGACGCTCGTGCCGCTCAAGCTGTACTTCAACGCCGAAGGCCGGGCCAAAGTGCTGCTGGGGCTCGCCCGCGGCCGCAAAATCTACGACAAACGCGAAGTCAAAAAGAAGGCCGAGGCCCAGCGCGACATCCAGCGGGCCATGCGGGGCCGCCGTTAAAATCGGCCGCGGGGCGGTTTCTCCCCGCTTGGCTATTCTTGCAAACCGGCTCCCCTGCCCTGGTCGGCCCACTTGCCGCGATTACAGGGCCGCTACCCGGCCGGCCACTGGTCGAGCATCACGCGGACGGCGTAATAGAACACCGGGGCGGCAAAGCAGATGGAGTCGATGCGGTCGAGCACGCCGCCGTGCCCCACGACCAGCGTGCCGTAATCTTTCACGCCGCGGTCGCGTTTGATGGCCGACATGGTCATGCCGCCGGCCATGCCGGCCGTGGCCGTGAGGGCCGACAGGCAGGCCGCTTGCCAGGCCGTCAACGGGACCGACCACCACAGCACGGTGCCAAATAGCGTAGCGCTGGCGATTCCCCCCAAGAAGCCTTCCCAGGTGCGGCCGGCACTTACCTCCGGCGCGATCAGCCGCTTGCCCAGCAGTTTGCCCCACAGGTAATGGGCAATATCCGCGAACTGCACCACCAGCACGAAAAAGAACAGCAGCCGGGCGTTCTCGTCGATCGGTTTGCCCTTGGGCGGCAGGCTCAGCAGGGCTGGCGCGAAGCTCAGGCAGTACACGCAGATCATCAGCCCGGCCATGATCTTGGCCGTGCGTTCCAGGAACCGCTTGGGATCGCCCGAGAACGACACCCGGGCGGTGATGAACAGAAACCCAAATACCGGGATCAGGATGCTGTAGAGCGAGTATTCCTCCAGCCCGACCAGCACGTACTGGAGCGGCGTAATCACGAAAAACACCCAGAACAGCGCGCGGTGGTCCCCGGGCCGGGTGGGGGTCAGCGTGATGAACTCGCGCAGGCTCCAGAACGAGATCAAGCCAAACAGGATCACTGTGATCTCGCGGCCCACGATGAACGCGGCGGCCAGCACCGTGCACATCAGCCACCAGGTGCGGACGCGCAGGTGGAACTGTTCGACGATAGCCGGGTTCAAACCGGCATCCAGCCGCCGCTTGAGCACTTGCCCTACCGCGGTGGCAGCCGCCAGCACCGCCAGCACGCTGCCTACCAGCAAGTATGTTCTCGTGTCGGGAATGATCATGGCGATGGCTAGAAAGCGGGGCGGCATCAAGGGAAACCGGGGCCGTCGCGGTGCGACTGCGGCTGGCTGGTGACGGAAACGACTGGGGAGTGTTTTCCTGTTGGGGAGTGTTGTCTTAATGGGCAAATCGCCGCGGGAACGGTCACATTTCTTTCAGCCGCAGCACCGCCTCGCGGGCACGGCGGAGAAATTCGGCCTTGGGTTCGCGGTGTTCCAGATAGATCGGCGGTCCGAAGGTGATGCAGCTCAACAACGGCACCGGCAACACCTCTCCGCGGGGGAGCACGCGGTTCACGTTGTCGATGTGCACTGGCACCAGCTCCAGTTCCGGCCGCTTCTTCGACAGGTAATACAGGCCGCTTTTGAACTCGCCTAGCTCTTCGCCGCTGCTGCGGCCACCCTCGGGGAACACGATCAAACTGTAGCGGTCGCCGATGGCGCGGAGCATGAGGTCGACCGGGCTCTGGTGCACCTTGACCTTCAGGCGGTCAATCAACAGGGCATTGAACACCTGGTGGGCCAGGTAGCGCCGCACGGCGTTCTTTTCCCAGTAATCGGCCGCGGCCACGGGGCGGGCCAGCGAACGCACCTCCGGCGGCAAGGCCGCCCAGATCACGAGCGCATCCAGGTGGCTGGTATGGTTGGCGAAGTAGACCCGCTGGCAGGTATCGGGCTGGCAGTCGATCCACCGCGCACTGGCCCCGCTCAACAACTTGGCCGTGCCGGCCAGGACCGAGGCCGTCAGACGAGCAAACCACCCCCGGTTGGCAAAGTCATCCGGCAAGGGCGCGAGATTCTTGCTTCGTGCGGGGCGTTCGATCACGTTCGAGAAGCTCGTACCGTCGCCTTGTCGGAAATCAGGGCCACACGCACGCCGCCGCAACTCACGGCGGCCATGGCGAAACTTCGATTGTAGCCTGCGATGGGGCTTTATACAGAGGGCGCTGCCGCGACGTTTTGCGCGGCATGCTGCCCACAGCGGCCCGCTACCTTCCGTGATACCGGATGCCCCCGCCGGGAAGCAACGGCGGCCCGGCCGCTTGGTTCAACCCTGCGCGTGGCCGCCATCGGCCAGGTTGAGAACGGGGATCGATTGGGCGACGGTTGCCAGTTTCAGAATCCGGGCCGGCTTTTCGCTGCGGAGCGCTTGTACCACCTGCGGGGAGCTTGGGGCCAGCAGCCCCGGTTCGGGGAGGTACAGGCCGACGCATCGGTCGCCCATCAGGTTGAGGGCCAGTGCGGCGACGTCGGCGTCGACCGTTTCTTCGGAGACCGTCGCGGCGCCGTCGGGCAGGTATTGCAGCCGGATCGACGCCCGATGTCCGAACGCAGGCTGTAGCCCACCCTCGTTGTCCCGTTCCACCGCTCCGGGGTAGGGAGTTTGACTGCGGAAGAGCAGCATGGTGCAGTGGCGGCCGAAGCAGAACAGCATGGGCGCATCGCCCGTCGCCCAGCCGTCGTTGGGGACACTCCCGCTAGGGCCGCTGCTGCCTTCAAGTGCGGCGTCCGCCGGGGAGCCGCTGACGGCTTGTTGGTGGCGGTGCAGTAGTTGTTGCAAGGTCGGCTCCGGAATCGGCTCACTCAGCAGCAGCACAAGCTGTTCGAGTGCCGCTCCCCCCTTGCGGCCGCTTTCGAGAGCTCTCCGCCGGCGTTCCTGTTGGGGTGTGATGGGCACCGTGATCATCCCATAGAACAGGTAAACGACCCCAAAGATGCTGAGGACATGTAACACCACGCGGCCGCCGCGCAGCACGATGGGGATGATGGCGATCGCCAGCACAACCGCGAGCAGCAGCCCACTGTACCGGCTCCATTCCTGGTGATAGATGAGTCCGACCAGCGTGACGATCGTCAGCAGCAGGATTCCGTTGAAGCGCCAGTCGGAAAAATCCAAGATCTGCGAGGGATATTTCCAATAGTAGAAGGCGATCATGGCGATCAAGATCCACATGGTCTTGATCGCCCACTCCCGGTCCACCTTCCAGAAGCTGTGCAGTCTCTGCCGGATGTTCATCGTCGCATGATCCTTTCAGGCAGTATGCTACGCCGTGGCCTGATCAACGAGCTGCAGGGCTTCGGCCGGATGATCGCTACGCAGCGCTTGGATCACCTGGGCGGAGATCGGTATCGCCTGGTAGCTGCCGCATAAGTACAGCCCCAGGCAACGGTCGTCGATCAACTCGGCAACCAATTTGGCGGTGTGAGCATAACCGGGGTCTTTACGATTCAGATCCGTAAGTACCGAACGCAGACGGATCTCAAGCGCGGCTTGATGGCCAAAGGCGGGGCCCCAGTCGTCGAGCGAGTATGCCTCGGCTGCGCCCGTGTCATCGCTTGCCGGTTGATCCTTTCTCTCGCCGAGCCGGATATTTGCCGCGGGATGTGGGGTGTCGTGCAACGACACAGTCAAACAATACGGCGGGAAGAAGCACAGCAGCTTGGAAGGCTCACAAGCCACAAACGGTTTAGGCCATGCATTGGGCAGTAAGAGGGCGTCTACGGGCTGGAATTCATTGGGAAAGACCTCAAACCGCCGGCCGTAAGCCCGCCGGGCCAGGTTCGCCAACTGCCCGACATCCAGCGTCACCGGCTCGCGCAGCAGAATGATGATCTGCGGATCCTCAAGGACGTCCGGCATCTCAGCAAAACTTGCAGCCATGCCTCGAAACCAATCGGGGACGGGCTGAACTAGCTGGTCGTGCGTAATCGGCATCTTCCAAAATCTGTGGATGACCACGACGATGATGATTGCCCCGGCCACGTCCGTGAGCGTGAAACCGTGGTTGTAGAAGCCGCGTGCTTCTACGAATAACAACATCGCCCCAATCAACAGGCATCCATACCGGCTCCACTCCTTACGCCAGATCAAGCCCACGATG